>Ga0307409_100000420_pt1 | contig 18022 bp, 7 predicted proteins | sample 322Ometagenome_2_FD_203888 | JGI IMG/M metagenome (GOLD analysis project Ga0307409, IMG submission 203888) | Maize rhizosphere microbial communities from greenhouse at UC Davis, California, United States - 322HYB-O-2 | ecosystem: Host-associated > Plants > Roots > Rhizosphere > Soil | place... | reverse complement strand
GGCACCGCAATGGTCCCACGAATCGTCCGTGCCGATGACGGTCCCGAAAAGCTGAGCGTCCGCCGTGGCGGCGGCTTCGGTGGAGTTGGGGCTCTCGCCGCCGGGATTGTTGGCCGAGACGACGTAGTAATAAGTCGTGCCCGCCGTCAGACCCGGATCGAGGTAGAACAAACTATCGCGGTCAACCGTGCCCAGCGTGGTGTAAGGCCCGCCGCTGATCGTGGCGCGCTTGACGTTGTAACTTTGGGCATAGGCCGAGCCCGCCCAAGAGAGCGTGATTTGACGTCCTTGCACTCGCGGCAGCAGCGTGCCCGGCACGGTACCCGCCGCAATCGGATCGCGGCTGTGCGTCAGAGTCGTGAAGCCCAGACCGTCGAAGCCGCCGCTGTTGCCACCGTAATTGCTGCCGCCACCTTCAGGACGGCTCGCTTCGGCGTATTTCGCCGTGTAAGGCGCGGCGATGCCCCTGCGGTTGACGTAGTGGTTGTAAATCAAATCCCAGCCGGGCCGGCTCACGCCACCTGGACCGGCGACTTCCTTTTGATAAAAACGATAGACGTGCGGCCATGTGGCGTAATCGCTGTTGACGTAGGCGGCGAAGGGCACGGCGTGCCCGGTATTGTATTTCGAGATGTATTCCACGCCCGCCAGGACGCGGTTGTTCAGGTAGCCATAGAGGTCGTAGCCCTGGTTCCACGCGATTTCGCAGAAGACGCCGATCAACTGCGGACCAATCTGGGCGTGCCCTTGATCGCGGCCGCTTTCCTGCCATTGGCCCAGGCCATCGGGGTGAACGTAATAGACCGAGTTTTGGATCCCGCCGGTATGGACGCCGTTGTAGAAGTGGCCGAGGGCCTCGTCGACAATCACCTGGTCATCGCACAAGACGCCGATGGCCAGCATCGAACACATGTTCGCCAGGGTCCAGTTCGCCCAATAATGGGTCCCGGTCTGACCATTGAGCCACTCCGAGTTGCCCGGGTAAAACCGGGTGCGCATGTATTGCTGGAACGCTGCGAAATCCGCCGGAGCCCAACCGCTGTAGTCGCGCATCAATTCCGCGGCGCAGGCAAACGCATAGCCATAGAGCCCCATCCTCAGGAGGACATTCGAGTTGCCGTCCCAAGCCGTGTGCGTGGAAGCCCATGCGTTCATGATCTCAACCGCCTGGTCCGCGTAGATCGGGTTTCCCGAGCCGTGATAACGCAGGGCCGCCTGATAAGCCCGGTGCGAATCGCGGGCCAGGCTCATGTAGGTGTTACCGCCGTTGCCCGAATCGACAAAGACGGTGGGCACGGCTTCCGGACCGCCCATGTAGAACCCTTCATTGCCCACCAAAATGTCCCAACTGCCTTTCCACGGCTGTTCGTTCGCGAGGACCTTGGCCGCCATGCGGTCGAGATCCGCCTGCGTGGACAGGGCGCCCGGATGAACGAACTGCGCTTGCGCGAAGGGCGCGAGCATCAGCACGGTCAAACCGGCGAAAAAGGCCGGGCGAAAACCCGCGACCTTTCGAGCGGCCACAAGGACCGCGAATAGGATGAGCTTTTTCATCTTTGGGAAATGAAGGAAATGGTTTCCGGGATAGGCTTCGCTCGCGCGCAGATCACGAGGTGCAAGGGGTTAAGGCAGCTTCGGCAGCTCGACCTTCAGAGCTTCGTTTTGGGTTTCATCACCAATGGTGATTTCCACCTCGCCAGTCTTCTTCACCAACACCGTGCGGGGCGGTGAGATCTCGACACCGATCGCTTTCGAACTGTGGTTGTCGTTGGGCTTGTCCGCCCGGCACCATGCCTTCCGGGACGACGTGGGTGGCCTTGCCGTGCTGGGCGTGGGCGGCGGAGGCGAGAAGTGGCAATGTGGCAAGGGCGGAACGACAGATCGGAGTCATTCTTGAAAGGGATGCCGGGGTTTAAATGAAATGAGGGCAGCTCTCATCGTTTTCCGGTGATCAACACGCACGCGCCGCCACCGGGTGCCAATTTGAGGTGCAGCATGGTGGCGGAGGATACTTCGCCGGTCTTTGCCTGATAATCCTCGGCGTGGGTTCGGTAGTCGGACTTGGGACCGTCCTGGATAACGAGCGCCTCGTATTTTCCGGCGGGGAGAAAGGACAAGGGCACGTCGAGTTCGCGCGGCGACTCATTGGTGGCCGCGCCGACCAGCCAGGCGCCGTCCGCGGCCTGGCGGGCCATGACGATGTATTCGCCGATCTCGCCCGCGAGCGTCTTGCTTTCGCGCCATGGCATTTGTTGGGCGGCGATGAAACGAAGCAGCTCGGGATGCTTGCGATAGTGCTCGGGAATGTCGGCGATGACGGTGGCGCCGGAGAACACGATCAGCGTGCGTGCGGCCTCGGCAGTAAGCGTGGAAGGCACGGGCACGCCGTGGTCCACACGACCGGCCTGAGTGAGGTCGGCCAAGCCGTTGTTCATGTCGAGCGGACCGGCGAGCATGTTGACGAACACGCTCGTGACGAAGGTCTTTGGCTGGAAGACCTTGTGGCCGTCGAGCTGGGCTTGGCAGTATTCGCGAGTGACGGCATTGGGCCAGGTGCGCATCTGGCCGTAGGGATGGACCGGGCCGTCGTGGTAGTTGCAGAGCAGCTTGTACTTCGCGCACAGCTCGGTGATCAGACGCGTGCGCCGGTTCTTCTCCTCGGGTGAGCCGTTCATGAAGCCGTACTTCACGCCGGCCGCGCCCCACTCGCCGTACTGTTTCAGCGTCTCTTCGAGAGGGAACTTACGTCCGCCGACATCGTTGAGATAAAGCCACACTCCTACCTTCTTCGCTTTGCCGTAGGCGATGATCTCCCGCACTTGATCGACCTTGCCGCCTTTCACCGGGTCCGAGTCGTGGCCAAACTCCGGGCCATACCAGTTCGCGTCCAGCACGAGGTGCGGGATGCGGTTCTCCGCGGCGAAATCGACCATGCGTTTCCACGACGGCAGGGACATCTCGTATTTGAAGCCGTCCACCTTCGCACCATCGATGCGCCAGTCCCACACGGTGACGCCGGGTTTGACCCAAGAGAAGTCCATGCCCGCGGGCGGCTGTGGATTGAGGAGTTCGATGAGGTGCGAATCCACCAGCGCGCCGGGATTGCGACCGAACATGACCACGCGCCATGAGGCGCTGGGCTTTGATGCGATGCGAAGCGTGGTATCGCCTCCTCTGGCGTCCAAAAGGAGTGGTTCGCCTTCGGGGAGATCGGCCTCATGCAAAGCGAGGTAAGCGCCGGTGTCGGTCTTGAGGGTCGCCACGGGCTTGCGCTGGCCTTTGATGCCGCTGAGCTTTTCCGGGCCGACGTTGTGGTTTTCGCCATTGTAATACCAAGCGGTGTAGTCGCCGGCGAAGAGGAAGGCGGTGGCTTCGGTGCCGGTCGGTTTGGCACCGGGGAAGACGTAGCGGAAAGCGACGCCGTCATCGTAGGCGCGGGCCTTGAGCTGATAGCTTCCGAGGTCGATGGTCGCCTCGCGGTAGCAGTCAGGCACCACCGAGCGTTTGCCCCACACGGGCTTCCAGACAGAGTTTTCAACGCGGCGCGTCACGCCCACGAAGCGTCCGCCGACGAAACCGACGGGCGATGGCGTGATCACGGGTTTTCCGTCAACCGCGAGTGCGTGCGTCACGCCGCCGTCGGCAGCGACCTCGAAGGTCAGCTTGAGATGGCCGTCGGGGGAATCGAGCAGGACGGTTTCCGCGAAAGCGGCCGAACCGCCCAACAGGACGGAGGCGAGGACAGAGGACACGTATTCTAGATTCATGAGTCCGGTTGCGAAAAAGGATGGGAACTGGAGTGGCGGGCGGGTGCAAACTGACCGCCGCAAGGAACCCAATACCCGCGACGGCCAGCCGTTTTTCGATTGAGGAAATCGTTCAATCCCGCCGGCGGTGGAGCATCATCAGCATGCCGACTCCGCCGAGCAGGGCGACTCCGGGCTCCGGAATCACGGTGACAAACCCCGTCGAGGAATCGAACTCCGCAAACTGGCCCTCTCCCAAGCCACTGAAATTCACCGTGGTGAAATCACCGCTGTAGCCTTCGAAGTCGAAGATCTTCACCGAACTATTGGTGGCATAGGTGCCGCCGGAGAAGAGCAGATTCAACGTTCCGCCGAAGGTGACCGTCTGCAAACCAGCCCCGCCTTGAGCGAGATCGTAAGTTCCGGTGCTGAACCCAATATTCGTGAACTCGAAAAGGGAGACAGCCGAGGAGCCGATGGTCAGGTCGTCGTTGAACGTCATCGTTCCCGGGGAATTGCCGATGGCCAGCGTGCCGTTGACGATGATGTCACCGGTGACGGAGCCGCCATTGCCGGTGAGCATCTGGGAGGTTCCGGTGGAGAAGCCAACCACCGCCGAGACGTTGAAGTTCCCACCGTTGAGTGCGATCTCGGACGAATTCGCGATCGAGCCACCTGAGCCAAGTGCCAGGGTTCCTTCGCTGACCGTGGTTTTCCCGGTGTAGGTGTTGGCGTTGCCGAGCGTCAGCGTGCCGGTCCCCTGCTTGGTAAGCCCGCCGTCGGTGGCGTTGTCACCGCCGATGGTACTGTGCACGAGCGACTGACCGATGGTCACGTCGTTCCCGTTGGTGTGGATGATCGCTCCGCCGTTGCGAACGTTGGCGGTGGTCGCGACGCCGCTGGCGAGGAACGTGGAGGCCAGGCCGCTAGCACCGGACTTCAGCGTGCCGCCGTTGAAGTTGATCACGCGGGTGCCGGTGGCGCTGGTTGCCTTGATCTGGTTGGCCGTGAGCGTGCCGCCGTTCAGGTGGATCGCGCTGGTCCCCGTGGGGTTGGAGGTGACCATGAGGTCGATGACGCCCGTGCCACCCACAGTCGTGCCCGCATTGCTGTAGAAGGTCACATTGGCGCCGTCGCTGATCGTGAGTGTGCGGGCAGCGTTGGCATTGGCTTGATCGGAGAAGCGAAGGTTCGAGTTATTCTGGAACGTCAGGGTGCCGGCCCCGGAGACGTTCACCGCAGCGGAGGCACCGGCGAACGAGCCCAAGGTCATGTTAGCCGTGCTCGTCGTTCCTTGGTTGAAGCTGCCGCCGCTGATGTTGATCGCGCCGGAGGATGAGGTGCCACGCCAACCGACCAGGGATTGCCCCGTCTTCACGTTCACGGTGCCGGCGGTGACATTCACCGTCGCGTTGAGCGTCGATGCCACGTCATTGTTATTACGAGCCAAGGTCAACGCGGCCATGTTCAGCGTCCCGCCGTTGACATTGATCGTTCCCGAGCCGCTGAACGTCCCGCTCGTATTGCTGGCAGCCACACGGATTTCAGCACCCGTGGTGAAGGTGGTTCCGGTATTGATGTTCACCGTGCCGTTGCCGTTTTGGTAACCCACGTTGAATGCATTGCCCACTCCGCCGTCGGTGAAGGTGGACGAGCCGTTGAGGGTGAGAACGCCGGTGCCACCGCCCGTGCCGCCATTGGAGCCGCCGATATAGCGTCTGACCGGGCTGCCGGAATCGCCGGTGAGCGTGACGCTGGAGGAATTGTTCAGCGTCATGCTGTAGTTCGAACCGCCGGATTCGCCCAAGTGGAACTCGCCGTTCGGGCCGGCAACAGTAATACTCGACGTGCCGTTCAGCGTGATCGCCCCCTTGGGAAGGTTGCCCGCGTTGCCCGCGTTGAAACCGGCGCTCAGGTGCGTGGACGTGACGGCCGCGTTGCCGTTCAAGGTGAGATTGGAGGTGGCGGTTCCATTGCCGTTGCCGCGACCGATGCTCAGCCAAGAGACATTGTTAAGAATCGCCCCGTTCTCGAGCTGTAGCGTTGTGCTGGTGCCCGCGCCGCCATGGGCGGCCACGCCGCCGATCACCAGTTCACCGCCCGAGTTGCTGTACGTTCCCCCGTTGAGAATGGTGGTGCCTTCGCGAAAGACGGCCGAGGAGTCGAAATTCGCGCCGTCCCTGACGCCGGCCCCGCTAAAGGTGCCGCCGCCGGAGAGGGTCAGTGTGCCGGAGCCGGTCTTGAAGAGGCTCATGTTGCCGGAGCCGGAAGTGATTGCGCCGGAGATCGCGGAGTTGCCGCTGCCGGTCACGTTCAGCACCTTCACGCCCGCGGTGCTGGCGCTGATGCCGCCCGCGAGGGTGAGGGCGTTCGTCACGCTGTTGTTCGTCACCGCGTAGTAGGTGGCCGAATTACCCAGCGTGCGCGTAACGGACAGAGCCAGATTGGAGTTGACCAATTGGTTGTTTGCCACGCCCGCGTTTATCGTGATGGCGTTGCCGGTGGTGCCGAGCGTGAGGGTCTGGCTGCCCACCGCGCCGGAGCCAATGGTGTAGGCGGCGGCCGAGGCGGTGTCGAACACGACGGCACCAACGGTCACGCCCGCGCCGAGGTCGATGGTGGTGTTGCCGTTGCCGGCAGCGTTGAAGGTAGCGGTTTCACCGGCACCGGGGGCCGAAACGTCAGTCAACCAGTTGCTCGCCGTCGCCCAAGTGGAGTCGGTCGAGCCATCCCACGAATCGCTCGCGGCGTGGATGACCGAAATGCCGGAGAATGCCAGAACTGCGAAAGAGAATACGAATTGCCACGACTCGAGGGGAAGACTCTTGGGGTTCATTGGGTATGCGGTTTATCGCGCCCGGCAGCCATCCAAGTCGAAATCGCTTTTACTTGTGCGATTAAGCGCGCGCGCCATCAATATCCCATGAGTGAGCCCCAACGTCCCGAAGCGAGCAGTCCCGAGGAATCGGGACCACCGGAGACGCGAATCACCTTGAAGCACATCGCCAGGGAAGTCGGCGTGTCGGCGGCAGCGGTGTCGCTCGCATTGAAAAACCACCCGTCCATTTCAAAAGCCCGCCGCGAGGAGATCCATGCGGTGGCCGAACGGATGGGCTACCATCCGAACGCCATGGCGACCGCCCTCGCCCGTCACCGACACCAGTCGCGCGCCCATCCCGTGCAGGCCGCGCTCGCTCTCATCAACACGTATCCGGATCCGGCAAGACTGCACGCCCAACCTTCCTACGCGGATTGCTGGCGCGGAGCCATCCTGGCCGCGGAGAAATTCGGATACCGCTTGGAAGAGTTCCCTGTGAACGGGAAGCAGCCGCTCAAGAGGCTGGAACGGATCTTTCTCACCCGCAACATTCGCGGCATTATCTTGGCGCCATTGCCACCGGGAGAGTCCCACGTGGACTGGGAGTCCTTTGCGTGGAGCAAATTCTCCGTGGTGCGCTGTGGGTTCCGCGAGCAATCGCCCCCGTTTCACTACGTCACGAGCGCACAAGCCACCAACACGATGCTGGCCTTCGACAAGGCGCGCGAGCGCGGCTACCAACGCATCGGTTTCGCCGGATACTGGGACAAGGCACGAATGTTTGGCGCGGGCTTCCTCTGGTCGCAGCACGAGCCGTCGCTGCCGTCTCGCGTGCCGCCGTTTTTTTTCTCCCAGGAAACTCCCGAACTGAAACAGCAAGGCCGGTTTGAACAATGGCTCAAGACCGCGAAGCCGGACGCCATCATTACCGACAGCCTTGCGGTGCCAGCCATGTTGGAAAAAGCGGGCTGCCGTGTTCCGGAGGACATCGGGGTTGCCGCGACCAATGTGCGCGACATGCCGGTCGATGCCGGGATCGACCAGAACCCCAGGGAAATCGGCCGCATGACAGTCTTGGCGCTCATCTCGCTCATCCACGACAACGACCTCGGCCAACCGGAATCCATTCGCGAAATATTGGTGAGGGGCAAGTGGGTCGATGGCAAAAGCCTGCCGTTTCGTTAGAAGCCACCGTCGGACGCCAGCGGCATGCAGGGACGCTTTCCACGGAAATCGGATTCGAAGCACGATCGCGGCGATGCGATCGTAAGCTTCCGGCAGAAGCGCTCCTGTCCCGCAACCACATCCATCCATGCTCAAGCGAAGTTTCCTCCTCTCCGCGCTGTGCGCCGCCGCAGCCGTGCTGTCTTCCGTCCGCGCCGCGGACGAGCCTTTCAAGCATCCCGGTGGCCTGCACACGCTGGCCGATCTCGATCGCATGAAGGCCAAGGTCGCCGCGCGCGAGACGCCATGGATCGAAGGCTGGGAAGCGATGATCAAGGACCCTCTCGCCAAGGCCGACTACCGTCCTTCCGCAGGCCCTAACATGAGCCGGAGCCGCCAGGCGGCGTCGCGCGACGCCCACGCGGCCTATCTGAATTTCATCCGCTGGTACGTCAGCGGGGAAAGAGCGCATGCCGACGCCGCGATCCGCATCTGCAACGATTGGTCCGCCGCGGTGAACCAGGTCTCCAGCGGCAATGACACGCCCGGCCTCAGTGGCATTTATGCGGCGGAGTTCGCCATGGTGGGCGAGTTGCTGCGCGTCTGCCCTGATTGGAAGCCCGCCGACCAGGAACGCTTCAAGGCGATGATGCGGAACTACATTTATCCCGCCGTCAGCCGCTTCCTGCAGGACCGCAACCAGCGCGGCGACTCGCACTTCTGGGCGAACTGGGACATCTGCAACATCCAGGCCCTGATCGCCATCGGCGTGCTCCTCGACGACCGCGCGATCTTCGACGAAGGCATCGAGTATTTCAAAAACGGCAAGGGCACCGGCTCGATCATGCACGCCGTGCCCTTCATCCATCCGGGCGATCTCGGGCAATGGCAGGAAAGCGGACGCGACCAGCCGCACTCCCACCTCGGCATCGGCATGTTAGGCCAGGCCGCCACGGTCGCCTGGAACCAGGGCGTGGACCTCTTCGGCTACGCCGACAACCGCCTGCTCGCCGCCGCCGAATACGCCGCCCGCGAGGCGCTTTCGCAGCGCGTGCCCTACACGTTTTACACCAACGGCTCCGGGGCCAAAAACTACTGGCTGACCAACCACACCCGCGGCCGTTTCACCACCCCGGTCTGGGAGTTGCTCTACAATCACTACGTCGTCCGTCAGAGGCAATCCGCTCCGGCCGTGAAGCGCGTGGCCGAGCTCGCGCGCCCCGAGCTGAGCGGCTGGGATCACTTCGGCTACGGCACGCTCACCTTCACCCTCGACGCCGAGGCCTCGCCCCATCCGCCGCTGCCGGCACCCGCCGCGCCCACCGGCCTAGTGGCCAAACCGGGTCTCGGCCGCGTTTATCTCTCGTGGGACGTGCCCGCCAAATCCGATGTCGCCCACTACATCGTCCGCCGCGCCCGTGCTGACAGTGACAAGTTCGAGACTATCGCGGATTGGTCGAAATTCTCCACGCCTGCTTATGTGGATCGCAAGGCCGAGCCGGGCGTCACCTATCGCTACCAAATCATCGCCGGCAACCAGTCCGGCGAAGGCCCCGCTTCCGAAGTGGTGACGGCTACCGCCGGGAAAGCGGGCGCCCTGCCTAACAAGTGGAGCGCGACCCGCATCGGCCGCGGCGCAAACGCCCCGGAACCAGAAGCATCCTTCAGCAGCGAAGGCGGCCGCACGCTGAAGCTCCGCGGCACCGGCCGCGACATTGGCGGCAAGTCCGACGACGCGAGTTTCGTCCATCTCGAAACCGTCGGGGATTTTGCTCTAACAGCCCGGGTGGTCGGCCCGGATCCGGGAGAGATCGGGGCGTCTCCGCTTTCCAAGTTCGGCCTCATGGCCCGCGAATCGCTCGCTCCGGACAGCCGGATGGTCGCGCTCACCTTGGGCGAAGGCGGCACCCGCGGCACTCGCGTCCGTTTCCGTGCTGAAACCGGAGCTGGCGCAAGCACCCAGTCTGGCAACGACTACTCGTGGTCGCCGATCTGGTATCGACTCACGCGCAAGGGCGACACCTTCATCGCCGAGCACCGGATCGACGACAGCGGATGGTTCGAGGTTGGCAAAGCGGACATTGCCCTGCCGAAAAAGGTCCTGCTGGGCTTCACCCTTGCAACCCGCAAACCTGACGCGGCGGGCGAGGTGCTGTTCGAGTCCGTGACACTGGATCGCTGAACGTTGGGTTCTCCGCTCAGCGGCGGATCTCGGAATGGGTTCGGGCGATGCCGTTGAGTTCGTTGACGGCGCGGTTGCGCAAATCGCTTTCGGGAAAGCCCTCGACCCATTTTTCAGCGGCCGCCAGGTCCCGCAAGGCCCATTGATGCAACACGGTGATGACGGCTTCGGTTTGCGCTCGTTCCTCAGGAACATTTTCCACAACCAGCATGGCGGCATCAAACGGAGCTGTTTGCGATTGGACGTATGCGAGGCGGGCGATGAGTTGATCGCGCTGCGCCCCGGCATCGAGGGATAGCGCCCAATCGAGGGCGGGAGAAAAGTCTTTTTCGGCCCAGCGCTGCGCGAGCGCTTCCAGGCCGGCGTTTGGCTTCCCATCGGTCACATGCCGGCTGCGGGTCCGCACCGCTTCCGCAGGGTCGCTTTCCGCGATTTGCAGGCAGACGTCGGTTAGGATCTCGGCGCGTTCGCGGGCGTTGCTCAGCGTCGTCGCCCAATCGAGCGCGGCTGAGGTGTCCTGCGCGGCCCAAATTTGGGCAACGCGATGCAAGATCATATCGTGGGTGCCGCCCAGATCGTTTGTTTCGGCAAATCGCGCTGCCGCGAGCGGATCGGCCCGCACCAGCGCCGGGAGCAGATTGGCGAGGATGATTTCGCGCTCGTCGGGATTGGTGGAACTGAGCGCTTCCTGAATCCGGGCCAGAAGTTGAGCTGGCTCGTGCTCGGCGTTGGGTCGCACTCGTCGTGAAACGGAGGGAGGTTTCGTTAGTTCAGCAGGATGTGCCGGCTTATTGTTCGCGGCAGTTGGGGAACTGGAAACGCTCGTGTGCGCCGGACCCACGGTATTCCACCGGGTCAGGACGACGCCGGTGATAACGATGCCGAGCATCGCGATGGGAATCTTCATCTTCATAGGAAAGTTGCGATTTCGGTGGCTTCAGGATTGCGGCGCAGGTTTCTCTGCCAGCCAGCGTTGCTTGAGTTCGTCGTGAAAATTCGTTTCGGCGAGCCAGCGTTGAGCGGCTTCCGGATTCCAAGCGCGCCACATCTGGAAACACGGCGCGACGCGCTGTTGCCGGATCGCAAGGTCTTCACTCTTGTAGGCCGAGCGCGTGGCGGCCTCGGGATTCCACTGCACCGCGGCTTCGGCGTAATGTCCGATCGCATTCTCGCGACCCGGTCCTGCGGGGAGTTGATCCACCAAGTCTCCCGCAGCTTCGGGGGATACCGGGGCATAGACATTCAAGACGCGCGCCATGCCTTGGTCATACAGCGGTTCATCCAGGCACTTGACGATCCAGTGAAACGCTTGCTGCGGCTCTTGGGTGGCCCAGCGCTCCAGCACAGAGAGAACCGCCCGCTGGCGCAATTCGGACGGCGTGAGTTTCAGCGCGAACTCGGCTGCGGCGCCGGGCGACACGTCCGCCCACGCTTCCGCCGAGGTGGCCAGAGCCAACTCCTTTTCCGGTGGCAGGCGCAAGCTTTCCGCCCATCGGATCGCACTGGCCGCGTCCTTCGCCGCCCAGTCTCCGGCGACGTTCATGATCAAGGCGCTCTTCATATCGCCCGGAGGAAGATCCCGTACGATCGGAGCGATGCCCACCGGGTCCAAATGCACCCAGATGAAATAAATATTGCGCAGCGCGGCGTCCTTGGGGAATCCGTCCGGCAAATGGTTGACCCATTGGGCGGCCGCCTTCACGTCTTCCTTGGTCCAGATCTCGACCAGCATTTGCATGGTATCGTTGCGGGCGCGGCCGGGTTTCATTTCCACGACGGCATCGGCGGCGGCCCGGATGCCTTGTTTGGCATACGACGGAACCACGCTGCGAAGTGACTCCCCTTTGATCACGCCTTCGGGCAGTGTCGCGATATGCACAAACGCTTCTGCAGGGGCCAACTCACCCCAGCGTTTCAGGACGGCCTGGGTGAACACCACGCGCTCGCGCAATTGCTTCAAACCTTCGGCTGCCGTGAGCGCCTCGGGGATGTCTCTTTGGGCGAGCGTCTTGCCTAGGCTGTCGAGCGCGGCCAGCCGGTCGTCAATTTTCGTTTCCGCGCACGCACTTTCGATACGAACGGTCAGACTCTGGGGCGGTGTGTTAGTGTCCGCGCGAACGGGAACTGCCGTCAGCAACAGGGCTGGCAGCATGGTTCGACAAATCAACCGGCGCATGGCTCCTGGTACCTTCATTTGAAGTATTGGATTCGAGACGGTTTGTTCCGACGCATTGGCAGCCGTCTGATGGTACGATACAAAGGTGCGGCAACGAGGCGACTCGTTGCCGCACGGTTTCAAATCCTGCCTGTTCTCAACTTACGGCGCTTCGAGAGCCCACTGTTGATTGTTGCTGTTGACGCTACCGTAGCTCCACAACTGGACCAGTGCGCCGTTGGCAGTGGAACCCGCATCCACATCGAGGCAGGAGCCCGTCGCGTGCGTGGGGCTGATTCGATAATAGCCGCCACCGGTAGCGGTGAACGTGAACTTCTGGTTGGTGCCGCCGGAGTAATCCCACAGTTGAACCTTCGCGCCGTTCGTCGTTTGCCAGCTATCGATGTCGATGGCTTTGCCGCTATGAACCCCGATGATGCTGTACTGGTTGTTGCCCCGGTTCGTCACCGTCCAGCGCTGGTTGTTGGCATTGCCGTAGGTCCACTGGTGGATTTGAGTGCCGTTGCCGGTTCCCCACCCGGCGGCATCCATCACCTTCCCACTGTGCCGGGCAGCGATCTTGTAGGTGCCGTTTGCGACCGCGGTCGGTCCGGGAGGGATCACCAGCAGCGTGACACTCTGTGGCGGCGCGCTGAAGGAAACGGTGCCGTTGCTCACTGACACGTCCGAAAGGCGAGTGACCGTGTTCGTGCCGGTGAACCGCCAAACTTGGGCCGAACTGCTTGCAGCGAAGTTCGCAAGGTTCACCGAAACGGGCGTGTTACTGGTGAGGTACTTGTTGAGCACCATGACCGTCATCGCGTTGTCGCTGCCGCGCTGGGCGGCGAAGGAAGAGACGTTGTCCGGATTGGCGACGGTCGCGGAGACGCTGGTGTCGCCGAACGTGCTCTTGTTGCCGTCGTAGTTGCGATAGATCTTGAAGGCTTGATAGATGAGTGCGGTGCTGTCGAGTCCGATCCAGTACGTCGCAAGGTCCACGCCTTCCCGTCCGAAAATTCCCAGAACATCCGCTTGCGCGATCGCGCCGCTAATATGTCCCCCGGCACCCCAACTGTATTCCGTAATCGCGATCTTGGTGCCCGGATAGTGAGCGTTGACCCATTCTTTCATCCGCGGGATCAACTTCACCGAGTTGCCGATCCAGCTCGAGGAAACGTAGTTGGGATCCCAGAGGTCCCGGGTGCATTCGTTGCGCTTGAGCTGGGCCGCCGTGGACGAGTCGCCCTGGCCGAATTCGTTGTACTGAGGATAGTAGTGGAGACTGAAAACGTCCAGCAGGCGTTTGCCGGTGGCGTCGTGGTTCGCCTTCAGTTCCTTCAACAGCCAGGGTAGGTAGTCCCAGCCGCCGTGGGCGGCCCGGTCGGTGGCACCGGGGAACTGGGTGTCGTAGGGGCTGTTGAAATAGTTCGGCCAGCCCCACTCCTCGGGCCCCACCATTTGTGCGCCTGGATCCACTTCCTTGACCATGGTCGAGTAGGCGATCATCCGGTCGCGGATTTGACTCATGGTTTGCCCGACCGGCATGATGGGCTTGTGAGTCCAGGGCCAGATGCCGTGCTCATTGTCGGTGAGGTAGTATTTGACGCCGTTGCCGGACGAGTTGCCGAAAGTGTTCACCAGGTGCTGGACCCATTGCCGCTGGAAGGAGACGCTGTTAGGAACGAAGGCGTCGTTGGGGTCGTTCCAGGTGATGTTCACGCCGTCACTTGCCCTCACGCCGTTGCCGGCGTCCGGCCACCACGGATCGGTGGCGGTCTGCGCGCCGTATTTGGCCACGGAGTAGGGGGTCAGCCCGGATCGGTTCGGCCCGAGTTTGGCGACCCAGTCTACCATGGGAATGGTGATCATGGGCTGCGCGCCCGCCGCCTTGGTGGAAGTGATGAAGGCATCAGCGGAGGCGCTGGGGGCCGAGCCTTCGTCAGCGAGGCTCTCGTAATACCAATCCCCGCCGCGGTTGGTGGCGTTGGTTTGCCAGTTGTAGGTGCTGCCGGTGTTGCCCCCGCCGCGGTTCACGGGGAGGTTCAGAGCATCCAGGGTAGCCTGGTCGGTCCAGTTTGAGCCGTAAATGAGCGGGCTGATGGCATGCCGGTTTGCGTTCGCATCCACATTGACGGTGGCGGCCGGGTTGTCGGCAAAGGCCGTCGTGGAGACAGCGGCGACTGACGAGGCGACACCGATTCCTGTGGTAACAAGCCGCAACAATCCGCTTCGCGTGGATGCAATCCTTCTGTGCTCTGTCTCTGGAGTTTTCATGGGTTTGGGTTCGGATTTTTTATCAAGTTGAGTGATTATAAATCCTCAAGATGATGGTCCGAAACAGAGTGTGATACTTTGGTTTAGTCCACTTCGTTAAGGAGTGAATTTTTCATCACTCGATCAGGGGGTCGGTAAATCACTCCTTACCGCCGTGGACGGAAACCAGGTGGTTGTGATGTGATGGGGGAGCCTTGATTCGCCGAAGATCTTCGGAACCGGGCGTCAATGGCAGACCCAACGCCGAACTACCACGACTATCGACATGAGCAGCACCGCCCAGATGGCGTGGGTGTGTGCAAAGCTTCTTCTGGCGTGATCAACACGGCGAGGATGGGCAACGCCACCACCACTCCCTGATCCATGGCGCCACCAGAGGACAGTCAAGCCACCCCCTCCGAATCCGGGCCCCTTGGGTTTGGGGCTCGCCGTTTGCGCGGGGATATTGGCCACTGTCTTGGGCCTGGTGTCGTCTCAGGAAGCTGCGGACGCCATACCGGCGCAAACGGGTTACCGGGGGCGTCCGCAGCAAACTTCCGAAGGACGGGAAACGTAAGCAACCAGGGGCACGGGTGAGAACATGCTGGCGCGAACCGGTGGCGACTAACATCCTGTTCAAAGCCCGTCGCTGATTTCAGACATCACCATCACAACGAGAAATGGCATCATGATAGGTGCCACTACGCGTAATCGGTAATTCACCATGTTTGGCATTCATGATGGGCTGGATTCGAGCCGGTGAATACCGGGGTATGCGTGCAGTCCCGATGGGCATCTGCACTCCACGGCGTTTTTCTATCGGACGATTTGAGCGAAAAGTTATCCAGAGATGGATACATCCGGCGTCAAAAATGACGGTCCCCAAGCAAAGTGAGACGCTTCGATTTCGTCCATTGCGCTGAGGAGTGGATTCTCCGTCCCTCGATTAGGGGATGGGGAAATCCCTCGTTCGGGCATTGGACGGGAACCGTATGGTTGTGTGCGATGGGCGGGCGTTGATTCGCCGGGGATCTTTGGAATCCGGCGGCGATGGAAGATTCCACCCAATGAAGACCCAAGAAACATTCCCTTGTCGGGGGCATGGGAGAACTACATCCGGGCAGCGCCTGATGTTGGGACTTCTTGCTTCTGGATTCTGCGTCGCTGCCGTCTCGACGAGCGCCCTTGCCGACAATCCAGTCACGGTCGTCAATGTGAACGCCAACGTGAATCGTCGCGCCATCAGCCCGCTTATCTACGGCGCGAACTGGATGGAACAGGCCGCCATCGGTGACTTGAACCTGAGCGTCAATCGGCGCGGTGGCAACGCCACCACCACATACAACTGGCAACAGAACGCTGCGAACCGCGCCGGGGATTGGTATTTCGAGAGCCTCGGCGACGGCCAAGGCGACCTATCGCTTCCCAGCGTCGGAGCCGATGAATTCACCAACACCTCCTTGGCGGGCGGCGCGGAGCCCATGATGACCATCCCCATGGTGGACTGGGTCGCCAAGCTGGGACCGAATCGCGAGCGATTGGCCGCCTACTCCGTCGCCAAGTACGGCGCGCAGACCGCCAGCGATCCGTGGTGGCCGGACGCCGGCAACGGCATCAAAGCCAGCGACGGCACCCGCGTTGCTAACGACCCTAACGATGCCTACACTCCTAACAGCCCCGCCTTTCAGAAGCTCTGGGTCGAGCACTTGGTGAACAAATTCGGCACCTCGGCCAACGGCGGCATCAAGTTCTATCTCACGGACAACGAGCATGGCGTCTGGCCGTCGAATCACCGTCCCATCGTGCCGGTTGGGCCCACCATGGATTCGATCCGCGATCGGATCATTGCTTACGCCGGCATGGTCAAGGATGTGGACCCCAATGCGCAAATTGTCGGCCCCGAAGAATGGGGGTGGACAAACTATTTCAACAGCCCTTTCGACACCGATGGCGGCAACGGCGCCGACCGGGCCGCCCATGGCGGTTGGGACTACCAGCCTTGGTTGCTAAAGGAGTTGAAGGCCCACGAAGATAGCACGGGCCGACGCCTGCTGGATGTTTTCAGCCTGCACTACTATCCGCAATACAGCGAGTTCGGACAAGGCGACTCGTCCCCGGCGGCCCAGCTCAAGCGCAATGAATCGACGCGCGACCTGTGGGATCCCAACTACGTTTCCTCAAGCTGGATTCATAGCTCAGTGAAGTTGATCCCGCGGATGAAAGAGTGGGTCAACACCCACTATCCGAACACCAAGCTCGCGATCACCGAATACAGCTGGGGTGCCGAGGGGCATATCAGCGGCGCGATCGCGCAAGCGGATGTGCTGGGTATCTTCGGACGCGAGGGCGTTCACCTGGCCACGTTCTGGGGCGGGCTCAACCCGACCGCGCCCATCTATAATGCCTTCAAGATGTATCGCAATTACGACGGCAACAAGAGCACGTTCGGCGATACCAGCGTCTCGGCCACTGTGGCCAATCCGGACAATGTTGCGGCTTTCGCCGCCCAGCGCGGCGGCGACGGCGCGCTGACCGTCATGGTGGTTTGCAAATACCTCACCGAGAACACCCCTGTCACGGTCAACCTGGCTGGCTTCGCTGCCGGGGGCTCGGCGCAGGTCTGGCAACTGACCAGCGCCAACACGATCAATCGACTCGCCGACACGACGGTGAGCGGCAACAGCGTCTCGCTGAGCGCACCGTCGCAAAGCATTACCCTGCTGGTGATCCCGGGAACCAACCTTCCGCCGACCAGCCTACGTGCACGCTATTCTTTCGAAGGCAACGTCCAGGACGTCAGCAGCAACGGTTTCCATGGCATGGGCACTGGATTAACCTACGTGACGGGCAAGGCCGGCGTCCAGGCCGCGCAGTTCAACGGCTCAGGAGCCAGCGTGACGATCCCGCCTTCGGTCACTGACGATTTTACAGTTACGATGTGGGTCAAGACCACCGACTCCGGCGGCTGGGCCGGGGCAAACTGGTGGACAGGCAAGGGACTGGTAGATGGCGAGATCGGCGGCGGCGGCGCGGACTGGGGGACCTCGATCGTGAACGGGAAATTCGTCCTGGGCATCGGCTCCACGGGCGGAGACACCACCATCGCCTCCTCGGTGAATATCAACGACGGCACTTGGCGGCACCTCGCCGCCACGCGCAACACCACCACGGGTGCGATGCAGGTCTATGTGGACGGGGTCCTTCGCGGCAGCGGCACCGGCCCCACCGGCTCGCGCTCTTGGCCCTCGATCCTCCGCATCGGGGGACTGCAGCCCGGTTCCAACTATCTCAATGGCGCGCTGGACGATGTTCGCCTCTATGATCGGGTTCTAACCGCGAGTGAAGTTGCCGAATCCTTCGGCCCTCCACCGGGTGTCCCGGCCGGCCTTTCTGCCACGGCTCAAAGCAACGGTTCCATCACCTTGGACTGGAGCGCATCCGCCTCAGCCACCGACTACCGCGTCAAGCGCTCGACGACGTCCGGTAGTGGCTACTCGATCATCGCCGCTCCCACGGGCACCCAGTTCACCGATACCAACGTGAGCTATGGAACGACTTATTACTACATCGTCACCGCCTTGAATGTCTCTGACGAAAGTCTCGCCTCCGCCCAAGTAACCGCGACTCCTCAACTCACTCCACCGCCGATCCCGACCGGATTGGCTGGCACGGTGGTCTCACCGGGCCAGATCGATCTCGTGTGG
>Ga0307409_100000418_pt1 | contig 18065 bp, 22 predicted proteins | sample 322Ometagenome_2_FD_203888 | JGI IMG/M metagenome (GOLD analysis project Ga0307409, IMG submission 203888) | Maize rhizosphere microbial communities from greenhouse at UC Davis, California, United States - 322HYB-O-2 | ecosystem: Host-associated > Plants > Roots > Rhizosphere > Soil | place... | reverse complement strand
CGGCCCCGGGCAACCCTGAATTTCGCGACCTCGACCGCGACCCTTGCGCGGAGCGCCGCGGCGGCGGCCTTGCCGTCGATCAGGCGCGCGGTCATGGCACCGTCAGGTCGTACCGCAGGCCGTCCAGGAGCATCATGACGATGCGAATAAGGATCAACAGGACCCAAGGCGAGAAATCGATCATTCCCAGGTCGGGCAGGATGCGGCGGATCGGCCGGTACAGCGGCTCCGTCAGCCGCTCGAGCACTTCGTATACCGACCGGATGAAGGGCTGGTGGATGTTGATGACGTTGAACGAGATCAGCAGGCTCATGATCACCTGGACGATGACGATGATCGACAGGATGCTGAGCAGATATTGGGCGATGTCGAAAAGTGCATTGATCATGGGCAACGCTTAGCCGCGCCCGCCGCAGCGCACAATCGTTACGCAGTGGCGCCGCACTGCTCGGTCAGGGCGCGAACCGCTCACGCTCGGCTTCGGCGAGGATCAGCGCGAAATCCTCTTCCGCATCGGTCCATTCGGCAATTGGCGTCCAGCCTCCGGCCAGCAGCAGAAGTCGGGCGCCGCGCTCCCCATATTTATGGCTGTTCTCGGTATGGATCGACTGGCCCTTTCGGAATTCAAAGCGGCGGTCCTCGATCCGGAAATCCACGTCCCGGGTCGCCACCAGGTGCATCTCGATCCGGCCGAGCATGTCGTTCCACCTGGCCTGATGGCGAAAGGCTTCGACCGGGATGTCGCCGCCCAGTTCGCGATTGATCCGGCGAAGCAGGTTCATGTTGAATTCGGCGGTCACGCCCTGGGGATCGTCATAGGCCGCGATCAGCCGGTCGACCCCCTTCACCCGGTCCATGCCGATCAGCAATCTGGCGCCCGTGCCAAGAATCTCGCGGAAATGCCGAAGCAGGTCGGTCGCGCTTTGCGGTACGAAATTGCCGATCGTCGAGCCGGGGAAGAAACCGAGTCGGGCAAGCCCATCGATCTCCGCCGGCAACTGCACTTCCTTGGTAAAGTCGGCCTCCACGGGGTGCACGGCCATGTCGGGAAAGTCGCCATCGACCACTCCGGCGCTTTCGCGGAGGTAATCTCCGCTGATGTCGATAGGGACATAGGCCTTTGGCTTGACGGCACGAAGCAGGATCGGCGTCTTGGTGGCGCTGCCCGCGCCGAATTCGATTACCGCGCAGGCTGGCGCGGCAAGCCGTGCAATTTCCGGCATCTTGTCCTCGAGCAGGGCAGTCTCGGTGCGGGTCGGATAATAAGCCGGAAGCCGCGTGATCTCGTCGAACAACTCCGACCCGCGCCGGTCATAGAACCAGCGCGCCGGAATGGCGGGAATCGGTTCCGAAAGTCCGTTGATGACGTCGGCGCGGAACGCCGGGTCGGCTTTCTCAAGCGTCTTGAGCAAGGCGCACCCCCGTGAATTGCCAGCGCGCGGCCGGCGGAAAGAAATTGCGATAGCTGGCTCGGGAATGCCCGCGCGGCGTGGCGCAGCTGGCGCCTTTCAGGACCATCTGCCCGCTCATGAACTTGCCGTTATATTCGCCGACCGTGCCTTTTTCCGGATTGAACCCCGGGAACGGAAGATAGGCCGAGCCGGTCCATTGCCAGACGTCGCCGAACGGCCCACCACCGGGCTTGGGAAGGACCGGCCCGGCGCGGTCCAGCTGATGGCCGAGGGACGGATCGGCGGAAGCGAAGGCGTCTTCCCATTCAAATTCCGTGGGCAGACGGTGCCCCGACCAACGCGCGTAGGCATCGGCCTCGTAATAGCTGACGTGCGCCACCGGCGCCGCGCGATCGATCTCCCGACGTCCGCCAAGGGTGAAACTGGTGCCGTCGCGGTGCCAGTAAAGGGGCCGCTCGAAGCTGCCGCGCTGGACCCAGTCCCAACCCTCGCTGAGCCACAGCGTTGGCGTGCGGTAGCCGCCATCCTCGATGAACTTCATCCATTCGCCATTAGTCACACAGCGGGTCGCAATGCGGTGGGGATGAAGCAGCGCCCGATGCCGCGGCAGCTCGCAATCGAACGAAAATCCGGTTGGTGCGGCGCCGATCTCGACCAGCCCCTCTCGACCATCGATCCAGCTGAGCGGCTCCGCTGCATGGCAGGGCGCGGGCGGCAGCTCGCCATAGGTGGGCTCAAGCGGGTTCTCGGCAAAGCTGGCCAGGATGTCCGTCAGGAACAGCTCCTGATGCTGCTGCTCATGCTGGATTCCGAGCTCAATCAGCGCGAGTGTCTCTGGTGAAGCATCGGCCAATGCCGACCGCAGCGCTTCGTCCACCGCAGTTCGCCAATCGCGCACCTCATCGAGGCTGGGCCGGCTGAGCATTCCGCGCCGCGGCCGGGCGTGCCGCTGGCCTTCACCCTCATAATAGCTGTTGAACAGGAAGGGCCATCGCTCGTCATGGAGGCGATAGTCCGGCACATGGTCGCGCAGGATAAAAGTCTCGAAGAACCAGGTCGTATGCGCCAGGTGCCATTTGGCCGGCGATGCGTCGGGATGCGGCTGGATGGTCGCATCGGCGTCGGACAGCGGCGCGACCAAGTCGAGCGTCAGCTGCCGCGTCGCTGCGAACCGCTCCGCCAGTTTTCCAGCCTTGGATTCGTCGGACCGAGCCATCGAAAGCCTCCGTCGGGAGGATATCGTTCTACACCTGTTCCGTTTCAACTAGAAGTCGCGCGTTGCACCCGGTTGCCACAATATATCCCCGTCTTGTGCGGCGGCCAGGTGGCGCGCCGAAACGAACAGATGGTCGGACAAGCGGTTGAGGTAGGCGAGCGCGTCGGCGTTGACCGCGACCGTTTCGTGGAGCGCCACCGCTGCTCGCTCGGCGCGGCGAACGACGCAGCGCGCCTGATGCAGCAGGGCGACGGCTATCGAACCGCCGGGCAGGATGAAGCTCGTCAGCGGCTCCAGCGCGGCGTTCATCACATCAATCTCTTCTTCCAGTCGCTCGACCTGCCGCGGGACGATGCGGAGCGCATGCTGCTCGAAGTCGGTGCCGAACGGCGTCGCCAGGTCGGCGCCGAGGTCGAACATCTCATTCTGGATTCGGCGCAGCCTGCCTGCCAGTTCGCTTGGCTCGAGCGCGGCAACCGCCACGCCGATCGCGCTGTTGGCCTCGTCGACCTCACCGATCGCGGACATTCGCGCGGAGGATTTGGACACTCGGCTGCCGTCGGCCAGCCCGGCAGAGCCGCCGTCCCCCGTCCGCGTGTAAATCTTGTTGAGCTTAACCAGCTTTCCTAGCCCCTCGCGCCGCTGGCCAGCAGCAGAATCAGGATAACGATGACCACCGCGATGGCCTGATACTGCACGCGCTTGCGCATATATCCCTGCTGCACTTCGCCGGACAGGTCCTTACCGCTCGCCATGGTCATCACGCCACGGACCAGGACATAGGCGACCGCGGCCATCGCGACGACCAGCAGGATGGTGAGGACGGTGTTCATGCGGCCGCTCTACGCCGGGCTCAGCCGAAATCCTAGGGGCAGCTTCCCTTCCCGGAGGTCGGCGGCAAGGGCACGACCGTCGACGCCGCTTTCGCGGATGGCCTGCAGGGTTGGCGCCTGGTCACGCTTGGCCAGACGCCGCCCGTCGTCGTGGGTGACCAGCGGGTGGTGCCGGTAGGCCGGCTCGGGCAGGCCGAGCAGCGTTTGCAGAAGGCGCTGCGTCGGGGTGGACGGGCGCAGATCGGCGCCGCGAACGACCAAAGTCACGCCCGCCGCGGCATCGTCGACTACGCAGGCGAGGTGATAGGAGGAAGGCGCGTCCTTGCGGGCGAGGATGGCGTCACCGAAATCGCCCGGCTTGCTTTCGAATGCCTTCCCATCTTCCTCGCGCCAGCCGGGCAGGCCGGCCCGGTCCAGCGCCGCCTTGGAGTCCAGCCGCCAGCAATGTGGCGTGCTGGCTCGTCGATCCGGATCGTCGGGCAGGGGGCGGCAGGTTCCGGGGTAGAGGCTGCCGGCATCGCCGTGCGGCGCGGTGAGCGACTGAACGATCTCGGCACGGGTGCAGAAGCAGGCATAGACCAGTCGCTCCGCCTTCAGCCGGTCGAGCGCCTGCTGGTAGAGCCAGGTCCGCTCCGACTGGACGATCGGCTCGCCATCCCACTCGGTGCCGAGCCATTTGAGATCTTCGTAAATACCGTCGACGAATTCCGGCCGGCAGCGCCCCGGATCGAGGTCCTCGATCCGCAGGAGGAAGCGCCCGCCGCTCTCCCGAGCGAGCGCATGGCCCATCACAGCCGAATAGGCATGGCCCAGGTGCAGCCGCCCAGACGGCGAGGGAGCGAAACGTGTGACCTTCAGGACTCACTCCATGATAAAGGCGTGTCCGGCGACTCTTGACGGTGATTCGCCATCTGTGGTGTCATGCCACCGTCACCTCGGGTTGGCATCCGGGGGCGCAGACGGAAAGACGGGCTTTTTCGGCCGCCGGTCTCCCGCCAAGGTTCCGTCAGGCCTGGCAAGCCGGCGGGGTGGTGCGACTAGGCCGGAGGCGCGGCGTTCGAGAGCTGGACGAACGCTGGAGACTTATTGCGCCGTGTATCATTCCGACCTCATTCGCCATCCGGACAGCTGCCCCGCGCTGGTGCTCAATGCCGACTACACGCCGCTGAGCTATTATCCCTTGTCGCTGTGGCCTTGGCAGACAGCGATCAAGGCGATGTTCCTGGAGCGGGTCGACGTCGTCGCCCACTACGACAGGGAGGTTCACAGCCCGTCGGCGTCACTCAAGCTGCCGTCGGTTATCGCGTTGCGCCAATATGTTCGGCCCAACGAGTATCCGGCTTTTACCCGGTTCAACCTGTTCCTTCGCGACCGTTTCCGCTGTGTTTATTGCGGGTCACACCGGGAGCTGACGTTCGACCATGTCGTGCCGCGGGCGCAAGGCGGGCGGACGAGCTGGGAGAATGTCGCTACCGCCTGCGCCCCCTGCAACCTCAGGAAGGGCGGCCGGACGCCGCGTCAGGCGGGCATGCACATCGAACGCGAGCCAATCCGCCCGACCAGCTGGCAACTTCAGGACCGTGGCAAAAGCTTTCCGCCCAACTACCTCCATCAGAGCTGGCGGGACTATCTCTACTGGGATGTCGAACTGGAGCCCTAAGGAGCCTGTTAACCAATTCTGTTTAGGGTTTCAGAATGCAGGTCGAACCCGCCCCACCCTCAAACCATGGCAGCGGCAGCGCGCGATTGCTCATCGTCGAGCCGAACCGCGGCGCCCTTCAGGTTATGGCCAAGCGGCTCGGCGAAGCGGGCTACCGGATCATCGCCTGCAACAATGGCGGCAGCGCGACCGCCGAAATGCTTCGCGCACCGGTTGACCTTGTGCTGGCCGAGCTCAGGATGGACGGCGTCAGTGGGGTCGAGCTTACCCGCCGGATCCGCGACGACACCAAGCTGAAAGACACGCCGGTGATCCTGATCACCGGGAAAAGCGACAGCAGTGGCGCGGTCGACGGATTTGCCGCAGGCGCCGACGATGTCGTCGCCAAGCCTTTCCATTTCGAAGTACTCGCCGCCCGCATCGCCCGCCGCATTGCCCGCGCCCGCTCGGTCAAGGAATTGCGAGCCGACAACGCCACCCTCGATGCCAGGGTCATCACTCGGTCGATCGAATTGGGCGAGATCCGGGCCGCACTTGAGCAGAGCGAAGCAGAGCGGTTGAGGCTTCAGCAGCTCGTCAGCCGCGGTTAGCGAGAAATTCCTCGATTTTCGGGCGCAGGTCGTCGCGGTCGAGCGCGATTGCCAAGTTGGCCAGGACGAACCCAGCCTTGTCGCCGCAGTCATGACGGACTGCGTCGACCTTGAGGGCATGGAAAGGCTGCCGTCCGACCAGCCTGGCCATTCCGTCGGTCAGCTGGATCTCGCCACCCGCGCCTCGCTCGCCCTTTTCCAAGACCTCCATCACTTCGGGCTGGAGGATGTAGCGTCCGACAATGGCCAGCCGGGACGGCGCTTCGGCAGGCTTAGGCTTTTCGACCACACCTCTCACTTCGGTCAGCGCGCCGTCGATGTTGCCGGGTGTGATGATTCCGTAGCTGCCGGTCTTTTCCGCCGGTACCTCCTGCGAGCAAATGATGTTGCCGCCGACCTTTCGATAGACGTCCATCATCTGCTTCAAAGCGCCAGGTTTTCCGACCATCAAATCATCGGGCAACAGCACCGCGAACGGCTCGTCGCCGACGATATGCCGGGCACACCAGACGGCATGACCCAGTCCCAGGGGTTGCTGCTGGCGAACCGTGACAATTTCGCCAGTCGATGCCCGCGACGGCGCAAGGGGCTCAAGGCTTTTACCAGCCATTTCCATCACCGCTTCGAGCTCGAAATTCGTGTCGAAATAGTCGACTAGGCTCGATTTTCCGCGGCCGGTGATGAAGATCATCTGCTCGATGCCGGCCTCACGAGCCTCGTCGACCACATATTGGATCAGCGGGCGGTCGACGACTGTCAACATTTCCTTGGGCATCGTCTTGGTCGCGGGAAGGAGGCGCGTGCCGAGGCCGGCGACCGGAAAGATCGCTTTGCGAACCGGCTTCATCGGTCTTGCGGTTCCTGCTCGATGGCCGGTTCGGTAGCGGGTGGCGGCACAGCCTCACCGTCCGGCGGAGGCAGGTCGAACCGGTCTGCCTGGCGTACGTCTCCACGTTTGCTTAGCTCGTCGACCCGCCGCGGGTCGGCGTGCGGTGGCCTTTCAAGCAACTCCTCGGCGGTCAGCGACCGGCTGGCCAGGGCGGGCTTTTGCGGAAGGCTCTTGCCGGCCTGCGGCTGCAAGTCTGCGACGCGGCCGCACGAAACGATCGCGAGAGTCGAAAGGGCAATTGCGAGCTGCTTCCTCATTTTCCCTCCCGAGCCGCAATCTGCGCACGCGCCGCGGCTATCGCCGCTCGTACCCGTTCCGGGGCGGTCCCGCCAGCCGAACGCCGCGAGGAAACCGACGCCTCGACCGATAGGCGTGGCAGCACGCGTTCGTCGATCCTCGGATCGATGGCCTTCAGCTGCTCGATAGAAAGCTGGTCTACGGCCTTCCCGGCACCCTCGGCCGCAGCAACCGCTTGTCCGGCGACGTGATGCGCCTCGCGGAAGGGAACATCAGCTTCGCTGACGAGCCAGTCCGCAAGATCGGTCGCGGTGGCATGGCCGGCCGCGGCCACCGCGCGCATTCGATCGGGGACGAACTTTAGGTCGGCCATCATCCCGGCCATTGCCGCCAGGCTCAGGGCCAGCAGATCATGCGCATCGAACAGCGGCGGCTTGTCGTCCTGAAGGTCCTTGGCATAGGCGAGCGGCAGGCCCTTCAGCAGGACGAGCAGCCCAACCAGGTCGCCGATGATCCTCGCCGAATGGCCGCGGACCAGCTCGGCCGCGTCTGGGTTGCGCTTGTTGGGCATGATCGACGAGCCGGTCGACCAGGCGTCGGGCAATCTCACGAAGCCGAACGGCTGCGACGCCCACAAGATGATCTCCTCCGCCAGCCGCGACAGGTGCACCGAGCAAAGCGCGGCCGCGTGGAGGTAGTCGACGACGAAGTCCCGATCGCTGACGGCATCGAGGCTGTTCGCGGCCGGCCCGTCGAAACCGAGTGCCGCCGCAGTCTGATCGCGGTCGATGGGAAATCCGGTACCGGCCAGCGCCGCGCTGCCCAGCGGGCATATATTCATGCGTGCCCGCGCGTCGGCGAAGCGGCTGCGGTCGCGGACCAGCATTTCACGATAGGCCATCAGGTGATGGCCGAGCGTTACCGGCTGGCCCGACTGAAGGTGGGTGAAGCCGGGCATGACGTTATCGGCATGCTCCTCCGCCCGGTGAATCAGAACTGATTCCAGCGCATCGATGCCGGCGAGCGCCTCATCGATCGACCGGCGTACGAACAGCCGGAAATCGGTCGCTACCTGGTCGTTGCGGGAGCGGGCGGTGTGGAGGCGTCCGGCGGCATCGCCGATCAGCTGCTTCAGCCGATGCTCGACATGCATGTGGATGTCTTCAAGCGCGGGATCTTCCTGCAGCTTCCCCGCCTCGATCTCGGCGGCCACTTGTAGCAGCCCCTCGTCGATCGCCTTCGCATCCTCGCTCGACAAAATGCCTTGCTGCCCCAGCATCGCAGCATGCGCACGGCTGGCGTTGATGTCTTCGCGCCACAATCGCTTGTCCACGGAGATCGAGGCATTTATCTCGCGCATCACCGAGGCCGGGCCGCCCGCAAAGCGCCCGCCCCACATTTCGTTGGAGTTGTCCGTGCGGCTGATCGTTTCTCTCCTTCTCCTGGCCACGGCGCCAATCGTCGCCGGCTGCGATAGGCAAAAGGCCGAAGCGCCTCAAGCGCCCGTGACGCAGCAGGAATCCAAGGGAGTCGATCGCAGCCACAAGGGCGAGGCGGCGCCCACGCTCAAATTCAAGAATCCCGACGGAGGCGAGTTCGATCTTGGCAAGTTCAACGGCACGCCCGTGCTGGTCAACCTATGGGCCAGCTGGTGCGCACCGTGCATCAAGGAACTTCCGACGCTGCAGCAGCTGGAGCAGGTGCAGGCCGGCGAGGGGCAGCTCGGCGTGATCGCGGTCAGCCAGGACCAGGGACCGCAGGAATCGGTCGAGGCCTTCCTCGCCGAACGCGACCTGGGCCGCTTTGCCGCCTTCCACGATCCCGATATGAACCTCACTTCGGCGCTCAAGATTCAGATCATGCCAACGACGATCCTCTATGACGCTCAAGGCCGGGAGGTGTGGCGCTATGTCGGCGACCTGGATTGGACCGGCGAAGAGGCCGCTAAGCTGCTTGCCGAGCTGGATCCCTCGAAAAAAACTTGAGCAGGCGGCCGTCAATTGCTGCAAGTCCGAGCGCAATCAGGCCCAGGCCCGCGAAATCGCGGGGCTCGATGACTTCATTCAGGACGAGCGAGCCGAGGAAGATTGCCACGGGCGGGACGAGCAAGGTGACGAGCAGCGCATTGGTCGCGCCGGCCCGGTCGATGAGCCGGAAATAAAGTATGTAGGCAAAGGCGCTGCAGACGACGGCCAATGCCGCGATCGCGCCAATCGCCTTCAGCGAGGGCAAAGCGTCGAGCCACGGCTGGTCTATAAGCAGTGCAATCGGCAACATGACGATGGCTCCGGCCGTTAGCTGTCCGGTGGTGACCGACATCGGCGAAACTCCCATGGCCCGGAAACGGCGAGCCCACACCCCGGCAAAAGCGTAGCAGAGCGCGGCCGTGACGCAGGCGAGCTGGGCAAGCACATTGTTGCCGATCGAGCCGAGCAAGGCTGGCCCGATCATCACGGTAACGCCTGCAAAGCCGAGGGATACGCCGCCCAGCTTGCGACCGCTCAACTTCTCGTCGCCGGTCAGCAGATGGGCCACGACCACGCCCCAGATGGGCGTCGTCGCATTGAGAATGGCGGCTAGGCCGCTGGCGATATGGGTCTGACCCCATCCGAACAGGACGAAGGGAATCGCGTTGTTGAACAGCGCCAGCACGAGGATCGCTCCCCAAACGGCTCGAGGAAGTCCGGCGGACTCGCCCCGCCACCACAGGAACAACCACATGGCCGCGGCGGCAATCGTCAGGCGCAGCCAGACGTAGGTCAGAGGTTCAACTTCGTTGACGGCGACGCTGATGAACAGGAAGGCCGCGCCCCAGATCACCGCCAGCGCGATGAGTGTCAGCCAGTCCGAGCGGTTCATCATCGTACGGATCATGGGGGCCTCTTGCGAAGCAGCGGGCTCCGCTGCTTCCCGCCGCTTGCCCTCAAACAGATCCTCGCTGAGCGTCGCCATAAGGAAGACTCCTTCTTCCTTATGGCAAGTAGAGTAGCCCCCTCTGTGCGCCCAACCAAAGTCGCCCTGCGACTAATAAGCCACGCTTATGCGGGTCGGGGAGGGGTTCGAGCAATCGGCGGCGGGGCGCTAATCCCGCAAAAGCTCGTTGATCGACGTTTTCGAGCGCGTCCGCTCGTCGACCCGCTTGACGATCACCGCGCACGCTAAGCCCGGTCCGCCCTTGTCGCTCGGAAGCGATCCCGGCACGACGACCGAATAGGGCGGTACGCGCCCATAAATCACCTCGCCAGTCGCTCGATCGACAATCTTCGTCGAAGCGCCGAGGAAAACGCCCATCGACAGGACCGCGCCTTCCTCCACCACCACACCCTCGGCAACTTCCGACCGAGCGCCGATGAAGCAATTATCCTCGATGATCACCGGGCCAGCCTGGAGCGGCTCAAGCACCCCGCCGATTCCGGCACCACCCGAGATATGGACATTGCGTCCGATCTGGGCGCAGCTGCCGACGGTCGCCCAGGTGTCGACCATGGTCCCTTCGCCGACGCGGGCGCCGATGTTGACGAAGCTCGGCATCAGCACCGCGCCGGGAGCAACGTAGGCGCCGCGCCGGACGATCGCTCCGGGGACCGCGCGGAAGGCCGCCTGGGCGAAGGTCTCGGGCCCCCAGCCGAGGAATTTGGACGGCACCTTGTCCCACCAGGGGGCGCCGCCGGGGCCGCCGGGAATAGCCTCCATCGGATTGAGCCGGAATGACAGCAGGACAGCCTTCTTGAGCCACTGATTGACCTGCCATTCGCCGCCGACCTTCTCGGCAACCCGCTCCTCGCCGCTGTCGAGCTTGAGGATCGCCGCCTCTACCGCCTCCCGAAGCGAACCGTCCGTGGGATCGATCGTGTCGCGATTGTCCCAGGCGGCCTCGATGATCGTCTTGAGGTCGGTGGTCATTCAGTATCTCCAGTCAATTCCTCGAGCCATTCGCCGACATCGGCGATGGTGAGGTCGATATAATCGGGATGATGGCCGTGATTGCCGCGTTCGGAGCCATTGTCGACCCAGATCGTGGTCATGCCGAGCTCTTTGGCCGGCGCGAGGTTCTGGGCCATGTCCTCGACCATTGCCGCCCGCCGCGGATCGATGCCGCAGCGATCGAGCATCAGCTCATAGCCGTGGCGGTCCGGCTTGGGCCTTAGCTCGGCGGCGTGGATGTCGTGCAGCTCGGCGAAATGCTCCCCAACCCCCAGTGCTCCCAGCACGCGCCGGGCATAGGGCTCATCGGCGTTGGTGAAAATGAGCTTGCGGCCGGGCAGGCGGGCGAGCCCGATCGCCAGTCGCGCGTCGGGGGAAAGCCGATCCAGCGGGATGTCGTGAACATCTTCCAGGAAATGGTGTGGGTCGACACGATGGTTCTTCATCAGCCCGGCAAGAGTGGTTCCATGGGCATGGAAATGGGCCTTCTGGATCCGCTTGGCCTCCACCGGATCCACGCCCAGCAGCCGTTCGATATAGGCGCCCATCCGCTCGTCGATCAGCTCGAACAGGCCGGTTGACGCCGGGTAGAGGCAATTATCCAGATCGAACACCCAGTCCGTGACATGGCCGAGCAGGGGTTGGAAGCTGGGGTTCATCAGGCAGGTGCCTCTAGCCTCGACAATCGCTTCAGCAAAATGAAAGCTTTCATTAACCATAAGCGTCTAGGGAAAAGCTGTTATGTTCCAACGGCTTGGCGGGATACGAAACATGCAGAACCGGTATCTGGCATCGACAGCTTGCGCGCTGATGCTTGCCCTTGGCGCCTGTGGTGGAGGTGGTGGAGACGTTGACTCAACTCCTCCCCCGGTGTCGCTCAATCCGACTCCGACCCCCACGCCGACTCCGACGCCCACGCCCACGCCGACGCCGACGCCGACGCCGACGCCTACAACGAACTTCAACACGTCGGAATATCAGCGGTCGAACGGACCGGTCAGCTCGGGCGCGATCACCGCCTGGCAACAGGGTGCGACCGGCAGGGGCGTCAAGATCGCGGTCGTGGACAGCGGCATCAACCCGAACCTGGCGGAGTTCGCCGGCCGGATCGACCCGGCGAGCAGCGACGTCGCTGGCAGTCGCGGCGTTAGCGACGAGGATGGGCATGGCACCGCGGTTACCGCGACCGCGGCCGCGGCGCGCAACGACGCACAGAATGTCGGAATCGCGTTCGATGCCACCATCCTGTCGTTTCGTGCTGACGCTCCGGGCACTTGCGCGAGCGAAGACGGCTGCAATTTCTTCGACGGCGCGATCGCCCAGGGCATTGACGCCGCGCGGGTGGCCGGGGCCAAAGTCATCAACCTGTCCCTGGGCGGCTCGCAGCCGGGCAGCACGCTGATGTCGGCGATGCAGCGGGCGGTGAATGCCGGAATCGTCCTGGTGATTTCGGCCGGAAACGACGGCGAAGATCCGTTGAAAGGTGGCAGTGCCGATCCGTTCGCACTGGTCCCGGCGCAGAATTTCCCAGGCCGGGTGATCATTGCCGGATCGGTCGGCGCGGACAATGGCGCGAGCGGAACCAACCTTGATGTATTGTCGGACTTCTCGAACCAGGCCGGGCAGGGCCAGAACTGGTACCTCGCCGCGCTCGGCTATCGGGTCCGCACGGTCGATCACACAGGAACCGGCTATCTTTATTCGGGCACCAGCTTTTCCGCTCCGGTGATCAGCGGTGCGGTTGCGCTGGTCGCCCAGGCCTTCCCCAACCTGACCGCCGCCCAAATCGTCGACCTGTTGTTCCGCACTGCGGACGACCTCGGCGCGGCCGGAGACGACGCAATCTACGGTCAGGGCCGATTGAACATCGATCGCGCATTCCAGCCGGTTGGCCAGACCAGCCTGGCCGGGAGCGAGACCAACGTCACCGAAGAGGTTGTCACCGGCGACATGCCGGAGGCCGCCGGCGACGGCAGCCAGGAAGGCCAGATGGGCGCGATCATCCTCGACGGCTACAACCGCGCATTCGCCATGGACCTGGCCAAGGGGCTTCGCCAGGCCGAGGCGAGGCGACCCCTCGAGCGGTCGCTGACCGGCCATGTCAAGGGCTCGGCGGCGCAGGCTGGCCCGGTGTCGATTGCAATGAACGTTGCCCAGCGGCCCGGAATGCCCGGCCTGATCGAAGTCACGCGCTTCGGGATCGGCCCGGAAGATGCCCGTCGTTCGCGGCTTGTCGCCGGATCAGCGATCGCCCGGGTCGACCGGAAAACCAAGGCTAGCTTCGGCTTCGCGCTGGGCGCGAAGGCCATCGAGCGGCAGCTGACCAATGCACAAGCCGGCGCCTTCCTGATCGCCCGCGACATCAGCGGCGATCCCGGCTTCCAGGCCCGCCGCGGAACAAGCGTCGCGGTTCGCCGGGACCTGGGCTTTGCCGGGCTGACGCTAGCTCATGAGCAGGGCAAGACCTGGCGTGAGGCGCGGACGAATGCCGACGAAGAACTCTATCGCTGGACAAGCGTAAGCCTCGACAGCCGGTTCGGCGACAAAATGTGGGGCTCGGTCGGACTCAGCCGGCTGGATGAGGATGACACGCTGCTCGGCGGACGGCTCGGCTCGCTCTACGGCAGCCGCGGATCGTCTAGCCTGTTCATCGACCTTGAAACGAGGCGGAGCCTGGGCGGCGGCTGGTCGGCGACGTTGATGGGACGGCGCGGCTGGACCAATTTCGCCAGCGGTCAGTTCCAGACCGGCGCATACTCCTTCGACCTGGCCAAATATGGTCTGTTCAAGGACCGCGACCGCGTCGGGCTGCGCATCGCTCAGCCGCTGCGGGTCGAAAGCGGCGGCATGTCGCTGCTGCTCCCGACCGGGTACGACTATGCGACCGAAAGCGCGACGAGCAGCGTCGAGTTTCTAACCTTTCGGCCGTCGGGCCGCGAGGTCGATGCCGAGCTGAGCTACTCGACCGACCTTGGCGGAGGCTGGTTCGGCGCCAACTTGTTCGCCAGGCGTCAGCCGGGCCACATCGCCTCGGCTGACCCCGACGTCGGCGCGGCGATCCGCTACAGCCTCGGCTTCTAGCGCCTCCGGCCGACGCCCGGAATCAGCATCCCGACGTCGCGGCGGTAGCGCTCGTAATTTTCGCCAAAGTAGCCGACCAGGTCGCGCTCCTCGTAGCGAATGGCGATCAGCATATAGACCGACATGCCGACGGCGAGCAGCAAATGGCCATAGCTCATCTGCGGGGTGGCCCAGAAGGCGAGGAAGAAGCCGGCGTAGAGCGGATGCCGCACCCACTTATAGAAGAAGGGTTGGCGGAACTCGTGCGGTGCAGCTTCGCGTCCCTGCAAGTTGAGCCACGACTGCTGCAGCCCGAACAGCTCGAAATGGTTGATGAGGAAGGTGCTTAGGAGCACGATTCCCCAACCGGCTGCGAACAGAGCCCACATCAGGGTCGATGCCCAAGGGACGGTTACGTGCCACACGACCCCTGAAATCGGCCGCCAGAAGCTGAACAGGATGATCAGCACGGCGCTGGCGAAGAGGACATAGACGCTTCGCTCAATCGGGCGCGGCACCGTCCGCGTCCAGGCTCGCTTGAAACCCTGGCGCGCCATGACGCTGTGCTGAACCCCGAACAGGGCGATCAGCGCGATGTCGGTAATCAGCGCGGTGGCGACCGCCGTGTCCGGCCCCTTGTCCACCGTGGCCGGCAGGCCTGCAAGGTTGCCGACGAAGCCGACAAGGTAAAGGAAGGTCGCGAGAAAGATCGCATATGAGACGAGCGAAAAGCCCATGAACAACGCGCGCATGGCTGGCCCCCTTGCTGCGGTGCGAGAGCGCGGCCTATATCATGATCAGCGGCGAACGTCGCGATATTTGACCGGCACCATGCATCCGCGCTCGTCGCGCCTCAGCACGGCCGCGAAGGTCTCGGCGGGTGGCAGTTCATTCAGCTTCCGGGGAACAACAGGCTTGTCCTGCCACTTGCCGCCACGATGCGCGAAATAGCGATCGGCGTCGGGGCAGTCGCTACCGGCTACCGGGCTTTGGCGCTGGCCCGGAGGCGCGGGGGCGGTCGCTGGCTGGGCCAGGGCCGCCGCACTGAATGCAACGGCTACCGGAAAGAGAAGGCGCATAACATTCTCCCTTCCCGCGCAGCCTAGCAGATTTTTGGCTAGACGGTGAAGCTCTCGCCGCAGCCGCAGGCGCCCTTGGCGTTGGGATTTTCGAACACGAACCCGGCGGCGAAATCGTCTTCCTTCCAGTCCATCGTGCTGCCGATCAGATAGAGGATCGAGGCGCCATCGACGTAAAAAATGCCGCCGGGAGTCTCGATCTTCTCGTCGAACGCATTTTCCAAGGAAACGTAATCGACCGAGTAAGCGAGACCGGAGCAGCCGCGGCGGGGGGTCGAAAGTTTGACGCCGATCGCATCATCGGGCGCGTTGCCCATCAGCTCGGCGATGCGTGCTTCAGCCGCCGGAGTCAGGGTGATCGCGGCGGGCCGTGCGCGGACTTTCGATTCCTTGTTCATTACAACATTCCCAATTCTAGCCGGGCCTCGTCGCTCATCTTGCTCGGGTCCCACGGCGGGTCCCACACCAGCTTTACCTCGGCATCGCGGATGCCCGGGACGGATAGGACGCGAAGCTCGACCTCGCCCGGCATGGACTCGGCCACCGGACAGTGCGGCGTGGTCAGGGTCATGGTGACGACCGCGTCGCCATCCTCGCTGATCGCGACGTCATAGATCAGGCCAAGCTCGTAGATGTCGACCGGGATCTCGGGGTCGTAAATCGACTTCAGCGCCTCGATCACCGCTTCCTGCAGCTCCCCGCCCGCGCCGCCCTTTTCGGGTTCCGGCTTCTCCTGGCGCAGGAAGCCGGCGAGATAGTCGCGCTTTCGTTCGAACTCGGGCGTGACGCGAGCACGCGGCGGGGTGCCGACGCCGTCCACCTCCTCCACCTCGAGCTTCTTTTCCTCGCCCATCATCCGAAAATTCGCCTCACCTTAGCCAAACCATCGACCAGTGCCTCAATGTCGCTCGCATCGCTGTGCGCCGCGAAGCTGGCGCGGGCCGTGGCCGGGACGCCGAGATAGTCCATCAACGGCTGTGCACAATGGTGGCCGGCGCGAACCGCCACTCCCGCGTCGTCCAGGATCGTGCCGATGTCGTGTGGATGGACGCCGTCCATGGCGAAACTAACGATGCCGGCGCTTTCTTCCGGTCCGAACAGGGTGACGCCCGGAACCGTCCGCAATGCGGTGCGGGCCTCACTGACAAGCGCACTTTCGTGCGCATGCAGAGTGTCGAGACCGATGGTGCGGGTCCAGTCGATCGCGGCATGGAAACCGATCGCCCCGACGACATGCGGGGTTCCCGCCTCAAACCGCGAGGGGGCGGGGAGGTAGGTGGTCTTCTCGAACGTCACTCGGTCGATCATCGCTCCGCCGCCGTGCCAGGGCGGCATCGCATCGAGGATTTCCTGGCGTGCCCACAGCGCGCCGATCCCGGTCGGGCCGTAAATCTTGTGCGCCGAGAAAACATAGAAGTCGGCGCCGATCGCGGCGACATCGACCGGGATGCGCGGCGCCGCCTGGCAACCATCGAGCAGCAGCTTCGCGCCGACCTTGTGCGCGATGTCCGCCGCGCGCTTCGCATCGAGGATCGAGCCGAGAACGTTCGAGACATGAGCGAAGGCGACGATCGCATGTTCCTCGCTCGCCATCTTCTCTGCAGCATCGAGGTCGATCCGCCCGTCCGCGGTCAGCGGGACGACGTCCAGCTCGTAACCCGCCAACTGCCACGGCACGATATTGCTGTGGTGCTCGAGCTGGCTGAGCAGGACGCGCTTGCGATCCCCGTTGCGATAGCGTTGCGCAACGAGGTTGATCGCCTCGGTCGCGCCGCGGGTGAAGACGACCTCATGCTCCTCGCCGCCGATCAGCGAGGCGGTGGCGGCGCGCGCGGCTTCGAAGCTGGCGGTCATCGCCGCCGAGCGCTCGTAGACGCCGCGGTGGACGGTCGCATAATCATGGCCGTAGGCGCGGGTGATCGCCTCGATCACCGCCTGCGGCTTTTGTGCCGTCGCGGCGCTGTCGAGATAATGCCAGCCGGGCGGGATTGCCGGAAACTGGTCGCGCAGCGCGAGGGCGGAATTTAGGGGCGCCTGAAGGTTCATGCTGCCACCTTCCGCAGCGCTTTGCGCGCCAGCTCGGCGATGCCCCGGTCGTCGCCGTCGATCTCGTCCCACAGGCCGGCGATGAAGCCTTCGAGCAGCAGCGCCCGCGCGGTAACCGGGTCGAGCCCGCGGGCCGCGGCGTAATAAAGCTGGTTCTTGTCCAGCTCGCCGACCGTTGCTCCATGGGCGCATTTCACATCGTCGGCGAAAATCTCCAGCTCGGGCTTGGCATTGGCGGTCGCGCCGCGGTCGATCAACATCGCCTTGACCGACTGCTCGGCGTCGGTCTGCTGGCCTTCGCGCGCCACTTCGATCTTGCCGAGGAAGCTGCCGGTCGCTTTGTCGCCAAGTACGCTGCGGATCGTCTGGCGCGATGTCGCGCCGGGCGCGATGTGGCGGGCGGTGGTGACGATTTCCAGCGTCGAGTCCCCGCCGCCGATATTGGCGCCGAACAGCGCGAAATCCGCGCCTTCATGTAGCGTCACGTCGAGTTCGATGCGGCCGTAACGTGCAGCATTGTTGAGCGCAAAAATGCGCGCGGCCGCGCCCGCTTCCAGCACCATTTCGACCCGGCGGATGTCAATCTCATGCCCGCTTGGCAGCCATATTTGCTGCAGTCTTTGCTGCGCAGCAATTTCGACCCGTTGAGGTTGCGCAAGCTCGTCCCACACCGACGCCAGTGCATCGATGTCGGCGTAGCGATACGCTTCCAGCTTGCGGGTCGGGAGGGCCGTCACGCCGCTGCCTCCTGATAGCCTTCGCGCTCGAGTTCGTGCGCCAGCTCGGGTCCGCCGGAACGCACGATGCGTCCACGCGACAGCACATGCACTTGGTCCGGCACGACATAGTCGAGCAGGCGCTGGTAATGGGTGATCAGCAGCACCGATTTGTCGGGCGCGCGCATGATCGAGTTGATGCCATGGCCGACCGCCTTCAGCGCGTCGATGTCGAGGCCGCTGTCGGTCTCGTCGAGGATCGCGAGGCGGGGGTCCATGATCCCCATCTGGACCATTTCGGCGCGCTTCTTCTCGCCGCCGGAAAATCCGACGTTGACCGGGCGCTTGAGCATCTCCGCATCCATCCCGAGCAGCGCGGCCTGCGCTTTCGCCAGGCGGATGA
>Ga0307409_100000417_pt1 | contig 18083 bp, 9 predicted proteins | sample 322Ometagenome_2_FD_203888 | JGI IMG/M metagenome (GOLD analysis project Ga0307409, IMG submission 203888) | Maize rhizosphere microbial communities from greenhouse at UC Davis, California, United States - 322HYB-O-2 | ecosystem: Host-associated > Plants > Roots > Rhizosphere > Soil | place... | reverse complement strand
GCCGTTGCCGAACACGTCATAGCCGACGCCGACGCGCGGGCTGATGTCGTTGTAGGCGTTGACGCCTTCCGTCTGCTCGAAGCTGATCACCGCCGGGTTCAGGAACGAGGTCCTGGACACGCCGTTACCTTCGACCGGAGCGTAGCTGCTCGCACGATCCCAGCGAACCGCGCCCGACATCGTCAGCCGGCCGCGGGTGTACTGGTCCTGCGCGAAGATGCCGTGCAGCTGCGTCACGGTGTTGTTGCTCCGCGTCGGCAGCCGGTAGGTCACGCGATTCAGCACCCCGCGCTGCGCGCGGTACAGGAGCTGGTTGTCAGCCGCGATCGTTTCGTCGAGCTGACGCAGCCAGTAGTACTGATAGCCAACCTTGATGTTGTGCGAACCGGTGACGTACGACGCATTGCCGTTGAGGCTGTTGGTCGCGCCTTCCGCGTACCCCCACTGCTCGAGGCCGCGGTAGGTGTAGTTGGCCGCGGGTGCCCAGCGCAGCGTGAGCGGATCTGCCGCCTCCGCGCATCCCGGATTCGACATGCTGGCGCCCGTCGCGCCTGCGCACCGGAAGTCGGTTGACTGCTCCTGCACCGGGATCAGGTTAGTGATGCCGTCCGGCGGCGGGAAGCCGAACGCCGGGTTGTAGCGGAAGATCGTCGCGTTGCCTTCGAGCAGCAGCTTGTTGGTTGCCGGCATCGTCCACTGGCCCTGTGTCAGGTGGAACGGCCATTCGAAGTAGCCGGTGCCCGCCGTGCCGGTCGATTCCGGCGACTGCGTTGTCGAGCCGAGCCCGACCCAGTCGTCGCCACGCGTATGGCAGGCGTCGCCGCCAGCGAACAGGTTCGTGCCCTCGCAGCGCTTCTGATACTCGTAGTTGACTTGGATCCGGCTCTTGCCAGCCTGGCCGGCAAGACGCGCGATCGCCATCTGTCGGTCCTGCACCCGGCGCGAATCAGTAGCGCTCGGCATCCAGTCCCACCGGTTCGCAAGGCCGACGTTGGCATTTGCGCTCACGCCTTCCACTGCTGTCTGGGTGTCGAGGTTGCGGTACTGCCCGAAGAACCACAGGCGGTCACGCAGAATCGGGCCTCCGTACGACAGGCTTGCATCGTGCGCCTGAATGATTCCCGGCGCTTCGTCGATGCCGACGGCTCGCAGTTCGTCATTGAGGTTGTTGCCCTTCGACCAGTCGCCGGCGGTGCTGACGAACGCCGTTCCCCGGAACGAGTTGCCGCCCGAACGCGGGATGATGTTCATGATCGGGCCGCCGGTGTCCGTCTCGCCGAGGCCGCCGCCGACGCGGACTGCAACTTCCTCCACGCCGACTGCGTCATAGACATACGACGACACGCCGCCGCTGCGAGCCGCGCCAACGGTCATGCCGTTGACCGCCATGCGCCCTTCGTTATTGGCGCCGCCATTTGCCGAGAAGAAGGTCATCGTCGGAGAGAGCGCGATGCCGTTGTTGTCCACGGTCAGCCCGGCTGTCGCGTTCAACAGTCCCCCGACCGAACGCGTCGCCGGGATGGTCTGGATGACCTCCTGATCGAGCACGACTTCTTTTCTCGCGCTCTGCACGTCCACCACCGGCGTTTCGCCAGTCACGGTGATCGTTTCCTGAATCCCGCCGACGTTCATCGTGACCGGGATAGTCAGAGTCGTTGTGCCCGACAGCGTGATGTCTTCGCGCCTCACCACGTTGAAGCCGGGGAGGGTGAAGGTCAGCGTATAAACGCCGGCTCTCAGGTCGACGATGCGGTACTGACCGCTGTCGTCGGTGACCGCCGTTTTCACTTTCTCGATCAGAGCCGGACTTGCCGCCTCGACCGTGACGCCGGGCAGCACGCCGCCCTGGTTGTCCCGCACCGTACCGGTCAGCGTCGCCTGGGCGGACGCGACCGACGGAATGATCAGGACAGCAAGTAGCACGAGGTACTTGACTGAACGCATAGGCCTCTCTCTTTTGTTCAAAAATGCCGCACACACACTGCGGCAGGGACCGCCACGCAGACCCCCGCTTCCGCAGAACCACGCATTGGGCGTGCACGAGCCGATCGCACGCCGCCGACACAAGATACGCGCAGTTTACCTAGTTTACAAATAGCCTTTTTTTTGGCGCGAAAGACTGCGTAGTTGGCACGGTTTTTTCCCGCCGATGCAGGGGTCTCGACGGCACACCACCAACCAGCCTCGGGAGCCCACAGATGACGTTCCGCCTCCCGATGATCCACAATCTCTCGTTTGTCCGTTTTCCGGTGGCGTCCGCCTGAAGGCGGGAGACGACGGAGCGTGGGCGTGTTTTCGAACAGGAGTAGCCATCCGTTATGAGTCAGAACCTCGAACAGCTGTTGCAAACCGTAAAGAATCCCGTGGATATGCTGCGGAATTCGAAGATTGGCGCCTACGTGTATCCGGTCGTGCCGTCGGAATTCACGAACTGGCGGGACGAGCAGGCGGCGTGGCGCAAGTCGGCGGTGCTGTTCGACCAGTCCCACCACATGGCGGAACTCCTGGTGACGGGGCCGGACGCGGCCAAGATGCTGAACTACCTGGCAAGTAACAGCTTCAAGGGCTTCGTGCCCGACAAGGCCAAGCAGTTCGCCCCTCTCAGCTACGACGGCTACGTCATCGGCGACGTCATCATGTTCTACCACGCGGAAAACGAGTTCAATCTCGTCGGCCGCGCACCCACGGTGAACTGGGTGCAGTTCCACGCCGAGACCGGCGGCTTCAACGTCAAGGTGCGCCGCGACGACCGCTCGCCCTCGCGCCCGGGCGGCAAGCCGGTGACCCGCGTGCACTACCGCTACCAGATCCAGGGCCCGAACGCATGGAAGGTTATTGAAAAACTGAACGGCGCCGCGCTCCCCGACCTGAAGTTCTTCAACATGTCGACGATGAAGATTGCCGGCCAGACCGTGCGGACGCTGCGCCACGGCATGGCGGGCGCACCGGGCCTCGAGATCTGGGGCCCGTATGCCGAGGGCGAGAAGATTCGCGAGGCGATCCTTGCCGCGGGCGAAGAGTTCGGACTCGTGGCCGTCGGCTCGCGCGCTTACGCGACCAACACCCTGGAGTCGGGCTGGATTCCGTCGCCGCTGCCGGCCGTCTATACGGGCGAGAAGATGAAGAAGTACCGCGAGTGGCTGCCCGCTTCGGGCTACGAGGCAACCGCCTCCATCGGCGGCAGCTTCGTGTCGAAGAACATCGAGGACTACTACATGACGCCGTACGAGCTGGGTTACGGCGTGATGGTGAAGTTCGACCACGATTTCATCGGCCGCGAGGCGCTCGAGAAGCGGGCCAACGAGCCGCAGCGCCGCAAGGTCACCTTTGCCTGGAACCCGGACGACGTGGAGAAGGTGTTCGGATCGCTCTTCCGGCCGGGAACCGACCACTACAAGTACATCGACGTGCCGCTTTCGAACTACGCCTCGTCGTCCTACGACTCGGTGATGAAGGGCGGGAAGGTCGTCGGCCTGTCGATGTTCAGCGGCATCAGCTACAACGAGCGGTCGATGCTCTCGCTCGGCGTGGTCGATCCTGACATCAACATCGGCGACGACCTGATGCTGGTCTGGGGCGAAGAAAACGGCGGCACCGGGAAGACCACCGTCGAACGCCACAAGCAGGTGGAAATCCGCGTGACGGTCAGCGCCGTGCCGTACTCCCAGGTGGTCAGGGAGTCGGGCTATCGCCCTCCCTCAAGACCTCCTATGTAATCGTTCGAACCGTTCGAACCGTTCGAACCGTTCGAACCGTTCGAGTCGTTCGAGTCGTTCGACCGTTCGAGTCGTTCGACCGTTCGAGTCGTTCCTTCGGGAACGACCCGAACGAATCGAACGACCCGAACGACCCGAACGAGTAGAATCTCCCGCCTATGACCGACCCCCGCGACCTGATTGCCAATTCGCCCATGAGCACCCGTCAGGTGCTCGTCGTCGCCATCACGATTGCCCTCAACGCGCTCGACGGCTTCGACGTGCTGTCGATCAGCTTTGCCTCCCCCGGCATCATGGCGGAATGGCAGATCACGCGAGTGCAGCTTGGCTTCGTGCTGTCGATGGAGCTGTTCGGCATGGCGCTCGGCTCGATCTTCCTCGGCAGCCTGGCCGACAAGATCGGACGACGGCCGACGGTACTCGGGTGCCTCGTCGTGATGGCGACCGGCATGTTCATGGCGACGACGTCCACCGGCGTGCTCGGAGGGCTGGTAACGCCGCTGCTGGCGATGTTCGGCTCGAACGTCGACGTGCGCCTGGCGGACCTGTCGATGTGGCGCATCGTCACGGGTCTCGGCATCGGCGGCATGCTCGCCGCGATTAACGCCGTGGTCGCGGAGTTCTCCAGCACCAGGCGCCGTGACCTGAACGTCGCCATCATGTCGATCGGCTATCCGGTTGGCGCCGCGCTTGGCGGCTTCATCACCTCAACCGGACTCGAGCTGTCGGAATGGCGGTCAGTCTTCTACTTCGGCGCGACCGTTACGGTCGTCATGATCCCGATCGTGTTCTTTCTGATGCCCGAGTCGGTGCATTGGCTGACGCGGAAGCAGCCGGACGGCGCGCTCGAGAAAATCAATCGAACGTTGAGAGCGCTCGGTCACCCGACAGTCGCGGAGCTGCCCGCCGTGTCCGCGGATGTCCGCAAGCGGTCCAGCGGAGACCTGTTCAGGCCGCCGCTGCTGGCGGTGACCGTCCTCGCGACGATGGCGTACTTCTTCCACATTACGACGTTCTATTACATCGTCAAGTGGGTGCCTACGATCGTTGTCGGCATGGGCTTCGCCCCGTCGTCCGCCGGTTACGTGTTGAGCTGGTTGAACGTGGGCGGTGCGACCGGGGGCACGGTTCTCGGTCTGCTGTCGCAGCGCTTCAGCGTGAAGGCTCTCACCATCATCGTGATGCTGCTGTCGACGGTCGCCGTCGCGCTGTTCGGCCGGTCGCCAGCCGATCTGACGAAACTGATCCTCATCTGCATGGTGTCTGGTTTCTGCACCAACGCGGCGATCACCGGGATGTACGCGATCTTCGCCAAGGTGTTTCCGACGCACGTGCGCGCCTCAGGCACCGGTGTCGCCGTCGGCGTCGGCCGCGGCGGATCGGTGCTGGCGCCGATCATTGCCGGATTCCTGTTCACGGCATACACGCTGCCGACAGTCTCGCTGCTGATGGGACTGGGCTCGCTCGTCGCGGCGATTGTGCTGCTGAACCTGCGCCTCGAGGGACGGGAATGATATTCCGCACCCACGACCGCGGTGCCCGGCGGATCCGGATCGCGACGGTGTGAAGCGCAGCGAGCGCCGCATCCTCACCACGCACGTCGGCAGCCTGATCCGGCCGCTGGAGCTCATCGAACTCGGCAAGCGGTCGCGCGATAACCAGCAGGCGGAACGCCGCTGCCACGATGCGCTCGCGCGGGCTACGGAAGACGTCGTCCGCCGGCAGATCGACGCCGGCGTCGATCTCGTCAACGACGGCGAGTACGGCAAGTCGAGCTGGTCCAACTACGTGCTCGATCGCCTGACAGGCTTCGACGCGAGCGGCGACCGGCTGTTCGAGGCGACATGGCTGGGCCGCGATCGGATCCGCTTCCGCGAGTTCATGAAAGAGCATTACCCGCGCGGCGCGGCCAGCGCCCCGGGCCAGGTCTGCAGAGGCCCGATCACCTACACCGGGCAAGAGGCAATCCGGCGTAACATCGCCGACCTCACGGCGGCGCTTGCGGCCGCGGGCGTCGGAGACGGTTTTCTCACCGCCGTGGCGCCGGCAAGCACGGGCTATGAAGCCGCCAACGAGTACTACCCGGGCGATCGGGAGTACGTCTTTGCCATCGCCGACGCGCTGCGCGAGGAATACCTGGAGATCGTCAACGCCGGACTGATCCTGCAGGTGGACGATGCCGTGCTGGCGAATATGTACGACGAGCTCACGCAGCAGAGCGCGGCGACGTATCGCCAATGGGCGGAGGTCCGCGTCGAGGCGCTCAACCACGCGCTGCGCGGCATCCCGGAAGAGAAGGTCCGTTACCACATCTGTTTCGGCAGCTGGCACGTGCCGCACGTGGCCGACGCAGCGCTCGCCGACATCGTCGATCTGATGCTGCGGGTGAACGCCGGCGCGTACTCGATCGAAGCCGCCAACCCGAGGCACGAGCACGAGTGGCGCGTGTGGCAGACGGTGAAGCTCCCGCCCGGCCGGATCCTGATTCCCGGCGTGGTGACACATCACACGATGACGGTCGAGCATCCGCGGCTGGTGGCGGATCGCATCGTGCGATTTGCCGGACTGGTCGGACGTGAAAACGTGATCGCCGGGACGGATTGCGGCTTCGCGCAGATCGAAGGCCTTCGGCGGGTGCACCCGCAGGTGATGTGGGCGAAGCTCGAGGCGCTGGCCGACGGGGCGCGTCTCGCGTCGCGGGAGTTGTGGCCATCGTGACGCGATCGAGGATGCTTGCCGCCACAGCCATCGTGGCGACGGTCGTCCTCGGCGCGCAGACATGGCACAAGGCGTTCCGCCCCGGCGGCAACGATCTCACCAGCTACCTGCTGTCGGCGCGCGCCCTGTGGGATGGCCAAAGTCCCTACGGTCTGGATACGCCCTTCCCGTATCTCTATCCGCTCTTTCTGGCGTTTGTTCTGATTCCGCTGGCGGCGCTGCCGTACGGCGCTGCTGTCGTCGCCTGGTTTGCCGCCAGCGTCGCCGCACTCAGGGCAGTTCTCGTGGAGTCCGCCTTCAGGCGGATTGCCGATGGGGGCCCGCGGAGCGCCGAGCTGGCGATTGCCGCGACGATTCTGATCACCTTCAACGTCATCCAGAACAACCTGCTGAACGGTCAGGTGAACTTCTTCGTGCTGCTGTGCTGCGTTCTCGCGGTCAAACAGAGAAGAGAAGCCGCCGCGGGCGCATGGCTCGGGGCGGCCATCGCCCTCAAGCTGATGCCGGCGCTGCTCGTCGTCTACTTTTTGGTGCGGCGCCAGTTTCGCGCGGTTCTGGTCGCAGGCATCACCGCGCTCGTGCTGGCGCTTGCGCCGGCTCTCCTGCTCGACGGCCCGGCGGGGTCCCTGGAGTCCGGCTTCAGCCGGATTGCCGGAATCTACTCGGGGTATGCGCGCGAGCTGCTGGTGCCAATGATGACGACGCCCGTAAACGTCACGCTGGCGTACTCCGTCGCCAGCGTCGTGCAGCGCGTCCCGGGCGTTGGCCCGGCGTTGTGGCTCGACGTGTTCTGTGCACTGGCCGTGCTCGGGGTGATCGTTGCCGTTGACCTCCGGACATGGCGCAGGCGCGGAGCCGACCTGGCGGCGGCGGCTGCGTATCTGGTGGCCATCGTTCTGGTTTCACCGAAATCGGAAACCCACCACCTGGCGTTCGCGATTCCGGCGGTCGCCCTGTGCTTCGGCTGGTTGTTCGCGCAAAGTGATCGTGGGGCGACCCTGGTCAGGCTCGCCGGTTCTGGTCCGCCTGAACGCGGACACTACGTACTCCTGTCATCCGCAGCGTTGGTGGCGGCGCCCTTTACGGGCGCCGCCGAGGGTCCGATGATTACCGCCGCGATGATCCTTCTCATCGCGGCGGTCACTCAGCTACCTACCAGCTGTATTCAGCAGCAAGCCTGAACACGCGCGGGTTCATGTAGGCGAACGGCGTCCGGTACCCAGTCACCGTGGGGTTGAACGTCGTGTTGTAGAAGAGGATCGTGTTCTCGTTCATCACGTTGTAGATATCCAGCCCGCCCATCAACCGCTGTCCTCCTACACGCAGGATTTTCTTGAAGGTGAGGTCGAGCTGCCGGTTGCGTCCGGGATAGAACGTGCCCGGCGTGTTCAGGTTCACCGTGAAGGGCCCGCCCGAGAGCGTACGGCCGATCTGCTGCGCGATTGCCTGCCCCGTCGCGTCCGTTGCGGTGAACGTGAAGTTCGCGGGGAGTGAACCACCGAGCTGGTCGGTGCTGGCGTTGTTCGGCGTCCCGTTGAGGATGACCCGGTCGCGATAGACGCCGCTCACCAGCACGTCGAACTTCGGAATGGTGTAGGTGACCAGGCCGTTGAAACCCGTCTGCCAGGGCGATTCGACGTGGCAGTACGGATTGAGCGCGAAGTTCTCGGGTACAGCCGCGCGGATCTCGCACCAGTCGTTGGTCACCTTCCCGGTGCTCGTTCCGCCCGAGAACGTGACGCCTTTCACGTTGCGCACGTTGAAGGTCACGTCCACTCCGTTGAATACCCGCGTGTCGTCGCCGACGTCTTTCGTCGACTTGATCAGCAGATCCTGGACCCGTGTAAACGCCGATGGGGTCAGGTTCAACAGCCCCTCGATCTGATGCCCGCCGCCGTTCGGCAGGCGCGCATCGACCGGGGCGGTCAGCGTGAAGGGGGTCAGATCCGCCGGTCCCAGATTGAGGTTGTCGGTGACGGTGCCACCGGTGGTGAACATGGTGAACGCCCGGCGGTGGTACCCGACTTCAACTGATGCCCGTGGAAAGATCTCCTGCTGCACCGACACGCTGAACGACCAGTCCGAGGGTCGCTTGCCCCAGCCACTGGCGACGCCGGGGTCGAAGTTCGCGCCGACGAACTGGTTCGATCCGAACAGCGGGTTGCTGATCGCGCCGCAGAAGTCGACGCCGTCCGCCGCCCCGCCTGGGGCTGTTTGCGTACCCTGCGCGGTCGGGATCGTCAAATCGCAGTCGGGGACGAAGTCGGCATCGTCGTCCTGCCACGTGCGCGTCACCGACGGGTTGGCAAACCCCGCGAAGGCGCCGCCCGGAATACGCAGCGACGGGTTCGCATTCGCCAGCAGATTGCCGACGCTCGCCCCCTGCAGATACTTGCCCAGGTTCACCTTGAGCGCCGTCCTGCCGTTGCCGAACAGGTCAAGGGCAGCACCCATGCGCGGCACGATGTCGTGATAGCCGGTCACTCCGTCCTGCCGGTCGAAGCTGACACCAGGGAAGAACCGGCTCTGCGGCTGGGTGACAGCCGGGAACCAGCTCCAGGGGTTGTCGTAGCGCAACGCACCCTGCAGCGTCAGACGTTGGATCGTCCATTGGTCCTGCGCGAAGAACGACGTCATCGCGGCGCGGCCGTTGACGAAGTACGGGTTGGCGTACTGCGTAATCGAGCTGGGCCGGCTCGGTACGAATGTGCCGTTGGCCAACCGGGTGCCACCCGTCAGCGTGTACGCGAGGCTCTGGTTGTTCGTGAACTCCCCACGGTCGTCCTTCCACCAGTTGCCCTGGTAGCCGAACTTCATGCTGTGCGAGCCGGTGATGTACGAGCTGTAGAAGAACCAGTTCGCGCCGTCCGTCTTGTTGATCAGCCAGTTCTGCGACCGGTAGGTCATCGTGCCGATCACGCCGGCGGCGTTGAGGATCGTCGCGTTATCCGTGACGCGAACCAGGTCGCGGCCGGGGTTCGGCTCGAGCTCGCGCACTCCCCACTGGTAGTAGGTGTTGCCCAGGCCGGCTTCGAGCAGCAGCCGGCTGGTCACCGGGTTGGTCCAGCGTGCCGTCTGCACACGCTGCGGGCTGAACTCGCCGTGGCCATCGGCGTCCGGCGCCGTCGAGGGACCCGGCGAGCCGCTGAAATTGGCCGTGCCGGAGCACGTCCGGCACACCGGCTGCTCGTCCCACGAGAAGCTGAACTTGTTCCTCTGCGACGCCTGCCACGTGATGCGCGGCGTGTAGTTCTCCCAGTGGCGATCGTAAAACGCCGGCCGGTTGAAGTCGGCGTCGTAATAGAACGTCGCCGGGTTACCCGCGTTGTTGTTGTAGTAGACGTTCAGGATGTTGCGGCGCGAGCCCTGCTGGCGGACGCTCGCGTAGTACCACAGCTTGTCCCTGATGATCGGGCCTCCGACCGCGACGTTGACGTCGTACACGTGATACGTCGGGTTCGGGGTGCCGGCGCCGAGCGCCTGCAACTCCGCACTGTAATTGTCGGATTGCATGTCCTTCGAGAAGCCGGACGCCGCAAACAGGCCCGAAAGGCTGTTGCCGCCCTGCTTCGGGACGATGTTCATCTGGACGCCGGCGGTTTCCGACTCGCCGAGGCCACCTGATGTCGTGACCGTCACTTCCTGCGCGTTGCCGATGTCGGCGGTGTAGTTCGGCGGCTGGTTGCCGCCCGGCGGGTTGCTGATGTTCATCCCTTCGACGGTGAGGCGCGACTCGACGCCGCGGCCGCCGTGCACCGGGAAGATCGCGAACACCGGGCCGGTGTTGACGTCGGTGATGTTCGACTGCAGCCCCGGTACGGTGTTGAGCAGGTAGCTGTAGCTGCGCACCGCGGGCAGGTTGCGCATCGTCTCATTGTCCAGCGTGATCTCGCGGCGTGTCGTGGACACGTCGACGACCGGTGTCTCACCGGTGACGGTGATCACTTCCTGCACACCGCTGACCGGCATGTCGATGTTGATGGTGATGACACCCGTGCCGCTGATGTTCAGCCCTTCGCGGCGCGTTGTCGTGAAGCCGGACAGCGTGAAGGTGACGAGATACGTTCCGGGCCGCAGGTCTTCGATCCGGTAACGGCCATTGCCGTCGGTGACGGCAGTGCGAATTTTTTCGATCAGTGCCGGGCTCGATGCTTCCACAGTGACGCCGGGAAGCACGGCGCCTGATGTATCACGTACTTCCCCTGCGATGGCTGCCTGCGCCCACGCGAGTGTGGGCAGGCACAGAACCATCGCCAGGAACGAGAGAGTCCTTACGGCTCGTCGCATTGAGTCTCCTCCGTGTCGATACCGCGATTCGGCCACGCGTGCTCTGACAGGCTTTTGGTGGCGCCCCCCGCAAGGGCCGTCGGTCTCGTGCGTGTTAGGAATCCACACGCGGCAGGATCATTACGAGACCGTCACCTAATCTCGCAACGCGATCCACAGCTGTCAAGCTCGAGAATGGCTCTCGTTTGCGGACGAAGCTGGACCGTGAAGTAAGATCATGGGCTGCGAACGACTCAAAACCGACAACCGACAACTGACAACTGACAACTGACTGACATGCTGAACGCGACCGCTGGAACGATTCTGCCGACGACGATCACGGGCTCGCTGCCGCGGCCCAGTTGGTATACGGAAAACCTGGGGATCAAGTCGTTTCTCGACGCGATGGTGATCTCGCGCTTCCGCGAGCAGTATGTCGACGCGCTGTCGGTGTATCTGCGCGAGCAGGAAGTGGCGGGGCTGGACATCGTGACCGATGGCGACTGCCGGTTCGACCAGGACATCGGCGGGCAGAGCTGGACGAGCTATCCGCCGCACCACATGGAGGGCTTCGACGCGCAGCATCCGAAGCTGGCGACGGTGGGGGCGGGGGGGATAGCGTTTCCGCGCGGGCACATCCTGCACGACTACCTGGAAGCACGGGTGATGCCGAAGATCGTCGGGCCGGTCACGCGCGGCGAGATGCAGTATGCGGAGATCTTCAAGACGGCGCAGCGGCTGACGACGAAGCCGGTGAAGTTCGGGACGGTGACGCCGGAGCTGGTGGCGTTCGCGGTGCAGGACGAGTATTACAAGAGCCTGCCGGACCGGATCATGGCGCTGTCGGAGGCGTTCAACGAGGAGCTGCACGACCTGGCGGACGCGGGGTGCCGGGTGATCCAGGTGGAAGAGCCGCAGATTCACCTGCTGGCGGCGCGGGGGGTGGTGGACAAGGTCATTAATCCCGAGTTCATGCTCAAGGTGTTCAACAACACGGTGAAGGGGCTGCGGGCGAAGACGGAAGTGTGGTGCCACACGTGCTGGGGGAACCCGTCGCAGCAGCGGATGTTCGGGAGCGTGCAGTCGTACAAGCCGGCGCTGGAGCTGCTCAATCAGGTGGACGCGGACGTGATCACGTTCGAGATGAAGAGCTCGAACCTGCTGGACCTGGCGGAGGTGGGGGCGGCGATCACGGACAAGAAGGTGGTGGTGGGGGCGATTGACCACCACACGCTGCAGGTGGAGACGCCGCAGGAGGTGGCGGAGGTGCTGCGGGCGGCGCTGAAGGTGATCCCGGCGGAGCGGCTGGTGGTGTCGTCGGACTGCGGGATGGGGCGCGAGGGGATGAGCCGGCGGCATGCGTTCTACAAGATGGTGGCGCTGGTGCAGGGGACGAACCTGGTGAAGAAGGAGCTCGGGCTGCCGTTGGCCGAGTCGCTCGGCGCCGACCCGAAGTTCTCGCTGCTGCGCTTGAAGTCGTGACGGGCCGCGGAGACGCGAAGACGCGGAGACATGCGATTGGTAGAGGCCGACGTTTACGTCGGCCTTTCAGGAGCGTAAGTGATTAGAGCAGCACAGGTCGGCCTCGGTTGGTGGGGCAAGACGCTCGTCGAGTCGGTTCAGGGCACCAGCGACAAAATCAGCTTCGTTTCTGCGACCTCGCGTACGAAGACCGACGACTATCTCGCGTTCGCGAAAGAACAGGGTCTGACCTACGCCGACAGCTACGAAGCGATTCTCGCTGACCCGAACGTTGACGCCGTCGTTCTCGCCACGCCGCACTCGCAGCATTCAGCACAGGTGATAGCTGCCGCGAAGGCCGGCAAGCATGTGTTCTGCGAGAAGCCGTTTGCGCTGCACAAGACGGAGGCGGAGCAGGCGGTGGCAGCGACGCAGAAGGCCGGCGTGACGCTCGGGCTCGGCTACAACCGGCGCTTCCATCCCGAGATGACCAGGCTCCGCGAACAGATCCGCAACGGCGATCTCGGCACCGTCCTGCACGTCGAGGCGACGATGACGTTTCCCAATGCGCTGGCGCTGAAGGCCGATGCCTGGCGTGCGCAGCGCGACGAGACGCCCGCCGGTGGCCTGACGCCGATGGGTGTGCACGCGATCGACGGGATGATCGACCTGTGCGGCGAGATCGACACGGTCTATTGCCAGAGCTTCCGCCGTGTAGTGGCGGTCGATTCCGACGACACGACGTCGATGCTCTTCCGCATGAAGGCCGGTATGTCCGGCTACCTCGGCACGATGACGGCGACCGGTCCGGGTTTCAGCTTCCAGGTGTTCGGCTCCAAAGGCTGGGTGCGCCTCGAAGGCATGACGCACGTGGCCGGCGCGCCGTCCGAAGAGCGCCGTACGAAGCTGTTCGGTACATGCAGATTCCAGCCGGCCAAAGGGCCCGCGCAAACATGGGAGGCGGCGAAACTCGACGTCACGCGCGCCTCGCTCGAAGCGTTCGCCGATGCCGCCCAGGGCGGTCCCGCGTATCCGATTCCGGTCAGTGAAATGGTCCACGGCGTCGCCGTGACCGAGGCCGTTGTCCGATCCGCGGAATCAGGAAAGATCGAGAAGATATAACCGTCATCAGGAGCGACATGGATCTCGGCAAGGGCCTCGGCCACCTCACGTATTCCACGCTGGTCCACCAGACCGACAACTGGGAGCAGCTTTGGAAGAGCGTCAACACCTATCTGCCGGCGGTGAAGGCGCGCGTCGCGCCGCACGAGAAGTTTGGCGTGTGCCTGCGCACCTCGGCGCCGTCGGCCGAGCTGCTCTCGGACGAACCATCGAAGGTCGCCGACCTGAAGAAATTCTTCGCCGACAACGACCTCTATCTCTACACGGCGAACGCGTTCGTCTACGGCGTCTTCAAGAAGCAGGTGATCAAGGAAGACGTCTACGAGCCCGACTGGGCAACTCCGGAACGCCGCGAGTACACGAAGAAGGTCGCCAACCTCCTCGCCGAGCTCGCTCCCGAGGGGATCAACCCGTCGATCCAGACCGCGCCGCTTGGCTTCAAGCCGAAGGTGACCGGCGACGACGTGGTCGAGGCATACACCTCGAACGTCATCGACGTGGTTGCCCACCTGGTCGAGTTGAAGAAGAAGACGGGGAAGACGGTCACGCTCGGCCTCGAGCCAGAGCCGCGCTGTTACCTCGAAACGACGGACGAAACGATCACCTACTTCAAGAATCGCCTGTTCTCAGGCGAGACGGCGAAGCGCTTGGCGAAGAAAGCCGGCCTGAACGAAGCAGACGCCGCACAAGCGATGCGCGACTACATGGGAGTCGTGTTCGACATCGGGCACCAGTCCGTCGGTTACGAGGACATCCCGGTGTCGCTGCAGAAGCTGGTCGACAACGGCGTGCAGATCGTGAAGCTGCAGGAAGCGGCGTCGATGTATATCCCTGACGTGTCGCAGAAGACCGTGGACGCGCTGCAGACGTTCGCCAAAACGATCTACCTGTCGCAGACGTGCCAGAAGAAAGACGGGAAGATGACGTGGTTCCTCAACCTCGAGGACGCGTTCGAGGATTGGTACAAGAATCCCGGCCCGCGCGAATGGCGCACGCACTTCCACGTTCCGGTGTTCCTCAACGACCTCGGCGCGTTCGGCACCACCCGGTTTGCGCTCGAGCAGGCGCTGGCGTTTCACAAGAAGACGCCGCTCTCGACCCACCTCGAGATCGAAACCTACACATGGGACGTGCTGCCCGATCACCTCAAGACCGGCGATATCGTCGAGTACGTCACGCGCGAGCTCGACTGGGTGAAGGGCCAGCTCGTCTGACGCGGACCTAAAGGTCCGCGCCACGATCGCCGTGGGGAGCGGTGCGACCATCGTGGGGACGCGCGACGATCGTGGGGCGAGCCTTGTCAGGCTCGCCAACCGCCTTTTTACGTTCTTTTGACAATCTCGGCCGTTCGGAGACCCCGTCTGCGCGGCTCCCGGATTATCCTTTTGGGGGCATCTTTCAGATGCCTTGAGCGCGGATAGTGGGGCGAGCCTTTCAGGCTTGCCTCTCGAACCCGAAGGGTTCGCGCCCCGGGATCGAAATCCGCGCTACGGTTATCAAGAGGTGTGGAATTGGCCAAGAGATCTGTCCGACTTGCCGGCGTCGTCCTCGTTCTCGCGAGCGTCACAGTCGCGCTTCGTGCCGCGGGATCGGACGTGGCCGACGCCATGATGCGCGGCGACGTTGCCGCCGTGCGCGCGCTGATTCAGAAGAAAGCCGACGTCAACGCGGCGCAGGACGACGGCGCGACGGCGCTGCATTGGGCGGTCTATCGGGACAACGTCGAGGTCGTCGACATGCTCCTCCGTGCGGGCGCGAAATCCGCGCCGAACCGCGAGGGTATGACTCCGCTGGCGATGGCGGCGTTATATGGCAGTGCGCAGATCGTCGACCGGCTGTTGAAGTCCGGCGGCGACGCGAAAGCGCTCGGCCCCAACGGCGAGTCGATGTTGATGTTCGCCGCGCGCAACGGCAATCCCGATGTCATCAGGTTGCTGGTCGAAGCGGGCGCGAACGTCAACGCGCGCGAGCCGCTGCGCGGCACCACCGCGCTGATGTGGGCCGTGGAGCAGCGGCATCCGGAAGCCGTGGCCGCGCTGCTCAACGCCGGAGCGGATCCGGCGGCGCGATCTGCTGGCGCCGGCCTTCCGCGCAACTACATTGCGCCGCGCGTCAACACACGGGCCGTCGAGGAAGCGCAGCGCCGGCGTGAACGGGCGAAGGCGGCTGGCCGTACCTACGAAGCGCAGCTCGAGTTCGAATATGAGAGCGGCCAGGATCTCGGCGGGCCGCGCAACGCGTTTACCGGAAATCGCGCCGGTCAGGGTCAGGCCGGTCAGCCGCAGGCGGGCGCCGCGCCACAGCCCGCGACCACCGCGCCGCAGCCCGGAAACACAGCGCAGCAGGCAGGGAACCCGGCCAATACGCCCGCGCAGCAGCCGGCGAGTCCGGCACAGCCACCCGCAACGAGCGATCAGGCACCGGCGGCTGCAGCACCGCAGACTGGCGCGCCGGCGAATCCTCAAGCCAACGCCGGTGGCGGCGCGGGCGGACGTGCCGGTGGCGGTGGTGGCCGGGGACGCGGTGCCGGCGGGCGCGCCGGCGGCGCTGCGCCCGCGCAGGCGGCTGCTGCTGAAGCTGCACCGGAGCCCGACGATGACGATTCGGAGGTGGTGGTTGCCGGCCTGGTCGGCGGTGGCGGCGGCGGGCTGACGCCGCTCGTTTTTGCCGCGCGCGAAGGCGACCTCGAGTCGGCGAAGCTGCTCATCGCAGCCAAGGCCGACGTCAATCAGACGACCGAGTACGGCTGGACGCCGCTGCTGGTCGCGGTGAACAACCGCAACTACCAGCTGGCGAAGCTGCTCCTCGAGAGCGGCGCGAATCCCAACCTCGCGAACAAGGGCGGCTGGACGCCGCTGTACCTCGCCACCGACAACCGCAACATCGAGGGTGGCGACTATCCGGTCCCGAAGCCGGACATGGATCACCTCGAGCTGATCAAGCTTCTTCTCGACAAGGGCGCCGACCCGAACGCGAAGGTGAAGGACAACACGCTGACGCGCACCATCTTCACGATGCAGTGGTTCTACGAGAACGGTGCAACGGCGTTCATCCGTGCCGCGCAGTCGAGCGACACGGTGCTGATGAAGCTCCTGCTCGAGTACAAGGCCGATCCGAAGGTGGTCACAGCGCAGGGCGACAACGCGCTGACCGCGTCGGCGGGCATCGGCTGGGTTGACGGCGTTACCTACGAGCGTTCGGCGAAGGAAAACCTCGAGGCCGTACGGATGCTGCTCGACCTCGGCCTCGATCCGAACTCGGCGAATCAGGAAGGGCGCACGCCGCTGATGGGCGCCGCGCTGAAAGGACGGACTGAAGTCATCCAGCTGCTCGTCGACCGCGGCGCCAGGCTCGATACACGGGATCGCGGCAGCCGCGACACGCACATCCCCGGCGCGACGATTGCCGGCCTGACCTGGGAAGCGCTCGACTACGCGGAAGGCCTCGTGCGCGTGGGCGTGCAGTCAGCGGTCGAACGGCCGGAAGCGGTAGCGTTGATCCGGAAGCTGATGGCCGAGCGGGGGTTGAAGGTGCCGCCTGCAAATCGCACGATCAATTCGATTTGCGTCGTGGCTCTCTGCGACGGCCAATAGTAGAATCGCGCGGCGATGAAGGGCTTCGCCGTCCTCGCCGCCGCGACGCTCTGGCTGGCTTCCGCTTCCGTTTCTTCACAGCAGGGCACCCCTGAAAGGGGCGCCCTACGAATCCAACCAGAAAGCGCACGTAGGGCACCCCTTCAAAGGGTGCCTCTCGTTTCCGACGTCCAGAAGACTGTCGCTACCTACTGCGTCACCTGTCACAACGACAAGCTGAAGACCGGCGGGCTGGCGCTCGATCGACCGGACCTTGCCGACGTCGCCGCGCATGCGGACGTGTGGGAAAAGGTGATCCGGAAAGTGCGCACCGGCATGATGCCGCCAGCCGGCGTGCCGCGGCCGAACGCCGCCGAGCGTGACGAGCTGCTGTCGTCGCTGGTCGCGACGCTCGACCGAGCGGCGCGGGCGAATCCGAACCCCGGACGGCCGCTCGTGCACCGGCTGAATCGCACCGAATACGCGAACGCGATTCGAGACCTGCTGGCGGTCGACGTCGACGTCTCCACGATGCTGCCGGCCGACGATTCCAGCGCCGGCTTCGACAACAACGCCGACGTCCTCGGCGTGTCGCCGGTGCTGCTCGAAAGCTACCTGACAGCGGCGGAGCGGATCAGCGCGCTGGCGCTGGGAGATCGCAGCCTGCCGCCGGCCGGCGAGATCTACCGCGTCCGTCAGGACGAATCGCAGGATCGCCACGTTCCGGGACTGCCGCTTGGTACGGTGGGCGGCATTCTGATCGACACGACGCTGCCACTCGACGGCGAATACCAGTTCCGCGTCACGCTCTTCCGCACCAATCTCGGGACGATGCGCGGCCTGGAGTACGAACATCAGCTCGAAATTTCGGTAGACGGCGAGCGCGTGCACCTGGCTGCGTTCGGCGGCGACAAGGAGATCGTCGCGTCGAGCGACAACCCGACCACGACCGGCGACGCCGTCGACGGCCGCTTCACGGCGCGTGTGAAGCTCAGGGCCGGCCCGCACAAGATCGGCGTTGCGTTCCTGGAGAAGACGCAGGCACTGAACACGCGGCGCCTCCAGAGCTACGTCCGCAGCTCATCGGACACCATCGATTTCTCGGGCTACCCGCACATCGACGAGGTGATCCTCACCGGTCCCTTCAACGCGACCGGCGCAGCGAACACGCCAAGCCGCCGCCGGCTGTTCGTGTGCACTCCGAAAACACCCGCGGATGAAACGGGGT
>Ga0307409_100000416_pt1 | contig 18087 bp, 15 predicted proteins | sample 322Ometagenome_2_FD_203888 | JGI IMG/M metagenome (GOLD analysis project Ga0307409, IMG submission 203888) | Maize rhizosphere microbial communities from greenhouse at UC Davis, California, United States - 322HYB-O-2 | ecosystem: Host-associated > Plants > Roots > Rhizosphere > Soil | place... | reverse complement strand
CGACCAACAAGTCGATCACCAAGCTGACGCTTCGCTAGCGCGGCGCGCTGCAGCGCTAGAACTTGCGCTGCATGTAGATGCCGATCGATCCGCCGCGCAGCCGCATCACCACGCGATCTTCGCCGCTGAGGCGAAAACCGACGCCGCGGTTGAAGAACAGCCGCGACTGCGCCGGCTTCCATTCGATGCCGATCTTCTTCACCTCCGTCTCCGACGTCGCCGAGCCGAGGACGCGCTCGACCAGGCTTCCGGCGGGCGCCGGCCCGGCGGACACGCTGCGCAGACCGAGCGACAGCGATGGCAGCGACACACCCATCGGCGCGGCGCTGTCGTAGCGGGCGTCGATCGGGAGCGTCGCGGAGATCCGCGGCTCGAAGCGCATTGCCATGTCGAGGGAGCCGCGCGAGAGCGAGAGGCGGTAGCCGCCGGCCTCGTCGGGGGCGCCGCTCGCCGTCCAGCGCGGCGGCGGCGACGGCGCAGCGAGCGATGCCACGGCGTCCGCATCGGCACGCGGTGGTGCCGGGTCGGCGGACGCGACGGCGGCCTCGTCGGCCAGCGACGGTCTTCCGACCGCCAGCAGGCACAGCAGCAACGGAGCGAGGACGCGTAAGGTTGGCATTCGGTTCGCAACAAGCAAGCTGCGTTCCGGCAACGTACGCCGAGCGGCATCGATGGATGATCGGTCGGAGCCGAAAGCGACCGTGAGCGGCTCCCGGGCATCTTCGTAGGAGCGCGCTGACGCGAATCGACCATTTTTCGACTTCGGCCGACCTCGCCGCGAACCTCGTGCGCCCCGCGAGCGCGGGGTTCCGCTCCAACGGAGCAGCCGCGGGCACGCGCGCTGCCGTGCGACCGGGATGGAGACCTGCATGGACCGTGTCGATGCCTGGGAAGCCGAGACCCGAGAGCTCGAGCGTCGATTGATCGACGCTGCCCAGGCGCTGCTCGCGCACCACGGGAGCACCTTCGCGTTGGTGCCGATCCCCGGCCGGCTGCCGGTGCGTTGTGTCGCGATCGGCGATCTGGCGCGCATCCGCGAGATCGTCCGCGGCGACGACGTCCACGTCTAGCAACAGCGCCGCGCTCATCGCTCACTGCAGCGTCATGAGCGTCGCGTTGCCGCCTGCCGCCGCGGTGTTGATGCTGACCGCTCGCTCGACGACGAGGCGCTCGAGCGGCAGCGCCGTCGCGCCCGGCCGGCATCCCTCGACGGCAACGATCGGCCCGGGGCGCTCGGCAAGACGTTGCGCGACCTGCAGCAGTTCGGCGGCGCTGCCGTGGTGCAGCACCGCATCGAAGCGAGCGTCCGGCGCGGCCCAGTCGGCGACGAGATCGATCTGTCCGCGGACCTGGTCGGGCAGGCGTTTCCTCAGCGGCTCGGCTGCGACCGGCCAGAGCGCGCGGCTGCCGACCGCGAGCACGGCGGCGAGCTGGAGCAGGCGATCGCCCTCCGCGTCGGCGAGGCAGAGGACCGCGTCGCGCGGATGCAGCGTGTAGAGGTTGCGCTCGCCGGTCGGCCCTGGCAGGAGCGCGGCGACGCCGACCCGCGACACCTCCTCGAATTGCACGCACGCCGCCGCGATCGTCGCGTCGCCGGCGAGCTCCGCCCAGCGCCGCAGCGCGGTCAGGGGGACCGACGGTCCGCTCGGCGAGGACGCCTCGATGCTCGTGTCGGCCAGCGCCCGCGCCATCGCGTCGGCCGGCGGCCGCGCGAGCAGGCGCATCAGGTAGAGCGGGCCGCCGGCCTTCGGGCCGGTCCCCGACAGGCCCTCGCCGCCGAACGGCTGCACGCCGACCACCGCGCCCACCATGTTGCGGTTGACGTAGACGTTGCCGACGTGCGCCGCGGCGACGACCTGCGCGATCGTCTCGTCGATTCGCGACTGCACGCCGAGCGTGAGGCCGTAGCCGGTCGCGTTGACCTGCTCGATCGTCGCCGCGAGGTCGCGGCGACGGAAGCGGACGACGTGCAGGACCGGCCCGAAGATCTCGCGCTCGAGCTCGTCGATGCGCTCGAGCTCGATCACGGTCGGCACGACGAAGGTGCCGCGGTCGAGCGCGCCGTCGTCGACGCGTGCCCGACGGAAGACGCGCCGGCCGCGCCGCTGCATCGCCTCGACGTGCGCCTCGATCGAGGCTCGCGCGTCGGCATCGATCACCGGCCCGACGTCGACCGCGAGCGCGTCGGCGCGGCCGATGCGGCTTTCGGCCATCGCGCCGCGCAGCATCTCGACGATGCGATCAGCGCCGTCTGCCTGGACCAGGAGCACGCGCAGCGCCGAGCAGCGCTGGCCGGCGCTGTCGAACGCCGAGCCGACGACATCGCTCACGACCTGCTCGGGAAGCGCCGACGAATCGACCAGCATCGCGTTCTGGCCGCCGGTCTCGGCGATCAGCGGCACCGTCTTGCCGTGGCTGCCGAGGCGGCGCGCGAGGCTTCGCTGCAGCAGCCGCGCCACCTCGGTCGAGCCGGTGAACAAGACGCCCTCGACGCGAGCGTCGGCGACGAGCGCGGCGCCGACGGTGTCGCCGCGACCGGGCAGGAGCTGCAGCACGGCGCGCGGCACGCCCGCATCGTGGAGCCGGCACGCCATCTCGGCCGCGATCAGCGGCGTCTGTTCGGCAGGCTTGGCGAGCACGACGTTGCCCGCGGCGAGCGCTGCGGCAATCTGGCCGGTGAAGATCGCGAGCGGGAAGTTCCACGGGCTGATGCAGACGACTGCGCCGAGCGGCGCGACGCCGTCGGCGCCGAGGTCGCGCCGCGCCTGCGCTGCATAGAAGCGCAGGAAGTCGACCGCTTCGCGCACTTCGGCGACGCCGTTCGGAATCGTCTTGCCGGCTTCGCGGGCGAGCAGGCCGAGCAGCAGCGGCAGGTCGGCCTCGAGCGCGTCGGCGGCGTGCTCGAGCAGCGCGGCACGCTCGCGTGCCGGCGTTTGCGCCCACGCCGGCGCGGCGCGCACGGCACTCGCCAGCGCGCGCTGGACCTCCTCGGCAGACGCCTCGCGGACCCCGCCGACGACGTCGTCGCGGTCGGCGGGATTGCGCACCGGCGACGGCGGGGGCGCCGAATCACCAGAGTCGCCGATGGTTGCAGTCGGGGGGTCTGCATCGGCGAGCAGCGGCGCCGCGGTCCAGCGCCGCCCGCGGCTCGCGCGCATTGCGTCGGCGAGGGCGGCGAGCCGGTCCTCGTTGGCGAGATCGAGGCCGCGCGAGTTGCGGCGGGCGGCGCCGTAGATCTCGCCCGGCAGCGCGATCGCCGGGTGCGGCCGGCCGACCACGCGAGGCGGCGCTTCCGCGTCCGCCATCCGCTCGACCGTCGTCACCGGATCCTCGACCAGCGTCTCGATCGGCACCGACGCGTCGGCGATGCGATGCACGAACGAGGTGTTGGCGCCGTTCTCGAGCAGGCGCCGCACGAGGTACGCGAGCAGGGTCTCGTGCGTGCCGACCGGTGCGTAGATGCGGCAGGGCCGCGCCAGCTTGCCTTCCGATCGCGGACCGACGACCTGCTCGTAGAGCGGTTCGCCCATGCCGTGCAGGCACTGGAACTCGTACTGCGCCGGCGTGTACGCGTCGGCGCCGGCGAGCTCGTGGATCGCGGCCAGCGTGTGCGCGTTGTGGGTCGCGAACTGCGGGAAGACCGCGTCGGGCGCGGCCAGCAGGCGGCGCGCGCACGCCAGGTAGGCGACGTCGGTGTAGGCCTTGCGCGTGTAGACCGGGTAGCCCTCGAGGCCTTCGACCTGGGCGCGCTTGATCTCGCTGTCCCAGTACGCGCCCTTGACGAGGCGGACCATCAGCCGGTGCCGCGAGCGGCGCGCGAGCTCGACCAGCGCGTCGACCACGAACGGGCAGCGCTTCTGATAGGCCTGGACGACGAAGCCGATCCCGTTCCAGCCGGCGAGCTCGGGCTCGAAGCAGAGCCGCTCGAGCAGATCGAGGGAGAGGTCGAGCCGCTCGGACTCCTCGGCGTCGATGTTGAGACCGATGTCGTGCCGGCGCGAGCGCAGCGCCAGCGCCTTCAGCACCGGATAGAGCTCGCCATGGACGCGGTCGATCTGCGCCCGCTGAAAGCGCGGGTGCAGCGCCGACAGCTTGATCGAGATGCCCGGCCCGTCGACGATGCCGCGACCGCCCGAGGCGGCGCCGATCGCGTCGATCGCGTGCTCGTAGGCACGCAGATAGCGCGCCGCGTCGGCCGCGGTCAGCGCCGCTTCGCCGAGCATGTCGTACGAATGGCGAAAGCCCTGCGCTTCGCGCGGGCGCGCGTTGGCGAGCGCCTCGTCGATCGATTCGCCGGTGACGAACTGCTCGCCCATCAGCCGCATCGCGCGGTCGACGCTCTTTCGGATCAGCGGCTCGCCGCCCTTGCCGACGATGCGCGCCAGCGCGCTCGACAGCCCCGACTCGCTGTGCGTCGAGACGAGCTTGCCCGTGAGGAGCAGCGCCCAGGTCGCCGCGTTGACGAACAGCGAAGGGCTGCGGCCGAGGTGCTCGTGCCACTGGCCGGTGCTGATCTTGTCGCGGATGAGGGCGTCGCGCGTCGCCGGGTCGGGGATCCGCAGCAGCGCCTCGGCCAGGCACATCAGCGCGACCCCTTCCTGCGACGAAAGCGAATACTCCTGCAGCAGTCCCTGCACCAGCCCTTCGCGGCCACCGCCGCTCTTTCGCTCGCGCAGCGTCTGCGCGAGCCGGCGCGCCAGCGCCTGCGCGGCCGCAGCGGTCGTCTGCGGCAGCCTCGCCTCCGCCAGCAACGGTGGAATCGCCTCGGGTTCTGGGCGGCGATACGCGGCGGTGATCGCAGCGCGCAACGGCGATCGCGCGCCCACGAGCGGGATGTCGTCCGCCAGGGCCATCAGCGTGCTCCCGGCGCGGCGCGGTGGACGAGGATCGCCGCGGCGAGATCCTCGAGCGCGCTGCCGACGGATTTGAAGACAGTGCGCTGCGCGGTCGACGTCCGTCCCGGACGCCGACCGCGCGCCAGTTCGGCGAGCGTGCCGATGGCGCCGGACGCGAGCACGCCGCGGCCGATCGGCCCGATCAGGTCGCCGCTCTTGCCCGGCGCATCGTCGCTGTCGACGAACACCGCGGCAGCGGCGAAGCAGACGTCGTCGGCTTCGCGCATCGCCGGTGCGAAGCTGCCGATCAGGTCGAGGTGGCCGTCGTCGCGGATGACGGTGGCGCGCTCGATCGGCCGGTGCACGCGGTGCGCCTCGCCGAGCAGGCGTGCGATCCGGCCGGCGCCGACGATCGCCAAATGGCGCGCGTCGCTGCGCGCGAGCCACGTTGCGGCGAGCGCCGACGTCGCCGCGGTGCGGCGCGCCGTCATCTCGGCGCCATCGAGCCAGGCGAGCGGCACGCCGGTGGTCGCGTCGTAGAGGACATGGGTGGAATGGAGGCCGGGCAGGTCGCGCGCCGCGTTCCCCGGCGCGATGTTGATGACCTTGACGCCGTAGCAGCCGCCCTTCTGCCAGGCCGGCATCACCAGCGACGTCACAGGCTCGGCGTCCGGCGCGGCGAGCTCGAGCAGCTGCCGCGGCGGCAGCTCGCAGCCCTGCTCGAACATCGTCCGCAAGGCGTCGATCAGCGGTGCGAACGGCAGGCGTTCCCGGGTCTGGGCCGCGCCGAGGAACTGCACGGGCGCCCCTCTCGTCGGGCCGTCAGAACGAGGCGCTCGCCGCCACGCCGAGCGTCCAGTTGCGTCCCGGCGCAGGCTCGAAGAAGCGGCTGTTGCCCTCGTTGACGATCACCGAGCCGGCGTAGCGGCGATCGAGCACGTTGTCGATGCGCGCGAATGCCGACCACTCGATCCGGCCGACGCGCGCCAGGTAGCCGACGTTGGCGTTGACGACCGCGAAGCCGGGGGCGGCATCGGAGTTGGCATCGTTGACCACGACACGGCTCAGCGCGCGCGCCTCGACGCCGGCGCGCCAGCCGAGCGGCGGCGCCCACGCCAGCGCCGTGTGGAGCATCGAGCGGGCCAGGCCCGGAATGCGGTTGCCGGCCGGCACCGTCAGATTCGGCACCGCGCACGGCGTCACGGTGCAGGTCGTGAAGCTCTCGCGATAGCGCGCATCGAGCCAGGTGGCGGCGAGCTGGGCGCGCAGGCTGGCAGCGAGCTCGCCGCTCCAGCCCGCTTCGACGCCGCGCCGCCGCGTCGAGCCGACGTTCTGGAACGTCGCCCGGCCGCCGAGGTTGCTCAGGGTCGCGATCTCGTTCTCGGTGCGCGTCTCGAAGACGGCGGCGTTGAGATCGCCCCAGCCGCTCCTCGTCTTGACGCCGGCCTCGACGCTGTTGCTCTTCGACGCATCGAGCGCGAAGTTGAGACCGGTCGCGCCGCTCGGCCGGTAGGCGAGCTCGTTGAGGGTCGGCGTCTCGAAGCCGCGCCCCGCGGTCGCGTAGAGACGGATGCCGTCGGTCGCCTCGAACAGCACGCCGACGACCGGCAGCGTCGCGTCGAAGCGAACGCTGCCGCTGTCGTCGGGATTGGCGCCGACGATGTAACGGTCATTCGAGCGGAAGCGCACGCTGCTGTGGCGCACCCCGGCGTGCAGCGTCCAGCGCTCGGCGAGCTGCCACGAGGCCTGCGCGTACTGGTCGAAGTTGGCCACGTCGTTGTCCTCGTCGCGCCGCAGTTCGCCCTGGACGCCGAGCACCGGGCCGACGAAGTTCTGGAAGCCTCGCCGGTGCTCGTCGAGCGCGTCGTAGGCGATGCCGGCGACGACCGTGAACGGCGCGTCGGCGAGCCGCGTCCGCGCGGTCCAGCGCAGGTCGGTGCCTTGGAAGTCGCGCCCGAGGTCGATCACCCCGCCGGGATGCAGCGGGCTCGCCTGCGGCCCGAGCGGGATCGCCTGGTATTGCACCGTGCTGCGATGGCCGTGATAGACGAGCGCGCGGAGCGTTTGGACGGCGTCGAGCCGGCGCTCCCAGACGACGCCGAGCTGCGTCTGCTCGACCGTCTTGCGGGTGTCGAACTGGAGCGCCACGGGGTCGACGCTGCGCGGATCGGCGTCGAACTGGGCGTGCGTCAGGCCGAGCGGATCCTCGGCCTTCGGCAGGGCGACGTGGTTGACGACCAGCGTCCAGGCGTCGCTGCCGTCGCGCCAGGTGAGCTTGGCGTTGCCGATGTGGCGCTCGGCGGCGCTGTGCTCGCGATAGCCGTCGGTGCGGAAAGTGCTGCCGCTGACGACGTAGCCGAAGCCGCCGACCGCGCCGCTCGCCTTGGCGCCGATCCTGAGGGCGCCGTAGCTGCCGCCGGCGATGCTGGCGCCGATCGTCGGCGGGCCGCTGCCGTCCTCGGTGAACACCTGGATCACGCCGCCCGACGAGTTGCCGTAGAGCGCCGAGAACGGGCCGCGCAGCACCTCGATGCGATCGACGGAGCCGAGGTCGACATTGGTGATCTGGCCCTGGCCGTCGGGCAACGTCGCCGGGATGCCGTCGACATACAGGCGAACGCCGCGGATGCCGAACGTCGATCGTGCACCGAAACCGCGCACCGAGATTTGCACGTCCTGGGCGTAGTTCTCGCGGTTGCGCGCCATCAGGCCGGGAACGCCGCCGAGACTCTCCGAGATGTTGACCTGCGGCTTGGCGTCGCGGATGAATTCGCCGCCGATGCGGTCGATCGAGGCGGGAACGTCGAACGGCGGCTGCTCGGTCCGGGTCGCGGTGACGACGACGGGCGGCAGCCTGGCGCTTCCGCCGGCACCGGTCTGCGCGGGCGTCGCCGGCGGCAACGCGGCGAGCAGGCAAGCGACGATGGCCGGCACGGCGCTCGTCAGGGGTGCGCTGCTCACATCGTGCGTCGACACAACGCCGAGGATAGGCGAAAGACCCGACCGCCAACGAAAGTCCCGCGAGCGCGAAGCTTCGTCGCGTCTGGGGTTTTCCCAAGGAGGCGTTGCGGAGGCGCGCGCGCATCATCGGCCTCGTGTTGCCGGTGCGTGGCACCGGCGCGTGTCCGGCAAGGACGAATCGATTCACGGCATCGAAGGAGAACAGACATGGCAGCAGGCAGCGGCGGCGGACAGGGGCGCGTGGCGCTGGTCACCGGCGGCATGGGCGGGCTGGGCGAGACGATCGCCACCAAGATGGTCGACGCCGGCTATCGCGTCGTCGTCACCTACTCGCCCGGCAACACCAAGCATCGCGAGTGGGTCCAGGGAATGAAGGACAACGGCTACGAGATCCTCGCCGTCCAGTGCGACGTCGCCGACATCGACTCGTGCACGCGCGCGGTGGGCGACGTGCAGAGCAAGCTCGGCGCCGTCGACATCCTGGTCAACAACGCCGGCATCACCCGCGACATGACCTTCAAGAAGATGGACAAGGTCAACTGGGACGCGGTCATGAGGACCAACCTCGACAGCCTGTTCAACATGAGCAAGCAGGTCGTCGACGGCATGGTCGAGCGCAACTGGGGGCGCGTCATCAACGTCTCGTCGGTGAACGGCTCCAAGGGTGCCTTCGGGCAAACGAACTACTCGGCCGCCAAGGCCGGCGTGCACGGCTTCACCAAGGCGCTCGCGCTCGAGGTCGCGAAGAAGGGCGTCACCGTCAACACGATCTCGCCCGGCTACATCGGCACGAAGATGGTGACGGCGATCCCCGAGGAGATCCTCAACACCAAGATCCTGCCGCAGATTCCGGTCGGCCGGCTCGGCAGGCCGGACGAGGTCGCCGGCCTGATCATCTATCTCGCGTCCGAGGAGGCGGCGTTCGTCACCGGGGCGAACATCGCGATCAACGGCGGTCAGCACATGCAGTGACCGCGGCACAGCAACCAGGAGCAGCGCCATGATGAAGGCCGGGATCGACCAGGACGCCCTGATCACGATGTTCGCCGAGGCGAGCGCCAAGCAGGGCGAGGCAGTGCGCAAGGCCGTCAGCGAGGCGACCTTGCGGGCGCTCCAGGGCCGCGAGATGACGCTCGACAACATCCGCAAGGTGGTCAAGAACGTCACCGAGGCGGCGTCGCTCGGGATCGCCCGCAACACGATGCCGCAGGTCGACATCGAAGGCTTGATCGACAAGGCGCTCGGCGGGATCGACGCTGCGCTGCTGCAGGCGGTCGAGGCGAACCGCAAGGCGCTCGAGCAGTTCGTGAGCGGCGGCGCGACTCTGACCGAAAAGCCGCTCAAGGAGGCGCTCGCCAACATCGAAAAGATGGAGGACGTCTTCTTCGCGACGGTCACCAAGGCCAGCCAGTCGGCGGGGCCGCTGCAGGGTCCTTGGCAGAGCGCGCTCGACTCCTTCCGTTCGAAGGGAAGCGCGACCGGCTCGCAGGCAGCGCAGACCGTCGAAACGCTGCTCGGGCAGGCGCAGACCATGATGCGCGAAGGCCGGGCGACCGGCATGCGGGCTGCACAGGCGATGGTCGACAGCTATGCAGCGCTGGCGAGCGGGGTCCTGATCGGCATGTCGGAGGGACTGCAGGCCGGAACCAAAGGATCGCCCTCCAGCGTTGCTGCCGCAGCGGGGGGCGGATCGTCGGCGTCGCCAGCGCCGGCAGCGACTCGCGCCTCGCCGCGCGCGACGCGCAAGCACAGCACGCGCTGATCAGCCCGGCCGAGCCGCGGCGATCGCGGCGAGCACGCCGGCGACCCGTTGCGCGACCGCGGGATCGTGCCGGATCGGTCGGCCCCACGCGCGCTCGGTTTCTCCTGGGGCCTTGCTGGTGGCGTCGAGCCCCATCTTGCCGCCCAGCCCCGACACCGGCGAGGCGAAATCGAGACTGTCGATCGGCGTGCGGTCGACCAGCACGGTGTCGCGGACCGGATCCATCCGCGTCGTGATCGCCCAGACGACATCGGTCCAGTCGCGCACGTCGACGTCGTCGTCGGTGACGACGATGAACTTGGTGTACATGAACTGGCGCAGAAAGCTCCAGACGCCGAACATGACGCGCCTGGCGTGTCCCGGGTAGCGCTTCCGGATGCTGACGACCGCCAGGCGGTAGCTGCAGCCCTCGGGTGGCAGATAGAAGTCGACGATCTCCGGAAACTGCTTCTGCAGGATCGGCACGAACACCTCGTTGAGGGCGACGCCGAGGACAGCGGGCTCGTCGGGAGGCTTGCCGGTGTAGGTCGAGTGGTAGATCGGGTCCTGCCGGTGCGTGATCCGGTCGATCTCGAACACCGGGAACCAGTCGGGCTCGTTGTAATAGCCGGTGTGGTCGCCGAACGGCCCCTCGAGCGCGTGCAGGTGACCGCCGATCTCCTTCAGCGGGACGCCCAGCTCGCTTTCGGCCGCGAAGCGGCTGGCCGCCGCCGGGATGTGGCCTTCGAAGACGAACTCGGCGGTCGCCGGTGCCTGCAGCGCCACGCCGGCGTCGCCGACGCCGCAGTCGCTCACCTCGGTCCGGCTGCCGCGCAGGAGGCCCGCGAACTGGTATTCCGAGAGCGTGTCCGGCACCGGCGTCACGGCGCCGAGCATCGTCGCCGGGTCGGCGCCGAGGGCGACCGCGAGCGGGAACGGCTCGCCCGGCCTGGCGGCGGCGAACTCGCGGAAGTCGAGGGCACCGCCGCGGTGGGCGAGCCAGCGCATCACGACCCGGCGCCGGCCGATCACCTGCTGGCGGTAGATGCCGAGGTTCTGGCGCAGGCGCGATCCGGGCTGGCCCTGCGGCCCGCGCGTGATGACGAGACCCCAGGTGATGAGCGGCCCGGCGTCCCCGGGCCAGCAGGTCTGGACCGGCAGCGACGCGAGATCGACGTCGGCTCCGTCGATGACGACCTCGCGGCACGCGGCTCGCGAGGCCGTGACCGGGCGCATCGTCCAGAGCGTCCTGGCCATTTGTAACAACCGACCTGCGTCGCGCAGCCCTTTGGGCGGCTCGGGCTCCTTGAGGTTCGCGAGGACGACACCGATGTCCCGCAACTCGCCGACCTCGCTCGCGCCCATCGCCAACGCGACCCGCCGTGTCGTGCCGAAGAGATTCGTCAGCACCGGAATTCTGTAACCGTCGGGCTTTTCAAAGAAAAGTGCCGGACCGCCCCGACGAAGGGCGAAGTCACCGACCGCTGTCATCTCGAGCCGCGCGGAGACTGGCTCGGCGACGCGCAAGAGGTCGCCCGATTGCTCCAGCGCCCGCACGAACTGGCGCAAATCCGAATATTCCATACGAAATCGCTATAAGAGGTGCCCGGACCAGTGTTGACCGGGAATTTGAGCGATTCCTAGAATCGCGCGTTTCCGCCCGCCGGGCTTTCGCCGGAGCGACGGACCGGACCCGAGGACCTGATGTTGTCTGGTCGGCGAAATTATCGCCGGGCCTTTCGCCCGCCCCCGGGGCGACGACGGCGTCGAACGAAAGTGCGAGTCATGTCTTCACTGCAGCAGATTTCCTCGTCGGCGCGCGCTTGGCAGACGTCGCTGTTCCGCTCGGGTGCCGTGTTCGTGCGCGACGTCGGCCACGGCATGCTCGAGGTCGGCCACAACTCGCTCGCGCTCCTCGGCCTGCTGATCCTCGGCGGGGTCCTGTTCACTTCCGGGCGCCCGGACCTCCGGCAGGCGATCGAGGCGCACACCCTGAGCTGGCTGCAGGAAAGGCACGAGGCCCGTCTGCTGGCGAGCGCAGACCCCGCCGACGCCGAGCCCGACCTCGGCGAGCCGGACGCGATCCTGCGCGCCACCGCCTCCGACCCGAAGGACCTCAGCCGGGCGCAGGCGTCGGTCGCCCATTACCTGTCGCGCCGCTATCGCGTCGCTCCCGAGCCCGTGAGCCGGCTGGTCCAGGAGGCGTGGACCGTCGGCGCGCTGGTCAACATGGACCCGACGCTGATCCTCTCGGTGATGGCCGTCGAGTCGAGCTTCAACCCGTTCGCGCAGAGCCCGGTCGGCGCGCAAGGGCTGATGCAGGTCATGACCAAGGTCCACGACGACAAGTACGAAGCCTTCGGCGGCAGCCATGCGGCGTTCGACCCGGTCACGAACCTGCGCGTCGGCGTCCAGGTCCTGAAGGAGTGCATCGCCCGCATGGGCAGCCTCGAAGCCGGCCTGAAGGCGTACGTCGGCGCGGCGAACCTGGGCGACGACGGCGGCTACGCCGCCAAGGTCCTTGCCCACCAGAGCCTGCTCCGTCGCGTCGCGAGCGGCGGCAAGGTCGGCACGACGGTCGCGGTCACCGCTGCGCCAGCGCCGAAGGCACGAGTGCAGGTCGAAGCGCCGCCGGCGCCCAACCCCGCGCCGGCCGCCGCGACGCCTGCCGACGCCGCCCCGGCAAGCGACCAGATCGCCTTGCTGCGCTGACCTTCGCCGGCGGTCGCTCCGCTACACTGGCATCGCCGTGCGACTGGCGATGCGGCCCCAAGCGGGCCCGAGGTGGATCACCACCGGGGAGCACGGTCGGCGGCTGCGCCGCAGTTGCCGGTCGAGCCGTTCGCCTGGGCCGCCCCGCGAGCCGTCGGCTCGAGCTTCGCGCGGGATGCCTTTGAAGGACGGCCTTCCATGTTCGACCGCAGCACCTCCACCCTCGCCAACGTCGACCCGGAGATCGCCGCCGCGATCGCGAACGAGAACCGGCGCCAGGAAGAGCACATCGAGCTGATCGCCTCGGAGAACTACGCGTCGCCGGCGGTGATGGCGGCGCAGGGCAGCCAGCTCACCAACAAGTACGCCGAGGGCTACCCCGGCAAGCGCTATTACGGCGGCTGCGAGTTCGTCGACGTCGTCGAGCAGCTGGCGATCGACCGCGTCAAGCGGCTGTTCGGCGCCGAGCACGCCAACGTCCAGGCCAACTCGGGCTCGCAGGCCAACCAGGCGGTCTTCTTCGGCCTCATCCAGCCCGGCGACACCGTCATGGGGATGAGCCTCGCCGAAGGCGGCCACCTGACGCACGGCATGGCGCTCAACATGAGCGGCAAGTGGTTCAAGGTCGTCAGCTACGGGCTGACCGCCGCCGAGGAGATCGACTACGACGCCATGGCGCGGCTCGCCCGGGAGACCCGTCCCAAGCTGATCATCGCCGGTGCCTCGGCGTACAGCCTGCGCATCGATTTCGCCCGCTTCGCGCAGGTCGCGAAGGACGTCGGCGCCTGGCTCATGGTCGACATGGCGCACTACGCGGGGCTGATCGCCGCCGGCCTCTATCCGAATCCCGTGCCGCACGCCCACGTCGTCACCTCGACGACCCACAAGAGCCTGCGCGGCCCGCGCGGCGGGATCGTCCTCACGAACGACGCCGAGGTCGCGAAGAAGATCAACAGCGCGATCTTCCCCGGCCTGCAGGGCGGGCCGCTGATGCACGTGATCGCCGCCAAGGCGGTCGCGTTCCAGGAGGCGCTCGCGCCCGAGTTCAAGGCCTACCAGCAGGAGGTCGCGAGAAATGCCGTCGTCCTCGCCGAGACGCTGACCGAGCGGGGCTTGCGCATCGTCAGCGGCCGCACCGAGAGTCACGTCATGCTGGTCGACCTGCGGCCGAAGGGATTGACCGGCAAGGACGCCGAGGCGGTGCTGCAATCGGCGCACATGACGTGCAACAAGAACGGCATCCCGAACGATCCGCAAAAGCCGATGGTGACGAGCGGCATCCGCCTGGGCACGCCGGCGCTGACGACGCGCGGCTTCGGCGAGAACGAGACGCGCCAGACCGCGCATCTGATCGCCGACGTGCTCGACCGGCCGAACGACGAAGCCGGCATCGCCACCGTGCGCGCCAAGGTCGCCACGCTCACCCGGGATTTTCCGGTTTATCGATAGAAGGACAGCGGGTCGCCTTGCGACTCCTTGAAGCTCGCTTATGCGGTGCCCGTTCTGCTCGCACGAAGACACGCAAGTGGTCGAAACGCGCGACTCCGACGAGGGCGACGTCGTCCGTCGGCGGCGCCGCTGCCAGAGCTGCGACAAGCGCTTCACGACCTACGAGCACGCCGAGATCGCGCTGCCTTCGGTGGTCAAGAAGGACGGCCGACGCGCCGAGTTCGATACCGCCAAGGTGCGCGCCTCGATGACGCTCGCGCTGCGCAAGCGCCCGGTCAGCGTCGAGCAGATCGACGCCGCGATCGAGCGCATCCAGGACAAGCTCCTCAACGGCGGCGCCAGGGAAGTGCTCTCGGCCAAGGTCGGCGAGCTCGTGATGCGCGAGCTGAAGCGGATCGACAAGGTCGCCTACGTGCGCTTCGCCTCCGTCTATCGCAGCTTCGAGGACGTCGACGAGTTCCGACAGCTGATCCGCGACATCTAGCGCGGCATTGAGCGGCGCGTTGCCGCGCACCCCCCGAGGGGTCCCCGCGCTCGACCCCCACGCTGTGCCCCGCCGAGGGATCGCGTCGCCGACGCCTGCTTCCTACAGTGCTTCGCATGACGACGAAGCACGCAACGGAAGAAAGAGGGCAGCGCCGGCAACGCGGGCTTTCGCTGCTCGAGGTCGCGATCGTCGTCGCCATCCTGGCGATCGTCGGCGCAACCGCAGTGCCGTCGTTCACCGCCCTCGTCGACGCGCGCAGGCTCGACGGCGCGGCGACACGGCTTGCCGCCGACGTCCAGTTCGTGCGCGGCGAAGCCATCGCCCGCAACCGGACGCTGCGTCTGAGCATCCGCGCCGGCGCCGATGCGACCTGCTGGATCGTCCACACCGGCAGCGCCGACGACTGCAGCTGCGCCGCGGCGGGCGCGGTCTGCGGCGGCGACGCCCTCGCGATCAAGAGCGTCGTCCTGCCGAGCGCGGAGCGTGTCGACGTCGCCGGCAACGTCGCGTCGATCGTCTTCGACCCGCTCCACGGCACCAGCACGCCGACCGGAACGCTGCGGCTCACCGATGGCCGCGGCCGTTCGGTCCAACACGTCGTCAACGTCCTCGGCCGCGTGCGCTCGTGCTCGCCGGCCGGCGCAGTTGCCGGCTATCCGTCCTGCTGAACTCGAAAGGAACCACCATGCCGACGACCGACCTCGATGTTCGCTCTCGCGAGCCCGACACGACCGGGCGCCGAAGCCGCGCAAGGGGCTTCACGCTGCTCGAAAGCCTGGTCACGATCGCGATTGCCGGCGTCCTCTCGAGCATCGCTTATCCCAGCGTCGAAGCGCAAGTGCTGCGGGCGCGGCGCACCGACGCGCTGGTCGCTCTGATGCAGGCGCAACTCGCCCAGGAACGCCATCGCGCCAACAACGCCGGCTACGGCAGCCTCGCCGATCTCGGCCTGCGCAGCACCTCGCCCGCCGGCCACTACCGCCTCGAGTCGGCAGCGAACGGCAGCGGCGGCTACGACGTCGTCGCCAGCGCGGTCGCCGCGCAGGCACGCGATGTCCGCTGCCGCGTCCTGCGCCTCTCGCTCGCCGACGGCGCCCTCGTGCAGGCCTCGGGCAGCGACGCGACGACGGCCAACGCCGCCGACGCCAACCGGGCGTGCTGGAGCCGATGATGGCCTGCCGTCGCTCGCGCGGCATCTCGATCGTCGAGCTCCTGGTCGCGAGCGCGATCGGGCTGGTCGTCGTCGCAGCTGCCGGCAGCGTCGTCGCGTCGCACCACGTCGCTGCCCGACGACTGCAGACCGAAGCGCGGCTGATGCAGGACCTGCGCGCGGCGACCGAGCTCGTCGCGCGCGACTTGCGCCGAGCCGGCCACTGGTCTGCGGCCGCTTCGGCGGTGCGGCGCGGCGACGAGCCCGCCATCGCCAACCCGCATGCAGCGATCGCTCCGGCGAGCGCGGCGTCGAGCGCAGCCACGCTCAGCTTCTCGACCACGGACGGCGATGCCGCGGCCGTGGACGACGACGATCGCTTCGGCTTTCGCCTGCGCGGCGGCGCGATCGAGATGCAGCTCGGCGCACGCAACTGGCAGGCGCTCAGCGATCCGGGAACGTTCGTCGTCACCGCGTTCAGCGTCGAGCCGCGGCTCCAAGAAGCAGACCTGGCGACATTCTGCGAGCGCCCGTGCGCCGCGGGCAGCACGACCTGCCCGCCGCGCCAGCAGGTGCGCAGCTACGCGGTCACGCTCGCCGGCCGCTCGACGCTCGACCCGCAGGTGACGCGCGCGCTGCGCAGCAGCGTCCGCGTCCGCAACGACATCGTCGTCGGCAGCTGCGAAGGGTGAAGGAGATGCCGAATCGATCACGTCGCCGCCAGCGCGGCGCCGCTGCGCTCTTCGTCACCGTGATGCTGTGCTTCGCCATGGTCCTCGCGGTCGCGCTCGCCCAGCGCAACGTCGTCGTCGAGGAACAGCGGTCGGCGAACGACCAGCGCTCGAGCATCGCGTTCGCCGCCGCCGACGCCGGCCTCGAGTGGGCGCTGGCGCGCATCAACGATCCGGCGCCGATCGCGCCGACTTGCCTGCCGAGCACCGATCCGACCGCGCGGTCGTTTCGCGCCCGCATGCTGCGGATCGATCCGGCCAGCGGCGCCGTCGCGCCGACGACCTGGGACGATGCCGGCACGGCGACGGCGCTGCGGGCGGCGTGCGTCCGCAACGCCGCCGGCTGGACGTGCAGCTGTCCGGCGAGCGGCCTCCCGGCGTTGCCGGCGGCGGCCGGCGGCGCGCTCGCGCCGGCGTTCGTCGTCGAGCTCGCGCCGTCGGCGCGTCGCGGCGTCGTTCGCGTCGTTGCGACCGGCTGCACGAAGACCGACGACGCCGGCTGTGCGCCGGCGACCGCGACCGGGCGCGACGCGACGGCGCGCGTCGAGACCGCCTGGGCATTGTTGCCGGCGCTGCGCTCCGCGCCGGCGGCAGCGATCACGGTCGGCGGCGATCTCGACGTCGGCGGCGCCGCGCTCGGCGTCCACAACGGCGATGCCCGCAGCGGCGGCCTCGCGCTGCACGCCGGCGGGCGGATCGTCGCGGCCGGCCTGCGCATCGGTGCCCCGCCTGGCGCGCCGCTCGGCGCATCGATCGCGGCCGGCGACGACAGCTTGCGCGCGCTGGCGATCGGCCGCCTCTTCGCGCGCCACTTCGGCATGGACCGCGCCGCCTGGGCCGCACAGCCAGCGGCGCGACGCGTCGCGTGCGCCGGCGACTGCACCGACACGATCGCCACCGCCGTCGCGGCCGGGGCGCGTTTGCTCGTCCTCGATGGCGACGCCACGCTGGCGGGCCCGCTGGCCCTCGGCTCGGCCGACGATCCGGTCGTCCTCGTCGCCGGCGCCCTGCGACTGTCGGGCGATGTCGCGTTGCACGGCGTCGTCCACGCCGCTGCCTTCGAATGGAACGACGCTGCGTCCGGCCGCGCGTTCGTGCGCGGCGCTCTCGTCGTCGTCGGCAACGTGGGCGGCAACGCCGCCGCCGACATCGTTCGCGACGCTGTCGTCCTCGACCAGCTCGCGCACGGCAGCGGCAGCTTCGTCCGCGTCAACGGCAGCTGGAAGGACTTCTGACATGACCGCGATCGCCACACGATCGGCCCCACCGCGCTCGCGCCAACGCGGCGTCACCCTGCTCGAGTCGCTGGTCGCGTTCTTCGTCCTCGCCGCGGGCAGCGTCGCGGTGGCGCAGATGCAAAGCCACTCGCGGCTCGCCGCCGACATCGCGCGCGAGCGTTCGGAAGCGGTCCGTCTCGGCGAGCAGGCGATCGAGGAGCTGAGGGCGTTCGCGTCGATCGAGGGTCCGCCCGGCGCGCACACCTATGCCGCGATCGCGACCGCCAGCACCGTCGTCGCCGCTGCCTCCGGTGTCGCCCGCAACGCCTACCGCATCGATCGCGTGGTCGACGCCGCGGCATTCACGGGTGCGAAGGCGATGCGCGTCGCCGTGCGCTGGGCCGACCGCAGCGGCGCGCCGCGCGAAGTCGTCGTCGATTCGTTCATCGCCGCGGTCGACCCGGCCTACTCGGGATCGCTCGCGCTCGACGCCGGCGCGATCCCGGCCACCCCGCGCGGCGCGCGCGGTCGCAAGCCCGGACTGCCGCTCACCGGGAAATCGCTCGGCGACGGACGCAGCGCCTGGAAGCCGCGCGAGAGCGGCGCAACAGCCTGGGTGTTCGACGACCGGAGCGGCGCGATCGTGGCCGTCTGCGAAGGCGTCCCGACGACGACCCTGACCCGCGATCTCGCCGCCGACGCCCTGCGCAGTTGCACCTCGGGCGGCTGGCTGTTCGTCGCCGGCACATTGCGCTCGGCGGCGACGGCACCGCCGGTCGCGATGACGGCGACGACGGTCCGGAT
>Ga0307409_100000415_pt1 | contig 18088 bp, 15 predicted proteins | sample 322Ometagenome_2_FD_203888 | JGI IMG/M metagenome (GOLD analysis project Ga0307409, IMG submission 203888) | Maize rhizosphere microbial communities from greenhouse at UC Davis, California, United States - 322HYB-O-2 | ecosystem: Host-associated > Plants > Roots > Rhizosphere > Soil | place... | reverse complement strand
GCACGCCCCGGTAGGAGACCTCCGACCCGACGAAGATGCCGCCCGAGTCGGCGAAGTCGGCCGAGACGAGGTACTGGCCACCGACGACGCGGTCGTAGAGGCCGACGTACCGGGCCGACAGCAGCGACACCGTGAACAGCGTGATCAGCAGGAAGGCGAGGAGCTGCACCTTCACCGAGCGGCGGATCATGCCTCACCTCCGGTGTAGAGCGAGCGCCAGGAGCTGTCGGACCCGCCTGAGGAGCTGCCCGGCTCGGCCGAGCCCAGACAGGTCACGCCGGGGACGCACAGCCCCCCGCCCCCGCCCGGGCCGGTGGTGCTGCTCGACCCGGGGAGCGGCACGCTGGGCACGCCGGGCACGCTCGGCAGGCTGGGCAGGGGCAGGTCGGGCACCGGCAGGGTGGGGTTCCCGCCCGTGGGGGGCGCCGTCGGGATGTCGAGGTTGCGGGCGAGGTTGCGCAGGTCGAGGTCGGCCGTGACGTGCAGGTTGGTGTAGTCGCCCTTCATCGCGGCGAGCGTGCCGTCGGAGAAGGGGTAGGTCAGCAGCAGCTGCATCGAGGCCGGCAGGTCGTCGCCCGCCTTGTTCAGCTGCGCGAGGATGGGCTCGAGCGACTCGAGGTTGGCGCGGGTGTCGTCCTTGGACTGCTGGATCACGTCGGTGCCGACCGCGCCGAGGCGCTGGAGCGCCGTCAGCATCGCGACGAGCTGCTTGCGCTGGTCGGCGAGCACCTTCAGGCCACCGGGGATGGCCTCGATGGCGCGCGCGATGTCCTCCTTCTGGGCGGCGAGGCGGGCCGAGAGCTTGTCGATGCCCTCGATGGCCCGCACGATCTCGCTCTTCTGCTCCTCCAGGCTGCCGACGAAGGTGTCGAGCTGGCCGATGAGGTCCTTGATCTCCTTGTCGTTGCCGCGCAGCGCGTTGTTGAGCTCGGTCTCGATGACCTTCAGCTGGGCGACCCCACCGCCGTTGAGCAGCAGCGACATCGCGCTGAGGACCTCCTCGACCTCCGGGTTGCGGCTGGTGCGGTCGAGCACGATGTTGTCGCCGTCGCCCAGCCGGCCGGCCGGCTTCGCGGAGGTCGGCGGCGCGAGCTCGACGTACTTCTCCCCCAGCAGGGAGGTCTGCTTGATCTCGGCCGTCGCGTTGTCGGGAAGCTTGACGCTCTTCGGCAGGCGCAGGGTCACCCGGGCCGTCCAGCCGTTGAGCTCGATCTTCTCGACGGCGCCGACGGTGACCTGGTCGACCTTCACCGACGACTGGGGCACGAGGTCGAGGACGTCGGCGAACTCCGCCGTGACCCGGTAGACATCGCCGCGTGCGGCGGCGCCACCCGGCAGCGGCAGGTCGTAGGCGCCCTGGCAGCCACCCACGGCGGCAGCGGTGCCGGCCGCCACGAGGGTGGCGGCGGCGCGGCGGAGCCGGCCCCACGGCATACGGCTCGAGGCGCTGTGAGCACTCATCGGTTCCCTCCCAGCAGGCCACCCAGCGTCGGGTCTGCCCCGCGCATCTGCAGCGCGCCGCTGACCGGGGCGAGCGTGGTGTCGAGCTGCTTGCACAGGTCGGTGTTGCCTGTACCCGTCGGCCCGGTGACCAGGGAGCAGAGCAGCAGGGACGGGTCGTCGAACTGCTCCATGTTGGACCTGGTGTCGAGGGTGCCGGTCTTGGGGTTGTAGGCGTTCTGCAGGTTGCTGATGGCGACGGGCGCGTTGGTCAGGGTCTCGGCGAGGGCGTCGCGCTGCTTCGCCACGGTGCCCGTGACCGCCGCGAGCTGGTCGACGTTGGTCTTGACCCCGGCTCGGTTGTCCTTGACGAAGGTGGACACCTCGTTCAGCGCGATGGCGAGGTTCCGCAGCGCGGCGGCGAGGTCGTCCCGCTCGCCGTCGAGCTGCACCGAGACGTTCGCGAGGTCCTTGTTGAGCCGGCGCACCTGCTGGTCGTTGGTGGCCAGCATCGAGGTGAGGGTCTGCAGGTTCTTCACCGTGCCGAAGAGGTCGTTCCGGCCGCCGCTGAGCGTCGCCACCGCCTTCGACAGGTCGCGGTTCATGTCGTGCAGGTTCCTGCCCTGGCCGTCGAGGTTCCTGGCACCGGTGTCGAGCAGCCGCGAGAAGGACCCGTCCTTGTTCGCCCCTTCCGGCCCCAGCGCGACCAGCAGGTCGTCGAGGCTCTGCGAGATGCGGTCGAGCTCGACCGGGACGGCGGTGCGGTCGGTGCCGAGGTGGGCACCGTCACCCAGCTTGGGGCCGCCCTTGTATGCCGGGAACAGCTGGACGTAGCGGTCGCTCACCAGCGAGGGCGCCACCACGGCCGCCTTCGCGTCCGCGGGGACGGAGTACTTGTCGTCGTACTCGAAGCTGACGACGACCTTGTCGCCCTGGGGCACGACGTCGGTGACCTCTCCGACGCGCACCCCGAGGACGCGGACGTCGGAGCCGGGGAAGAGGCCCACCGCTCGGGTGAACTCGCCGGTCACGCGGACCCGGTCGTGGCGCGGCCAGAAGGCGTAGGCGCCGGCGACGACGGCCACGACGGCGAGGGCCGCGACGATCTTGGGGATGAGTCCGACACGCATGGTCACTTCACCCCCGCCGCGCCCACCGGCACGGTGAGGTTGGCGATGTAGGTGTCGAACCACCGGCCGGTGCCGAGCACGTTGGAGAACATCCGGGTGAACGGCGCCATCGCGGCGATCGTGTCGTTGAGGTCCTTCTCGTGCTTCTGCAGCACCGCGAGCACCTTCGTCAGCTGGTCGAGGGCCGGCTTGAGCTCGGCGCGGTTCTCCCGCACCAGGGCGGTGACCTGCTGGGCCATGGCCGAGGTGTTGGTGAACAGGGTGTGGATCGCGTCGCGTCGGGCGTTGAGCTCTTCCATCAGCAGGTCGGCGTCCTTGATGAGGGTCTCCAGGGCCTTGTTGCGCTCCGCGACCGTGCCGGTGACCGAGCTGGCCGAGGCGAGCAGGCGCTTGAGCTCGGCGTCGCGCGAGGCGATGGTGCGCGACAGGCGGGTGAGGCCGTCGAGGGCGGCGCGGACGTGCGGCGGACTGTCCTTGAACTCCTTGGCCATGACGTCGAGGGAGGTCGCGAGCTGGTCGGTGTCGATGCGCTCGGCCGTCTGGGCCAGGTCGGTGAAGGCGTTGACGATGTCGTAGGAGGACACGGTGCGGTCGAGCGGGATCTCGGTGCCCTCCTTCATCTGCCCGGTGCCGGCCGGCTCCAGGGAGAGGTACTTCTGGCCGAGCAGGGTCTTCATCCGCACGGAGGCCGCGGTCTGCGGGCCGAAGGCGACGTCCTCGGTGATGCGGAAGTCGACCCGCACGTGGTCGCCGGCGAGGTCGACGGCCTTGACCTTGCCGACCTTCACCCCGGCGATGCGCACGTCGTCACCGTCCCGCAGGCCACCGGCCTCGCTGAAGGCCGCCTGGTAGTCGTCTCCCCCGCCGACCAGCGGCAGGCTCTGCACGTTGAACGCCAGCGCGAGCAGCACGGCGATGACGAGCAGCCCGGCCGCGCCGATCGGCACGGGGTTGCGCTCACGGAAGGGGACGCTCATGAGCACCTCGCTGCGGACACGGCATATGACGGGGACACCGGCCCGGTGGGCAGCTTCACGGTGCCGTCGAAGCGACAGAGGTAGAAGTTGAACCACGAGCCGTAGGTGGCCGTGCGGGTGATCTGGGTGATCTTGCCCGGCGACGTCGAGAGGAACTTCTCGAACGTCGCCGTGTTCTTCGGCTTGTTGAGGGTGGTCGACAGCCTGCGCAGGTTCGCGATGTCGTCCTTGATCGCAGGGCGGGTGACCTTGAGCAGGTCGGCGGTCTCGGCCGTCAGGGAGTTGATGTTCTCCAGCGAGGACCCGATGGTCTTGCGGTCCTCGGCCAGCCCGGACACGAACCGCTGGAGCTGGTCGATGAGCTGCTTGAGGGCCGCGTCGTGCTCGTCGACGGTGGCGAGGACCGCGTTGAGGTTGCTGACGGTCCGGCCGATGACGGCGTCGCGGTCGGCCAGGGTGGAGGTCAGCGAGGCGGTCTTGGCCAGCAGGGAGTTGATGTTGCCGCCCTCGCCCTGGAGCACCGAGATGATCTGGCCCGACAGCTCGTTGACGTCCTTGGGCGACAGCGCTGCGAAGAGCGGCTTGAACCCGTTGAACAGCACCGTCAGGTCGAGCGCGGACTGGGTGTGGTCGAGGCCGATGGTGGCACCGTCCTTGAGCGCCGCGGAGTCGCCCACCCCCTGGGTCAGCGCCAGGTAGCGCTCGCCGACGAGGTTCCGGTACTTGATGGTCGCCTGGGTGCCGTGGGTGAGGACGCTCGTCTTGGCCACGGTGAACTCGACGACGGCGTGGGTGCGGTCGCGGTGCACCGAGACCTTCTCGATCTCGCCGACCCGGACACCGGCGATGCGCACCTCCTGGCCCGGCGCCACCCCGGTGACGTCCTCGAAGACGGCCTGGTAGGTGGCCTTGTCACCGAGCTGCACGTTGGCGATGGTCGCGGCGAGGGTGCCCGTGGCCAGCAGGGTGGCGAGGGCGAACAGGATGAGCTTGACGAGGCTGGACGACGTCTTCACCGCTGGCTCACCACCGTTCCACGCAGCATGGGCCCGGCCAGCAGGGTCGTGATGGCCGATGGCTCGCCGGAGCCGTCAGCCGACAACAGGGCGGCCACGACCTGCTGCTCCTCCTCGGTCCCGGCCAGACCGGAGTCGGCGTCGGTGATGCCCAGGCCCGCCTGCCCGGTGAAGGCCGTCGGCAGGGCACTGCGCTGGCTGCCCGCGGAGCTGCTGCCCGCGGAGCTGGTGCCGTCGCGGAAGTGGATGCCCGGGCGCGGGTCGGCCTGGCTGCCGTGGTGGTCGGGGAGGCCGTAGCAGTGCGGCCCGCGCTTCTCGCCCCAGGCCGGCTCCTCGCCCGGGCGGTAGCCCGGCCGCTGCGGGGTCACCTCGACGGTGATGTGGAACGTCTCGTTCCTCCAGGCGTCGTCGATGATCGGGACCCAGTTCGTCAGCGCGGTGGCCATGCACGGGTACTGCGGGGCGTACCGGGCGAACAGCGCCAGGCTCGGCCGGCCCACCCGGCCGGCCTGGATCAGCCGGTCGCCGTTGCGGTCCAGGAAGGTGGCGGTGGTGTTGGCGAACCCGGCCGTGCCGGCGAAGAACCCCCGCAGCGAGTCCTGCTTCTGCACGATCGTGGTGTTCGTGGTGACCAGCGCCCTGGCGGCGCGGACCAGCTCGGGGGCCGCCACGGCATACGTGCTGGCCAGGTCGGCCAGGCCGGAGATGTCGGCCTGCAGCGCCGGCAGGTGCGGGTTCAGCTCGCGGAAGTACCGGTCGACCAGCACCAGGTTCTGCCCCAACCGGGTGCCCCGGCCGTCGAGGGTGGTGGCCAGCGCGTTCAGCGTCGCGGCCAGCTTCTCCGGCTGCACCGTGCGCAGCAGCGGCAGCAGGTCGGCGAAGACCCGCTCCAGCTCGATCGCCACCTTCGTGCGGTCCTGGCCGATCACGTCCCCGGCCCGGATCGCCCGGGGCGCCCGCCCCGGGTCGGTGCCGGCCCGGCCGGGCACCAGGTCGACGTAGCGCTCACCGAACAGGGTCTTGGGCAGCAGCCGGGCGCTGACGTCCGCCGGGATCTGGGCCACCATCTCGGGCTTGAGCGCCAGCGAGAGCACCGCCCCGTCACCGGTGGTGCGGATGTCGCGGACCTCGCCCACGATCAGCCCGCGCAGCTTGACGTCGCTGGCCTCCTGCAGCTGCGAGCCGATCCGGTCGGTGCGCAGCGAGACCATCACCACGTCGGTGAAGACCTTCTGGAACGACGCGACGCACAGGCCCATGAGCAGTCCGATGACCAGGAGGAAGGCAACGCCGGACAGCGGGTTGGCGGCGCGCTCGACCCAGTTGTCGCGCTGGTCGTCGAGCGCGCTCATCCAGGCAGGCGGTGGCGAGGTCGGCCCAGGAATCGCCTGGTGCCCGGCCTCGTCGCCGGCTGCCGTCCACTTCTCCGGGATGTCGCCTCCCCGCCTGCGTGGTGTGCGTCACCGTGGCCAACGAGGGTGGCCGCTCCGGGTTACGCGGAGCCAGCCGGCACAGGACGTCAGGCGGCGCAGGAGAAGGCGATGCCGTCGAGGATGTCGTGCTCGGAGGTGATCACCATGGAGGTGCCCGACGCGGCGACCACCCGCTGCACGACCTCGTGCCAGACCAGCGCCCCCGCTCCGATCACGTCGACGCGGCCGGGGTGCATGAACGGCAGCGCGGCGCGGTCGGCCCGCGTCATGTGGAGCAGCGACTCGCAGGCGGCCAGCACGGCCTCGGGCGGCAACGTCGTGAGGTGGATGCGGCTCGCGTCGTAGGTCGGCAGGCCGAGGGCATGGGCGGTGATGGTGGTGACGGTCCCGGCGAGCCCCACCAGGGCGGCGACGCCACGGAAGTCGACCGTCTCCGCGGCGAGGTCGATGGCCGCGTCGATGTCGCGGGTGGCCGCCTTGACCTCCTCGGCGGTGGGCGGGTCGCTGCGCAGGTGCCGCTCGGTCATCCGGACGCAGCCGATGTCGACCGAGCGTGCGGCCTCCACCCGGTCGGTGCCACGGACGAACTCGGTGGAGCCACCACCGAGGTCGACGACCAGGCACGGCCCCTCGATGCCGAGTGACCGGAGCTCACCGGTCGCCCCTCGGAACGACAGCGCCGCCTCCTCGTCGCCCGAGATGACCTCAGGGGCGGTGCCGAAGTGGGAGAAGGCGTGTCGCACCCCGGCGACGAACTCGCCGGCGTTCCCGGCGTCCCGCGAGGCGGAGGTCGCCACGAAGCGCACGGCCTCGACGCCCGCCTCCTCGCACTGCGCGGCATACTCCGTGGCCATCGCGACGGTGCGTCGCATGGCCTCGGGATCGATCATCCCGGTGCGGTCGACGCCGTAGCCCAGGCGCACCACCTCCATGCGGCGCACGACGTCGGTGAGCTTGCCGGAGGCGGTGTCGACATCGGCGATCAGCAGGCGGATCGAGTTGGTGCCGCAGTCGACCGCCCCGACGCGCGTCACGGCGCCTGCTCCGTCGGCACCTCGGCCTCTGGCACGCAGGACCCAGCGGCCCACCACTCGCCGAGGAGCGCGAGGGCCTCGTCACCGAGGGGGTTCACCCCCGGGCCGGCGGCCAGGGAGTGCGCCACCAGCACGTGCAGGCACTTGACCCGGGTCGGCATCCCGCCGGCGGACGTGCCCTCGATCTCGGGGACCTCCCCGAGGGCGGCGCGCCGGCGCAGGTAGTCCTCGTGCGCGGCGGCGTACCGGGCCGCGAGGTCGGCGTCCTCGGCGAGGCGCTCGGTCATCTCGCGCATCAGCCCGCCGTTCTCGAGCGTGCTGATGGCCCCCGTCAGCTTGGGGCAGGTCGCGTAGAAGGTGGTGGGGAACGGCGTGCCGTCGGGCAGCCGCGGCTCGGTGGTGAGCACGTCGGGACGGCCGCACGGGCAGCGGTGGGCGACGGCGGCGACGCCGCGGGGCACCCGCCCGAGCTGGGCGTGGACGGCGTCGAGGTCCGCCTGGGTGGGGGCCTCCGGGCGGGTGGGGGTCATGCGGGACCTACTGCTTCGTCGGGGTCGGGGTGGTGGTGGGAGTGGGCGTGCCCGTGACGGGGTTGGCCGCACCGCGGTCGGCGACCTTGGCGGACTCCCACACGCGGCCGTACCACGGGGAGTCCTGCTTGGACTTCGGCGCGGAGGCGACGGTGGCGCTCTCCGGCTCCTGCGGGTCACCGTCGATGACGGTGTACGAGCGGTCGCCGACCTTGACGAACTTCAGCCGCTCACGCGCCTGCTGCTCGACGTAGGCGTTGTCGTTCCAGCGGGCCTGCTCCTTCTGGAGCTGCTCGACCTTCACCTGCTGCTCGGCCACCTGCTCACGCATGGCGTCGATGTCGCCCTGCTGCCGCAGGTAGGAGCGCAGGGTGGGCACCAGCGTGATGGCCAGGAGCACGAAGATCGAGGCGAGCACCAGCACCCGCCGCAGCGACCGGGTCGCCTTGCGGTCGCGCGCCGAGCGGGCCGCAGCCGCGGCCTGCCGCAGGGCGCTGCCGGTGCGGGCCGACGACCGGGACGCACCCGACCGTGTGCTGGGACGCGTCGCGGAGCCGGCCCCCGGACGCGCCGCGGAGCCACGCCGCGCCGGACGGCGTGGCGTGGCTCCCTGTCCCCCGCTGTTCGTGGGCATCGAACGCTTCTCGGGCCCCGTTCGCTGACTCAGCCGCGGGCGGCCGGCGAGAAGCGCGGGAACGCCGCGGCGCCGGCATACACGGCGGCCTCGTCGAGCTCCTCCTCGATGCGCAGCAGCTGGTTGTACTTCGCGACCCGCTCGGAGCGTGCCGGGGCGCCGGTCTTGATCTGGCCGCAGTTGGTGGCGACGGCGAGGTCGGCGATCGTGGTGTCCTCGGTCTCGCCGGAGCGGTGGCTCATCATGCAGCGGTAGCCGTTGCGGTGGGCCAGCTCCACGGCGTCCATCGTCTCGGTGAGCGAGCCGATCTGGTTGACCTTGACCAGCAGCGCGTTGGCGGTGCGGGCGTCGATGCCGCGCTGCAGCCGCTCGGGGTTGGTGACGAACAGGTCGTCGCCGACGATCTGGATCTTGTCGCCGAGGCGGTCGGTGAGGGTCTTCCAGCCGTCCCAGTCCTCCTCGTTGAGCGGGTCCTCGATGGACACCAGCGGGTAGGAGTCGACGAGGTCGGCGTAGTAGTCGACCATCTGGTCGGCCGTCTTGGAGACGCCCTCGAAGGTGTAGGCGCCGTCCTTGTGGAACTCGCTCGCCGCGACGTCGAGCGCCAGGGCGATCTGGGTGCCGGGCTCGTAGCCGGCCCGCGTGATGGCCTCGAGGATGAGGTCGAGCGCCTCGCGGTTGGAGCCGAGGTTCGGCGCGAAGCCACCCTCGTCGCCGAGGCCGGTGGCCAGGCCCTTCTCCTTCAGCACTCCCTTGAGCGAGTGGTAGACCTCCGCGCCCCAGCGCAGCGCCTCCCGGAAGGAGTCGGCGCCGATAGGGGCGATCATGAACTCCTGGATGTCGACGTTGGAGTCGGCGTGGCTGCCGCCGTTGAGGATGTTCATCATCGGCACGGGGAGGATGTGCGCGTTGGGGCCGCCGACGTAGCGGAACAGCGGCAGGCCGGAGGACTCGGCGGCGGCGCGGGCCACGGCGAGCGAGACGCCGAGGATGGCGTTGGCGCCGATCTTGCCCTTGTTGGCGGTGCCGTCGAGGGCGAGCATCTCGGCGTCGACGAGCCGCTGCTCGCTGGCCTCGAAGCCGAGCAGCTTGGGGCCGATCTCGTCGAGCACGGCGTCGACGGCGTTCTCGACACCCTTGCCGAGGTAGCGGCTGGAGTCGCCGTCGCGGCGCTCGACCGCCTCGAAGGCGCCGGTGGAGGCGCCGGAGGGCACCGCCGCCCGGGCGATGGTGCCGTCGTCGAGGGCGACCTCGACCTCGACGGTCGGGTTGCCTCGGGAGTCGAGGATCTCGCGGGCGCCTACTGCCTCAATCGTGGCCACAACATCTCCTGCACGTGCCGGACGGGTGCAAAGCGGGGTACGGCACGAGCCTAGCCGCTCGTGGCTCAGGAGGTTCGACCCCACGCCACGGCCAGGGCGGCACCGAGCCGGGCGTTGCTGCGCACGAGCGCGATGTTGGTCTCCAGGCTGCGGCCGCCGGAGAGCTCGACGATCCGGCCCAGCAGGAAGGGCGTGATCTCCTTGCCGTGGATGCCGCGCTCGTCGCACTCGGCCAGCGCCTGGTCGATGAGCGCCCCGATCTCGTCGGCCGGGATCTCGTCCTCGACGGGCACGGGGTTCGCGATGGAGATGCCGCCGGCCAGGCCGAGGTCCCACTTCGCGCGCATCATCGCCGCGAGCTGCTCGACCGAGTCGACGCGCATCGGCGCGCGGTGCCCGGAGGTGCGCGAGTAGAACGAGGGGAACTCGTCGGTGCCGAACCCCACGACCGGCACCCCGAGGGTCTCGAGCGACTCCAGGGTCAGGCCGATGTCGAGGATCGACTTCACCCCCGCGCTGACCACGGCGACGTCGGTCTGCCCGAGCTCCGTGAGGTCGGCGGAGATGTCGAAGCTGGTCTCGGCGCCGCGGTGCACCCCACCGAGACCCCCGGTGACGAAGACCCGTATGCCGGCCAGCGCGGCCAGGCGCATGGTGGCGGCCACCGTCGTGGCCCCGTGGGCGCCGGTGGCGACGATGTAGGGCAGGTCGCGCAGGCTCACCTTGGCGACGTCGCCGTGGCTGGCCAGCACCTCCAGCTCGTCACGGGAGAGACCGATGCGCGGCACGCCGTCGAGCACGGCGACCGTCGCGGGCACGGCCCCGCCGTCGCGCACGATGCCCTCGACCTCGACCGCCATCTCCACGTTGCGCGGGTAGGGCATGCCGTGGCTGATGATCGTGGACTCGAGGGCGACGATGGGCGCCCCGTCACGCACGGCGGCGGCGACCTCGTCGGAGAGGGCGAGCATCGGGTGCGGGGTGGCGGGGGTGTTCGCGGCGGGGGTCATGCGTTCTCCTTCGCGGCGCGGAGCTCGGCGTCGACGAGGCGCGCGCTGATGTCGGGACGGACCGTCTCGGGGCTGGCGACGGTGAGGGCGGCGGCCATCTGGCCGAAGGCGGCGGCGTCCTGCGGGCTGTCTCCGCGCAGCAGCGCGTGCACGAACGCGGCGGTCATGGCGTCACCGGCGCCGGTGACGTCGACGACCTCGGTGCGCGGCGCGGGGAGGTGCGTCACGGTGACCCTCCCCTGCTCGTCGCGAGAGCTCAGCGTGCTGCCGGCCACCCCCCGGCGCACCCACACGTGCTGCACGCCCAGCCCGTGGACCTCGCGCGCCGCCTTGGCGACACTCGCCGCCGTGTGCGGAACCGTCCGGCCCACGATGGCGGCCAGCTCGTCCTGGTTGGGGGTCAGGGCGAGCACCGGCCGTTCCGGGGTCAGCGCGGGCGCCAGGGCGGCCGCCTTGGCGACGCTCACCGGGTCGATGACGACGTCGACACCGGTGGCGGTCGCGTAGTCGAGGAGCCAGACGACCGGGGCCGGCGGGATGTTGCCCTCGATCACGAGCAGGTCGCAGTGGGCGATCAGGTCGCGCGCCCCGGCGAGCTGCCGGACGGTGAGGTTGTCGGTGCACGACATGTTGGAGACCGCGACGAGCAGCTCGCCGTCGGAGTCCATGACGGCGAGGTAGGTGCCGGTCGGGTCGTCGGTCGTGACCACGTGGTCGACCACCACCCCCGCTGCCCGTGTGGCGGCCACGAGGTCCTCGCCGAACGCGTCGCGCCCGACCGGGGCCACGAGGTGGGTCGGCGAACCGAGGCGCGCGAGGTTCTCGGCGATGTTGCGGCCGACGCCGCCGGGTGTGGTCACGGCGGCCCCGGGGTTCGAGGTGCGCAGCACGGCCGGCTCGCGCGGGTGCGCCTTGATGTCCATGTTGGCGCCGCCCACCACCACGACCGAACGCCGGTCGGGCCTGAGCAGGTAGCCGCGCCCGAGGATGACGCCCTTCTTCGCCAGGTGCGACAGGTGCACGGCCACCGACGCCTTCGTCGCGCCGAGCCGCTCGGCCAGGGCTGCGGCGTCGAGCAGCGGGTCGAGCCGCAGCAGGTCGACGATCTCGCGCTCGCGTTGCGTGAGGGTCACCCTTGGAATTATAAAGGTCCTTAAGAAAAACAAAAGGGTCGGTTGCGCCCCGCACGGTCCTGCGGCTCTGCCATCGTGTGGCCGTGGCCCTGGCGGTCTGCCTCCTCTTCGACGAGCGCTCCGAGCGGGCGCTCCGGCTGCTGTGGCACCGCCTCGAGACGGCCGGCATCTCCACGCTGCTGAGCCACACCCACGGCCACCACGTGCCCCACCTCTCGTACGCCGTGCTGCGCACGTACGACGTCGACGCCGTCGCCGCAGCCCTGGCGGCGCTCCCGGACGGCGGCCCGGTCGGCCTCCACTTCGACGGGCTCGGGCTGTTCCGCCGCGGACGGGCCTGGCTCATCCCCGGGATCGGCGCCGACGTCCACGCGCGCCAGGAGCGCGTCGTGGCCGCCGCGGTCGCCACCGGGGCGGACCTGCACCTCAACTACCGGCCGGGCCACTGGGTGCCGCACTGCACGCTGGCACCCAGGGTCCGGCGCGAGGCGCTCGCCGCCCTCGCCGTCGAGGTCTACGGCACCCTTCCGCTGGAGGCGGTCGCCGACCGGGCCGCGCTCATCGACAGCAGCACCGGCGAGCGGTGGCCGCTCGACGGCATACCCTGACGGCCCCCCGGAGGGGGCCTTGGGGGAGGCTAGGGGAGCTGGTCGGCCGCGAACCGGTGCAGCGCCTCGCGCAGCAGGTCGTCGGCGGACCGGCCCTGCTCGCGAGCACGGGCGACGAGCGCTAGCAGGCGCTCGCCGAGGTCGCCGTCGTCGCGGAGGGACGCCAGGTCGCCGCCGGTGCGCTCCCAGCGCGCCAGCGCCTTCTCGGCCGCGAGCACCGTCGGCAGCGACGGCGGTATGCCGTGCAGCAGGCCGGTGTGCCCCGCCTCGCCGCCGGTGTGCTCGGCCTTGGCGGCCCGCTCCTCGGCCTTGATGACCTCCCAGGCGCGCTCGACCTCCTCAGGGGTCGTGGCGTCGCCCTCGGCGAAGACGTGCGGGTGGCGGCGCAGCAGCTTCTCGACGATCGCCCCGGCCACCTCGTCGATGTCGAAGGGCCGGTCGGGGTCCTCCTCCCCCACCCGCGACTGGAAGGCCACCTGGAGCAGCACGTCGCCGAGCTCCTCGACCATGTGGTCGCGGTCGCCCGAGCGGATCGCCTCGGCCGCCTCGTGGGCCTCCTCGATGAGGTACTTCACCAGCGACTCGTGGGTCTGCTCGGCGTCCCAGGGGCAGCCGCCGGGCGAGCGCAGCCGGTCCATCACGGCCACGAGGTCGAGCACCCGGGAGCCGGGTACGTCCCACGAGCCGACCACGACCTCCACGTCGGGCGGCTCGGGCAGGCGGGAGACCTCTGAGGCGATGGCGTCGGTCAGGCCGGGGTCACCGTCGGCGGAGAGCACCCAGACCACGCCGGGCGCACCGGCAGCCAGAGCCTCGCCGACGAGCGTGCGCGCCAGCTCAGGTGCGGCGACGTCGCCGACGTGGCGCACCGGCAGCCCGGCGTCCTCGACGGCAGCCGCCAGCGGCTCGTCGGCGTCCCTGGCGAGCACCTGGGCCGCGTCCTCGAGGCACTGCCAGGCGAAACGGGTGAGCAGCCCCGGCGCGGTGCGGGGGCTGCTGCTCAGCAGCGCGAGACGGCCGGCCACCGGTGCCGTCAGCCCTGGCTCGTCACCTTGAGCCAGTCGGTCTTCGCGGGCTCGAGCTGCGCGCCGTCGGTGTCGTAGGCGCCGTAGCGCGGGTTGACGGTGACCTCGGCCTTCTTGAGCTCGTCGAGCACCATCTGCTTCTCGGGGTCGGTCAGCTTCTGCAGCGCGAAGTTCGCCTTCACGAGGTCGAGGGTCGCCTGCGAGGGCTCCTCGATCTGCGGGATGGCCGAGCGTGCCGAGGAGTCGGACTCGCCCTTGCCCACCCGGGTCGCCACGTCGTTGATGATCGGGGCGGCGATGAGCGAGCTGACCGCGGCCTGGGTCGTCAGCGGGTTCTGGGGCTTGAAGGCCTCGTTGATCTGCTGGGCGGCCGTCTGCGCCTCGCTCTCGCTGATCTTCTCGCCGTTGACGATGGCGGCCGTGTCGGCGGTGCCGCAGGCCGACAGGGACAGGGCAGCGACCAGCGCTGCTCCCGCAAGCGGCCCACGCAGGGTCCGAAGTGCCTTCACTGACAATCCTCTCGTTGCTTGGCGAGCCCGTGCTCAGCGTGCCGTCGACGGCTCAGTGGCGACGCGGGCTGCGGCCGCCACGCCGTCGAGCATGACAGCACGGATGAGGTCGCTGGCCCACTGGAGCACCTCGGTGTCCCGCAGTGGCTTGCCACCCACCCGGGCCGTCATCGGCTTGGGCACGAGAATCGTACGGACCGCGTCCTTGACGAGCGACTTCGGGTACAGCCGCTGCAGCCGCAGCTGGGCCGACTCCGGCAGGTCCACCGGCCCGAAGCGCACGTGGTTGCCCTGCACGCTGATGTCGGCGATGCCCGCCGCGCGGGCGACCGTGCGCAGCCGGGCCACCTCGATGAGGTTGCGCACCGGCTCCGGCGGCGTGCCGTAGCGGTCGACCAGCTCGGCCTCGATCTCGGCGAGCGCGGCCTCGTCGACCACGCTGGCGAGCTTCTTGTAGGCCTCGAGCCGCAGCCGCTCCCCCGGCACGTAGTCGTGGGGCAGGTGGGCGTCGACGGGCAGCTCGATCTTGATCTCGGCCGGGGCCGTCTCGCCCTCCCCCCGGAAGTCGGCGACCGCCTCGCCCACGAGGCGCACGTAGAGGTCGAAGCCGACGCCGGCGATGTGGCCGGACTGCTCGCCGCCCAGGAGGTTGCCGGCGCCGCGGATCTCGAGGTCCTTCATCGCGATCTGGATGCCCGCGCCGAGGTCGGTGTGGCTGGCCATGGTCTGCAGCCGGTCGTGGGCCGTCTCGGTCATCGGCTTCTCCGGCGGGTACAGGAAGTAGCAGTAGGCCCGCTCCCGCCCGCGGCCGACGCGACCGCGGAGCTGGTGCAGCTGGCTGAGGCCCAGCACGTCCGCCCGCTCGACGATCAGCGTGTTGGCGTTGGAGATGTCCAGGCCCGTCTCGACGATGGTCGTGCAGACGAGGACGTCGAACTTCTTGTCCCAGAAGTCGAGGACGACCTGCTCCAGCTTGTGCTCGCCCATCTGCCCGTGGGCCGTGGCGACCCGGGCCTCGGGCACCAGCTCGCGGATGCGCGCCGCGGCCCGCTCGATCGTGCTGACCTTGTTGTGGACCATGAACACCTGGCCCTCGCGGAGCAGCTCCCGGCGGATGGCCGCGGTGATCTGCTTCTCGTCGTAGGCGCCGACGTAGGTGAGGACCGGGTGGCGCTCCTCCGGCGGCGTCGCCAGCGTCGACATCTCGCGGATGCCCGTGACCGCCATCTCGAGGGTGCGCGGGATCGGGGTCGCCGACATGGCCAGGACGTCGACGGCGGTGCGCAGGGTCTTGAGCTGCTCCTTGTGCTCCACGCCGAAGCGCTGCTCCTCGTCGACGATGACCAGCCCGAGGTCCTTGTACCGGATGTCCTTGGACAGCAGGCGGTGCGTGCCGATGACGAGGTCGACGCTGCCGTCGGCGAGGCCCGCGATGACCTCGCGCGCCTCCTTGTCGCTCTGGAAGCGCGACAGTGCCTTCACGACGACGGGGAACTGGGCGTAGCGCTCGGTGAAGGTCTGCAGGTGCTGCTGCACCAGCAGCGTCGTGGGCACCAGCACCGCGACCTGCTTGCCGTCCTGGATCGCCTTGAAGGCCGCTCGCACCGCGATCTCGGTCTTGCCGTAGCCGACGTCGCCGCAGATGAGCCGGTCCATCGGCACCGAGCGCTCCATGTCGGCCTTGACCTCGTCGATGGAGCTGAGCTGGTCGGGCGTCTCGACGTAGGCGAAGGCGTCCTCGAGCTCGCGCTGCCACGGGGTGTCGGGGCCGAACGCGTGGCCGGGGGTCGCCATGCGGGCGCTGTAGAGCTGGATCAGCTCGTTGGCGATCTGCTTGACGTAGCGACGGGCCTTGCTCTTGGTCTTGTGCCAGTCGGAGCCGCCCATCTTGTTGAGGGTGGGCTGCTCGCCGCCGACGTAGCGGGTGACCTGGTCGAGCTGGTCGGTCGGCACGTAGAGCCGGTCCCCCGGCTGCCCGCGCTTGGAGGGGGCGTACTCGAGCACGAGGTACTCGCGGGTGGCGCCGCCGACGGTGCGCTGCACCATCTCGACGAACTTGCCGACTCCGTGCTGCTCGTGGACGACGAAGTCGCCCGGCCGGAGCTGGAGGGGGTCGACCTGGTTGCGGCGCCGCGACGGCATACGGCGCATGTCCTTGGTCGAGCCGCCCTGGCCCGGGGTGCCGGTGAGGTCGGTCTCGGTGACCACGGCCAGGCGGCTCGCGGGCGCCAGGAAGCCGCTGCCGAGCGAGCCGGTCGTCAGGTGCACGATGCCGGGCGCGAGGTCGCCGAGGTCGGCGTCGAGCCGGCTGGGCACGTCCTCGCCGGAGAGCACCTCGTGGACGCGCTTGGCCAGGCCGTGTCCCTCGGTGACGACCACGACGCGCCAGCCGTCGCGGGTCCACTGGCGCAGGTCGTTCAGTGCGTCGGGCGTGCTGCCGCGGTAGCGCGGGGACTCGCCCAGGCCGGTGTTGACCACCGCCGCGTCGCCGTCGACCTCGTCGGCCAGCTCCTCGTCGGCGGTGAACGGGTTGAGGTCCCACCAGGGCAGGCCCCGCTCGCGGGCGTGGGCGCGCAGGTCGGCCAGCGCCCAGAAGGAGGCGGTGCCGAGCACGCCCTGCAGGTCGATCGGCACGGTGTTGCCGGCCGCCGCGTTGGCCCAGCCGGCGTCGAGGAACTCCTGGCTCGTGGCGACGAGGTCGTGGGAGCGGGTGCGCACGCGCTCGGGGTCGCACAGCACGACGGTGGTGCCGTCGCGCAGGGTGTCGAGCACGCTCTCCATGCCGTCGACGAGGGCGGGGGCGAGCGACTCCATGCCCTCCACGGCGATGCCCTCTGCGAGCTTGCCCAGCAGGTCGGCTGCGCCCGGGAGCTGGTCGAGGAGGCCCTTGGCGCGGTCACGGACCGCGTCGGTGAGCAGCACCTCGCGGCAGGGCGGGGCCCACAGACCGTGCTCCGCCACCTCCAGGCTGCGCTGGTCGGCGACCTTGAACCAGCGGATCTCCTCCACCGTGTCGCCCCAGAACTCCACACGCACCGGGTGGTCCTCGGTCGGAGGGAAGACGTCGAGGATGCCACCGCGCACAGCGAACTCCCCGCGCCGCTCCACGAGGTCGGTGCGCGAGTAGGCCGCCGCGGCGAGGTCCTCGACGACCTGCTCGAGCGGGGCCTCGTCACCGGCCTTGAGCGCCACCGGTGCCAGCTCGCCGAGCCCCTTCACCACCGGCTGGAGCACGGCGCGCACCGGCGCGACCACGACGTCCAGGGGCCCGTATGCCGGGTCGTTGGGGTCGGGGTGAGCCAGGCGCCGCAGCACCGCCAGGCGCTTGCCGACGGTGTCGCTGCGCGGGCTCAGGCGCTCGTGGGGCAGGGTCTCCCAGGCCGGGAAGTCCGCGACGGTGTCGGGGTCGAGGAAGCACCGCAGCGCGTCGGCGAGGTCGTCGGCCTCGCGCGTGGTGGCGGTGATGGCCAGCACGGGCTGCTTCCGCTCCCGCACGAGCGCCGCGATGAGTGCGGGGCGGGCGCCGGCCGCCGTGGTGACCTCGGCCACCGGCTCCTGCCGGCGCGCGACGTCGAGCGCCGCCGAGACCCCGGGCGCGTCGGTGAGCACGTCGAGCAGGGGGGCGAGGGCCATGCGGGGACTCCTTGGGACAGCACGAACGCCCACGGCCAGCGGCTCGTGGGGGGACCTCAAGACTAACCGCGCGGCGTGACACGGCATTTCCGCGCGGCGCGACTGCCGGACCAGAGATACGCCATCAGCCCGACGGCCCCCGGCCCGAGCCCGCGTAGCGTCGGGCTCCACGTCGAGGAGAGACCGGTAGGAGCACCATGGCGAGAAGGGCGGGCCGGCCGACGTGGCTTGCGCTCTGCTTCACAGGCTGTTTCGTCGTGCTCGCCGTGCTGGTGGCGACGGGGGTCACCGACTCCCTCGACACCCGGGCCATCCGGCTGCTGCGGCCGAACGACGCGTGGGACGTGACCCAGGTGCGTTGGAGCCCGTGGATCTCACGGCTGGAGCCGGAACGGATGTACGGGTTGCTGGCGGCCACGGCACTCGCCGCCTCGGCCTGGCGCCGCTCCTCCGGGCCGGCGGTCTTCGCCGCGGCCCTGGCGGGCGTCTCGGTGGTGCTGACGCTGGTCACCAAGCTCGCCCTGGAACGGCCCGACCCCCACGGGTACGTGACCGGGAGCGGCGGCAGCTACCCCTCGGGCCACCTGGTGGCCGTGGTGGTCTGCCTCGCCGGGTGCCTGCTCCTCGTGTGGCCCCGCGTGCGCTGGTGGGCGT
>Ga0307409_100000411_pt1 | contig 18181 bp, 20 predicted proteins | sample 322Ometagenome_2_FD_203888 | JGI IMG/M metagenome (GOLD analysis project Ga0307409, IMG submission 203888) | Maize rhizosphere microbial communities from greenhouse at UC Davis, California, United States - 322HYB-O-2 | ecosystem: Host-associated > Plants > Roots > Rhizosphere > Soil | place... | reverse complement strand
TCGACAACCGGCGGCAGCGGGAATTTCTTCAGTGCCGACCGCGTGAGCGGCTTTCCCGCCTTCATCGCGTCCCGGTCATCATGTCGGGTTCGGCGGTCTGCGGCGCGCCTTCGGCCTCCAGCGGCGCGCCGTGGTTCCAGGCCTCCAGCCTCGGTACGCAGAGGCCGCCTGAGTCCGGCTCGAAGTCGTAGACGCAAATGCCGCAGTTCAGGATCTCCGCCTGCTTGTCGATCTGGAGGATCGCCTCCTCGGTCAGCTCTTCAAGGATGTAGCGCATGCACAGGACCACGACCTGGTGGCAGACGATCAGCACCCTTCGGTCGCAATAGTGCAGGTTGATGGTGTTCATCGCGGAACGCAGGCGAAGGATCACGTCGGCCCAGCTCTCGCCGCCGGGCGGCCGGTGGTAGAACTTGCCGAGTTTGGTGCGGTGCGCCGCTTCTTCGGGGAATTTCGCGCGGATGCCGACCCCCGTGAGGCGGTCGAAGATGCCGAATTCGCGCTCGCGGAGGCGCTCGTCGATGACCAGCTTCACCGGGCCCGCGAGGCCGCCCGCCTTGCAGATGGCTTCCGCCGTCTGGCGGGCGCGAAGGTATGGGGACGACAGGATCACTTCGGGTCGTTCGTCGGGCGGAAGAGCGGCGAACCAGCGCCCCGTCGCCTCGGCCTGAGCATGCCCCAGCTCTGAAAGCGGCACGTCGACGTCGCGGACTTCGATGGCGATCTCGTGAAGTCCGGCTTCGTCGGCGGCATCGCGCGCCACATTGCCCTGGCTCTGGCCATGCCTCACCAGCCACAGTTTCGCCGGCCAATTTTGCCGCATGCCCATCTCCTTCACGGCACTAAGCCTGAATGCCAATTCCGGTTCCTGCCCATCGCCACCATCTTGCGGGCAAGCAGCGGTTGGGGAACAAGGGCGCAACAGGGGAGGGTGGATGACGACGGAGCCGGAACAGCCTGCGCCGCCGGCGCTTGAGCCGGTCGAGCCGGGATACAAGAACGTCCTCCGCGTCCGGTTCCTGATATTCTGGCTCGTGATTTGGGCCGCAGCGGCAGTGTTCGACCGTGCCGCGCTTCAGGCGACGGAATTTGCTGGTTTCCCGACGATCGCGGTCTTCGTGGTGGCAGCGGCGGGAGTCCTGACGGCGCCTCAGCGGATTTACGCACGTCTCCGTTACCGGCTGACGGAGAAGCTGCTGCAGGTGGTCCGCGGCTGGCTGTTCCACGTCGACACAGTCGTGCCGCTCGTCCGAGTACAGCACATCGACGTTACTCGCGGACCGCTCGAAAAAATGTTCGGTGTGGCGACGCTGGTCGTGCACACGGCCGGAACCCACAACAGCATCGTGACGCTCCCCGGCCTTGCGCCGGAACGCGCGGCCCATATCCGCGACATCATCCGCGAACATGTCCGAACCGACTTCGCCTGACGATGCGGCGGTCGGCCCGCCGGAGCATCTTCACCCGCTTTTCCTGCTGACTGGGTTCGGCGGATCGTTGCGCGGCATGGCCGGCGGCTATGCCGGGATCGGCTATCTCGCCGTGTCGGGCAGGTTGCAGACTGCCTTGTTTGGCGCAGTCCTGCTCCTTCTGTTCATGGCGGCCTCGCTGTTCCTCTACTGGCGGCGTTTCGAGTATCGCGTCGGCGAGAATGAGATCCGCATCGACAGCGGCATTCTGAACCGAACCCACCGTTCCATCCCGTTCGACCGCATCCAGGATGTCGACATCACGCAGGGACCGCTCGCCCGACTCCTGGGACTAGCCAAGGTCAAGTTCGAGACCGGCGGAACCGCGGGCGAAGAAGAGGGTGTCCTGCAAGCGATCCTGCTCGAGCGCGCGCAGGAACTTCGGAAGCTGGTTCGGGCGCGGCGCGGGCAGTCGGTGCCGGTCGCGTCGGACGCGCCAGCGGAGGCCGCTCCGGCCGACACTGGGCCCATTTATGCGATGGATTTGAAGCGACTGTTGCTCGCGGGCACGTTCAACTTCTCGCTGGCGGTCTTCGCAGGCCTGTTCGGCCTCACGCAGACGTTCGGCGATGTGCTCGGCTTCGATCCGTTCAGCCGCAGATTCTGGCTGAGCCTGCTCAGCGCGGGCGACCCGATCCGCGACTATATCATCGCGCACCAAGTCGCGGCGGCAGTCGCCGGGGCCGTGCTGCTGGTGCTGATCGGTATCGTTACGGGCATCGTCCGCACCGTGCTGACCGACTTCGGCTTTCGCCTCGATCGCACCGGCGTGGGATTGCGGAGGCGCCGCGGGCTTCTTACCCGCACCGACGTGACCCTGCCGGTCAACCGGGCACAGGCCGCGGTCATCGCCACCGGGCCCGTCCGCGACCGCCTGGGCTGGCGCGAGCTCAGGCTCCAGAGCCTCGCCAAGGATGAAGGAAGCCGGGGCGCTCACGTCGTTGCGCCGCTCGCGCGCGACGAAGAAGTCGGCCAAATCTTGGGCCAACTCGGCTGGCTGCCGCTGCCGCCATCGATCGGTTGGGTGCGCGTTTCCCGAGCTTATGTGGGTATACTGGCCGCGGCCATGGCGCCGCTTTATGTCGCCGCGATTGCGAACCTCGTCCTAGTGCCGCCGGCGGGCGCGGCGTTCGTGGTGGCTCTACTCGCGGTTATCGCCGTGCGCTTCCTTGCGTGGAGCCGCACCGGCTACGCCGTCGACGGCGACAGGCTTCTCACACGGACAGGCTGGTGGCGTCGGCGGGTGACCGTACTTCCTGCGAGGAAGATCCAGAGCGTCGACCTTCGCGAAAACTTCGTCAGCCGCCTGTTCGGTGTAGCGTCCCTGCAGTTCGGCGTGGCTGGAGGCGGCATGACCGGCCATTCCATCCCCGCAATCCCCAGGGGGGAGGCGCGCATATTGCGCGAGCGCCTGCTAGGCTTTGCAACATGACATTTGCGCTTGGGGTGGAGCGGTCGGCCGCCGGGCAGCCATGGAAGTGGCGCCGGTCGGGCGAGCCCGGACTGACGATGGATGCGCTGGTGGACGAGTTGCTGCTCGCCCGCGGCGTCATGCGCGAGGAGCTCGAACGCCACCGCAAGCCGACCATCCGCGGCTTTCTGCCCGATCCTTCCTGCTTCCAGGACATGGACAAGGGCGCGAAGCGGCTTGCCGACGCGGTCCTGGCCGGCGAGAAAGTTGCGATCTTCGGCGATTATGATGTGGACGGAGCGACGAGCGCAGCCTTGCTCATGCTCCTCCTGCGCCGGCTCGGAGCGGATCCGATGGTCTACATCCCCGACCGATTGATGGAGGGATACGGCCCGTCCGGAGCGGCTCTCGTCGAGCTGAAGCAGCGCGGCGCCAGCCTTGCCGTAACCGTCGATTGCGGGGCTCAGGCCTTCGACGCGCTTCAGGAGGCGAAGGACGCCGGCCTCGACGTGATCGTCGTCGATCACCACCAGTGCGCGACCTTGCTGCCCGTGGCCTTCGCTCTGATCAATCCGAACCGCCTCGACGAGGGCGAGCTGGGTGCCTCACATGGCCACCTTGCTGCGGTCGGGATGGCTTTCCTGCTGGGTGTCGCGCTCATGCGGGAGCTGAGGGTTCGCGGCTTCTTCGCCCAACGCGAGGAGCCAAGGCTCATCGACCTGCTCGATCTGGTGGCACTCGGCACCGTGGCGGATGTGGCGCGGCTGCACACGCTGAACCGCGCCTTCGTGACGCAGGGGCTGAAGGTCATGGCCGGGCGCCAGAACATTGGGCTCAGCGCGCTGGCAGAGGCCGCGCGCCTCGTGAAGGCGCCGAGCTGCCGCGACCTCGGCTTCGCGCTTGGGCCGCGGATCAATGCCGGCGGACGGGTCGGCAAATCCGACCTCGGGGTGCGGTTGCTGACGTCCACCGATCCGGAAGAAGCGCGGACCATCGCCGCCGAGCTCGACCGCCTGAACGAGGAACGCCGCGCGATCGAGATGCAGGTCTGCGAGCAGGCGATGGAGCAGGCCGACAAATTGAACGGTGCGCCCGTCCTCACCGTGATGGGCGCGGGTTGGCACCCGGGCGTGATTGGCATCGTCGCGGGTCGCGTGAAGGAGCGCTTCGGCCGCCCCGCCATTGTCATCGCCGAGACGGAGGACGGAACCGGCAAGGGATCGGGACGGTCGATCAGCGGCGTCGATCTTGGCGCGGGGGTGCTGGCGGCCAAAGACAGCGGTCTGCTCGTTGCCGGCGGAGGTCACGCCATGGCTGCGGGCCTTACGCTTGCGCCAGGAGGGCTTGATGCTTTCCGCAATTTCATCAGCGAGCGCCTGGCTTCCGACGTCGAGCGCTCCATAGACGGCCGTGCGCTTCTGCTCGATGCGATCCTCGCCCCGCGCGGCGTGGCGGGCGAGCTGTGCGATGCACTGGAAGCGGCGGGTCCATATGGCGCCGGCTGGCCAGCCCCGCGCGTTGCCGCGGGTCCTGCGCGGCTGCTCAGGACGGGCATCGTCGGCGACGGGCATGTGCGGGGCCTCGCCTGCGGCGACGATGGCAAGAGCTTCAAGTGGATCGCATTCCGGAGTGCGGGAACCGAACTTGGTCAGGCCCTGCTTGCTTCGCCCGGCGAAAAACGCTGGTGGCTCGCCGGCACGATCAAGCGCGATGAGTGGAACGGCGGCAATGCAGCAGAGATGCATCTGGAGGACGCTGCGCTCGCTTGACCGCCTGTACTTGACCGGCCTGCGAGGCTCCCGTAACGGGCACTCCGCTTCTTGAGCGGCCCCATCGTCTAGCGGTCTAGGACGTCGCCCTTTCACGGCGAAAACACGGGTTCGAGTCCCGTTGGGGTCACCAGCGTTTACAGACACTTAGCTGACGGACGCGCCGAAGCGTCAAATATCCGTCGAATAAACAGCTGTAGACAGCTGTGGACAGCGGTGGTGCAGGGCTGCCCTGTTCCGGTGTTGCGCGCCCAGCTCCGGGCCACCCCCCGGCACCCCCCGAGCGCGCGCCAAAACTCATTCCCGTGCCCCACACCAATTTTCGAACATGAAATGCTGCTTCCGACGATCTGTCGGCAGTGCTGACTAATGTCTGCTTTCGACCCAAAGCGGACATTTAGGGCAGCGGCTTTCGCGGTCTGTTACGGGGCTCTCACAACTCTCAGGTGCTCGACCACTTGCGGCGGATTGGCACGGCGCGGCGTTGTTAGTCTAAGCCGCGACCGAGTTGCGCGGACTACTCAAGGCGCTCCTCGGTTCGTGCGGCGACTGAAGCGACCTAGTTCAGCTCTCTGGCTAGGCCGCTTCGCTTATGCGCTAGCTCGAGTACCGTCGCTTCAGAGTTCGGGCGGAAGCGGATTGCTGTTCGGGTTGCAACCTTCGCCGGGATTGAACTCTGAGGGATCTAGATCGAAGATCTGCTGTGTGTGGCCCCAGTTTTGCGTCCGCCCGCCTGGCCCTTCCGGACCATCAATCGGCGCGTCTGGATCATCATTGAGTCCCGAGAATTTGCAGAAGGACGCGCCCCGGGAATAATCTGACTTCTTGTCGTTACCAGTAACTTCTCCGGCGAGCGCAGGCGTGGTCAACGCGATGCTGGCCGTGATCAGTAAAGCTGCCGTCGAAAGCCGTGCGATCATCGTCGTTCTCCTTCGGCGCGGGCAAGGGGCTCCGCTGGCCCGAAGGGTTAAGCTGGTTCCGCTTGTGAGTGGCACCCCTCGATGTTGTATAGGGTTCGCACAAAAATGAAGAACCCATGACGCTGAATTGGGACGACCTTCGCTATTTTCTCGCAGTCGAGCGAGGCGGAAGCACGCTCGCTGCTGCTCGTCACTTAAAGGTCAGCCAACCAACCGTCGCGCGTCGCATAGCCGCCTTGGAGATGGCTCTTGGCACGTCGCTCTTCGAGCGGCTGCCAAGCGGGTATCATCTCACCGAGGCAGGACGCGAACTGCTTCCCCATGCACAAGAGATGCACGCGAATGTAGAAGCGCTTTGCGCTACCGTTTCAGCGCGAGCTCGGGCAGCCCGGGCTGTGGTGCGGATCACCCTCGATGAGATCTACGCCGTTACTGTGCTTGCTCAAGCGTTTACGGAGCTTCGAGACCGATATCCGGAACTCAGAATCGACCTGGATACGACAGGAGAGATCCGCGATCTTGCGCGAGGTGAGGCGGAGGTCGCAATTCGCAGCTGTGCGCAACCCGAAGATCCGGATCTCGTGGGGCGCCGGCTCTTTGCTGACAATTTCGGTTTCTACTGTTCAAGAGAATACGCGGAGAAGAACGGACTGCCACGAACGACGGCCGAGCTCGCGCAACACCGGATAATTGGCGGCGGCGGCGGAGGCATAGCCCGAGCCTACGACAGATGGCTGATGTCCAAAGGTCTCAACGACGCCGTGGTGATGCATCATGGTTCCGCGATGGGCCTGATGACCGCAGCCAAGTCGGGCGCGGGCATTTCCGCCTTACCCTGCATTGTTGCCGAGGGGGAGCCAGATCTAATACGCTGCTTCCCGTCCACCAGAGACAACCCAAGTTCCCTGTGGCTCCTCACCCATGCTCGCCTGCGCAAGAATCCGCATGTCCGCGCCGTAGTCGACTTTCTTTACCCGCGGCTGAGGAGGCTTGCCCCGAGAACTACCAATTAATCCTTTGAGTCTGCTTTCGACCCAAAGCGGACACTAGCTTGGCTCCTATTTGATCTCGCTTGCGAGCCAATCCCGTCGGTTACCGCAGCTCCACGCTCACCTCACGTGCGTGCCAACGTTGACCGTCGTAGGAATGCCCGCCGATGATCAGTTTGGGGACTTTCGGACCAGCGCATCGCCCGATGAACTTCCCAACAGACCACATCGAGGCGAGGGCCTTTTCGACGGCGGCATTCGTCTCTCGGGACGGCGCACGCGCAGCAACCGACTGAACTGGCTAACACGTTCGAAGCCGGACCTGGAAATGGCGATCAAGGCACTGCGCGCCTCCCTCGATGACGATCGTCGTACCTTTGACGTAATCAAAAGCATCCGAGCAACGTTCGCCAAGGGACCGGGTCCAGCCACTCAATTCAGCCTCAACGAGCTAGCGCGCGAAACAGCGACATTGCTGGGCAGGGAGCTAGCGGGCGCAAAGGTTTCCCTGGAGCTCGAGCTGGATGAGACGCTTCCGCCGGTCCTCGCCAACCGAGTCCGAATTCAACGAGTGCTGGTCAACCTCTTTACCAACTCAGTCGAATCCGTGGGCGCGATCCGGGGCCGTCCCCGCCGCATCGCTATCCGCCCAATGCCCTTCGACGGCCAGGCCATGCTGAAAGTCAGCGATACCGGCACCGGCATCTCACCCGACGAAATGCTGCACATCTTCGAGCCCTTTTTCACGACCAAAGCGACCGGCACCGGGCTGGGCTTGTCGCTCTGCCGGACGATCATCGAAGAACATGGGGGGCATCTCTGGGCCTCGCGAAACGAGGAGCATGGCGCGACTTTCAACCTACAACTGCCGTACAGCGGATTGCCCACACAGTAGGAAATTCTAACCAAATATGGATGGTCCGATCGGGTAGTCTCGCAATGTCCGCTTTGGGTCGAAAGCTGCTCTTGCGCGCCTCGACCTCACCGATGCGGGCATCCTGGCCAGCAGCAGGGCCGGCGCTTACCTTCGCTGAGGTTCTCGCAGCCCCGGCGGATCCGCTTCCCGCGAGTCTCCGCCTTTTTCGCCGAGCCGATCCAGCAGATCCATTCGTTGCGGGCGAGCGGGGTGATGTCGTGCCAGGTCGCCAAGGCCGCCGAGTTGCCATTCAGCGCGTCTCTAAGGTCGCCGGGTAGTTCATGGACGACTCCGCCGGGGATGGTCTCGTCATCGATCATGCAGCACTGAATAGGCAGGCCGGATATGTCTGCAATGCGTGGAAACCGGACGCCGCAACAACGTCGCAAGCAAACGCTACTCCCGGCAGCCAAAAAGCGCGTGCTCGACGGTCCGCGCTCGAACCGGCATTGTGCACTGCGCGGCAGGAGTGCGTTGGATGCTTTACAACACCCCGACGATTGTTCTGATCGGCCTTTTGCTATTCCTGACGGTCGCCACCGTCGAAGCGGGCATTCGCGTAGGCGAACGTTTCGGCCAGGAGACCTGGTCCAATGCGCAAGACATACACACCGCTTTGACTGCGGCGAGCTTGGCCTTGATGGGGCTGATGCTGGCCTTCAGCTTCGACATGTCAGCGAGCCGGTTCGATGTTCGCAAGACGCTCATCGTGACCGAGGCGAGCGCCATCCAGTCCGTGCACAATGGGCTCGACTTTCTAGCACCGAAACCGCGAGCGGAGGCGCATTCCTGGCTCCAGAAATATTTGAAGCAGAGAATCGAATTTCTGGAAGTGGGCAACGATCCTGGGCGTGAGCGGCAAGCCATTCTTGCCGCGCGTGCCGCGCACCAGAATCTGTGGCGGATCGCCGTCGCTGCAAGCAATTATGCCGGCGCCGAACCGGAATTACGCGCGGCGCAATATGCCGAGCTGACGCAGGCACTCCTCGACCTCAACAGCGTGGCTGATCAGCGCGAGGCTGCGCGCACCATTCGCGTGCCCGAGGCTGTACTGTTCCTGCTGTTCGCGCTCGCGATCGGCTCTGGCGGGGTACTAGCCTATGTCTCGGGTGCTTCCGGCCACCCCGACCGGCTACCCACCTATGTCGTCTTGTGCCTCGTCTGTCTCGTCATCTACCTGATCATTGATTTCGACCGGCCACGGCGAGGCCTGATGCGGCTCGATGCGGGACCGTTGCGAGAGTTGCTGCGCCGTTCATGAGCGGTTGAAGCCCAAGCTCTGCCCTCCAGTCTGCAATAGAGATGTCTGCTTTGGGTCGAACGCAGACACTTCGCTAGTGTCTGCAACGGGTGGAAAGCGGACACTACGTCAGCGATCTTTGAAGTCAGTGATCGTGAGACCCTCGTCCTGGGCGGACTTAATGAGGATGCCCCTCGCTGAGTTGCGGTCAGCCTCGGAGCGTGATCCGTAAACAAGATCGATGCGGTACTCGCCGTCCTTGAATGTCGCGCGCCGAGGAGCGTTGGGGTTACAGCGATCATCCGCGACCGGCACTATCAGATAGGACTGGCACTTGAGCTTGCCACTTCTGGCGCTGCCGGTTAACCGACAGCCACGATCGGAGGACCACCGTGCGCGGTTATGGCAACCTCATCGACGGCTATCGGCGATTCCGAGCAAATCAGGCCAGCCCTGCGCGCGAGCAATGGCAGCAACTGGCCGAGGGGCAATCGCCTCGTGCCGTGATCATCGCCTGTTCCGACAGCCGCACCGATCCTGCGATCATCTTCGATGCCGACCCAGGCAGCATCTTCGTGGTCCGAAACGTCGCCAATCTTGCGCCTCCCTTCGATGCGGGTGGAGCGCGCGACGGAGTCTCCGCGGCTATCGAGTATGGGGTAACTCAGCTTAATGTTCCCGAGATTGTGGTCATGGGCCACGAGAATGCGGGGGCATATCTGCCGCGCTGACCGGCCGGTTTCACGGTGCTCGGGCCGGTGAGGGCGGATTTATCGACCGCTGGATGAGCCAGATCGACGATAGTGCCCACGCCATCGCCCAGGAGCACGGCACGAGTCCCGAAGCGCACCGACTGCTCGAAGAAGCAGCGATCCGTCAAAGCATGGCGAACCTCAGGACATTTCCGTTCGTGGCGGAACGCGAACAAAAGCGATCGCTGGTCGTGCTCGGCTGTCACTTTTCGATCCGAAAAGGGGAATTGTGGGTACTTGACGAGGCCGAAGGGAATTTCCGTCCCGTATAGGCGAGCGGCTTCGTCGCGAACGCGCGACGAGATCAGTCTCGCATTGGGTACTTCACCTGATTGCGACGTGCACTGGCCCCCTTAGAACTGCTGTTCAATCGTTCCGTCTCACCTATTTCGCGGCTCGCATCTTGGTGTGCGTTCTTCTGAAACTGAAAGAAGGACTTGGCGATGAGAATGATCCGCCGGGCCGTGCGGCCCCTTAAGGTCGCGGTTTCAGCTGCGACACTGGCCCTGATCATTGGTCCGGGCCTGTCTTCATGTTCACAGCCGGCCGAACAGAACGCGCCTGAGCCGGAAGCGACTGAGCAAACGACAAATGAGGCAGCGCCTCAGCAGGAGGCGCCTGCGCAAAACGACGTGACGTCGCAGAATGCGAAGAAGTTGCTCAAGAGGATGTCTGACTATCTGGCGGCGCAGAAGAACATATCGCTGAGCTATGACTCGGTGTTCGAGGTGGTCAGCAAGGACAAGCAGAAGCTTCAGCTCGCGACCTCGGGAACTGCTGTGCTCAACCGGCCGGACAAGATCCGCACAACCCGCAAGTCTGGGTTCTCCGATACTGAAATGGTCTACGACGGGAAGACATTGTCGATCCTGGGAAAGGGCCAGAACGCCTACATCCAGACGGAAGCGCCTGGAACGATCGACACGTTGATCGACCAGTTGAGGGACAAGTTCCACCGGCAACTTCCCGGTGCCGATTTGCTGCAATCGAATGTCTACGACGCGCTTATGACGGACGTCACCGACGTGAAGGATCTCGGGAGCGGCGTGATCAACGGAACGGAGTGCGATCATCTCGCATTCCGAGCGAAGGAAACCGATTGGCAAATCTGGATCGCACAGGGCCCAAATCCCTACCCCTGCCGCTATGTGATAACCAGCAAGGGCGTCGGCCAAGCTCCGCAGTTCACGTTGGAAATCCGTGACTGGAAGGCTGGTGCCGACGCCGCTGCATCCGATTTCAGCTTCAGTCCGCCGGCAGGCGCCAAGCGCTTGGATGCAAAGGATCTCCAGGCCCTGAAGGAGACGAGCGACCTGCCAGACAATTACAGGATCGGAGAAACACAATGACCATGTCCGGGGCACTGAAGGTCGTACTGCTGGCCGGTCTTGTCAGCTTTCTGGACCTTGAAACTGTGGTCGACAGCGCAGGCACGGACTCGTTGGGCGTTGTCGCTTCGGCCGAAGCGAGAGTTGGGCGTCCGCTGACGCCGGTCAGTGTGGCTGGAGTGGCTCGTCGCACGACACGGCGGTGCGCCGCCGGGGTCTATAACTGCTGACTTCGAGGTTCTGCCGGTACCTTCCCCAGCGAGCCAGATGAGCCGAAATTAGGGGCTCTTCCGGGGAAGTCCGGCTGTTTGTCGGGGTTTGGTCCAATAGACCCGGTGGCCCCGCTGCTGTTGCTGCAAACAGCCCCATAGGGCGTCCCACAAAGGGAGGAAAGAACATGCAACGCAAGCACTTCCTGAAGCTCGCCTTTGCCGGCGCGCTCGTCTTTGCCGCAGCCGCCCACGCGAAGCCGGAACTCACGGTCGACGCAGCGGGAGGCGTGAACCTCAGCAAGTACAAGACCTATTCCTGGGTCAAGACGAACCCGCCGCCGGGATTCAACTCGGTCCGGTACCAGCGCGCCCTCGAAAACATCAATGCAAGGATGGCGGCCAAGGGGTATCGCCATGCTGCGCCATCCGACTTCATGCTCGCGCTTACGGTCGGCAAGAGGCAGAAGGTCGACGTCGATTCCTGGCATCATTACGGCTACCGCGACGTCTATACGAGGACGGAGGGCGAGGTGGCGCTCGACGCTTTCGACGCGAAGACGAAGAAGGCGCTGTGGCACGGCAAGATCACGGACGTGATCAACCCGAAGAAGCCGGATCCGGCAAAGGCCGACGCGGCGCTCACGAAGCTGCTGGAACGATTCCCGGCTCGCTGAGCGGCTAGGCGATGGCAAGGGCGGGTCTGAACGGACCCGCCTCTTGATCGCTGCTCCCGGCGGGCGCATGCCGCAAGTCGTGCCGCTCGGGCCTTCGGGAAGTCGAGGGCTGTCTCGGGCTATTTCCGTGACCCGTGCAGCGCCTCGTCCAGTGCCTTGCGAACGGAATCGGCCGTGTACGGGTCGTCCGGGTGCGGCGGACTTCCTTCCCGCTCGAAATGGGGCCGCTCATCCATTGCGCGTCCCCATTCCGCATCGGCCTCCCGGACAGTTTCTCGAAGACGCTGCTCGGAAGCCAGGATCTGGCGAAGGTAAGCCGCCGCAGCGACCGAAGGATCATCGATATTGTCGAGCAGCAGCCTGCTGGTCTTCAAATGGCGGTGCAGCACGGCCCGGAGCGCCCCCGTCGAATCCGCGATGTTAGCCGCAAGCCAGACGCCGGCTGCGTTCTCGGCCTCTTGCTGACGGGAGATGACGGACGCCCCCTTCATCGCGCCGGGACCGGCTAGTCGCCCTATCGCTTCCTCTGCAGTGAACTTGCGCCCTTGGCGGATTTCCCGCTCGAGATCCGTATCGGACGAGACCCTCGGGGCGTCTTTCTTGCTCATGCCTTCGGAAACAGCGAGCTGACATCAAGCTTCGGGACACTTGGCGCCTTCACCTTGCAGCTCTTCTCTGTGCCTTTGACCACGGCCTTGATCAAAGCGGATACCTCGCCACGCCTGCTGCTGCCCGGCTTCATACCAGTTTCGACTTCCTGAAAAGCCACACCCTGACATCCGCGGAAGCCTGCGACGACGCGGACATGCTCCTTTGCATGCTCGACGCTGATGACGAGGTCCCCCGAATTGAAGCCAGCTTCGCAAGCCTCGGGAGTGCACGGGTCATTGCCTTGAGAGACCTGCCTGGCGACGAACCACTGCCCCGGCGGCAATGCGAAGATGTCCTCCGGCAGCGCGACACCCGCCTTGCTCGCGGGAACCTCGACGACTTCCTGGCCGTGAGCGGCTGCTCCGGCGATTAACACGGCGAATGCGGCGACCGGGAAAGGACTGGGCATGCGAAACCTCCTCCCGATCGATGTCTCAGCGAAGTGCGCGAAGATTCAATCAGGAGGAACGGCAATAAGCCCGGGATTCAAATCCGAGCCGGCAGTCGTCGAGCAGGAAGCTTTCCGCGAGCCCGCCCAGCTTTGAGATATTCCCGACCGGGGCGACGGCTCGGAGGAAAGCGTCGCTGCCGCTCGCGATCAGGAAAGCGGAATCGTTGTGATTTCCGCCTCTGCCGGTGGCGAGCGAAACCTCGATCTCGCCAATGTCGGGCGAGCAAATTCGATTGACCGGGGCGTCCGGCGCCCATTCAAGAATCAAGTCGGGAAGGAAGTCCCGGCGGGAACCGGCCAGGACTTCATCGACGAGGCTGATGTTCTTGATCAATGGCTCGCCGGTCGTCGAAACCCTGATCGCCGACAGCCGCTCGCGAAGCCAGCCGGTGAACTCGGCCAGCTCCGGACTCCCCGGTTCGAAATAGCCGGGGAACTCACGGCCCTTCACGTTGAACCGGATCAGGCCTTCGCCCCCGCTGAGCACCGGAAAGGAAGGAGTCTCGTGCCAGTCCCGTCCGCCTACGAGCGCGCGGTTCACGACCCAATCCTGTATGCGCTCTCCGAGCAGCCTCGCGGCCCGATATTGCAGCGTCGGGGGCAGCGCGTGCCGCAGAAAGGCGGTCACGTTCAGCGCGGCCGGCTTGTCGTAGCCGTTCGGGGGTTGGCCAAGATAGAGCCTGTTCAGGCGCGAAAGGATCTCCGGAAGGAAGTGGTCCTGCGCCCGATTCGGCTCCATCCCATGAAGGGCGAACACGAGCAGGGAGGTGTCCGTTTCCTCAAGCTGCAGGGCTGCCATGACGCGGCCGAGTTGCCGGTCGGTTTCTGCATAGACTGCGAGCATTGCGTCGGGCGATGCTTGGGAAGCGAAGTCACCTTCGACCGGCCACAGATTGTGGCCTGCGCGATGTGCCTCATACCACCCCGTGACGAACAGGCTCCACGGCCTTTGCATCAGGTGGAGCGTCGCGTCAGCCTTGGCTCGGACTGCGCGGACCAGCTGGTCGCGTATCGCGATGCACTGCCGCGCCGTCTTCGCCACCGGGACTTCGGGACCGATTGGCCTGCGGCCGAAACGTCGCTGAATGTCCTTGAGCACTTCACGATGCGACGCCTTGGCATCGCCCGAGCTTTGATAGGACCAGTTCGTGATTTGCAGGCACGGCGCACGCTCGTCGTGCAAAGCGTGGGCGATGTCGAAGGCGATAGTCGGAAGTCCTGAATGCGCGATGCGATGCCAGAACGGCTGACAGTCGAAATCTTCCGACCAGGCCGGGTCGGCCACTCGCAGGTACTGGCGGTGCTCAGCCGACCATTGAAAAGGGAAATATTGGCCGTGGTCGCTCGGTTGCTTGCCGGTCGAAAACGTCGGCCACACGCTGGCCGACAAGTGCCTCGCCGAAGACCCGAGCTCGCGAAGCATGCCGCCGTCGAGAAGTCCGCTGAGGTTCGGCAAGCTGCGGCGGTTTTCCAGAACGAAGGGCAGGCTCACTGCGTCCAGCCCTAGCATCAGGAGCCTTGGTTCGGCCTGCCTCATGGCGCCTTCATATAGGCTGCAGCGCAAAATTACTCTCTCGTTAAACCCTGACGCGTGCATAAGGAGACAATGGGGCGGGGACCGGCGAAACTCGCAATAAAGTGCGTGGTCACCGCTCTCTTGCTGTGGGTGGCCTTCCGCACCGTCGATGTCCGCACCGTTTCCACTCTAATCTTGGGGCTGAACTGGTGGTGGGCATCCGCTGCGCTGCTTCTGACGGGCGTCCTCATCGTGTCCGACGCCATGCTGCTTTGCTCAGTCATGAGGATCTTCGAGCGTCGAGTGCGGCTCGGCACCGCATTTCTCTACAGCCTCGTCGGTTGGTTCTTCAGCAACGTGGCGCCGTCGACCTTCGGCGGAGACATCTTCCGCGGCGTGCAACTGTCACGCGTCGGCACGCCGTTCGGAACCGCCGTAAAAGTCATCCTCTCAATCCGGCTGCTGTCCCTCGCGACGCTCGTCGTCGTCATGCTTGCGGGATTCCCAATCGCTGTTGGCGTGGTCGAGGAGCGCCGCGACATTCTTCTGCTCGCCGGCACCTTAGGTGCCGCAAGCCTCGCGACCGTGGCAATTCTCCTCCTGGCCCGCTTTGGTTGGCGCAATTCCGCGCTGGATCGGTGGCGCTTCTTCGAGAAGCTGATGAGCGCTTCAAAAGGCTTCCGTGCGCTGCTCGTGCCGAGTTCTGCCGCCGCGTCCGCGTGGGTTGCGGCGCTGGTGCAGCACCTTCTGCGCGTCGGCGTGCTCGCGGCGCTGGCCGCCGCACTTGCGCTCGGAATTCCGATTCCGACCCTTTTCGCGCTCACGCCGGCCGCTTTGCTGGTCGCGATGGTGCCAATGTCCATCGGCGGCTGGGGCGTGCGCGAGCTCACGTTCGTCTATTTCCTCGGGACCGCGGGAGTCAGCGCCGAGGCGGCGCTTTCGCTTTCGGTCGCGTTCGGACTGCTGCGAATATTCCTCGGCGTTATCGGAGGAGCGACATGGGCGCTCCTGAACGAAGATCACTTTCGAGTGGATGCGGCGGTCTGATGCAGCTCGGCTAAAACGGAATCCGGCAGGGGCGGCGCAAGTGCAGCCGTTATGTTCTGCCGCAGATGCGCCGGATCGCCGGTTCCCGTCAGAACGACGTCGATTTCAGCCTGGTGCCTGCAATAGCGATAGGCGAGTTCGGTCAGCGATATCCCCGCTTCCTCGGCCACCCGGCTCAATTCATGTGCATCGGCGGTGTCGATAAGTTGGCGTAGTGCGAACATTCCGACGACGCCTACACCAGCCTCCTTCGCGGTTGGAAGGACGAACTGGGCCGCGCTGGAATTGCTGATGTTGAAGCCCACCATGATCACATCGAAGTGCGCTTCGGCGGACGCAGCCCGCAGCATGTCGTGATTGGGGTCCGACAGGAATCCCTCGGTGACGCCGATCGCGCGGAGTTTTCCTTCATCCTTCAGTGTCAAGAGCTCGGGCAGCACCTTACTCACGGCGAGCGGATATTGACGCGGGGATACGGCGTGCAGGTGGAGCACATCGATCCGGTCTGTACGTAGCATCCTGAGGGTCTGCTCCACTCGCCTGCGCAAAACGGCGCCTGAGCAAACCGACCCGAACCGCCGCGCGATCCAGGCCGAGGTGCGGTTGGCCAGCTTCATGTTCGTGAACGGAATTGGGTCCGGACCCAGATGGACCTTGGTGGAAAGGACGACGTCCTGACGATGGTTCGCCAAACCTTCAGCGAGCAGTGCGTCGACGCCGCCGCTCAGGCCCGCGCCATCGAAGAACGTTATTCCGTGATCCAGCGCCGTGCGGATCAATCGGATCGCATCCGACCTGGAGCCGCCCTTCTTCAGGCCGAAGCGGCCGCTGCTGCCACCGCCAAGTCCGACAATGCTGCAAACCAGACCGGATCTGCCGAGACGAACATATTCCATCACGGCGATCCTAGGCGATCGCGACCTTCGCCGCAGTCGCAGGCGTGGCCTCAGCCCGAACGCGCAGCCAGATGATGATTGCGAGCACCGGCAAGATCCAGGCCACCCGACCCTGATAACGATCAGTCACGGCCGACAAGATTCCGCAGACCGCGGCATTGGCGAGCAGCCCGACCAGGGCGACCGAGATTGCCGCGACTTCGACGGACCGTAATCGCGGTCGAAGCACGAACAGCAGGAAGATGCTTGCTACGAAGCTGAGATAGATCACCGCTTCGCTTAGGGTCTTCAGCATGAGGTTGTCCGGACGGTTGCGCACAACCGATGGGTCGTCCACTCCACCGATCATTCTTTCTCCAAAGACCAGATCGTCCGTCCCGAAGTCGAAAAGCTGCAGGAAGATGTTGGTCGCGGACCGGCTCAGCTGCTGGACCGGATATTCCATCGCGGCGCGGCGGACGATCGTGCTTTCCTCCGCGCGAATCCGCTCCATCTGCTCGGGGGTCGCCCGATTGCGGACGCCATTTTCCGACCAGAGGAAATCCCCGACGCGGCGAGGAGGGTTCGGTCCGAATATCTCGCAGATTGCGTAGCGTTCGGTGGCGCAGTGATCGCGCAGATGCCACGCTCCTGGCCCGTCCGAGACGGAGCGCGCAAGCTGGATGGGATAGCGCTTGGGCGCGAGGCTCGGCTCGCCGAATGCCAGGTAGGACGTGCCGAGCAGCGCAGCTACCGCGAGGATGACCGGGCTGACGAACCAAAGCGAGCTGCGAGCTGCAAGCCGCTGCGACGGATGCTGGAGAACGAAATTAGCGACCGCGCCGGCGACGAGGACACAGAAGGCGACCGGGAGATGGCTGCCGTGCGTCGTGATGCAGAGCGCAATGAGTGCGACCAGCGCCAGACGCAGGACAATGCCGAGGCGATCGAAGAACAACGTGAGCGCAAGCGCTCCGGCGATCGTGATTCCCGCAGGAATGTCCGGGACTGCATAGGCGGCGTACCATGGAGCCGATGTGAGCGCGGCGAGCGCTCCAGCAACCGCCAGGCTGGACCGCAGCCCGAGTTGCGGAGCAATCAGGCGGCGGAGGCAGGAGACGACCAGCGCAACTGCTCCCGCCTGGGCAATCGCCAAAGCCAGAAGGCTATTTCCGGGAAAGCGAAGGAGATAGGTCGCGACGCTGTAGATGAGTGAACGAACGCCGCCTGCCTCTGCGACGGCGCCTGCGGCCACTGCTCTTGGATCAGCGCCCGCAGTCACGGCGGATGTCGTGCCGACGAGCGATTGCCACCATTGCTCCAGGAAGAGGAGGCCGGTGTTGAATCCGAAGGCGCCGCCACGGAGGTAACTTGCGCTGTCGGCGGAGTAGAAAGGCGCGCGGTTAATGGCCAGGGGCCATAAGAGGAGGGCGAGTGTGATCAGATAGATGCTGATCTCCCGGAATCGGGGATTGGCGCGCTCAGCGGAATCGGAGCGCGCAGCGCGCACGCCGTCATGCATCGACCTTCCTCCACACCAAATCGGTGTCCCATGAATGACGGGTACCCGCAATGGGAGGATCCGCCGATTAGCTGGCTACGAAGTCGTGCTCTTCTCGAAGATCTCTTCGATTCTCATTCCGAACAGCTCGGCAATGCGGAAGGCGACGGGCAGCGACGGATCGAACTTGCCGCTTTCGATGGCATAGACGCTCTGTCGTGAGATGCCGATCTTCTCGGCGAGTTCCACCTGGCTCCAGCCGCGTTCGGTGCGCAGGACTTTCAGGCGATTATTCAACGCAGCGCCCCATGAAGCCTCGGTCAGCCCTGCGGTCCTCCCTAGGCAGGGGTGGTTCGGTTAGAGCACCCACTCGGCACCGGATCGCTCCCAATTTGTAACCACGGCTGCACCGCAGGTGACCTTATCCAAAGTTATGCTTCGGGGTTTGGCCTATGTTAGG
>Ga0307409_100000410_pt1 | contig 18185 bp, 16 predicted proteins | sample 322Ometagenome_2_FD_203888 | JGI IMG/M metagenome (GOLD analysis project Ga0307409, IMG submission 203888) | Maize rhizosphere microbial communities from greenhouse at UC Davis, California, United States - 322HYB-O-2 | ecosystem: Host-associated > Plants > Roots > Rhizosphere > Soil | place... | reverse complement strand
AGACATGCATCGGTCGGAGTGGCCGCTTGGCTCCCACAATGACCTGTGGCGGTTGGTTCATGGCTCGCTCCCTGATTAGAGCGATGATCAACGGCTAGCGGCAGGAATGGGTGGAAAGCTGCCACTAGCGACCTAGCGGCAGGCGGACTCAAAACTCCTCGAGTTCGCTTAGGGCGACAAGCGCATCCCAAACCTTGGTGGGCTCGCGGGTGTCGTAATCAATCCACTCGCTCTCCGGCCTCACGTAATTGGCGAGTATTGCGATAACTTGGCTCAGAGCCGGGAGCGCCATGGCCGCGAGGTGGAGAACACCCAGCAGGCTTGCGAGAAAGCTTTCAAAAACGGGGCTCGTTGGGGAATCCGAGAAGATGCTCCGCCGTCATCGCGAATAGCGTAATACGACGACGAATGAATCAGATGATCGATCCGACAGGTTCGCCGTCTTTAAGGACCTCGCAAACAGGGCAATCCGGGCTGTTGGCAGCCTTTTGCACGGCCTCCCTATCGGACCCCGCGAGTACGTGCTTCTTCTTGAGCACAAGCCCCCCGAGTTTCGTCAACTTGTTGATACGATAGAGTTTCATGAAAGCCCCGCGCCATAGGTCTACCGAGGAGTCATGTTTGAGGACCCTGGCTTAGTCAACGGGGTTTGCTTGGATCCAAGACCGTCAGCCCTCTCGTCCCCGCTATGTCAAAGACAGACGCTGGACGGGACCTCAAGAAGGCCAGCAAGCCCTTAACTGCCTTCCGTTCGTGTTTCCGGTTCGGACTGGTCGCCGCGCTGGTCTCCCGCGATCATGGCACGATAATTCCTCACGATCGAATGACAGGCCTGGAGCCCTTCCGTCAGACGCGAACTAGCTTCCTCTAGTTCCGTACCGCGCTGATCCTCTTTTTCGGACACTCGCTCGCCTCGTCATGCTGGAGCTGCTGGGTGAAACGGCGGCTGGACGGAACCGTTTCTCGGTTCATCCCGCGACGTTTATTATTTGGCGAAACGGGCTTTGTTTGCTCACCGAGTAGTTGCAGTCGGACCACAGGCTCGGGCGAGCGCTTGTTGCAGCGCCTTTTCCCGGAATGGCTTCAGCAGAATCTCGACGCCGTCCGGGCGGTCCCGAACCGCCTCGGTCTCAGCATAGCCCGTGATGATGATCGCGGGCACCTCCGGAATCACCTGTCTCGCTCGGCGAACGAACTCCGTCCCTGAAATATGCGGCATCGCATAATCGCTGATGAGCAGGTCACAGCAGGCGGCTCCGTTCTTCAACGCGACCAAAGCCTCCTTCCCGTCCGTTGCCTCGATGACCGAGTGGCCTAGATCCTGGAGCATCGCGGCGGTAGTCGAGCGGACTCCATGGTGATCGTCGACAAGCAGGATGCACAGCGGATTTGCTGCAGGAGAAATCTGCTGTTCGGATATCCCGATCTTGGGAGGCATGCTTTCTACGGTCTCGGGGGCACGGGGAATAAGAAGTTCGGCCGCAGTCCCCAGTCCAAGCTCGCTTTCCACGCTGAACGCTCCGTTCGACTGCTTCGCGAACCCGTACACCATCGGCAGGCCGAGCCCACTTCCCTTGCCGACATCCTTCGTCGTGAAGAAGGGCTCAAGCACCTTTTCGAGATGCTCAGGAGCAATGCCCGTCCCCGTGTCCGAGACACGCAGCTCCACGTAATCGCCCGCGGGTAGCCCGGGCACTTCTTCGTCGTTCGCGCAACGATTTCTGATGGACACGGTCACCGTGCCGCCGTCGGGCATCGCGTCGCGGGCATTGATGATCAGATTGACCAATGCGAGTTCAAGTTGTCCCTGATCGGCGAACGCGGGACGAACATCGTCCGCAATCTGCCAGTCGATGTTGACGAGCCCTCCGAGCGTGTGCGTGAGCAGGTCAGAGACCGCATCGCGCAGCTGGCCCATGTCGAGTGCTTTCGGTTCGAGCGTCTGCTTGCGCGCGAAAGCAAGCAGGCGCCTGACCAGCTCGGTGCCCTGCTCCGCGGCGCGCTTCGTCATTCCCAGGACCTTCGATTCGTCTTCCCTGAGATTGGCCCTCTTTTCGAGCAGGCCGAGCCCGCCGATGACCGCCGCGAGCAGGTTGTTGAAGTCGTGCGCGATTCCCCCGGTAAGTTTACCTATTGCGTCCATCTTCTGGACCTGGACGAGCTCAGCCTGCAGCGCGCGCTGCTCGGCCGCCTTGCGCTCTATTTCCTTGGTCTTCGCGAAAAGATCGACGAACACGGCAACCTTGGAGCGCAGGACGATCGGATCGACGGGTTTGAAGACGTAATCGACGGCACCCATCGCGTAGCCGCGCATCAGGTGCTCTGCTTCCTTGTTCACCGCCGACAGGAATACGATGGGTATGCCCTTCGTTTGATCACGGCCGCGGATGATCTGGGCGGTCTCGTAACCGTCCATTCCCGGCATGTAGACGTCTAGCAGAATGACCGCGAACTCGCCTTTGAGAAGGTGCCGCAATGCCTCCTCGCCCGACCGTGCGAGAACGACCTCCCCGAGATCCTCCAGGACCGTTGCGACGGCCAGTAGGTTCCGCTCGTCGTCATCGACCAGGAGAACGCGGGGGCGCTCACCGTCAACGACGGAGATTACGCCGTCATGTTCCGGCCGGGATTCGGCCGCGACCTTTCCCACAGAGTCGGTCATCCGCTATTCGGCCGCCTCCAACGGCGCTTCAGCTCTTATGCGCGAGCGGGCGATCCACACCCGAAGAAGTGCGAGCAGGAGCTCAATATCGACCGGCTTGGCGATGTAGTCGGACGCGCCGGCATCCAGACACTTCTGTCGGTCGCCCTTCATCGCTTTGGCGGTGACCGCGATGAGCGGCAGGTCCGCGAGTTCAGGGCGCTCGCGGATCTGCCGCATGGTCTCGTAGCCGTCCATTTCGGGCATCATGATGTCGATCAAGGCGACTTCGACGCCGGGCGTCTGCTCAAGAATCAGGATTCCGTCTTTTCCGCGCTCCGCGTGGAGCACCTCCACATCATGGCTCTCGAGAACGCTCGTCAGCGAGAAGATGTTTCGGATGTCGTCGTCGACGATCAGAACCTTGGCGCCTGCCAGTTCCGGAATGTTTCGAGTTGCCTTATTGGAAGAGTCGGCCGGCTTGCGCCGTCGGCGCGGTTTCTGCTGCTCGACCTCGCGCAAGAGTCCTTCGAAAACCCTCACTAGGTCGGCTCGCTCGGCAGGCTTCTCGGTTATTCCGACCGCACCCATCGACATGACCGAATTGGGCTTGTCCAATCCAGAGATCACATGGATCGGAACATGCCGCGTTTCAGGATCATGCTTCAGCAGGTCGAGCAGGACAAACCCGTCGATATCCGCGAGGCCGAGGTCGAGCGTGATTGCCGACGGCTGAAGCTTGCGGACCATTCCGAGCGTGCCAGCGCCCGCGGTTGAAACGACTCCTTTTAGGCCAGCCTCGTGGGCCGCATCGAGCAAGATGGTCGCGAAGGTGGGATCGTCCTCGACGATAAGGACGAACGGCCGCTTTCCGAGATTCTCGCGATCGTCGTTGACCTCGAAGCCCGTCGGAAGAGCCGATGGGATGACAGCTCCGCTATTGTCGTAGCGCGCGGTCGTTCCCTCGGCCGTCGAACCCGCCTCCTCCGCCTGGAGCGGCACATAGAGCGTGAACGTAGATCCTTCACCGGGCGTTGAACGAACTTGCAGTTCGCCTCCGATCAATCGCGCGATTTCGCGGCTGATCGATAGTCCGAGGCCCGTACCGCCGTACTTCCGGCTGGTGGTGCCATCGGCCTGCTGAAACGCTTCGAAAATGAGCTTCTGCTTGTCCTCGGGAATGCCGATGCCGGTGTCCGTCACCGTGATCTCGATCGCCCGGTCGGCGCTGCGGAGGACGGGGTGGCTGGGGCTCCATCCCTTGCTCGTGGACCGGACGCCTAGCGTAACACTGCCTTTCGACGTGAATTTGAAGGCATTGGACAGCAGGTTGAGGACAATCTGCTGCAGCCGCTTTTCATCCGTCCGGATGGTCTCGGGCAGCTTGCTGTCGAACTTCACGTTGAAGTCGAGGCCCTTGTCGGCAGCGAGCTGACGGAAGGTCCGCTCCATATGCTGCTTGAGGTGCTGCATCGGCATGTCGCCGACCTCGATCGAGACGGTTCCGGACTCGACCTTCGACAGATCTAGGATGTCGTTGATGAGGTTGAGAAGGTCGGAGCCCGCTGAATTGATCGTCTTCGCGAACTCGACCTGCTTGTCGTTGAGATTGCCCTGAGCATTGTCGGAAAGCAGCTTCGAAAGGATCAGCAGCGAGTTGAGTGGTGTCCGGAGCTCGTGGCTCATGTTCGCGAGGAACTCGGACTTGTATTTCGACGTGAGAGCAAGCTGTTCGGCCTTTTCCTCGACCGCGCGGCGCGCCATCTCGATCTCGATATTCTTCGCTTCGACCTGCTTCTTCTCGTTCTCGAGAAGCTGCGCCTTCTCCTGAAGCTCCTCGTTAGTCGCGTGAAGTTCCTGCTGTTTCCGGGTGAGCTCGGTCTGGCGAGCCTGGAGCTCCTGCGTCAGAAGCTGGGACTGCTTGAGTAGCCCCTCGGTGCGCATCGTCGCCGCGATCGTATTCAAGACGATGCCGACCGACTCCATCAGCTGATCGAGGAAGCTTTGGTGAGTCTCGTTGAACTCGTTGAACGAGGCGAGCTCGATCACCGCTTTCACCTCATCCTCGAACAGGGCCGGAAGGATGTTGACGGTCGCTGGTTGAGAATGACCGAGACCTGACCCGACGCGAATGAAGTCGGGCGGCACGTCCTTCAGGAGAATCGGACGGCGGTCGGCCGCGGCCTGGCCGATAAGACCCTCGCGGAGCTGAAATTCCTGCTTGAGCTCATGCTGCCGTTCGGCGCCGTAGCTTGCGACCAGTTCGAGCTTCGTCTCGTCCTCTTCGCGCTTGGTCACGTAGAATACGCCATATTGAGCGTTCACCAGCGGTGCGAGCTCGGACATGATGAGATTGGAAACGGTCGCGAGGTCGCGCTCGCCCTGAAGCATGCGCGAGAAGCGGGCGAGGTTGGTCTTGAGCCAATCCTGCTCCGCATTCTTGAGGGTCTGCTCCTTCAGGTTGAGGATCATCTCGTTGATATTGTCCTTGAGCGCGGCCATTTCGCCCTGCGCCTCGACCGCGATGGAGCGTGTCAAATCGCCCTTGGTCACGGCGGTGGACACTTCCGCGATCGACCGCACCTGGTTGGTCAGGTTCGCGGCGAGCTGGTTCACGTTGTCGGTAAGGTCGCGCCACAGGCCGGCAGCGCCCGGCACGCGAGCCTGGCCGCCCAGCCGGCCCTCGATGCCGACCTCGCGGGCCATGTTGGTGACCTGGTCGCCGAAGGTCGAAAGCGTATCGATCATGAAGTTGATCGTGTCGGCGAGGGCGGCGATTTCTCCCTTGGCGTCAAGCGTCAGCTTGCGCTTGAGGTTGCCCTGGGCGACGGCGGTCACGACTTCGGCGATGCCGCGCACTTGGTTGGTCAGGTTGGTCGCCATCAGGTTCACGTTGTCGGTAAGGTCCTTCCAGGTTCCACCAACGCCCGGCACCTGCGCCTGGCCGCCGAGGCTGCCTTCGGTGCCGACCTCGCGCGCCACGCGCGTCACTTCCGATGCGAAACCATTGAGCTGATCGACCATGGTGTTGATGGTGTTCTTGAGGGCGAGGATTTCGCCCTTCACGTCGACGGTAATCTTCCTCGAAAGATCGCCTTTCGCCACGGCCGTGGTCACATCGGCAATGTTGCGCACCTGACCGGTGAGATTGTCGGCCATGAGGTTCACATTGTCGGTCAAGTCCTTCCAGGTGCCCGCGACGCCGCGTACCTGTGCCTGGCCGCCGAGCTTCCCTTCGGTGCCCACTTCGCGGGCGACGCGGGTCACTTCCGACGCGAAGGAGTTTAGCTGGTCCACCATCGTGTTGATGGTGTTCTTCAGCTCGAGAATCTCGCCCTTCACGTCGACGGTGATCTTCTTGGACAAATCTCCCAGCGCCACGGCGGTCGTCACCTCGGCGATGTTGCGCACCTGGCCTGTCAGGTTCGCAGCCATGGCGTTCACATTATCGGTCAGGTCTTTCCACGTGCCGCCGACGCCTTCGACCTGAGCCTGACCGCCGAGGCGGCCTTCGGTACCGACCTCGCGAGCCACACGGGTCACTTCGGACGCGAACGAGTTGAGCTGGTCCACCATGACGTTGATGGTGTTCTTCAGCTCGAGAATCTCGCCCTTCACGTCGACGGTGATCTTCTTTGAGAGGTCGCCAAGCGCCACGGCCGTGGTCACCTCGGCGATGTTTCGCACTTGACCGGTGAGGTTGGCGGCCATGAGATTCACATTGTCGGTCAGGTCGGCCCAGGTTCCGCCGACGCCTTCCACCTGCGCCTGACCGCCGAGCTTGCCCTCGGTGCCGACTTCGCGCGCCACACGGGTCACCTCCGACGCGAAAGCGTTGAGCTGGTCCACCATGGTGTTGATGGTGTTCTTGAGCTCGAGGATCTCACCACGGACGTCCACGGTGATCTTTTTCGAAAGATCGCCTTTCGCCACCGCAGTCGTCACCTCGGCGATATTGCGGACCTGTCCCGTCAGGTTGCCTGCCATCAGGTTGACGCTGTCCGTAAGGTCGGCCCAGGTTCCGGCGACGCCCTCCACCTGTGCCTGACCGCCGAGCTTGCCTTCGGAACCCACTTCCCTGGCCACGCGCGTCACTTCCGACGCGAACGAATTGAGCTGGTCCACCATGACGTTGATGGTGTCTTTCAACTCCAGAATTTCGCCGCGCACATCGACCGTGATCTTCTTCGACAGGTCGCCGCGAGCCACCGCGGTCGTCACTTCGGCGATGTTGCGCACCTGACCCGTCAGGTTGGCTGCCATGAGGTTCACGTTGTCGGTGAGATCCTTCCACGTGCCCGCAACACCCGGAACCTGGGCCTGTCCGCCGAGATTGCCCTCGGTGCCGACTTCGCGGGCAACGCGGGTCACTTCCGATGCGAAGCCGTTGAGCTGGTCCACCATGGTGTTGATGGTGTTCTTCAGCTCGAGGATTTCGCCCTTCACGTCGACCGTGATCTTCTTGGACAAGTCGCCGCGAGCGACGGCCGTGGTGACCTCCGCGATGTTGCGGACCTGGCCGGTGAGATTGTCGGCCATCAGGTTCACATTGTCGGTAAGGTCCTTCCACGTGCCGGCGACGCCTTCCACACGAGCCTGGCCGCCGAGCTTGCCTTCCGTACCCACTTCGCGGGCGACACGGGTGACCTCGCTCGCGAACGCGTTGAGCTGGTCGACCATGACGTTGATCGTGTTCTTCAGCTCGAGGATCTCGCCCTTCACCTCCACGGTGATCTTTTTCGACAGATCCCCGCGAGCCACGGCAGTCGTCACCTCGGCGATGTTGCGAACCTGACCCGTGAGGTTCGTCGCCATTGCGTTCACGTTGTCCGTCAGATCGGCCCAGGTTCCGGCAACGCCCTTCACCTTTGCCTGGCCGCCGAGCTTACCTTCCGTACCGACCTCACGGGCAACGCGAGTCACTTCCGAAGCGAAGGAAGCGAGTTGCTCGACCATCGTGTTCACGACCTTGCCGATGCGAAGGAACTCGCCGCGCAGCGGACGACCATCGATTTCGGTGGTCATCGACTGGGAGAGATCGCCCTTGGCGACCGCACCAATGACGCGTGAGACTTCCGCGGTTGGCTGGACCATGTCGTCAATGAGCTCGTTGACCGCGCGAAGCTTGCTGTCCCACCCCCCGCTGGCGCCGCGAACACGCGCTCGCTGCGTGATTTTGCCTTCCTTGCCGACCACCTTGGAAAGGCGATCAAACTCGTGCGTGATCGCTTCGTTCATGCCGACCACCTCGTTGAAGAGGCTGGCAATCTCACCGTCGATCCCATCGACGGCCTCGGGAAGACGAACGGTGAAGTCGCCCCGTCTCAACGCGCGAAGAGCGCTGACGAGCTGGCGGCGATCGATAAAGTCGCGCTGGGCTTGTACGTTCACTCTTACTCTCCGGTCGGTTTTACTCCCCCCGCCCCGGCGAATTCGCGCGACCCCCCGGCCGCACGAACCCTACATTAGCGTGACAATAGGTTTCCGCTTTCTAAAAAAATACTCTTTTCCTGCAGGGGCCCCCGCCTGCGGTTGCCAAGCGCCGTTTCCGGCGGCTACGGGCATTCTCCGATGTCCGGCACGAGTACCCTCCGGCAGTAAGTGGCAAGTCCTTCCGACGACCTGCTGCGCTTTATCGGATCGAGCTTTCGGTCCGTCTGGGCGCTCGAACTCATCCTGATCCTGAAGAGGGAGCGGCGCGTCTGGGCGCGCGACGAACTCGTCTCTACCATGCGCGCAAGCGAGCTCGTTGTGAGCAAGGCCGTCGATGCCCTCGTGGCGGCGGGCCTGGCTTCAGTCGAAGGGCATGGCGTGACCTATATGCCCATCAACGATGCCGTTGCTGCCTGCGTGGACGAGCTTGAGAAGCTTTATGCCGTGCGGCCCGACGCTGTGCGTCGAGCGATCGTTTCAGCTTCCGCCACCGGTGCGACCGCCTTTGCAGAAGCCTTCAAGTTGAGGAGGGACTAAAGGATGGGCGAGTTATTCCCTGCCATTGTCTACATCCTTTGCCTGTTGACGAGCGCCGCCTGTGCCTGGCTTTTGGGCCGAAGCTACGCTCGCTCCGGAATCCGCCTGTTGCTGTGGAGCAGCATCTGCTTCGCTTTCCTCGCGGCGAACAATTTCGTGCTGGTCCTGGACTTAGTAGTTTGGCCGGCGCCAGAGCTCGATCTGCGATTACCCCGACTTTTGCTCGCCCTGGCAGCGGTTGTCTCACTGATTTGGGGCTTCGTGTGGGATGCGGCGGAGGATGATCGGTGACCCTTTACGATTTCCTTTCGGGCGCGGTCGCATTTGGGTTCTTTGTCTGCGGCCTGTTTTTTCTGCGCTATTGGAATCGGTCGCGCGACGAGCTGTTCCTGGCCTTCGCGCTCGCATTCACGCTTCTGGGCTTGGGACAGGCAATCCTCGCACTCGCGAACATTCCGACTGAAGAACGGGGCTCACTCTACCTATTCCGCCTCGCGGCTTTTCTTCTCATTCTTATCGCAATCTACCGGAAAAACAGGACGGCGCGCAGATAGCGGCTTGGGCGGAAGCGCAGGCTGATCGCTGCTAATATCCGCTTTGGGTCGAGGGCTGCCAGTAGCCGCCTAGCGGCAGGAATGGGTGGAAAGCTGACGTTAGCGGAGGCAGTCCCCGCCTACGCGTTTCCGCTGAACTTTCCGTGATAACGGTGCCAAACAGCCGCGATTGGGACAAACGCGAGAACCGCAACCGAAACGGCGACAAAGCCGGAATGATTCCGCTCTAAGAAGTTGTAGAGCATGAAGATGGGGACGAGGGTTGAGTAGCCCACTAGGTCGACCAGCAACCGCTTTCGCTTCATCGTCTTCGTTCGCCTCCTTCGGTCCAATTATCCCGAGGCGATTGCAGAAGGCTTAAAGTGCCAATGTCAGCAATGGGTCGAAAGCAGACATAATCGGATTCACGCCAGCCCCCAATGTCACGATTTATGATGGACCGGGACCGCGGCCGGTGTCCGAAAGCCTGAACCCAATTTCCAGGCCCTGCCCCCTCCCCTTGATCGAATGAACAGGGTGTTTTATTAGTAGCAACGTTCGTTGCGACTAATGGAACACACGATGGCTCAGGGTACTTTCGTTGCTTACTATCGCGTCAGCACCGCTCGACAGGGAAGAAGTGGTCTGGGGTTGGAAGCCCAGAAGAAGGCCGTCACTGACTTCCTCAACGGAGGCTCGTGGCAGCTCCTGGCGGAGTTCGTTGAGGTCGAATCCGGGAAGAGTGACGATCGGCCTCAGCTCGAGCAGGCGCTGGCCGTGTGCGATCTCTCTGGTGCCAAGTTGGTGGTGGCGAAGCTCGATCGCCTGAGCCGCAATCTCGCATTCCTTGCAAGACTTCAGGAAAGTGGTGCGCGATTTGTTGCCGCGGACATGCCCGAGGCTAATGAGCTTACGATCCATATCATGGCCGCAGTCGCGCAGGCTGAACGCAAGGCCATCTCTACACGAACCAAAGAAGCTTTGGCCGCCGCGAGGGCGCGAGGCATCAAGCTCGGTGGCAATCGGGGTAATCTCGACGATCTCAGGAAGGGCCCGGCTAGGAGCGCAGAGGTCCGCAGAACTCAGGCCTCCCAGAGAGCCGAGAAGGTGGTGCGGCAAATCGCCGCCATCACGGCCCCTGGCTCCTCCCCTTCCCTGAGAACGATAGCTAAAGCTTTGAATGAACGTGGCATCACTGCCCCCCGAGGCGGAAGATGGCATGCCGCTCAGGTGAAGGCCGTACTTTCGCGGAGCAACGGCATTACCAAGGCTTAACCCGCGGCGGACGCTTCCGCTCCGACCGAGCACCGTTGCTCGCATTGCGGAAAGATGCTTGGCTCGGGACTGCTCGGTAGTCGGCAAAGTAAGCGTTGCCGAAGGGGGATGATGGATCCGCACGGGTTTCTAGCGAAGTGGCGCGATGTCGATCTGAAGGAACGCTCTGCGTCGCAGAGTCACTTCAATGATCTTTGTCACCTGCTTGGGATGCAAGACCCTATCGCCGCCGATCCAATCGGGGAATGGTTCACGTTTGAAAAGGGCGCGACCAAGACTGGCGGAGGCGAAGGCTGGGCCGACGTTTGGCGCAAGGGCTGCTTCGCCTGGGAATATAAGGGCAAGCGCAAGGACCTGAAGGCCGCGTTCAACCAGCTGCTGCAATACAGCGTCGCGCTTGAGAACCCGCCGTTGCTGATCGTGTCCGACATGGACCGCATCCGAGTCCACACCAACTGGACCAATACGGTTCAGGAGGTGCACGACTTCACCCTCGACGACCTTCTCGATGGCGCGGTTCGGGAGCGCCTGAAGCAGGCGTTCACCGATCCCGAGGCTTTACGTCCCCAGAAGACCCGTCAGGCGCTGACCGAGGAAACAGCGCGTGAGTTCGCGAGCCTCGCCCAGCGGCTCCGCGAACGCGGACACGAAGCCTATCAGGTGGCCCACTTCGTCAACCGCCTCGTCTTTTGCATGTTCGCCGAAGACGTCGGCCTACTCAAAGATAATCTGTTTACCCGGATGCTGGAGCGCAGCCGGGCAAACCCGGGCGACTTCGTGGCCAACGCCGAAATGTTGTTTAGGGCTATGGCTAAGGGCGGCTCCGTCGGCTTTGAAACGGTCGACTGGTTCAACGGCGGACTCTTCGACGACGACTTCGCGCTTCCACTGACCGGCGACGACATCGGCGAGCTGCTTCAGGCGGCGCGGCGGGACTGGTCCCAGATCGATCCCTCGATCCTCGGCACCTTGTTTGAACGGGGGCTGGACCCCTCGAAGCGGAGCCAATTAGGCGCTCACTATACCGATCGCGAAAAGATCATGCTGATCGTCCAGCCCGTGATCATCGATCCGCTCGATGCCAAATGGGCCGAGGCGCTGGCAAAGATGACGGCGCTGGTCGAGAACGCGCCGAAGCAGACGAAAGAAAAGCTGCTTCGCGGCGCGGAGCTGGCGAAGCGTACCCGAGCGCTGGACCAGGCAGCGGCGATCCACGGCGCATTCATCGACCGGCTGGCGAAATTTCGCGTGCTCGACCCGGCCTGCGGATCTGGCAACTTTCTCTACGTCGCGCTTCGAGCGTTAAAGGACATCGAGCATCGCGCCAATCTCAACGCCGAGGCGCTCGGCCTGCCGCGCGGCTTCCCCCGCGTCGGGCCCGAGTGCGTGCTTGGGATCGAGCTCAACCCCTACGCCGCCGAGCTGGCACGCGTTTCGGTCTGGATCGGCGAAATTCAGTGGATGCGCCGCAACGGCTTCGACGCGGCGAAGAACCCGATCCTGCGCCCCCTCGACACGATCGAGTGTCGCGATGCGGTGCTGTCACGAACCACCAACGCCGCTCATCCCGACGAGGAACTGATCAAAGTTGACGGCCCGTCTCGAAGGGCCGACCGCGCCGAATGGCCTACTGCCGACGCCATCATCGGCAACCCGCCATTCCTCGGCGGAAAGCGGATGCGCGAAGCCCTCGGCGACGATTATGTCGATGATCTGTTCGCGGCCTACGACGGACGCGTGCCGCAGGAAGCCGATCTCATCGCCTATTGGGTAGCCAAGGGCTGGGCCGCAGTCACGTCGGGCCGCGCGCAACGCGTCGGGTTCGTCACCACCAATTCCATGCGAGGTGGCGCCAATCGTCGTGTGATGACTCCGATCGCCGATGCTGGTGGATTTTTCGCGGCATGGGCGGACCAGCCGTGGACCGTGGAAGGCGCCGCGGTGCGAGTGTCGTTGCTCTGCTTCGCGGTGGAAGGGATCGGAACGCTGTATCTCGATGGGCAGCCGGTCGAAAAGATCAATGCCGATTTGACCGGCGCTGCTTTTGACCTGACCAAGGCCGCGCGTCTCGGGCAGAACGCGGGCGTTGCCTTCATGGGGGACACCAAAGGCGGCGCGTTCGACATTTCGGGGTCGCTCGCACGTGACTGGCTCAGACTGCCGACAAATCCAAACGGCCGTCCTAACTCAGACGTGCTGCGACCATGGGTCAACGGCATGGACGTGACCCGGCGCCCGGCGGATAAGTGGATCATCGATTTCGGCTGGACGATGAGCGAGAGCGAGGCCGCGCTCTATGAGTTGCCTTATGCCTATGTCGCCGAGCACGTGAAGCCCGTCCGCATCACAAACCGGCGTCCAGCTTACGCCGAAGCATGGTGGAGACATGTCGAGCCACGACAGGGATTTTGGCGGGCGGCAAAAGCCAAGCGACGCATATTGGCCACGACGCGCCACGCGCGGCACTTGATGTTCTGCTGGCTTCCAACGACGACAGTCCCTGACAGCGCGCTAATTGCGTTCGCTAGAGACGACGACGTCTTCTTTGGCTTGCTTCAGAGTCGTTTCCACGCGGAGTGGGCCTTGCGGCTTTGCACCTATGTGGGCGTCGGTAACGACCCCCGTTATACACCCTCGACGACCTTCGAGACCTTCCCGTTCCCCAAAGGGCTAACGCCCGACATCTCTGCTGCCGACTACGCCGCCGATCCGCGAGCGCAGAAGATCGCGGCGGCGGCGGCTCGGCTGAACGAATTGCGCGAGAATTGGCTCAATCCGCCCGATCTCGTCGTGCGCGAGCCCGAGGTCGTGCCCGGCTATCCCGACCGCATCGTGGCCAGGGACGAGGAAGCGGCGAAGGAATTAAAGAAACGCACACTCACCAACCTGTACAACGCCCGACCGCAATGGCTCGCGAACGCCCACGCCACGCTCGATGAAGCCGTAGCGGAGGCCTACGGCTGGGGCGACGACTGGCGCTCGGGACTGTTTACCGGCGACGAGCTCCTTGCGCGACTCTTTCGTCTGAATCAGGAGCGGGCCGGCTGATCAGGCAAAGAACCTTTGCCGCCGAGACGCGCCGCTAAGGCTTCAAGCAAAGCACGGTCATCAAATTCGTTGCCGATGTGACGGCTTGCGGATGCCGCCTTGATTAACTCGCCCTGCCGGTGGGTAGCCACCTGACCGTAACTCAGGAACGTCGTCAGAACGTCTGTGTGGCCGAGGTTCTGAGACCAGGCCTTCATTTCCTCGGCAGACAGATCCAGGGACATGGCGTGCCGAATGAGAGCATGTCGGATGCTGTGGGGGTGGAACTTCGGGAGACCGACGGCAACGAAGGCGCCTTGGATGATTTCGCGCGCCCGGTCGCCAGAAGCCCAAACCTCGCGCGTAAGACCCACGGGAGCAAAGCCGCCAGCCTGATCCAGCCCCATCGCCGTCTTCGGGAACAATGGGTCGGCGGGACCCCAGAGATGTCCTGTTCTCAGTTCGGAGACCCAGTTCTCGACGATCTGCCGAGCATTGTCGTCAACGGGCATGAAGTAAGTTCGAAAGGTCTTAGCGCCCTTCGTCCGAACGCTCCGAGCGTCCTGATCAACAAAGCCCTGCGCAATGTCGATGTGCTTCAACCGAAATGAGGCAAGAGCGCTGATGCGGGCGGCTGTGATGAGCGCGAGCGCGAAGACGGCCTGGTCACGACGGGCGTGCACGGTATCGGCCGGCATTGCAGCCAGAGCACGTTGACATTGTTCGATGCTGGGAACATTTCGCTCGTGGCGGGCGCGTGCGATCGCGACGTCTTTTTCGGGCAGATTGAAATAGTCCGCGTCGCCATAGTCGATATGAGAGCGAAAGCCCGGCTCTCGAGCCAACCAAAGGAAGAATGTGCGCAGATCGCGAACGGTCGCCAGTACCGTCGATTTGCTCAGGCGCTCTCCGGTGCGCGCGTTCAGAGCTTCCGCCAAAGACTGCTTGAAGGCCATGGCTTGCTTACGATGAAAACGCTTGAAATCTCTGCTCTTGGTCGACGCTTCAAACCGAGCGATCGACGCCATGACCCGGTCGATCGTAGCTTCGTCGCGGCCGGTCGCGTTGCGTAAATAGTCGCAGTATGCGTGCTTCAGCCGCTCATTATCTGAGTTGGTTTTCATCAGGCACCTGCCCTCCTCTCTTGGTCACAATCTAGGGAAGGATCGGAAGGCCCACTTAGTCGTGGGGGCGCTTCCCTGATTTGCACGAGCAATCCCGGCAGAACCGAGTGGATTGCTGCCTGCCTCACTCGCCGATGCATGATCGTTCCGCATTCGATACAGACGGCGCCAAGATTGCCGGAGCCCGGTCGCATCTCGACATACTCAACTGATCTTGCGACCGGCTGCCGCGGCTCTCGGCATCCGAAACAGTATAGCGTTCCAACCGGACACGGGCGCTTTCGCTTCGCGTAGCGGCCCGCCAGGAAGGCGCGCACGGCAACGCCCGTGAACAGAAATGGCCTCTGCTCGTCAATCGGCTTTAGCCCGTCTCGTTGCCAGTGCCGGACGGTGTTCTTGTGAACACCAAGGCGGTCGGCCAGCTCCCGAGCGGTGTAGTTCCGATGAAGCTTGACGAGATTCGGATTCGCTCGCCGCCGGCTCATTTGGACGTGAACGCCAAATCCAAATCGGACTTCCGGTAAAAGAGCGCCCTCCCCTTGCGGATGACAGGTAAGAGCGATTTCTCCGACATGTGGTAGATCGTGCGCACCGGCAGACCCGTGTACTCAGCTGCGCCTTTCGCGCCCCTAATTAGGTCATCAGACAGCATTGCATTTTCTCCGCCAGCTCCGTAGAGAATCGTTGCATCCGTTTGTTCATCGTATCTGTTGAACAGATGTGTTCTAGTTGTTGCTGGGCGGATGATACGCGTCAAGTGGGTAATCGTTCGCCGCTGGGGATAAGTGGATGAAGGTCGATTTCACGTTCGGACAGATTGAAGCTGTCTGCGCTGACCTGAACCGAATCGCATCCGACAAGCGGGTCGCGTTCGTTGGTCGGCTGAAGCAGCTACAAAAGCAGGGATTGACGGAGGGACTTCGCCCTGGACGCGGCAAGGCCGGTACCTACTCCTTCGGCGACATGATGCGGTTCGTCATCGCTATGGAGTTCGTCCAGGCGGGCATCATGCCTCAGATGGCCGCGCGGCTGGTGTCGGGTAGCTGGTCACTGCTGCTGACCAACCTCTACGTTTGTTCCTATGCCCCGGAAGCGACGATCGGTCATAGCGAAGCCCCGCCAACGTACCTCTGGATGATCCGCCCCGAAGCCCTTCGCAGCCTCACTGCCGAAGGTGAGGCCGATTGGGACAACATGGAACGGGTTTGGGCAGTCCCGCTCGATGAGGCGTCGCAGTTTCTAACTGAGGGCGCGCCAACTCAGCACTTCTACGGTGAAGGCTGGCGGACCTTGGTTCTGAACGGGACGAACCTGACGCAAACGGTCATGCGTCAGGTGGCATTCGTCTTCAAATATGCGTCTCTCAATGATCTTCGTGCGGATCTCGCTCGCGAGATTGAGGCGCGCGATGAGGAGATGAACGCATTCGCTCAAAAGATGAGGGACATGCCGCCTCTCAGTCAGGAAAAGGCTGCGGAGCTGCGGCTGAAGATTCGGGAGTTCCAGGACCGCTATGACTTCCGGACCAATCCGCCAACCCCGCCGTCGGTCCTGCGGGAACGAGCCAAGGAAATGGCTCCCCATCTGACGGAGGAGATGCGACATTTCCTGGCAGCATTCGAAATGTTCCCAGACGACAGTGCCGGCGATTACATTGAATTGACCGAAGAGAAGATTCGGACCCTGCTCAAGCGCGACATCTTCGAGATTGATGATGTTGAGGCGGAAGGCGGGGGGACGGTTCGTGGACTTGTCATAACGCCATTCGGTCGCGCTCTATGTGAAGAACTAGGCAACCCGCTTCCTGCCACTCGCGCTCCAAAAGACCCACTGGCCGACGAAGCGGCAAAAATCGCTGAAGCCTTCAGTCAGGAGGAGCGCGATTGGTTCCTTCACTTGGATGCGCTGAAGGACGGGCCTCCCGCCGAGTTCCGCGCTGCAATGAAAGAACGGGGCTTCATTGAGGAAGGGAAGGCCTTCCCGACCGGCTCGGACGCAATCCGGTATACCGACATCGGACGAGCGGTCCTCCAGAGCATCATATTCTGGTGGCGGCAAAGCGAGACTGCCAATGGCGACGATCAAAAAGCGTAGATGGCAAACTTCCAAGGGTGAAAGGCGCGAGGCTTTCCGCGTCTCCTACACCGACAGTGTAGGCGAGCGACATCACAGGCAATTCGATTTGAAGCGTGACGCGGATGCCTATCGCATTAAGGTCGAAAGCGAGATCGCTCTCGGTGTCCACACGCCTGACGCGAACAGTCTGACTATCGGTGAAGCTGCGGATATTTGGCTTGCGGCCTGTGAGGCGGGCGGGTGCGACCGGGGGACGCTCAAGACCTACGGCGAGATCGTAAACGTCCATATTCGGCCGCACCTTGGCAACGAGAAACTGTCGCGCCTGAGCGCCCCCAAGGTCGTACAGTTCCGAGATGCGATGATGGCCACTCGGTCACATGCCATGGCAGGCAAGGCCGTCCGCCATTTATCGATGATCCTCGCAGAGGGGATGCGCCGCGGCCTTGTAGCGCAAAACGTAGCCCGTTCGGTGAAGGTGAAGAAGCCTCGCAACGAAACACAGAAGCTAGCGAAGCGAGCGGAAATCCCCCCGCAAGACCACCTAAAGCTTATGCTGAAAGCTGCCGATCAGCTCGGCGATGAAGATCCTCGATTGCCGGCGCTGCTTCGGCTCGTGATGTTGACTGGCCTTCGCGCCAGCGAAGTTCGCGCACTGTCATGGCCATGCGTCGACCTCGCCGCGCCAAGCATCCGTGTCTGTCAGCGCGCCGACCGCTGGAACGAGATTGGCGCACCGAAGTCGAGCGCAAGCCACCGGACAATACCCATCGGTCCGGCGCTGGCGAGGACACTCAAGCAATGGAAGCTCCGCTGTCCGCCGTCAGAGATGAAGCTCGTGTTTCCGAACTGGGCGAAGGGCCGGCCTTGGCCATCTCTGGCAGGCCAAACTAACGGGCGCCCTATCGATCAAGGCCGATTCGCCATGCTGCTCCTGAAGGTCCAAATCGCGGCTGGCCTAGCGGTCGACAGCGGTAGGAGGGACAAGAATGGCCGTGCCATCCTGCAGCTACAATATGACTGGCATCATCTGCGGCACGTAGCAGCGTCGAACTGGCTGAACGATGGCATCGACCTAAAGCGGCTTCAGACGTGGGTCGGGCACGAGAACATTCAGCTCACAATCGACGTGTATGGCCACCTGATCACGGACGCGAAAAAGGACGCCGCTCTTGCGGCCGGAGCTGAGGCGGCGCTTTTGGCCTGACATGTCCGAAGATACACAAATGATACATGGTTGCTGGGAAATCCCGGATTTCTGCGGTTGACCCGCATACTGTAAATCTGCCCGCGCAAGCGTACGCTGGTTCGAATCCAGCCCTCTCCACCACGATCGTAACGGGACTAATTCCCGTTCAGCTCTCATCCTCGGCTCTGAGCTGCAAACCTCCAATTCCCGGAATTCGCGGTTAACGCGAAGGAAGAGGGTTGCGCTGAGCAACCGATTCCGTCCACAACTTCAGTTGCGGAATTGTTCAATTGAGCCGAATCGACGTAAGTTGTTCCGGACTCAGGTCATCCCTGCTGTATCAGGAACGG
>Ga0307409_100000408_pt1 | contig 18252 bp, 15 predicted proteins | sample 322Ometagenome_2_FD_203888 | JGI IMG/M metagenome (GOLD analysis project Ga0307409, IMG submission 203888) | Maize rhizosphere microbial communities from greenhouse at UC Davis, California, United States - 322HYB-O-2 | ecosystem: Host-associated > Plants > Roots > Rhizosphere > Soil | place... | reverse complement strand
GCGGTGCGCATGCATGCAGGCCAGTGCGACGTGCGTGCCGCCGTACCAGCCGAACAGGTGGAACGACGGGAAGCCGAGCGCTTCGGCGACCTCGACGGTCCTGTCCGCGAGTCGCACGAAGCGCTCCCGCGGCGCGAGATCCTCGGCGAGACGCGCGGATCCGACGAGATCGAAATTCGCGACCGTGTAGTGCGCGGCGATGTCGTCCCAGACGGCGTCCCAGATGCCCATGCCGGCCGACGCCATGCGTGTCAGCATCATCAACGGCTTGCCGTCGCCTCGCGAGATGCGCACGTCGACGCCGGCGACGTGCTCGACCGTGCGAGCGACGGGAGTCGCGGCCGCGGTCACGGTCGAGGCCGCGGCGCGGCGATTCCCAGTTGCCGGCCGACGTCGACCAGCTCGCTCCACGTGCCGTGGCCGACCGGCAGCCCGTCACGCCGCCGCTGCTCGGCGAGAAGCGCTTCTCGCTCGCCGGGCAGGTGGATGCGGTCGACCCCCGGTGCGCGCCGCACACCGCGAATGTCGCTCGCCGCCTTGCGCATGCGTTCGAAATAGACGACGAGCGATTCGAACGCGGCGATCGGCAGCACGCCGAACAGGTGGCCGATGTTCTGCGGATGCTCGAGATCGTCGTACATGTGCGTGACCTCGCTGCCGAAGTACGCGCCGGAGAGCATCGTCGACAGCAGCCCGATCGTCAGCGTCAGCGCATAGCCCTTGGGGCCGCCGACGGGCGCGACGAAGCCCTCGAGGGCCTTCACCGCGTCGGTCGTCGGCTGGCCGTCGGTGTCCACCGCCCAGTCGGCGGGAATCGGCCGGCCTTCCTTGGCGGCGACGATGATCTTGCCGCGCGCCGCGACCGAGCAGGCCATGTCGAGGACGACCGGCGGTGCGTCGCGCATCGGGAAGGCGACGGCGAAGGGGTTGTTCCCGAGCATCGCCTCGGCGCCGCCCCACGGCACCATGTGATTGATGCCGCCGATGGTGAACGCGAGCCCGATCATGTCGGCGCGCACGGCGATCTCGGCGAACCATGCGGCGGCGCCGAAGTGGTTGCTGTTGCGCACGGACACGAACACCGGATCGCCGTGCACGCGAGCCTTGTCGACGGCGAGCTCCATCGCGCGCTGGCCGGCGATCTGGCCCATCGCGTTGCCGCCGTCGAACACGGCACTGCCGGCGGTCTCGCGCACGACCTGCATCGCGGGTCGGGCGGCGACGACGCCGCATCGCAGGCGCTCGACGTAGATGGGCACGCGCACGACACCGTGCGATTCGACGCCGCGAAGGTCGGCGGTGACGAGCTGCAGCGAGGCGAGTGTCGCGTCGTCACGCGGCATCCCGCACGTCTCGAACAGGGCCGCGCAATAGTCGACGAGCGCGTCCGCGGAAACGACGACATCGTTACTCATGACGGGAACCTCGCGCGATATCGCGGCTCGGGCACGCCGCGCACGCCGACATCGATCGCGAACAGCGATCCCGCGAGCGGCTGGTCGCGCAGCGCGCGGGCGTCGAGCTTCATGCGCGCCGACGTGACGAACAACGTGCCGCAGGCCGCGCCGCCGAACTGGCAGCTCGTGGGCTGCGAGACCGGAAGCCGGATCTCGCGCTCCAACGTCCCGTCGGGGCGAAAGTGCAGCAGGCGACCTCCCTCGATGCCGGCGACCCACAGGCCGCCGTCGGCGTCCAGCGTCGCGCCGTCGGGCAATCCCCACGCCGGCTCGAAGCGCGCGAACACGCGTCGTTCGCCGATCTCGCCGCGCTCGCCGTCGTATTCGATCGCGTACATCACCCGCGCATGCGAGTCGGCGAAATACATCGTATCGCGGTTGCGGTCGAACGCGAGGCCGTTGGACACGGTGACGCCGTCGAGCGCGCGCGAGGCGGTGCCATCGCGATCGAGGCAAAACAGCGCCGCGCCGCCGACCGTGCGCTTCTCGTGCACCGTTCCCGACCAGAAGCGGCCCCACGGGTCGCAGCGGCCGTCGTTGAATCGTACGTCGTGCAGTCCGGCGAGCGGCTGGTCGAGCGGGCGCCGCTCGCCGGTCGCCGGATCGAACCAGACGAACCCGGTGCGCGTGCCGGCGACGAGACCGCGCGCTTCGCACAGCCCGATGCAGCCGGTCTGCTCGGCCAGCGGCCACGCGCCGTGACGCTCGTCCGGGTGAAAGCGATGCAGCGATCGCCCGTGGATGTCGATCCACCACAGCGAGCCGTCGCGATCGTCGTAGACGGGTGATTCGCCGAGGAGGTTGCCTGCCTCCACGACGACGTCCCAGCGTGCGTCCTGCATCGTTTGGTCGTCTTGCGGTATGACGGTACGATGGTAGGATAGGTCATGCGCAAAGGGGCGACAACGGTTGCGGCGGTCGACGCGATCGCGAGCGGCCTCGCCTCGCGGTCGCTCACCCGCCGGCGCCTGTCCGACGAGGTGACGGCCGAGCTCGAGCGGCTCATCGTGTCGCACCAGCTGAAGGCCGGCGACACGCTGCCGTCCGAGCGCGCGCTCATGGGCGTTTTCGGCGTCGGCCGAACGTCGATCCGCGAGGCATTGTTCGCGCTGCAGCGCAAGGGACTCGTTGCCGCGCAGCCGGGGCTTCGGCCGATCGTCTCGGCCCCTCGCGCCGAGTCGCTGGTGTCGGACCTGTCCGGCACCGTGCGCCTGTTCCTCGCCACCGAGCCCGGCATGCGCGAGTTCCAGCGAGCCCGCCGCTTCTTCGAGCCGGCCATCGCACGCTTCGCGGCGTCGCACGCCACGCCGGACGATCATCGCCGCATGACGCTCGCGCTGAAAGCTTGCGAGGCGGCGCTCGGCGAGCCGGAGCGCTTCGTCGACGCCGACGTCGATTTCCATTTCGCGATCGTGCAGGCGACGCACAGCGAGCTCCTGATCGCGCTGCACCGCGCGGTGCTCGACTGGTTGCGCGAGCAGCGCATCTCGTCGATCGAGCCGCAGGGGTCGGCGCAGGCGGCGCACCGCGCCCATCGGCGCATCCTCGAGGCCATCGTCGCGGGCGACGCGGACGGCGCGGAACGCGGCATGCTCGCGCATCTCGATGAAGTCGAAACGTATTACTGGAAGGCGAGGCGCGCCGCACCGCGCGCTCGCGGCCGCAGCCCATCCCGGACGTCGACCACGACGCCGGCCACCCGGAGGAGCCGATGAAGATCACGAATCGTTGGTTGAGCGCGTTGTTCGCGGTCGCCTGCCTGACCGTCGCCACGCCGTCGGAGGCGCAGCGCACGCTGCGCGTGGCGACGCTGCAGGGCGCGGCGCAGCCGTCGTACAAGGGGCTCGTGCGCATGGCGGAGATCGTGCAGCAGCGAAGCAACGGGGCGCTGCGCATCCAGGTCTTCGGCGACGGACAGCTCGGCACCGAGCAGGAGTCGATCGAGGGCGTCCAGCTCGGCACGATCGACATGTTCATGGGCAGCGCCGGCTCGGTCGGCCGCTTCCTGCCGCGGCTGGAGGCGTTCGCGCACCCGTATGTGTGGCGCGACGAAGCGCACCTCCTGTCGGTGGTGCGTGGCCGCATCGGCGAGGAGCTGTCGAGCGAGCTGCGGCAGAAGGCGGGCATCCGCATCCTCGACCAGGGCTGGATCTTCGGCCAGCGCCACCTGACGACCAAGAGCACCGAGGTGCGCAGGCCGGCCGACATGGCGAAGCTCAAGATCCGCGTGCAGCCGACGGGCATCTACCTCGACACGATCCGCGCGATGGGCGGCAATCCGACGCCGATGGACTTCAAGGAGGTCTACACGTCGATGCAGACCGGCGTCATCGACGGGCAGGAAAACCCGCTGAACGTGATCGCGACGCGTGCGTTCTACGAGGTGCAGGGCGTGCTCTCGCTGACCGGTCACATCACGCAGAACCAGGTGGTGCTGATCAGCGACAAGACGTTCCAGGCGCTCACCCCCGACCAGCAGGCGTTGCTCGTCGCGGCGGCGCGGGAGGCGGGCGACTACCAGAACAAGGTGCTCGCCGACGACGAGAAGGCGCAGCTCGACCTCGTCAGGTCGAAGGGCATGAAGGTGGTCCAGCCCGACGTCGCTGCATTCCGCGCCGCGACGGCCGACGTGTACAAGAAGTACGAGGCGGCCTGGGGCAAGGGCTTCTTCGAGAGCATCCGCGACGCGAAATAGCCTCCACGCCGTGGGCTCGCTCCTCGCCGCCGCCGAGCGCCTCGTGCGCGTCGGCGCCGCCCTCGCGCTCGCGGCGGCCAGCGCGGCGATGTTCGTGCAGGTGATCGCGCGGTTCGTGTTCTCGGCGCCGATCGTCTGGGCCGAGGAATTCGCGGTGCTGATGTTCGCGTGGATCACGTTCCTCGGCGCCGCCGCCGTCCAGGCGGACGATTCGCACCTGTCGATCGACACGCTGCGCGGCGCGTTGCCGCCGCGCGGGCGGGCCGTCCTCGACGCGTTTCGGCGGCTGGTCATCGCCGGCACGTGCGCGATCCTGATCTGGCAGGGCATCGCGCTGTCGCTGCGCATGTGGGTCATCCAGTTCCCAGCGATGGAGGTGACGCGCGCCTGGCTGTATCTCAGCGTGCCGGTCGGCTTCGCGTTCTCGCTCGCGTTCGCGCTGCGCGCGTTGGCGCGGCGCGAAAAGCCGCGTCGCGTCGACGACCTCGCCGGCTGAGCGCGCGCGTGACGACGCTGCTCGTCGCCGGGCTGGTGCTGCTGCTCGCGCTCAACGTGCCGGTGGCGTACGCGATGATGGGCGTGTCGCTCGTCTACCTGCTGCTGAAGCCGGACCTGCCGATCATCGTCGCGGCGCAGCAGGTCGCCGCGGGAACCGACAAGTTCCTGCTGCTCGCGATCCCGTTCTTCTTCCTCGCCGCCGAATTCATGAGCTCCGGCGGCATCATGCGCCGGCTCGTCGATCTGTCGCGCGCGCTGGTCGGTCACCTGCGCGGCGGGCTCGGCCAGATGAACATCGTCGGCAGCGTGTTCTTCGCCGGCATCAGCGGCTCGGCCGTCGCCGACGCGGCCGGCATGGGGCGCATGGAGATCGAGATCATGCGGCGCGGCGGCTATCCGCATGCGTTCTCCGCCGTCGTAACGGCGACGTCGGCCACGATCGGCCCGATCATCCCGCCGTCGATCCCGCTGGTCGTCTACGCGAGCATCGCCAACGTGTCGGTCGGGAAACTCTTCGTCGCGGGATTCCTCCCCGGCATCCTGATGGCGCTGTTCCTGATGATCGCCGTGCACGTGATGTCGGTGCGCAACGACTTTCCGCGCGACCGCTGGGCCGGCTGGCGCGCGCTCGGTGGCACGCTGTGGCGCTCGGTGCCGGTCATGATGCTGCCGCTCATCATCCTCGGGGGCATTTTCTCGGGCGTGTTCACCGCCACCGAGTCGGCCATCGTCGCCGCCGTGTACGCGATGCTGATCGGCCTCCTGCTGCGCGAGCTCGCGTGGTCCGCGGTTCCCGGCATCCTGGTCAAAGTCGCCGGCGACACGTCGCGCGTCATGCTGATCGTCGCGGCGGCGTCGCTCTACAGCTGGATCATGGCGCGGGAGGGCGTGCCGGCCGCGATCGCCGCGTGGTTCGTGGCGCTCGGCACCGAGCCGTGGTCGTTCCTGCTGCTGGCCAACGTGCTGTTCCTCGTGCTCGGCTGCTTCATGGAGCCGCTGCCGCTGATGGTGATCGTCGTGCCGACGCTGCTGCCGGTGGTGAAGTCGCTCGGCATCGACGTCGTGCACTTCGGCCTCGTGGTCACGCTCAACCTGATGATCGGCCTCGTCACGCCGCCGGTCGGGCTCGTCATGTTCGTCGTCATGCACATCACCGGGCTCAAGCTCGAGGAGTTCGTGCGCGCGCTGTGGCCGTTCCTGCTCGCGCTGATCGGCGCCTTGCTCGTGATCACGTATGTTCCGGATCTCGTGCTGTTCCTGCCGCGCCTCTTCTTCCCCACATGACGACCAATGCCGCACTGCCGATGCGAACGCTGGGCCGCACCGGGCTTCCCGTGCCCGAGATCGCCTTCGGCGCGGGACCGCTCGGCGGCTTCTACGGACCGGTCGACGCCGACAGCGGGGCGCGCGCCGCGCGGCGGGCCTTCGAGCTCGGCGTGCGCTATTTCGACGTCGCGCCGTTGTACGGTCACGGTCGCGCGGAGCTCGTGCTCGGCCACGCGCTGCGGGACATCGACCGCGATGCCTACCTGCTCTCCACCAAGGTCGGCCGCTATCTCGTGCCGGCAGGCGGGCCGGGACAGCCGGGGCGCGCCCGGCCCGAAGGCGCGCCGTTCAATCCGGTCCTCGACTACTCGCACGACGGCGTGATGCGATCGCTGCAGCAATCGATGCTGCGCCTCGGTACGTCGCGCATCGACATCGTCTACATCCACGACGTCGACGCGCACTCGCAGGGCAGCGAGGACGCGGCCGAGGCGGCGTTTCGCGCCGCGATGGCCGGCGCGCTGCCGGCGCTGCTCGAGCTCAAGCGCTCCGGCGTGATCCGCGCGATCGGTGTCGGCATCAACCAGCCGCACTGGGCGCGCCGCTGGCTCGCCGAGGCCGATCTCGATCTCCTCATGCTCGCCGGGCGGCTGACGCTGCTGAACCAGGAAGCGAAGCCCGATATCCTGGCAACCTGCGCCGCGCGCGGCATCGGCTACGTCGCCGCGGGCGCCTTCAACGGCGGCTTGCTCGCGCGTGGCGGGCAGCCGGGTTGGCGCTTCAACTATCGCCCGGCGCCTGCGGAGACGGTGCAGCGCTACCAGCGGCTGGCCGCGCTCGCGAACGATCACGGCGTCGATCTCAAGGCCGCGGCGATCCAGTTCGTGCTGCGGCACGCGGACGTCTCGACGCTCGTCATCGGCGCCTCGACCGCGGGCGAGGTCGAGGAGAACCTGCGTCTCGCCCGCGCGCCGATTCCCGACGCATTCTGGTCGCAGGCAGGCTGAGCCCGCGCGCCGCGGCGGTGCGAGGAAACTCGCCGGCCCCAGCGTCCGGCCCGTTCGGTTTACCATCCGCCCGGATAGGGTGCCCGGTCGGCACCGATCATCGTGCGGCGGGCGCCCAGGCGAGCGGCCCGCGCGACCCAACGAACGAGCGACGAGGAGGGGCAGCATGAAGCATTGGAACCGGATGGCGGCCGCGCTGTGCGCGCTCGCCCTGACGCAGGTCGTGTCGGCGCAGCAGGGGCCGATCCGCATCGCCGGGCTGGTCGAGCTGTCGGGCACCGGCGCCACGTCGGGCACGAACTTCGACAACGGCGTCAAGCTGGCGGTCAAGGAGATCAACGCGGCCGGCGGCATCCTCGGGCGCAAGGTCGAATACACGAGCAGCGACACGCAGTCGAACCCGCAGATCGCCAAGGCGCTCGCGCAGAAGGCGGTGGACGAGGGCGTGTACGTGGTGATGGGCCCGGTGTTCTCCGGCTCGATCATCGTCAGCATGGCCGAGACGCGTCGCGCCGAGATCCCGAACTTCACCGGTGGCGAGGCGGCGAGCATCACGCAGCAGGGCAATCCGTACGTCTTCCGCACGTCGTTCACGCAGACGACGGCGATGCCGAAGGTGGCGCGCTACCTGAAGGACGACCTCAAGGCGAAGACGGTCGCGATCATCTGGGTCAACAACGACTTCGGCAAGGGTGGCCGCGACACGATGCAGAAGGAGCTCGATCGCCTCGGCGTCAAGGTCGCGGCGGACATCTCGACCGATCCCGGCCAGGTCGATTTCTCCGGCGCCGTGCTGCGCGCCAAGCAGTCGAACGCGGATGCGCTGTTCGTCTACTCGAACGAGGAGGAATCGGCGCGCGCGCTGCGCGAGCTGCGCAAGCAGGGCTACGACAAGCCGATCGTCGGCGAGACGGTGCTGACGAGCCAGAAGGTGATCGAGCTCGCCGGCGAGGCGGCCAACGGCGCGGTCGCGCACGTCGGGCTCACCGCCGACGCGCCGCAGGCGCCGATCAAGGCCTTCGACGAGAAGTTCCAGAAGGAATACAAGTCCAAGGGCGACCACAACTCGCTCAAGGGCTACAGCGCCATGTACATCGTGAAGGTGCTGACCGAGCGGCTGGGCAAGGTCGATCCGAAGGCGTTCGCGGCCGCGATGAAGGGCGCCCGGTTCACCGTCAAGGACAACCCCGGCGTGCTGCTCGACGTCACGTTCGACCAGAACGGCGACCTCGATCGCGAGAGCTTCATGACCAAGGTCGTCAACGGCAAGCAGCAGGTGATCGCGACGCTGCCGCCCGCGTCGGCGAAGTAGTCGGGACGAGGGAAGCAAGGCGAATGGCGGATGCCAACAGCTTCGGCATCGCCGGCCTGCTCGGCTGGCCCGTCGCGCACTCGCGCTCGCCGGTCATCCACAATCACTGGCTGCAGAAGTACGGCATCCCCGGTCGCTATCTGCTGTTCGGCGTGCCGCCCGAGCGACTCGAACCGGCCGTTCGCGGCCTGTCGGCGCTCGGGCTGCGCGGCTGCAACGTCACGACGCCGCACAAGCAGGCGATCTTCCCGCTGCTCGATCGCGTCGACGCGCTCGCGCGCACGATCGGCGCGGTCAACACGGTGGTGGTCGAGAAGGACGGTTCGCTGACCGGCTTCAACAACGACGGCAACGGCTTCATCCAGAGCCTGCGCGACGCCGATCCGAAGTGGAGCCCCGGCAGCGGCCCGATCCTCGTGCTGGGTGCCGGGGGCGCCTCGCGGGCCGTGGTCGCGAGCCTCGCGGCGCAGGGCGCGAAGGAGATCCGCGTGACCAACCGCACGCGCGACAAGGCGCAGCAGATCGCCGATGCCGTCGGCTCGGTGGTCACGGTGGTCCCGTGGGAGCAGCGCACCGATGCGCTGGACGGCATCGCGATGCTCGCGAACGCGACGAGCCTCGGCATGACGGGCAAGGGCGCGCTCGACATGCCGCTCGACCGGCTGCCACGCCACGCGCTCGTCGGCGACCTCATCTACATCCCGCCGGAAACCGCGCTGCTGGCCGCCGCACGCGCCCGCGGCAACACGACGGTGAACGGGCTCGGCCTGTTGCTGAACCAGGCGCGCCCGGCGTTCAACGCGTGGTTCGGCGTCATGCCGGAGATCACGCCCGAGCTGCTGCAGGCGATCAAGGCGACGTTCTAGCGCCTGCAACGGGCGCCGCGGCGATGAGCATCTTCGACGAGCCGAAGATCGACTGCCACGTTCACGTGCTCGACCCGTGGCGCTTTCCCTATGCGCCCGATACGCATTACCGGCCCGCGGGCCAGGAAACGGGCACGTTCGAGCAGCTGGCCGGCGTCATGGAGGCGTACGGCACGCGGCATGCGCTCATCGTCGGGCCGAACTCCGGCTACGGTCTCGACAACCGCTGCCTGCTCGATGCGCTGGCGCGAAGCGGCGGCCGGTGCAAGGGCATCGCGGTCGTGCGTAACGATACCGGCGTCGATGAGCTCGAGGCGCTGAAGCGCGCCGGCATCGTCGGCGTCGCCTGGAACGTCACCCACTATGGCGTCAGTTACTACGACGACGCGGCGCCGCTGCTCGATCGCCTGCGGGCGCTGGACCTGTTCGTGCAGCTGCAGGTCGAGCACGAGCAGCTGATTTCGCTCGTGCCGATGCTCGACCGCTCGGGCGTCCGCATGCTGGTCGACCATGCCGGACGACCGACAGCGAGCGCCGGCGTGGGACAGCCCGGCTTCAGGGCGCTGCTCGCGCTTGCGCGCACGGGGCGGGCCTTCGTCAAGCTGTCCGGTGTCATGAAGATCGCGCAGGCGTACCCGTACACGGAAGCGACGCCGTTCTACGAGGCGCTGCTCGACGCCTTCACCGCCGATTTTTGCATGTGGGCGTCCGACTGGCCGTACCTGCGCGCGCCGGCGCGCGTGGACTACGGCGTGCTGCTGCAGCACATCGAGGGCTTGATCCCCGATCCGGCGCAGCGCCGGCGCGTGCTGTGGGACACGCCGAACAGGCTGTTCCGCTTCGTCGCCTGATCAGTCCGCATCGCGCGCGACGCGGTCGGCGTAGTCGCGCCATGGCGCGTCATCGGCCGCCTGCGCGAACACGCCCTCGGCCGCGAGCGCAGCCATCCACGCCTGGCGCTCGGCGGTCGCGGCGGCCATCAGCGGGGCCACGCCTGCCTCGCGCACGGTGACGGCCGCCTCGCGCATCTCTTCCGCCCGGCGCCTGCCGTGCCGGATCACGCGCTGCCAGAAGTAGCTGCCGTTGCGCTCCCAGTCGAGGCCGGGAAACGTTTCGGCGAGCGAGGCGATCACCGCGTCCTCGACGCCGTAACGGCGCGCGGTCAGGAAGCTCTCGACGAGAAGCGCTTCCATCCCCTTGACGACGACGCTGCGGCACATCTTGATCGCCGAGGCGACGCCGAGGGCGTCCGATACGACGTTCGCCGCGAAACCCAGCGCATCGAGCAGCGGGGACAGCGCGCGCGCGTGCGGCCCGCCGATCAGCATCGGCACGCGAATGCCGTACGGCGGGACCGACGTCATCACGGCCGCCTCGACGTAATGGGCGCCGGCAGCGTCGACGACGGCGCCGCACCCCGTCTTGGTGCCGGGAGACGCGGAATTGAGGTCGAGGAAGAACGCGCCGGGACGCATCGACTGCGCCGCCGTGTCCGCCGCGTCGCGCGTCGCGCTTGCCGTGACCGCCGAGATGACGAGGTCCGCGTCGCCGACCGCTGCCGCGCTGGAGTCGCAAGCGCGAACGCGGTCGGTCCGGGCGCGTTCGAGCATGCCCGCGCGTCGGGCGGGATCGTGCATCGCGACGTCGTAGGCATGCACGGCACCGACGCCCCGGCGCACCAGCGCGGCCCCGAGAATGCCGCCCACTTCGCCGTAGCCGACGAGCGCGACACGAACCGACGCGACGTCGAGGGCCGTCATGACCTCGCCCCGCCGGCCGGCTGTTCCCACGACGTGCTCGCGGCGCCACCCGCGACGGAGTACAGGGCGCCGGGCGCGTTGCGCGTCTTCTGGAACTCCTCGAGCGACTGGCCGCGCATCGCGGCATAGATGTGGAGATTCGACACACCGGTCACGGCACCGAGCTTCTCCAGCACGAAGAAGATCGCGCCGTAATGGATGAGGCCGCGCCAGTCGCGCCGGCGCACGAGATCGCGCTCGACCGCACTGAGCCCGGCGGCTTCGAACGCCGCCTCCGGATCGTCGACGAAGCGCTGGCGATGAGCGGGCTCGACCAGGCGGTGCAGGAAGTCGTTGAGCCGGTACGCCTTGCGGCTACGCGCGAAGTCGAACGGGTACGTGCCGGAAAGCTTCTCGATGCCCGCGAGCTGCTGGCCCGCCGCGTCGCGGGTGCGCGCGATCGCCTCGGGTGATGCCGCGGGCTCGGCGTCCTCGTAGATCGCGGTGGCGATGCCGGTCATCGACGGCAGGTAGTAGCTGCGGTGCAGGCACCGGATGCGCGGCGCCATCGCACCGCGCATGACGAGCCACATGATGACTTCCGCGCCTTCGAGCCCGCCGCGCGTCGCGAGCTCGGCATGGGTCATCGATGCGAGCGTTTCGGGATCGCGTTCGAGCCGGTCCATGAATTCGCGATCCCACGCGGGATCGTTGAAGCCGGCCCGCTCGCCGTGCACCTGGTGCGACAGGCCGCCGGTGGCGACGATCGCCACGTCGATGTCCTCGGCATGGCTCTCGATCGCGCGACGCAGCGCCTGGCCCAGCCGATAGCAGCGACGCGCGGTGGGAATGGGAAACTGCAGCACGCCCACCTGCAGCGGCACGAGCGCCGCGGGCCAGGCCGGCGCGTGCGGCAGCATGATCGACAGCGGCGAGAAGCAGCCGTGGTCGAGCGCGCGATGCTGGAAGAACGACAGGTCGAACTCCTCGGCCATCAACGCGGAAGCAACGTGCGCCGCGAGCGACGGATGGCCGGCGATCGGCGGAAGCGTGCGCGCGCCGCCCCCTTCGTCGGCGACCTGCCACTCGTCGCCGATGCCGAGCGCGAACGCCGAATAGTGATCGAAGAAGAACGACGTCACGTGGTCGTTGTAGATCAGGAACAGCACGTCCGGGCGCCGGGCAGCGAGCCAGTCCTGGACCGGCCGGAACGCGTCGAAGATCGGCGCCCAGACGGGATCGTCACGCTTGCTGCGGTCGAAGGCGAAGCCGATGGTGGGCGTGTGCGACGTGGCGATCGCGCCGACGATGCGGGCCATGAGTCATCCTTCCGAAGACGTTTGCTACGCTTGTGGCGATGAGTCTACGTCGAATCGCCGCGGCCTTCGTCATTGCGCTAACGGCCGCGTCGGCCGCCGCGCAAGACGCCGAGCGTGCCGACGGCACGCCGACGCCGCGTGTCAGCGCGAACGCGCGCGTGATCGATGCGACGCCGGACGACTATCTCGTTCGGTTGCGCGCGTTGCGACCAGGCGACACGCTGCGGCTCGCCGCCGGGACGTACACCGGCACGCCCGACACGCCTGGCCTGCCGGTGTACAACCTGCATGGAACCGCCGACGCGCCGATCACGATCGAAGGGCCGGCGAAAGGCGCGCCGGCCGTCTTCGTCGGCGTTCGCAACCACAACACCGTCCGCATCGCCAACACGAGTCATGTGGTCCTCCGGGATTTCCACGTCGACGGGCGCGACCTCGGTGGCGACGGCGTCAACTCGCAGGGCATCTCGCACCACGTCACGCTGGAGCGATTGACGATCCGCGGCGTCGGCGACGACCAGGGCACTGTCGGCATTTCGACCAATCGCGCGCCGACGTGGAACTGGACGATCCGGCGTTGCACGATCGTCGGCGCCGGGACCGGCATGTACCTCGGCAACTCGGACGGACGCCACCCATTCGTCGCCGGACTCATCGAGCACAACCTCGTTCGCGACACGCTCGGCTACAACCTCCAGGTCAAGCACCAGCTGCCGTGGCCGGACGACGTGGCGCTGCCGGCCGAAGTCACGCGCACGGTCATTCGCCACAACGTGTTCAGCAAGTCGGGCAACAGCTCGCGCGGGCCGATGGCGCGTCCCAACGTGCTCGTCGGCGACGTGCCGGTTCGCGGACGCGGGCAGGGGAACGGCTACGAGATCTACGGCAACTTCTTTTTCCAGAACCCGACCGAGGTGCTGTTCCAGGGCGAAGGCAACGTCGCCTTCTACGCTAACCTTCTCGTCAACGACTCGGGTGGCGGCATCGCGATCCAGCGACACAACGGTTTCGTCCGCGACGTGCGGATCTTCGGCAACACCGTGGTGGCCTCCGGGACCGGCATCGCGATCGTGGCCGAGGCGACCGAGCACGAGCAGCAGGTCATCGCCAACCTCGTGTACGCCGACGCGCCGATCGTCGCCGTCCACCAGGAAGCCAATATCGTCGGCAGCTACCGCGCGGCCACGCAAGAGCTCGTGCGTCCGCACGACGCGACCGGCGGCGTGGACCTCCGGGCGCGCCGCGGCGTCGCAAGCGGGCCCGTACTCGACATGCGCGAGACCCGTTCCTTCATCGACAGCGATCGCGACTTCGACGGTCGGGTCCGTGACTGGCGCGTGCGCGGCGCCTATGCGATCGACGAGGCCCGTTCGCTGCGTTGGCGTCCCCGGCTCGCGATCAAGCCGTGATCGAACGGAGCGTCCTCGCCGACGGACGGCGCCGCGTCCTGCGGTACCGGTGACGGGCATGCTTCCTGCATCCGGATCGAGATCGTCCCGAACGCCGTCCGCCATGACCGTCCTGCACCGCCTCGCCACTGCCATCGCCCTCGCGTTCGTCGCGAGCTCCTCCGCCAGCGCGCAGTCGAACCAGGACGGCAACGTCGCGCAGCTCCGCGTGCGAGCGACCGACGGGCTCGTCTACGTCTACCTCGACGGCCCGCGCACGACCCCGCCGTCGTGCGCCACGCAGGCGTTCTGGTCGATCGCCAACGAATCGTCGATCGCCGGGCGCCAGCAGATCGCGCTGCTCACCATGGCGCAGGCCTCGGGCAAACGAGTGACGATTTACGGCAGTGGAAGCTGCGGCCGCTGGCCCGACGCGGAGAACATCGCCGAAGTCGTCGTCTGGGATTGAGCCGGGCGACGGGCTGCGGCCAGCGAGCGAGCGCGATGTCGGCGACCCCGGTTCGCGTCCTCGTCGCGTCGCTCGCCGCGCTCGTGATGGGCGCGGTCGCGCACGCGGCCGATTTCACGTTCTCGCGACGCGTCGTGTTCGACGCGCCGTTCACGCCCGCGCTCGTCGACCTCGACGACGATGGACGCGCGGAGCTCCTCGGGACACGGAATGTCGGCGGCGCGTTCCGCTCGTTCTCGCCCCGGCGGCTCGGGCTCGAGTCGCTGTTCGCGCCGCTTTCGTACCTGCGGCAGACGACGATCGGATTCGGCTACCTCCGCGCGTCGCGCGACACCCGGCTCGCCGACGTCGACAACGACGGGCGGCTCGACGCGATCAACAACGTCTACTGGTGCAACGGCGACAGCTCGAACGCGGCGCAGCTGTTCCGCCAGCGCGCCGACGGCACGTTCCAGCGGAGCGCGCAATTCGACGGCCTCGTCGTCACCGGTCACGGCGAAACCATCGTCGCGGCCGATTTCGACAACGACGGCTTTCTCGATCTGTACATCCCGCATTACACGCGCAACGACGCGTCGAACGAGTCGCCCGAGTGCGCGCCGTTCGCCGCCTTCGCGCTGCCCGGCAAGGCGTGGGTGCTTCGCAACAAGGGCGCGGCCGCGCCGGGCGATTTCGTCGACGTCGGGGCGACACCCGCGGACCTGACATCGATCAACTGCGGCGTGTATTGCGGCAACTGGGGCACGGTGCCGGCCGCGTACGCGAAGCCGGAGGGCGCACAGGGCATCGACTACGACGAGGACGGGCTCGTCGACCTCTTCTCGACCGGCATGCTGTTCAGGAACGGCGGCAACTTCGCGTTCAACCGCGTCTGGCCGGCACCCACGGTCCAGCCGCTGTTCGACGAGGGTGCGCGGATCATCGACTGGAACAACGACGGCTATCCGGACCTCGTCACCGTGGATCCCGCGCTCGGTCGCGTCCACCTGTTCGCATGGAGCGGCGGCATGCGCGACGTGCAGGGACGCATCGTCGCGGGACAGTGGGTGGAGGTGACCGATCCGGCCGTCATCGGCGATCTTCTCGCCGTCAACGCGCCGGGCAGCTACGGCCTCAACGCCGGCGACCTCGATGCCGACGGCGACGAGGACCTGATCATCAACGGCACCGTTGCCGACGGCATGTCGAAGGTGTTCGTCAACGAGGGGCCGCCGACCTACGCGTTCCGGCGTGCGACGCTGGCGGGATTTCGCGGCCGCTCGTCGCGCAGCGGTGACCTGATCGCCGACGTCAACAACGACGGCCGGCCGGACATCGTGCAGAGCGGCCGCTTCGGCAATCGCTCGTCGGTCGTGCACTTCAACCGCTCGACGACGCCGTCCGCCAATACGCTGGTGATCGAGGTGTTCGGCAGCGACGGCGTGCGGGCGCTGCGCAACCAGCAGGGTCGCGTCGTGCGCGTCGTGCCGGCCGCGGCGCCCGGCGGGTTCTCGTACACGCGCCATGTCGATGGCGGCTCCGGTTACATGGCGCAGGGACCGTATCCGGTGACGCTCTACAGCGCGTACGGCGGCGTGCACACGGTGAGCGTGCGCACGGCGCAGGGCGTCCAGCAATGCCAGGTCACGCCGCCGGCGTATCTGGTGATGCAGACGGCGGCCGGCGGCAGCTGTCAGTCGCTGCCACTCCCGCCGGCGGACCCGGTGGCGCGCGACCACGTGCCGCGCGCGCTGGACGCGATCGTCACGATGGGCAATGGGCTGCCCGACGACGATCCGTCGGATGGCGCGGCGGCGCTGGCGGCGGACTTCAACGGCGACGGTGCCGCGGATCTCCTCTGGCGCAACGCCTCGACCGGCGAGACCGCCATGTGGCTGATGCAGGGTGCGACGCTGCAGGCCGGCGCAATCCTGCTGCGCGATCACGGCTGGAGCGTCACGCATACCGGCGACTTCGACGGCGATGGGCGCAGCGACCTCGTGTGGCGCAATCGCTTCACCGGGGCCACGGCCGTGTGGCTGATGAATGGCACCGTATTCAAGGCGGGCGCGACGCTTCTCGCCGATCCCGCCTGGCGCGTGGCGCACGTTGGCGACCTGGACGGCGACGGCCGGCAGGACATCGTGTGGCGCAACGAGTCGAGCGGCACGACGTCGGCATGGCTGATGAACGGCACCACGGCGAAGGCGTACGCGACGCTGTTGACCGACGCCAACTGGCGCCCGACGCAGCTCGCCGATTTCAACGCCGACGGCCGACGGGACATCGTCTGGCACAACGAGTCGACCGGCGCGACGGCCGTGTGGCTCATGAACGGCACGCAGATGGCCAGCGGCCGGGTGCTGCTCGTCAACCGCGCCTGGCGTGTGATCGCCACCGGCGACTTCGATGGCAACGGTCGCAGCGACCTCGTCTGGTCGAACGCGCTCACCGGGGGCCTTGCGATCTGGACGATGAACGGCCTGACGCCCGGCGCATCGGGCAACCCGACGCTTCCGCCGGGCGCACGCGTCAGTCACGTCACGGACCTCGACGGCGACGGACGCAGCGATCTCGTGTGGCGCGACGATCGAAGCGGCACCACCGGCGGAACGCTCATGAACGGGATCGCGCCGGCCGCATCGGCGGCCTTGCTTGCGCTGCCGCAGTGGCGGGTCGCCGGCACAGTGGACCTGAATGGCGACGCGCGTGGGGACCTCGTCTGGCGCGACGAATCGACCGGTGCCACCGCCGTGTGGCTGATGAACGGCTTGCAACTCGCGAACGGCCGCGTCGTGCTGAACAACGCCCTCTGGACGGCTCGCGCGCGCTAGCGGCGGCCGCGTTCAGCGCGCCACGCGCTTTCTGATCGCGGCGGTCACCGTCTGGCGCACCTTGTCCATGCCGGCCCACGGGTCGGGGCGTGCGAGCAACTCGTCGATCGAGCGCGCGTTGAAGTGTGCGAACCGGATGTCCTCTGCCGCGTCGAGGACCGACCACTCGACCGGCGCGGCGACCGGCGCCCGTTCGCGTGCGCGCACCGAATAGGGGGCGATCGCCGTGGCGCCGTGAGCGTTGCGCAGATAGTCGATGAAGATCTTGTTCGGGCGCGCCTTCTTCGCGATCTGCGCGGTGAAGCGATCCGGGAACGTGCGCACGAGCAGCAGCGCGATGTCCTCGACGAAGCGCTTGGCCACGTCCCAGTCCATCGTCGGCGCGACCGGGACGACGACGTGCAGACCCTTGCCTCCGGTGGTCTTGAGGAACGAGCGCAGGCCGAGATCGTCGAGCAGCGTGCGCGCGAGGAGCGCGGCCGTCTTCACCTCTTCCCAGCCGAGCGCGTCGTCCGGGTCCAGGTCGAGGATCAGCCGATCGGGATACTCGAGCTTCCCTTCGCGGCTGCCCCACGGATGGATCTCGATCACGCCCATCTGCGCGAGCGTGACGAGCGACTTCGCGTTGTTCGCCATCATGTAATCGGCGGGTCCGGCGCTGTCCTGCACCTCGACGCGGTCGATCCAGTCGGGCACGTCGGCCTTGGCGTGCTTCTGGAAGAAACACTTGGCCGACCAGCCGTTCGGGCAGCGCACGAGCGACAGCGGCCGGCGCATCACGTGCGGCAGCATCAGCGTCGCGATGCGGGCGTAGTACTCGCACAGCTCGCGCTTGGTGAAGCCGATCTCGGCGAACAGCGGCTTGTCCGGGTTGGTGATCGTCACGCCTTCGATCGACGCGGCCGCGTTGCCCGACACGCGTCGCGACGCGACGTGCGCCCTGGGGGCCGGTTCCGCCTCGGCGCGGGCGAGATGCTCGGCCTTCTCGCGCACGACGTCGCGCGGCTTCTTGTCGAGGCGCAACCCCTGGAACGACGGATGGCGAAGCGTTCCGTCGCGCGTCCATTCGGTGAACGCGACCTCGCCGACGAGCCTCGGCTCGACCCACGTCGCGCGGCGCCCTTCCGCGCCGGTCGGCGGATTCGCGAACGGCGTCGACGCGGAACGGTGCTTGTCGAGCAGCCGCCGGATCTCGGCGAGCGATTTTTCGTTGAACCCGGTGCCGACCTTCCCGGCGTAGCGCAGCTCGTCGCCGTCGTAGTAGCCGAGCAGCAACGCGCCGAAGCCGCTGCGGCTCCCCTGGCCCTCGGTGAACCCGCCGATGACGAACTCCTGCCGCTTGCTGCACTTGATCTTGAGCCAGCTGCGGCTTCGCGTCGATTCGTACGGCGCGTCGTTGCGCTTGCTGATGATGCCTTCGAGG
>Ga0307409_100000407_pt1 | contig 18286 bp, 17 predicted proteins | sample 322Ometagenome_2_FD_203888 | JGI IMG/M metagenome (GOLD analysis project Ga0307409, IMG submission 203888) | Maize rhizosphere microbial communities from greenhouse at UC Davis, California, United States - 322HYB-O-2 | ecosystem: Host-associated > Plants > Roots > Rhizosphere > Soil | place... | reverse complement strand
GATTAGCCCATGGCTTCAAAAACTTCGATCACTATCGGCTGCGGATCATGCTCGCGGCAGATGGAAGCCGCCCGTACAGAAGTCGCCCGAACCACGCTTAATTCCGAAGACCCGGTAATCCTCTCCGTGTGGCATCGAGGCCGGCACGACCTGCGGTCCTGCTCTCAGCCAACTGGCTGGACCGCTGCCTCGGCCGGCAGGAGTCCACGCCGCACCGGGCGCGTCAGGGGCGGCGCAAGCCTCGGCGCTCCGCGCTGCAACGGCGCGGAGTTGCGATTCGGCCGATCGGCGCGGAGATGCTCCCAGAAGCGCGGCTCAAGACGCGCGGATCGTTCCCTGGAACGCCATTAGCGTCTTCTCCGGCGACGTCCAGGTTGTGTGCACGCGGCCCTCGTCGAAGTCCACGACCTGCGTTATCACCGACGTATCCTGCTCCTGGCACCAGATGAAGTACACGTTCGGGCGCACGGCGGAGAAGCCGTACGTCTCTTCACGCTTTAGGCCCGCTTCGGGCCCCTCGACCTGCTCCCACTGCAGCGTGGTCTCGGACACGTACCTCATGCGGATCACCATGTCGCCGTAGTCGAAAAGAAATGACCGGCCGACGTACTCCATCTCCACGGCGCACATGCTACTCAAGCAATTCGTACGTCACCGACACGGGGCAATGTGTTCGTGTCACGTGCCAGTCCATAGCGCAGCACCCGTCGCCTCCAGCGAAATGGACCCCGATGCCATAGTCCGCGCTTCTGGAGGAAGAGTGCTGCTCGAGGGGGTTTGCTAGAAATACCTTTTTGTACCGTATGCGGTACAGGCTGTACCGCAAGTGGAACACACGAGGAGCGTCGGGGCCGGGATCACTAGGCCACGTTTTGACCGATTAGCTTGTCCTACCAATCCGTACGACTTGTCTGCACCGCGAACCAGCCCACATCCACCGGGTTCTGGTGCTGCGGTGGAAGGGCGGCGCGATCACCACCAAGATTCAGCGACGCAAATGCGAGGCCTCATTGATCGGCCAGCTCGCGGAATGTATTTACCGCCTGGACAAGCAGATCCTCACCTCCGTTCGGGTCCGATACGGCCTGGATCAGACCGAGTGGGACCATAGCTGTTGCCTTGTGCCGGACGTCACCAAGCTCGTTATAAAGATCGATTGCCGTTTCTAAGGCGGGCGCCGCGCCGCCGGCAAGACTTGCATTTAACGGATACCCCTCCCGGAGACAATACGACCTTCGCTAAGCCGTATTTACCCTGGTCAGGATGGCATTCGTACTCCACGACGCACCTCTGTACAGCATTACACACACCCGTGGATCCAGGCTGGCGAGGCGCGAGCATGCTGATTGACGTGCAGGTTGCAGCAGCAACAGGCGCGTCCCGGTTGCACCGCGGGGGGCACACATGGGGTACACGGCTTAGGCCGAGGCAGTCCCGCAGTCGGCATCCCCGGCAAGCGTAGGTAGTGCCCTGATTGATCGCCGTTTCCGGGGTGGGTCTGGCACGAAGCCGCGCAGGCTCATGGCGCGCTGACATCCCTGAAGCGTCGACCTCTATTCGGGCTGAGCCAGATGTGCGGATGGCCTTAGAGATCGATACCTGCAACGCAGCGTTGGCGTGACGGCGCTCAGAACGCCGACTGCGGCGTGCTGCAGCCGGTCAGGGTCGTTTGGGCTCGCCGATCCAGATGACTCTTCCTCCAGTGCGGAGTTCAGCGGGAGACTGGGGCATGAGCATTTCGGCTCAGGATCGGGCAGCGGTGATCCTCACCCCTGACCAGCGGGTCCGGGTGTTCATTTCCTCGACGTTGGAGGAATTGGCTGAGGAGCACACGGCGGCGCAGCGGGCGATCCGGCGGCTGCACCTGGTTCCGGTGTGGTATGAGTCCGGCGCCCGTCCGCATCCGCCGCAGAGCATGTATCGGGCCTATTTGGATCAGAGCCAGATTTTCGTCGGCATCTATTGGCAACGGTATGGCTGGGTGGGTCCGGGCATGGAGATCTCGGGCCTGGAGGATGAATTCCGGCTGGCCGTCGGCAAGCCGATGCTGTTGTACTTGAAGCAGCCGGCTCCAAATCGGGAGCCGGCGCTTGCGGCGATGATTGACGGTATCCATTCGGCGGGCGAGGTGTCCTACCGCCACTTCGCCACCGCGAAGGAGCTGGAACGGCTGCTGACCGACGACCTCGCCGTGTTGCTGAGCGAGAGCTTTGCAGGCGCGACGATCAGCATTGGTGCCTCGCGTCCATCGCCGACCGGGCCTGGCGAGCCTGACGGCGCGGAGCTGCCAACCGGGACGGTCACCTTCCTGTTCACCGACATCGAGGGTTCCACCCAGCTGTTGCGCGGGGATCCGAAGGGCTACCCCGCTGCGCTCGCCGTCCACCGGGATCTGCTGCGGTCGGCATTCGCAGCCCACGGCGGCCGCGAGGTCGACACGCAGGGCGACTCCTTCTTCGTGGCGTTCCCGACCGCGGGCCAGGCGGTGGCCGCCGCGGCCGAGGCGCAGCGTTCCCTGGCCGCCCACTCGTGGCCCGACCGCCTGCACGTCCGGGTGCGCATGGGACTGCACACCGGCGAAGCCGCCCTTGTCGCCGGTGGTTACGTGGCCCTTGCCGTGCACCACGCGGCCCGCATCGCCGCGGCCGCTTCCGGCGGCCAGGTCCTGGTGTCGGACGCCGTCGCGGCGCTGATCGGTGACGAGCCGCCGAGCGGCCTCGCACTGCGCAGTGTCGGCGAACACCGGCTCAAGGACTTCCCGCAGCCCGCCCCGCTCTACCAGCTGGACATCGCCGGCCTGTCCAATGATTTCCCGCCGCTGCGGACGTCGGACCAGGATTCCGCCGTTCCGTCGGGCGGCCGGTCGAAAAGGGTGTGGAACCCGGCGGCCCGCAATCCGCACTTCACCGGCCGCGACGACCTGCTCGCCGAGCTGCGGCGCCGGCTGCGGGCCGGGGAGGCGACTCTGGTGGTGCAAGCTCTGTACGGGCTCGGCGGAGTGGGCAAGACCCAGCTCGCGCTCGAGTACGCCCATCGCTTCGCCGCGGACTACGACGTCGTCTGGTGGGTCGACGCCGAGCAGCCGGTGCTCATCCCCGACCAGCTGGTTGCCCTCGCAGGCAAGCTCGGCGTGCCGGTCGGGCTCACGTTGGCCGACAGCGTCGACCGGTTGCTGGCGGAGTTGCGTGGCCGGGTGCGCTGGCTGCTGATCTTCGACAACGCCGAGCGGCCCGCGGATATCGCCGCCTACCTACCGGGCGGAACCGGGCACGTGCTCATCACCTCGCGCTACCCCGCCTGGGGAGCCCTCGGCGGCCGGCTGGAGGTCGATGTGCTTCCCCGCCCCGAGACCATCGCGCTGCTGCGCGACCGCATCGCCACCCTTGACGAGGAGCTGGCCGACCATCTCGCCGCCGAGCTCGGCGATCTGCCGCTGGCCGCTGCGCAGGCCGCCGCGTATCTGGAGCAGACGGACCTGTCACCGGAAGACTACCTCCGCCGCTTCCGCACGCGACGCGCAATCCTGTTGGCCCGCGGTGACGTGCTCGGCTACCACGGGCGGGTCGACACCGCCTGGGCCCTGTCGGTCGAGCGCCTGCGCGCGGAGGACCCGGCCGCGGTGCAGCTGCTGGAGATCGCCGCCTTCCTCGCACCCGAACCCATCCCGCTCTCCCTGCTCAGCGGACATCCCGAGCTGCTCCCCGATCCCCTGCGCGACGCGGCCGCCGACCCCGACGCCCTCGCCGACACCGTCGGCGCTCTTATCGGCTACTCGCTGGCCCGCCGGCACCCCCACGCCTTCCAGGTGCACCGGCTGGTGCAGGCGGTGATCCGCAACCAGCTGCCCACCGGCGGGCAGCAGGCCGCCGCCGACCGGGTGGTGGCGCTGCTCGGCGCCGCCTCCCCCGGCGACCCGGAGGATCCGCTGAGCTGGGCCGGCTACACCGAGCTCACGTCGCACGTGCTCGCCACCGCACCGCTCAGTGACCACTCCCCCGCCGGCCGGCAACTGGTGCTGGACACCGCCCGCTATCTGCACGCCCACGGTGACAGCGACAGCAGCCGGGCGGTCGGCGAACCGCTGCTCGAGCGCTGGCGGTCGGTCCTCGGCCCCGACCATCCGAACACCCTGACCGCCGCGAGCATCCTGACCGTGGCCCTGAACGAGCTCGGCGACGCGGAGCAGGCGCGCAGCCTCGGCGCAGACACACTGGAACGCTGCCGCCGGGTTCTCGGCCCCGACGACCCCAGCACGCTGTGGGCGGCGGCTGCCCTGACCGCCGCACTGGTCGGCCTCGGTCAGGCGGAGGAGACCCGCACCCTGGGCGAGAACACGCTGGAACGCGCCCGCCGGGTGCTCGGGCCCGACCACGCCACCACGCTCTGGACGGCGGTCAACCTGACCGTCGCCCACGTCCTGGTGGGCGACGCGGAGGCGGCCCGGGTCCTCGGCCAGGACACCCTCGAGCGTTGCCGCAGGGTGCTGGGTGCCGATCACCCGACCACTCTCTGGGCGGCGGCCGCGCTGGCCCTGGCGCTGGCCGGTCTGGGCGAGGCTGAGCGGACCCGCGCCCTCGCCGAGGACACGCTGGAACGCAGCCGCCGAGCGCTCGGCCCCGACCACACCACCACCCTCACCTCGGCCGCCACGCTCACCCAAGCGCTGAACCAGTTGGGCGAGGCGGATCTCGCGGGTCCCCTTGGCGAGGACACCCTGCAACGCACTCGCCGAGTGCTCGGGCTGGACAACCCGCTCACGCAGTACGTGCTCCAGGCCGTCGGCGACGGCACTCGACCGCGTGAGACGCCGTGAACACCTTCGCGGAGCAGCTGCGGCCCTTCTTTCCCTATTTCCCGTCGGGCCTGATTTCCGCCCGCTGCCTGGACCAGATCGAATCCGTCACCCAGCACCTGCCTGAAGAGCTCGGGGTCGGCCCGTTCATGTTCGAGTGCGGGCTGGACGCCCGTCCTGCGGCGGACTTCTCCGTGGCGGTCTTCGCCTCGCGCGGCGACCATGCTGCGCTGTCTCGCCCTGGCACGATGGTGACGCCCGACACCGCTGATTGGAGCCGGATACGGCGCTATGCCCGGTCGTGGGCGGACCCCTCGTCCGCGCTGAGCGGTGCGGTCGACGAAGCCTGGTTGGAGTTCGACGTCGGCCTGAGGGGGGCCGCCCCCTGCACGACCCCCAGCGTGTTCGTCGGACTCGACGGACCCGCCTCGGATCTGTCGCGGGAACACATCATCCGCGTCGCGCGGGAGTGCCTCGTTCTTCTCCAGGGCAGGCCGTTGCCTCCCGGGACCCTCGCGAACCTGACCGAGTGCTTCGCTCTCCTGCCCGCCGACGCCCGGATCCTCTACGGCGGCGCGATGCTCTCCCGGCGGAGCGACGCCGTCCGGGTGGTCACGTGCGGAATGGACCTGGCGGACATGGTGAGGCTTCTGCAGCAGCTCGGGCTCCGGAGAGCGGAGGAACATCTCGTACGTCTCGCCGACACTGCGCGGATGGCCGACGAGCTGTGGCTCGCCATCGACGTCAACGTTGAGGGAGTGGGCCCCCGCGTCGGTCTTGACTGCTACTGCTACTGCGACCGCGACGGTCCCAACGGCCGGACATGGGCAGGCCTGCTGGACCATCTCGTCGACCAGGGCGTCTGCACCGGTGCCAAGCGGGACGCCCTCCTCGACGCCACGGACATGTCGTACCGGACGTTCGACAAAGGATGGCCCGAGAGGCTGCGGCGAATGGCGATGATCCTCGGTCCGAACGGATTCGACCGGATGGCCCTCTATGTCCACCACATCAAGGTGATCACCGGACCTGGGGAACGCCTCGAGGCAAAGGGCTACCTCTGCGGGGCCTATCGGTAACAGTCCGCCCACCTCCGACGCCGGCACATTCGTTCGGACGACGAGGTGTGGCCGCCTGGTTGACAGGCGTCGGCGTCTGCGGGATACTGACGGCGCCCTGCCGTGCGACGAGATGGGAACCGCACATGACAACCGACGGCGACCCGCATTCGGACGACACCAAGTGGGACGGGCCCCGGATCGTGCTGGGACGGGTGGCCGAAGTCATCCGGCGGCACCTGGCACAGGGGGAGTATGTTACCCGTGAGATCCTCGAAGCTGAGGTAGACAACTGGGACCTGCTCCCGGATCTCACCCGCGAGACGCTCGGGGACCTAAGCCCCGCGGAGCAGGACGCCGTCACGAAGGTGATCCAGAACCTGGCGGCGGACCACTTCTACATCGAAGGCGGTCCGGGCGCGCTCATTTTCTACTGAGTCGGGCATGGTGCAAGACGCCACGTCTGCGGTGAGGACCGAGAGCCGCCGACTCCGCGGCAAGCTCGAACTCGTGTTGCCGGCGTTGCTGGCAACCGACCGACGACTCCTGGGCCACCCAGAACTTCGCGAGCTCTATCCCGAGTACCTGGTCATGATGCACGGCATCATCCGGGCCAGCGTGCCACTGATGGAAACCTCGCTCGCGACGGCCCGGACGCTCCGAGATGACCCGGTCGCGGCACTGTTGACGGACTACCTGGAGCACCACATCCCCGAGGAACGCGGGCACGACGCCTGGCTCCTGGAGGACCTCGAATCCCTCGGCGTGCCCCGGGACCGGGTGCTCGGGCGGGTGCCCTCAGTCACGATCGCCGCCCTCGTCGGGGCCCAGTACTACTGGATGCAGCATGTTCACCCCGTCGGCCTGCTCGGTTACGTGGCCTTGCTGGAGGGTTACCCGCCTTCACCGCAGGACATCGACCAGGTGCAGGCAGCCACGGGGTACGCACCTGCGGCATTCCGCACGCTGCGGCTGCACGCCGACCTGGACCCGCACCACAGGAACGATCTTGCCGACCTGCTGGATTCCCTGCCGTTGACCGAGCAGCAGCGGACCCTCATCGGCCTCAGCGCCATCACCAGCGTGGAGCTGATCACCAAGGCGCACGAGGAACTGCTAGGAACGAGCCTCCGACCGCAGAACGCCCCGCTCGACGGCTTGGGGGTGAGGGAGCGCCAATCCCAGACCCCAAACGACCCCAGCTACGGCATCTGAGCCCGCGGTCTGTTGGCTCTTCCTGGCCACATCGAAGATGACCACGGTCCTTATCACGCAGTGCCTCCAGCGCGATTTCGTCGACCCCATCGGCCCACACGATCCCCTGCCTAACCTGCTGCACGTCGGCTACACCGAAGCGGCCCGCCTGCTCGGGCCCGAGCCAACGGCGGGGCCGCTGGCGCAGCTGATCAACTGGGCCCGCAGCCTGGCCGCCGATGCCATCGACCTCATCCACATCCGCGACTGGCACGACCCCCACGACCCCGCCCAGCGCGAGCACCTGCAGCGGTTCGGCGCGCATTGCCTCCAAGGCTCTGCCGGGGCGCGGCTGGTTCTGGGCATGGACGAGCGGGCCGCGGCGGTCGCCAACGAGCGGATCGTCGACTCGCTGTCGCTAAACGACCTCGAGGGAACCGAGCTAGCCCAACAGCTCGAGCGGATCCGTCACGCCCACGGCGATGACCCGCTGCGCGTTGGCGTGGTCGGGGTGTGGACCGAGGCCAAGGTGAGCTTCCTGCTCTATGACCTGAAGACCAGGCTCGGCATCGATGAGCTGGCGACCTGCAGCGCGCTGACTGCAAGCGCCTCGCGCGCCCAACACTTCAACGCCCTCGCCCAGCTCGAGAAGCTCCTCGGCGTGGTCTGCTTCGACTCCCCGGCTGAGTTCGCCGACTGGCTCCGTCCCGGGGCCCAGCTCGCACTTCCGCATCATCCGGCTGGCTTCGAGCCTCTGATCAGGGACGCCCGCGCCGGGGCGGCCCTCGAGCCCAGGGACCGTGCCATCATCGCCCACCTTTTCAGGGACAGCACGCAGGTGGACCTGGAGCCGATTTCGGGCGGCTACTCAGAGGCCCTCGTGTGGCGGGCGACGAGCCAGGACGCGCTAGGCCACCGCCAGGCACCGGCCGTGGTCAAGCTAGGGCCGAACCGCACCATCGCCCAAGAGCGGGCCGCCTTCGAGCAAATCGAGGGCGTGCTCGGCAACAACGCCCCCCGTGTCCGTGGCTTCGCCGACCTGGGCGACCGGGCCGGCCTCAAGTACGCCTACGCCGCCATGGGCCAAGGCCAGGTCCAGACGCTGCAGGCGATGTTCGCCGCCGATGCGGCAACGCGCCGCATCATCTCCGTCGTACGGAGCACTTTTGAAGAAGTCCTCGGCCCGCTCTACGCCGCGGCCCGCTACGAACGCATGCCGCTTATCGAGCACTACAGGTTCTCTCCCGAACTTGGGCCGGCGGTCCGCAACAGTGTCGCCCGCATCACTGCTGACCCGCGCCAGAAGGTGCTCGACTTCCCCGGAGGGATGTCATTGCCCAATGTCTGTGAGTTCTACGATGACTTCCTGGCCCACCACCGGCTGCCGGCGCACGACTACCACTACGTGGCCTACGTGCACGGCGACCTCAATGCTGCCAACATCCTGGTCGACGCCCACCACAACGTCTGGGTGATCGACTTCTTCCAGGCCGGACCCGGGCACGTGCTGAAGGATTTGGCCAAGTTTGAAAGCGACCTGCTCTACTTGCTCACGCCCATCGAGGACGCGTCCCAGCTCCTGGAGGCCCTCGCCATCACGCGCGCCCTGCGCTCGGTCGCCGACCTCCAGGCCGACCTCCCCGCCCGCCCCGACGAGCTGCGCTCTGCCCAGTTCGTCCGGGCGTGGAAGGTGCTCCAGCTGCTGCGCGAAATCGGCGGCCAGTTCTGTCATGAGGACCGTCACCCCCTGCAACTCCAGGTGGCGCTGTTGCGTTACGCGGTCCACACACTCAGCTTCCCTGAGCCGTCCCCGCTCCAGAAGCAGTCCGCGCTGGCGGCGGCGTGCTCCCTCGCCGATCAGATCACCCACACCGTCCAAGCCGAGCTAGCCCTGCGGGTCGACTGGATCGACCCCGATCTCATCGGGACTGGCCGGCTCGGTATTACCCCGTGCCCGGGGCGGCAGGACCAGGGCCGCGACCTAGACACCGACTTAGCCCAGCTTCGCTCCGCGGGGGTCACCCAGCTCCTGTGCCTGCTGACCGACTCCGAGCTCCACTGGGCGGGCGTACCAGACCTCGGCGCCCGGGCCCAGGCCGTCGGGCTCATCTACCACCGTCTCCCCATTCCCGACCAGGGCACACCCGACATCGCCGACGCCATCGCCCTCGCGCGGTGGTGCCGCGAGGCGACCGAGCGAGGCGGGTCAGTGGTGGTGACCTGCATGGCCGGGCTCGGCCGGAGCGGAACGGTTGCGGCATGCTCCCTGGTCGCCGCCGGGATCACGCCCGACGCGGCCATCGCGGCGGTCCGGAGGGTGCGCGGCCCCCGCGCGCTCGAGACCACCGCCCAGGAGGACTTCGTAGTCACCTTCGCCCAAGCCATGCAAAGCGGCCGCTGACAACATCGGCCGTCCCGGCCCGGCCACTCGTCACCCCATCAAGATTCCGGGTGCCCCTCGCCGTTCCTTGCCCGACCCGATGAACTTGCGATGCTGCTCGACGAGCTGACCCTGTCGTGCCGTTGGTCGACCTGGCACGAAGATATATGTCTGCTCAGGTCCAGTCGGTGTCGCCCGGAATCGTCAGAGTCACCCGCGGCTCGTTAACGCCACCCGTGAAGCTCACCACGGTCCCATGTGCCTCGGAATAGAACGAAAGCGGCGGGTGTCCGCGTACGACCTCATATGTCGCTCCCTTCGGCCCGTCGGTGGCGCGTGCTCGCAGCTCCCTGGCCAGCTCCTCAGCGTCCGGAACGAGCCGATCGCGCCGCCACGTAGTCCTCCCTTCGCCCAGCTTTGGCTGGGTGTAGCGACGGAGGTACCGCGCGACGGCGGCCGGGTCGACATGGGATGCCACGACGAGCGCGGCCGCAAGCATGGTGGTCATCGGTTTGGTGATGGAGCCGATCATGAACAGGGTGTTAGGCGTGACCGGTTGAGCCAGTCGCGCTCCTTGATGCCGAAACTGTGGAGATCGGTGACCTCGGGTGAAGCGCCGGCGGCCGACCAAACGTCACACTGCCGTGCCGGCCAAGCTGATCGCCGACATCCAGGTATGGCGCGCCGCCACCCAAATCGACCCGAGTGACCTGCGACCACCGGGCCACCCCAGCTCGGCCGCGCCACCCGAATCTTCCAGCAGCAACTCGACAAGCGGCTCGCCGCCTACAACGGGGATTGGCGATGGCGGCAATTGCTGGCCACCAAAGCCCCGGCCGCCACCGCAAACCCATTCCTGCCGGAGCAGGCAGAAAGGCTGCACAACCTCTCCAAGGCCGGCTTCGAATGCCACCCTGCTTGTGTCGCCGGCGGCCGCCGCAGTACCGCTAGCCGACCACCACCCCGCGGCAGCGCTCTGGTGGCGCATCCTCGACCAACTACCCCGGACAAACCTCGAACCAGGACCCAGCGACAACCAACACCGTCCCAGCGACCAGGCGCACGCCCGCGAGGTCACTGGAGCAGCAGCGACCCGGGCCGCGCTCGGCGCCGCCTCCCGCCGTCGGCCGGCGCCGCTGAACCTCGCCTTCCGTCCCATCACCACTCCGGAGATGGATTTCGGTGATCTGTCGCCCAACCCCATGATCAGTATCCAGCTGCGCGGAGCCCCTTCCGCTCCGCGTGTCGTCCTCCCTGTGGGGGCGCTACGCGTCGGCACCCGAGGAGCTGCGTAAGGGGCGCCTTCATCGGGCAATAGACGGACGAGTCTTCCGGAACAGCCATCGCCGGGCTGCCCGATCATGTCGCCGCCGCCGCCCTACTCGATAGATGGTGGCTTAGCTTTGATCAAATCGTCGAGCTTGGAGGAGGCCAAAATCATCAAGATCAGCTTGCGCGCCTAAAAGTAACCCGGATCGCAACCATACGATGGCGGAGGCCGAAACAGATGGGGGCGGGCGTAAGCGCTGTGCCACTGCGCACCACTCAAATCAAAGCTCGAGGCTCTTTTCCCCTTGTTTCATCAGTCATCCGGCTGGGCTACACCCAGGCCGGCTCGCCCGCTATCTTGGGATAGTCGGGCGGATATGGCATTTTCCGCACCGTCGTGACGTGCCGGTGCCGAGCTCTCGCTCATCGCATGCATACATTTTGAGGGCGGCGTCAAGACTGCGCGGCTCCATTTCCTAGAAGGGCAGCGGCATGCCACACCTTGGGCGAAGCGGGCTGACATCGAGGCTGACGTGAGGTCCTCCAGCACGACGTCGCTCCGTCCGGGTACAGTTCACCCGATCCCCCACCATCCTCGTTGGTGCCAGGATTCGGCTCGGGCATTGTACGGAGCGAAGGACCACCACTACACACTGCTACGAACCTCGAGCAGCCCACGGCCTGCCGCGCCTGGCCCGCGCCAAATCGCCGTCACCGTTGAAGAGGACCTAGAAGACATAGCTTGCGACGCCTGTTGGCGGCTGGCTTCGACGCCGGCGGCCCATCGAAGTCCCCTGCGGTGCAGGCCGGTGACATCGCGGCGGCGATACGACACAGAACCAGAAGTCTCGGCCCAATGCTCTCGATCGCCCACGGCGAGATCGGCAGCGAGGCCATGTTGTGGACGAACATCGTCCCCCAGGAGAACGGCCAACCCAAGGGCCATCGCGATCACGGACGGGGTGGTGGTCGATCGAGCGATGGCCTCACCGGTAAACTCATGATTCACCATTCCGGCGATGCTCTCTGGAGGTTCTCGTGCGGGTGCAGAGCAGCGTCACATCCGTTTCTTGGATACCGTCTGAAGCGGTGACCGGCCTCATGAAACTGGGGTTTGCCTCTGGCTTGAGCCACTATGACGCACCGCCACCGGACCTGCTCGATTCCCTTGAGGTGATGCGGGACTTGGATGCCTTTCGTTTCGCGAACCGGCTAGAAGTTTGGGCGGAGTTCGATGGCGAGGAGATCGTCGAGCACGGCCGGGGCGGTGGCCTAGTCATGGGGTCAACAACCGTCCAGCTGGGTCCTCTCGGGCTGACTTTCGCAGGCGTGCCGATGCCCGACCTAACCCCTGAGCCTGAGATCTCCTCCGGCGCTGTCACCTACCGTCAAACGTGCGGGGGACGGACAGCCTTGCCGTTACCGCGTCGTACACCGCATCCACCGTTTGTCCGTCTGGAGGCACCGCTTGTCTGGACAACTTTAGCCGTCACCGTGAGATTTGATGGGACGACGTTAGGGCGTTTAGAGGGTGCAAGCTCCTTTCCTAGACACTGGGTATACAACCCCGACGGGCGGTTGAGTCAAAAGGCTGCGCTCACCGACTGGGCGGACTGGACCGCCCAGCCATCGTGGACTATGACTCCTTGGGGAGATCATGATTCACCGCCCGTCATCGCTGCCGCCGAGGCCGGGCTTGAGCGGCTGATGTCGAAAGCAGTCATGCACGGCCGTAAGCGACCAGAGATTCGTCGCCTGGCGAAGGGCACGGTTCTCACGCGACAAGGAGAAGAGGCTACGGATCTCTATTTACTTCTCGACGGTGTTCTCGCCCTATCTGTTAACGGTGACGACTTGGCTGAATTAGGTCCCGGAGCAGTTGTTGGGGAGCGCGCGCTACTCGAAGGTGGGAAACGCACCTCCACGCTGACTGCGGTGACTCCGGTACGTGTCGCAGTCGCACCGAGTTCGGCGATCGATGTAACTGCATTGGCTACCCTGTCACGCGGCCACCACCTTGAGGACAGCGAAACCCGCACCAACAAATGACGAAGTTTTTACTCGCACATCTAGATACTGCCCAGGATCGCAGTTCGTGACTAAGTAGCTCCAGTCAGGTCACCGATGAGCGCCCGTGTGGGGATGGTCCACATTGCCTAGCGTGGCTTCGGCGACAAAATCGGCCAACTGCAGCTGAAACCGGATGCCGTCGTGGTCGTGTCCGGGTCGGACTACGAGGACATGGCATTCGTCGAGTTCGATACCGGCAGCCAGTCAAGGTCAGTAATCCGCGACAAGCGCGACGCTTACTGCCGTTACGCCGCCAGCGGCCAAGAACAAGGCGTACATGACGGCGTCTTTCCGCTGGTGGTTGGGGCACACGCCAGCCAGGAGCCGAAGAATCACAAGCATGAAAGTCGCGCTTGGACCTAGCATCGCGCCTAGTCAGGACAGGAACACAAAAGTGGAGCTAAGGGGACTCGAACCCCTGACCTTCTCGTTGCGAAGGTTTCAGCCGGCGCGTGACACGCTGGGCGCAACGGGTGTCTCCAGTGCACTTTGTGCATTGTGATCATGGTTGAGTGATGCGGGAGCACACATGGGGCACACGCCACCCGTTGGCAACTACACCACTGGAGCGGCGCAAGGCGCGAGCAACAGTCATCCCGACCTGCTCTGCCACCTCAGTCCAGGTCTGCCCTTTCATCGCGGAGTTCCAAGATCTTCTCCGTGGACGTTGGTATGTATCTAGTGGGTTCTCGCGGCGCGTCGCTTGCTGATGACTGAAGCCCCGTAATCGCGAAGCCTTGCTCGCTGCAGGTGCGTATTTACTGATCACTGAAGGCTCCAGGGACGCGCGAGAGGCAAAGGACATTGCTTTCGGCAAGCCTCTACTCGAGAGCCGAATCCTGAGACTGGCATCGCTGGGTTTGGCGAGGTGGATTCCAGTCGTTCTGCTCTTAGAACACGACGCGGGCGCCAGCGACCGCGGCTACAGCTACTTGATCTCCGTCTGTCTCCAAAGTGGGGTCGTGTTCGCGTCCGGAAAGAGTACGCTTATAGTCCACGACGTCAGCGCGGACGGTGGCCCGAGGCTTCCCATGGCCGAGACTCCAGCGTCCGCCGGCAAGTCCGGTCAGCTCTATTAACACTGGGGGTTCTTCTTCCCAGGTCCGACCGAGGTCAGCGATGACTTGGGCGACGATTAGCTGATCATGGGCATCCAGTGTCATTGGTCTCCCGGTAGCGCGCGCCAAATCGACTCTATGCATCCATGGATCCCGTAGTCCTAGGACGTCGAACATGTAGCTAAGCCGGTCGTCAGACAGGGACTCCTCGGGGTACATCCGGCCAATGTGTAGTCGGCGCACGAGCTTCGGCACACGACGGCGGGCGCGGATTGCCTTTGGGCCAATCGCGGCGAGCATTGCGACCAATTCGTCTCCCGATTGGCCGCCCAACTCATCGATCTGCTGGCGGTCGTCGGCGTCCAAGCGTGACAGGGTCGGGTAGCGGCGGTGTGCTCGGCGGTGGCGGCGAAGGTATACCCAGGGGCTCGCGAGCCCCTGGTACTGGCCGAGCATGTGGGCGGTTAGGTCATGCACAGTCCAGCCGGCACAGTCGGTGGCATGGGTCCACTCCTCGCCGGTCAGGTTCTGTAGCAGCGCGAGCGAGGCTGCCAGCTCGGCGGTGGCCACCTCGGCAACTTGATCCGGTGTCAATTGAGGAATCAGCTGAGCGCTGGTAAAGGTCGTAGTACGCATCACTGCTCACCTTCCTTAAGCGGGTAGGCGGATCGGAACAGTTCGAGCACCCGGGATGTCAGCCGGGTGTAGCGGCCCTGCTGGAACGTCGCGTGGGGCTCGTTGGCGAGCTGCTGGGAGAACACTCCAGCGATCAAAACGGATAGCAGCGCCAAGCCTTCTTCCGAGGCGGCGGCCGGATCCAGCTCGCCCCGCGCGGCGGCGATCTCGAGTTGCTGGGCGATTTTGTGGACAAACTCGACACTTGGAGCGAAGGCCTGCGGCGACGGCTCAAAGCCCGGCACCGGCCTCCAGTTGAGCAACTCCGCTACCACCTGGTGATCGAGACCAAGCCGAATGACTGCCTCGGTGCCCGCAACCAGTGCGTTCCAACCCGGCTCAGCCTCGGCAGCCGCTGCGCTGAACGCGTCCAGCGTTTCTTGGGCTCCGCGCAGGAAGAGGGCGTCGTACAAGGCGACTTTGGATGGGAAGTACTTGTACAACGACGGCGGCTGGATGCCCATCCGACGAGCTACCTCGGACAGACTTAAGCCGGCCACGCCTTCCTCCGTCATTACTTGAACAGCGGTGCCGAGGATCTCGTTGATCGTCTCCTCGCGTCGCCGGCGTCGACGGTCCAGGCCTGCGGGTCTCGCCGGGGCAAGGCCTGCCGTGATAGCAGCTTCATCGTCTTTCATCATTGCGCCTCGGCTATGCATCATAGCTATAGCTATGGCTAATAGCCATAGCTTCCTGTCCGAAACGTCGATTCGTGGATCGCTGATGCGTTTGCCTGATGTGTCATCCCCCACAACATGTCCGATTCCACCGTGAGACGGCCCGGTCCCCCTAATGAAACGATCCTGACCTTCTCAGACTCGTGTCCCTCTGCCTAGAAGCTCAACGACGTCAACCCCGGGGGCACACGCGTGGACACGGCGACCCATACGCCCCCCAGCCGCACGTTCGCTTTGTAAACCGTGAAGCCACTACTCCCGGGTTCAGCTCAGACGGAACGGTAGCGGCCGTGATCGAAGGTCTTTCGGTCTGGCGATCGCGACGAGAGCATCGTGCCACTCACTCCGGCTGCTGTGTAAGAATCTGCATATGCGAGCAGATTCGCAACCTGAGATCGCTCTGCCGATTAATCCCGTCGATGACCAGTTGGTGGAGCTGGCCGTGGAGATCTTCAAGATGCTTGCTGATGCCACTCGGGTACGGATTGTGCTGGCGTTGGGGGATGGTGAGTTGTCGGTGAATACGTTGGCCGATGTGGTCGGCAAGTCGCCGGCTGCCGTCTCGCAGCATTTGGCGAAGCTGCGGCTGGCGGGGCTGGTGACGACTCGCCATGAGGGAAACAGGGTGTTTTATCGGTTAGCGAACGAGCATGCACAGCAGCTGGCTACCGGCGCGGTCTTCCAGGCCGAACATTCTGTTGATGATCAGCCGCAGCATCACCGGATGATAGACGAGCAGCAATAGCGTCCCGGTTGCATGCATACGATTGCGACGACTAGGACTCACCTCGCAGCATGATCACAAGTGGTTCCGGCGCTGGCGCGCATGATGATGATCGCGGAGATGCGGCTCATTACGCTCATTCAAGCGAGCATGATCAGGCAGAGGAACACGATCATCAGTCCACCCACGGGCATAGTCATGCCGTGGGCCATGATGGGGCCCACGAGCACGGTCATGTGCACGCCACCGGAGTGAAGGGTTTTATTTGCTGGCTTTTGGTGCCGCACACCCATGACGCGCATGACTCGATCGATGACGCCTTGGAGACGAGTACGGCGGGTATCCGGGCGGTTAAGATCAGTCTGCTAGTGCTTTCGCTGACGGCTGCCCTGCAGATCGTTGTCGTGATCATCAGTGGCTCGGTGGCGTTGTTGGCTGACACCATCCATAACTTCGCCGACGCGTTGACTGCTGTCCCGCTGTGGATCGCGTTCGCATTAAGCCGACGGCCCGCGACACCTCGCTACACCTACGGGTACGGTCGGGTCGAAGACCTGGCCGGCTTGTTCATCGTGATCATGATCACCCTGTCGGCGCTGTTGGCCGGATATGAGTCGATTCGGCGGTTTTTCGAGCCGCAACCGGTGGCGAACCTGCTGTGGGCGCTCATTGCCGGGGTGATCGGGTTCGTCGGCAATGAGGTGGTCGGTCTATCGGATCCGCGTCGGGCGCCGAGTCGGATCGGCAGCGCTGGTCGCCGACGGTGTCCATGCGCGCAGCGACGGTTTCACCTCATTGGCGGTCGTGTTGGGGGTGATCGGTATCTGGCTCGGCTTTCCGCTGGCCGACCCGATCGTCGGATTGATCATCTGCCTCGCCATCTTTGTTTTGTTGTGGGGCACCACCCGTGAGGTTGGGCGCCGCCTACTGGATGGTGTTGACCCCAGCCTGGTCGCACAGGCGGAAGAAGCGGTGCGTTCGGTTCGAGGCATCACCGACGTTGAGGAGGTGCGGTTGCGATGGACCGGGCACCGGCTCAATGTTGACGCCACGGTGACCAGCGACCCGACGATGCCGGTTGGCCGATTCCACGAATTCGAGCACCAGGCCGATCAGATCATCCGCAGCAAGCTGTCAGGCACCAACGCCGTCCGGCTCAACCCGTCGGCCCATCCCCCACGGCCATCAACCCCACAACGCGATGGCTTTGACTGTTCAGGCCTCGCTTACAGTCTTCGATGTCGAAACCGTGAGGGCGCCGAACTCGCCCTCACTCGGCGTCGACGCCAGGATCGCGACGGGATGGCGATCAGGGCGTTCCAAATGTTGACCTGCGACCGTCCGCACCGCTGCAAGCGCCGCGGGCCTAGCGCACCTCTGACGCAACCTGGCGTAAATCTGGATCTTGCAGGAAATCCATAACATGGCCAGAAACGTCACCGAACCGCAATCCTGCCGCCGCTGTGATGGTAGCCAGGAAGCGCTAAGGCTCTCGCCGGGTCGTCTTGAGGGAATTCGACGGTGATTTGGCGATGAGCAGTGCTTGGATTCTGCTGGGTGTGGCCGCGGTTTTGATTGTTGGGAACGCGGTGTTCGTGGCGGCGGAGACGGCGCTGGTTACGGTGGACCGCAATCTGGTCGAGTCGCGCGCCCGGGAGGGCAGCGTTCGGTTCGGTCGGGTGCGGGGCACCCTGCAGCGGCTTTCGACGTACCTCTCAGGCGCCCAGCTGGGTATTACGGTGACGAGTTTGGCGATCGGCTTTGTGGCCGAGCCGTCGGTTGCGGCACTGTTGCGGGGGCCACTCGACGCGCTCGGCTTCGATGCTGATGTCGCTGAGGTCATCGCGGTGGCGGTGGCGTTGCTGCTGGCCACTGGGGTGCAGATGGTGTTCGGCGAGCTGGTGCCGAAGAACATCGCCCTTTCCCGACCTGTCGGAGCAGCTCTGTGGGTGGTGCCGCCGCTGTTGGTGTTCACTACAGTGACGCGCCCGTTGATTGCCTTCCTAAACGGCTCGGCGAACCGGCTGCTGCGTCTGGTCAAGGTGGAGCCGGTGGAGGAGTTGCGCTCCGCCCGCACCCCCGACGAGTTGGCTTCGGTGGTGCGGCGAGCCGGCGTGCAAGGGGCGCTGGGATCAGAGACGGCGGTGTTGATGGAACGCTCGCTGAGTTTCAGCCGGAAGACTGCCGCGGATGTCATGACACCCCGTACCCGCTTGCGGACCGTGTTCGCGTTAGCGCCGGTAATTACGGTGATCGAGGCCAGGGGGTGTCAGCTTCTCTGTGTAAACGCTTCAGAGGGAGTGAGGGCACAAGATGGTCGGTATGAGTTCGGGGGAACCGGTGAGAGAGCCGGCACAAGAGGCTGTGGATCGGCTGTTGGACCAGGGGT
>Ga0307409_100000406_pt1 | contig 18400 bp, 16 predicted proteins | sample 322Ometagenome_2_FD_203888 | JGI IMG/M metagenome (GOLD analysis project Ga0307409, IMG submission 203888) | Maize rhizosphere microbial communities from greenhouse at UC Davis, California, United States - 322HYB-O-2 | ecosystem: Host-associated > Plants > Roots > Rhizosphere > Soil | place... | reverse complement strand
AGCGACCGGGTCATGTCCGCGCAGCGGACCGAGCCCAACCACTCCCCCACCCGGAAGGGAGCGCAGCGACCGGTGCCCGCGGGAGCATACGGTCCGCACCACGACGGACGTGGGAAAGCAAAAGCCCCGGCCGAACCGACCGGGGCCTGCACTCATCGGGTCATCTGACGAACTGCGCGGCGTCGTTGGTGAGGTCGATCAGCGGCGCCGGCACCACGCCCAGCGCCAGCGTCGCGAGCACGCCGATGGTCAGCGCCGCCGAGGTCAGCGCGCCCGGGACGGACACGGCCGGCGTGCTGTCGCTCGGCTCGGACAACCACATCATCACGATCACCCGCAGGTACGGGAAGGCCAGCAGCATGCTGGTGATCACGCCGAAGATGACCAGCCAGGTCTGCCCGCCCTCGATGGCCGCGCCGAACACCGCGAACTTGCTGGTGAAGCCGCTGGTCAGCGGGATGCCGGCGAAGGCCAGCAGGATGAAGGTGAACATCGAGGCGAACAGCGGCGAGCGGCGGGCCAGCCCGGCCCAGCGGGACAGGTGGGTGGCCTCCCCTTCGGCGTCGCGGACCAGCGTCACGATGCCGAACGCGGCCAGCACCGAGAAGCCGTACGCGACCAGGTAGAACATCGTGCTGGACAGGCCGGACTTGTTCAGCGCCAGCACGCCGACCAGCAGGTAGCCGGCGTTGGCGATGGACGAGTACGCGAGCAGCCGCTTCATGTCGGTCTGGGTGATCGCGAGCACCGAGCCGACGAACATGGTCAGCACCGCGATCACGCCGAGCACCGGCTGGAAGTCCCAGCGCACCCCCTCGAACGCCACGTACAGGATGCGCAGCAGGGCACCGAACGCGGCCACCTTGGTGCAGGCGGCCATCAGCGCGGTGACCGGCGTGGGCGCGCCCTGGTACACGTCCGGCGTCCAGACGTGGAACGGCGCCAGCGCGCCCTTGAACAGCAGGCCGATCGCGATCAGCGCCAGGCCGGCGAAGAGCAGCACCTGGCTGCGCTGCGGCGTGGCCACCGCGTCGTGGATCTGGCTGAGCTGGACGCCGTCGGCATAGCCGTAGAGCAGCGCCACCCCGAACAGGAAGAACGCGGAGGCGTACGAGCCGAGCAGGAAGTACTTGAGCGCGGCCTCCTGGCTGAGCAGCCGGCGACGGCGGGCCAGCGCACACATCAGGTACAGCGGAAGGGACAGCACCTCGAGCGCGACGAACATGGTCAGCAGGTCGTTGGCGCTGACGAACAGCAGCATGCCGGCGAGCGCGAAGACGGTCAGCGGGTAGACCTCGGTGGCGCCCGGGTCGCCGCCGGCCTGCCGCAGGTCCTTCTGCGAGCCGACGGTGATCGCCGCCTGGGAGACGAACTCGCCGCCCTTCTCGACGCTGCGCTCACCGATCAGCAACAGCGACACCGCGCCCAGCGCCAGCAGGGCGCCCTGCAGGAACAGCGTCGGGCCGTCCACCGCGACGGCACCACCGATGGTCACCGTGCGGGTGCCGCGGACGACGATCACCGCGATGAACGCCGCCACGGTGGACAGCAACGCGAGGCTGAGCTGGATCAGGTGCCGGGACCGCTTGGGCATGAAGGCTTCGATCAGCACGCCGACGCAGGCCGCCCCGAGGAGGATCAACATCGGCGACAGCGCGCCGTAGTCGATCGCGGGCAGTTTGAGGTCTCCCATGGCTACGGAGCCGTCCTTCCGTTGGCGACCGCCGTCGGCGCCGGGTCGGTCGTCCCGACGTCCTGCATGGTCGCCTGGATCGCCGGGTTGATCACATCGATGACCGGCTTCGGGTAGAAGCCGAAGATGATCAGCAGCGCGACCAGCGGCGCGACGACCACCTTCTCGCGCAGGGTGATGTCACGGTGCATCGCCGGCACCTCGGTCAGCGCCGGGTTCAGCGTGCCCTGCGTGGTGCGCTGGAACATCCACAGCACGTACGCCGCGGCCAGGATGATGCCCGCGGTGGCCACCACCGCCCACGCCTTGTACACGCTGAACGTGCCGATGAGCACCAGGAACTCACTGACGAACGGCGCCGTGCCGGGCAGCGCCAGCGAGGCCAGACCGGCGAAGAACAGCACGCCGGCCAGCACCGGGAGCAGCTTGCCGGCACCACCGAAGTCACTGACCAGGGCCGAGCCGCGGCGGGCGACGAACATGCCGATGACCAGGAACAGCAGGCCGGTGGCCAGGCCGTGGTTGACCATGTACAGCACCGAGCCGGTGCCGGCCTGCGTGGTGAAGGCGAAGATGCCGATGCCGATGAAGCCGAAGTGCGCGATCGAGGTGTACGAGACCAGGCGCTTGAGGTCGTTCTGGCCGACCGCGAGCAGGGCCGCGTACAGGATGCCGATCACGCCGAGCGCGATCGCGACCGGCGCGAACCAGCGCGACGCCTCCGGGAACAGCGGCAGGCAGTACCGCAGGATGCCGAACGTGCCCACCTTGTCGAGCACGCCGACCAGCAGCGCCGCGGCACCGGCCGGTGCCGCGGCACCGGCGTCCGGCAGCCAGGTGTGGAACGGGAAGAACGGCGCCTTGACCGCGAACGCGATGAAGAAGCCGAGGAACAGCCATCGCGCGGTGCTGGTGTCGAGGTCCGCGTTGACCAGCGCCTGCCAGTCGAAGGTGTGCCCGCCGACCACCCACAGGCCGATCACCGCGGCCAGCATGAACAGACCGCCGACCAGCGAGTAGAGGAAGAACTTCACCGCCGCGTACTGGCGCTTGCCGGTGCCGTACGAGCCGATGATGAAGTACATCGGCACGAGCATGACCTCGAAGAACACATAGAACAGGAAGACGTCGGCGGCGGCGAAGACGCCGATCATCGTGCATTCGAGGGCGAGCAGCAGGGCGAAGTAGGTCGGCACGCTGCGCCGGCTCTCCTCCGCGTCGTGCCACGAGGCGAGGATCACCAGCGGTACGAGCACCGCGATCAGCATCAGCATGACCAGGGCGATGCCGTCGGCGGCGAAGGTGAACCGCGCGTCCCAGGACGGGATCCACTGGTACGACTCGCGGAACTGGAACCGGTCGCCGCCCACGTCGAAGGCGATCCACATCAGAAGGCTGAACACCAGGACGACCAGTGACCAGACCAGCGACACCACCTTGGCCAGCTGGCCCCTGCTCTTCGGGATGAAGGCCACGACCACCGCACCGACCAGGGGCAGCAGCGTGAGAATCGAGAGGAACGGAAAGTCGGTCACGCCAACCATCCCAACTGGACAGCGAGGAAGGCACCGACGACCAGCAGGGCGCCGGTGAGAATGGAGAGGGCGTACGAGCGGACGAATCCGGTCTGCAGCCGCCGGAGCCGGCCCGAGCTGCCACCGATCGCGGCGGCGAGGCCGTTGACCGCGCCGTCGATGCCCCGGTTGTCCAGGAACACCAGGAACCGGGTCAGGTAGATGCCCGGCTTCTCGAACACCGCCTCGTTGAACGCGTCGGTGTAGAGGTTGCGGCGCGCCGCGGTGACCAGCGCGCCGGCCGGCTGCTCCTGCTTGGCGGTGCCGCCCGAGAACAGCGCCCAGGCCAGGCCCGCGCCGGCCAGCGTCAGCGCGATCGCCAGGATGGTGATCCAGGTGTGGCTCAGCACCGCGTGCGGTTCCTCCTGCTCGCCGCCGAGCACCGGCTCCAGCCATTGCGGCACGGTGGTGGACATCAGCCAGCCGGCCGCGATCGAGCCGATCGACAGCAGCACCAGCGGGATCCACATGATGGCCGGCGACTCGTGCGGGTGCTCGATGTCGTCGGTCCACCGCGCCGGCCCGTGGAAGGTCAGCACGAACAGCCGGGTCATGTAGAACGCGGTCAGGCCGGAACCGATCAGCGCGGCCATGCCGAACAGCCAGGCGGTCCAGCCCTCGCGCTCGAAGGCCGCCGCGATGATCGGCTCCTTGGTGAAGAAGCCGGACAGCGGCGGGATGCCGATGATGGCCAGCCAGCCGGTGGCGAAGGTGATCCAGGTGATCTTCATGTACTTCCGCAGCGCGCCGAAGCGGCGGATGTCCACCTGATCGTGCATGCCGTGCATCACCGAGCCGGCGCCCAGGAACATGTTGGCCTTGAAGAAGCCGTGCGCCAGCAGGTGCACGATGGCCAGCGCGTACGCGGCACCGCCCAGGCCCACGCCGAGGAACATGTAGCCGATCTGGCTGACCGTGGACCAGGCCAGGACCCGCTTGATGTCGTCCTTGGCCGCGCCGATGATGCAGCCCATCAGCAGGGTGATCGCGCCGACGCTGACCACGATCAGTTGCAGCGTGACATTGGCGGTGAAGATCGCATTGGACCGGGCGATCAGGTAGACGCCGGCGGTGACCATGGTCGCGGCGTGGATCAGGGCCGACACCGGGGTCGGGCCCTCCATCGCGTCCGGCAGCCACGCCTGCAGCGGGACCTGACCGGACTTACCGGCGGCGCCGAGCAGCAACAGGATGCCCATGACCAGGATCGTTCCGGAGGCCAGCGCACCGACCCCGTTGAACACGTCGTCATAGTTCGTGCTGCCCAGCGTGGCGAACATCAGGAAGATGGCGATCACCAGGCCGGCGTCGCCGACCCGGTTCATCAGGAACGCCTTCTTGCCGGCGGTGGCCGCCGACGGCCGGGTGTACCAGAACGCGATCAGCAGGTACGACGCCAGACCCACGCCCTCCCAGCCGAAGTACAGCATCACGTAGTTGTTGCCGAGCACCAGCAGCAACATCGCGGCGATGAACAGGTTGAAGTACCCGAAGAACTTCCGCCGGCCCGGGTCGTGCTCCATGTAGCCGACCGCGTACAGGTGGATCAGCGAGCCGACACCGGTGATCAGCAGGACGAAGACGCCGGACAGCGGGTCGAACAACAGACCGAAGTCGACGTGCAGGTTGCCCACCGCTATGAAGTCGAAGAGGCTCAGCTCAGCGGTCCGATTGCCGTCCAGCCCGCGCAGGTTGATGAACATCATCAGGCCGAGGACGAACGGGACGGCGACGGCCAGCACGCCGAGCCAGTGGCCCCACTTGTCGGCCCGCTTCCCGAGCAGCAGCAGGACCGCCGCGCTGGCCAGCGGAATGGCCACCAACAGCCAGATTCCGCTCAGCAGCCCCGTCGCCGGGGCGAACTCCACTGTCGCTTCCACTCCAGTGCCCCTTTTAGTACTTGAGGAGGTTGGCGTCGTCGACGCTCGCCGACCGCCGGGTCCGGAAGATCGACATGATGATGGCCAGCCCGACCACGACCTCTGCCGCCGCCACCACCATCACGAAGAACGAGATGATCTGGCCGTCCAGCGAGCCGTTGATCCGGCTGAACGTGACCAGCGCCAGGTTGGCCGCGTTCAACATCAGCTCGATGCACATGAACAGCACGATGGCGTTCCGGCGGATCAGCACGCCCGTCGCACCGATGGTGAACAGGATGGCCGCGAGCACCAGGTAGTAGTCAGGAGTCATTTGGCCGATCCAATCTGCTGTCACGTCGGAACCGCTGCGCGGTCACTTCTCGGTGCCCTTCGGGGCGGCCTCGCGCGGTGTCAGCTCCCGCACCGGCAGGATCGGCGAGATGCTGCGCTGCGAGCCATTGCCGTCCGGCAGCCGCGCCGGGGCGGCCACCGACATGGTGTTGGCGTACACGCCCGGTCCGGGCTTGGGACCCGGGTAGTTGCCCGGCCGGAACCGCTGCGTCACCCGGGTGAGCTGGTCGGCGATCTCGCCCTTGGCGCGCTCGACGTGGGCCAGCACCATGGCTCCGACCGCCGCCGTGATGAGCAGCGCCGAGGTGATCTCGAACGCGAACACGTACCGGGTGAACAGCAGGCTGGCCAGTCCCTGCACGTTGCCGTTGGCGTTGGCCGCGGCCAGTCCCACCGTCTCGGTGGCGCCCAGCGCCCGGGACAGCCCGGTGCCCACCAGGGCGGCGAAGGCGACGCCCAGCGCCACCGCGGCGACCCGCTGGCCGCGCAGCGTCTCGATCAGCGAGTCCGACGCGTCCCGGCCGACCAGCATCAGCACGAACAGGAACAGCATCATGATCGCGCCGGTGTAGACGATGATCTGCACCGCGCCGAGGAACGGCGCGGAGTTCATCACGTACATGAAGCCCAGGCAGAGCATGGTGACGACCAGCCAGAGCGCGGAGTGCACCGCGTTGCGGGCGATCACCATGCCGAGGCCACCGATCACGGACAGCGTGCCGAGGATCCAGAATCCCCACGCCTCACCGGTGGAGACGGCGCCCGCGGCGTCGGCCGCGAGGATCGCGGTGGTCACTTGCGGTCACCCCTTTCCCCGCTGAGTCCGGACGCCGCCGCCTCGGCCTTGGCGTCCGTCCTGCGGGCGGTGCCGGCCGTCTCCGGCCGTGCGGACGGGTCGCCCGCGGTGGACGCGTCCTCGGTGCCCGCGTCGCTCCACGGCGCCCGCTCGGCGCCGGCCGAGGTGCCCGGGTTGGTCAGCGCCCCGAGGTAGTAGTCCTTGTCGGTGTCGCCCAGGCGCATCGGGTGCGGCGGCTGCTCCATGCCGGGCAGCAGCGGGGCCAGCAGTTCCTTCTTCGTGAAGATCAGGTCCTGCCGGCTGTCGCGGGCCAGTTCGTACTCGTTGCTCATGGTCAGCGAGCGGGTCGGGCACGCCTCGATGCACAGTCCGCAGAAGATGCACCGTGCGTAGTTGATCTGGTAGATCTTCGCGTACCGCTCACCCGGCGAGAAGCGCTGCTCCTCGGTGTTGTCGCCGCCCTCGACGTAGATGGCGTCCGCCGGGCAGGCCCACGCGCACAGCTCGCAGCCGATGCACTTCTCCAGGCCGTCCGGGTGCCGGTTGAGGATGTGCCGCCCGTGGTAGCGCGGCGCCGGCGTCGGCGGGGCGAACGGGTAGTCGGTCGTGACGACCTTGCGGAACATGTGCGCGAAGGTCACCCCGAAGCCCTTGAACGAGCTGGTGAAGGTCCCCACGTCACACCTCCTTCTCTGCGGACTCGCCGCCGACCGTGGCGGGCGCCCGTTCGGCGACCGCACGCCGGGCGTGGGGGCTCGGCGGTACCTGGAGGTCCATCGGTGGGACCGGGAAACTGCCCGGTGGCCGGGCGGCCAGCTGTTCCTCGATGGAGAGCTGACGGGGCTTGCGGGCGGACGGCCAGAGCATGGCGATGAGCAGGACCACGATGATGGTGGCGCCGATCACCAGCCACCGGTCGCGGGTGGACAGCTCGTCGTTGGCCACCCGGACGCCGGCCAGGAACAGGATCCACACCAGGTTGACCGGAATGAGGACCTTCCAGCCGAAGCGCATGAACTGGTCGTAGCGCATCCGGGGCAGGGTGGCCCGCAGCCAGATGAACCCGAACAGGAACATCAGCACCTTGGCCAGCCACCAGAGCAGTGGCCACCAACCGGAGTTGGCGCCCTCCCAGAACGCGGTGATCGGCCACGGTGCCCGCCAGCCGCCGAGGAACAGCGTGGTGGCGAACGCCGAGACGGTGATCATGTTGATGTACTCGGCCAGGAAGAACATCGCGAACTTGAACGACGAGTACTCGGTGTGGAAGCCGCCGACCAGCTCGGACTCCGCCTCGGGCAGATCGAAGGGAGCCCGGTTGGTCTCACCCACCGCGGCGATGCAGTAGATGATGAAGCTGGGCAGCAGCAGCACCGCGTACCAACTCGGTGCGGTCGGGTTCCAGCCGAAGATGTCGAAGCTCGCCTGGCTGTTGCCGGCCTGCGCCTTGACGATCTGCGAGGTCGACATCGTGCCGGCGGTCATGAACACCGCCACGATGGACAGGCCCATCGCGACCTCGTACGAGATCATCTGAGCACTCGAGCGCAGACCACCGAGCAACGGGTACGTCGACCCGGACGCCCAGCCGGCCAGCACCACGCCGTACACCGCCATCGACGAACAGGCGAGCAGCACCAGCACGGACACCGGCACGTCGGTGAGCTGCAGCGCCGTCCGCTGCCCGAACATCGAGACCACCGGCCCGAACGGGATCACGGAGAACGCGGTGAAGGCCACCGTCGCCGAGATCACCGGCGCCAGGAAGTAGATCGTACGGTCGGCGGTCTTGGGGATGATCTCCTCCTTGAACGGCAGCTTCAGGCCGTCCGTGAGGCTCTGCAGCCAGCCCTTGGGCCCGACCTGGTTGGGGCCGGGCCGGACCGCCATCCGGGCCACGACCTTGCGCTCATAGTTGATCGTGAAGAGCGTCAGCAGCAGCAGGACGACGAACACGCCGAGCAGCTTGATCAGGACGATCCACCAGACGTCGTTCTCGAACGTCTGCAGGGTCGGATCCTGCGCCGCGGCAAGAATGGTGTCGTTCACGCTCGGGCCCCGTTCGTGTGGGGATCACTGGCCAGGATCGGGCCCGGCCGGCCGGCGCTGAGCCGGACCACCGCGCCCGCGGTGACACCCAGGCTCCGGCGCACCGTGGAGCCTGGCGAGTTGGTGGGCAGCCACACCACCCGCGGAGGCAGGTCGGTGATCGCGGCCGGCAGGGTGATGCCGCCCCGGTCGGTGCTCACGGTCACCGGATCGCCGTCGGCGACGCCGAGCGACTCGGCCAGGTCCTTGCCGATCCGCGCCAGCGGCGGCCGCGCGGTGCCGGCCAGCACCTCGTCGCCGTCCAGCAGCGACCCGAGGTCGATCAGGTGGTGCCAGGTGGCCAGCACGGCCTCGTTCGCACCGAGCTTCGGCAGCCCGGCCGGCCGGGCCGACGGCAGCGCCGGGCGGTCCGCCCGGCTGGCCGGCATGGCGGCCAGCTCCCGCCGGATCAGGCCGACGTCGCCGGTGCCGAGCGGGATGCCTTTAGTCGTTTCTTGGCCGGCGGCGGGGTGGTTGGACGGGAAGTCCATCTGAGCGGCGATCGCCTCCAGGACCCGCCCGTCGGTCATCGCCGAGGTGGGCAGGACCGTGCCGAACGTGCGCAGCCGGCCCTCCCAGTCCAGGTAGGTGCCGGACTTCTCGTCCGCCGGGGCGACCGGCAGCACCACGTCCGCGCGCCGGCTCACGGCGCTCTCCCGCACCTCCAGGCTGACCAGGAACGGCACCGCGTCCAGCGCCCGCTCGGCCAGCCGCGGGTCGGACAGGTCGGCCGGGTCGACGCCGGCCACCAGCAGCCCGCCCAGCGTGCCGTCCGCCGCGGCGGCGATGATCGCGTCGGTGTCCCGGCCGGCCGCGCTGGGCAGCGTGCCGGCGTCCAGGGCCCATGCCGCGGACAGTTCCGCGCGGGCGCCCGCGTCGCCGACCGCACGGCCGCCGGGCAGCAGGTTCGGCAGGCAGCCGGCGTCCACCGCACCGCGGTCGCCGGCCCGGCGCGGCACCCAGGCCAGCCGGGCACCGGTGCGCGCGGCCAGATCCGCGGCGGCGGACAGTCCACCGGGCACGGTGGCCAGCCGCTCGCCGACGATCAGCAGCGAGCCGGGGATGGCCAGGGCGGCGGCCACGGTGGCGTCGTCGGCCAGCAGCCGGGCCTCGTCGCCCGGGACGGCCGGCACCAGCGCTGCGCCCAGCTTCTCGAACCCGCGGCTCAGGTACGGCGCCACGGCGGTGACCTGGAGCTTCCGCTTGCTGTGTCCCTTGCGCATGCGCAGGAACAGGATCGGGCACTCCTCCTCCGGCTCCAGGCCGACGATCACCGCGGACGGGGCGTTCTCCACGTCGGTGTAGGTGACGTCGGTGACGCCCGCGACGGCGGCGGCCAGGAACTCGGCCTCCTCGGCGTCCGAGCCTGCGGACCCGCCTGCGGCGCGGATCGGGCGGGCGCGGAAGTCGATGTCGTTGGTGCCGAGCGCGACCCGGGCGAACTTGGCGTACGCGTACGCGTCCTCCACCGTGAGCCGGCCGCCGGTGAGCACGCCGACGCCCCGTTCCCGGGCGGCCCGGAGCCCCTCGGCAGCGGTGAACAGTGCCTCGCTCCAGGAGGCTTCACGCAGCTGCCCGGTCTCGGTGTCGCGGACCAGCGGGGTGGTGAGCCGGTTGAACGCGGTCGCGTACCGGAAGCCCCACCGGCCCTTGTCGCAGTTCCACTCCTCGTTCACCGCCGAGTCGTCACCGGCCAGCCGGCGCAGCACCTTGCCGCGGCGGTGGTCGGCCCGCATCGCGCAGCCGGCCGCGCAGTGCTCGCACGCGGTCGGCGTGGAGACCAGGTCGAACGGGCGGGCCCGGAACCGGTACTGCTCGCCGGTCAGCGCGCCGACCGGGCAGATCTGGATGGTGTTGCCGGAGAAGTACGAGTTGAACGGCACGTCGCCGTCGCCCTCGCCGACCTGGCCGTCGCCGGTCAGCTCGCCACCGAAGAAGTCGTCGCGGTACACGTTGATCTGCTCACCGGACGAGCGGTCCATCAGGTCGATGAACTTGTCGCCGGCGATCTCCTCGGAGAACCGGGTGCACCGCTGGCACAGGATGCACCGCTCGCGGTCGAGTAGCACCTGGGTGGAGATGTGGATCGGCTTCTCGTACTCGCGCTTGTGCTCGTAGAACCGCGACTCCGCGCGCCCGTTGGACATCGCCTGGTTCTGCAGCGGGCACTCGCCGCCCTTGTCGCAGGTCGGGCAGTCCAGCGGGTGGTTGATCAGCAGCATCTCCATGATGCCGGCCTGCGCCTTGGCGGCCACCGGCGAGGTCAGCTGGGTCTTGACCACCATGCCCTCGGCCACCGTCTGGGTGCACGAGGCGACCGGCTTGCGCTGGCCCTCCACCTCGACCAGACACTGCCGGCAGGCGCCGGCCGGAGCCAGCAGCGGGTGGTCGCAGAACCGGGGGATGGCGATGCCCATCCGCTCCGCGACCCGGATCACCAGCTCACCCTTCTCGGCGGCCACCTCGATGCCGTCGATGGTGAGCGTGACGGTGTCGGTCTGCTTGGCGACATCAGTCATTTAGTGCGCTCCTACCAAGGCCTTCTCGGACAGCCGCGGGGCGGTCCGGCCCTCGATGTAGTCCAGGTAGTCCTGCCGGAACCACTGCAGCGTGGAGACCACCGGGGTGGCCGCGCCGTCGCCGAGCCCGCAGAACGACCGCCCGAAGATGTTGTCCGCCGTATCCTGCAGGGTGTCCAGGTCCTGGTAGGTGCCCTGTCCGGAGAGGATCCGGCGGTACGTGCGCACCATCCAGTAGTTGCCCTCGCGGCACGGGGTGCACTTGCCGCACGACTCGTGGTGGTAAAACTCCAGCCACCGCCAGGTCGCGTACACCGGGCAGTCCTGGTCGGAGAAGATCTGCATCGCCGTGGTGCCCAGGATGGAGCCGGCCGCCGCCACGCCCTCGAAGTCCATCGGGGTGTCGATGTGCTCCGCGGTGAGCAGCGGGGTGGAGGACCCGCCCGGCGTCCAGAACCTCAGTTCGTGTCCCGGCTTCATGCCGCCGGCCAGCTCGATCAGTTCGCGCAGGGTGATGCCCATGCCGCACTCGTACTGGCCCGGGTTGGCGATCCGGCCGGACAGCGAGTAGATCATCGGGCCGGACGACTTCTCCGTGCCCATGCTCTTCCACCAGTCCGCTCCGCCCAGCACGATGTACGGCACGCTGGCGATGGTGCCGACGTTGTTTACCACCGTCGGGCTGGCGTACAGGCCGGCCACCGCGGGGAACGGTGGGCGCAGCCGGGGCTGGCCGCGGAAGCCCTCCAGCGAGTCGAGCAGCGCGGTCTCCTCGCCGCAGATGTACGCGCCGGCCCCGCTGTGCACCACCAGATCCAGGTCGAACCCGGAGCCGAGGATGTCCTCGCCCAGGTAGCCCTTGGCGTACGCCTCGCGGACCGCGCTGCGCAGCCGCCGGGCCGCGTGCACGGCCTCGCCGCGGATGTAGATGAACGCCCGGCTGGAGCGGATCGCGTACGCCGCGATGATCGCCCCCTCGATCAGCGAGTGCGGGTCGTACGTCATCAGCGGCAGGTCCTTGCAGGTCCCCGGCTCGCCCTCGTCGGCGTTGATCACCAGGTAGTGCGGCTTGCCGTCGCCCTGCGGGATGAAGCCCCACTTCAGGCCGGTCGGGAAGCCGGCGCCGCCGCGACCGCGCAGGCCGGAGTCCTTGACCAGCTGGATCAGGTCGTCCGGGTGCACGTTGAGCGCCTTGCGCAGCGCCGCGTACCCGTCCAGCCGCTCGTAGACGTCGAGCTTCCAGGCGTCCGGCGACAGCCAGCGCTTGGTCAGCACCGGGGTCAGCTTCTCGAGCACCTCACGCCGTGGCTGAGTCACTTCTTCTCCTCATTGGGGCGCTGCGCGCTGTCGTCGCCCCCGCCGCGCTGAGCGTTCTGCCACCCGGGATTCTCTGTGGCGGTGGACTGCTCCTGGTGGGCGGCGTTGGCCTCGCTCACGATGCTGTCGCCCTGCTCGGTGTCACCGGCGGGCTTGCCGTCACCGGCGGCCCGGTTGTCCGCGACCCCGGCGGCCTCGGCGGGGTTGGTCGGCGTCGGCCCGGCGTCGTCGGCGACGCCCGTCCGGTCCGGCTCGCCCATGGTGGGATTGCGCTGTTCGGCGGTGCGGACCTCGGGATCCTTCACGTCGCCGGTGTGCGTGGTCCGGCCCGCATGGTCGGTGGCCTGGTCGGCCGCCGACCGGGCGGTCCGCCGTTCCTCGACCTTCTCGGCCACCGCCTCGGCCGCGGCGCGCACCGCGCCGGCCGCCTTCTTGGCCACCGACGCGACCTTGCCGCCCTTCGGCTCCGCCTCGGCGGTGCGCCGCGGCTCGGGGCCGGGGTCCCGGACCGCCTTGGCCGACTCGTCCCTGGCCGGCTTGGTCGTCGGGATCGGCGTGTCCGGGTCGAAGTCGGCGACCGCGATGCCGTGTTGCTCGGCCAGCGTCACGCCCCGCAGGGTGGGTGCGCCGGCCGGGCCGTCGGCCACCGCGCCGTCCCGCTCGTCGGCGTACCCGGCCAGCTGGATCTGCATCTCCTTGAGCGTGCAGATCCGCGCGCCGCGGATGGGCGCCGGCCGCTCGCCGTTGCGCAGCCGCTCCACCAGGCCGATCGCCGCCTCCGGCGTGGCCTCGTCGATGGCGAAGTCGTAGTTGACGGTCACCACCGGCGCGTAGTCGCAGGCCGCCAGGCACTCGGCGTGCTCCAGCGTGATCCGGCCGTCCGCGGTGGTCTCGTCGTGCCCGACACCCAGGTGCTCGACGAGCTGGTCGTAGACCTCCTGCCCGCCCATCACGTTGCACAGCGTGTTGGTGCAGACGCTGACCAGGTATTCGCCGGTCGGGCGGCGCTTGTACATCGTGTAGAAGGTGGCCACCGCGCTGACCTGCGCCTTGTTGATGCCCAGCACCTCGGCGCAGAACGCCACCCCGCGCGGGCTGACGAAGCCCTCCTCGGTCTGCACCAGGTGCAGCAGCGGGAGCAGCGCCGACCGGCCGCGGCCCGCGGGGTAGCGGGCGATGATCTCCAGCGCGGGTTCCAGAAGTCGCTCGGCCAGCGGGGCGGCCGCCTCGGTGAACTCGATCTCGGTATCGGTCGTCAACGGTCACACCCACCCATCACGGGATCCAGGGAGGCGCCGCCGGCGATCACGTCGGCGAGCAGCGCACCCTCGGCCATCGGCGCGATGGCCTGCAGGTTCACGAAGCTGGGGTCCCGGTAGTGCACGCGGTACGGGTGCGTGCCGCCGTCGGACACCGCGTGCACGCCGAGTTCACCGCGCGGGTGCTCGAGGGCCACGTACACCTGGCCCGGCGGCACCCGGAACCCCTCGGTGACGAGCTTGAAGTGGTGGATCAGCGCCTCCATGGACTGGCCCATGATGTGCGCGACGTGCTCGAGCGAGTTGCCGAGTCCGTCCACGCCCAGCGCCAGCTGGGCCGGCCAGGCGATCTTCTTGTCCTCGATCCAGATCGGACCGGGCCGCAGCCGGTCCAGCGCCTGCTCGATGATCTTGAGGGACTCGCGGATCTCGGCCACCCGCACCTGGTACCGGCCCCAGACGTCGGACGTGCTGGCGGTCGGCACGTCGAACTCGTAGTTCTCGTACCCGCAGTACGGCATCGTCTTGCGCAGGTCCCAGGCCAGGCCGGCGGCCCGCAGCACCGGGCCGGTGACACCCAGCGCCAGGCAGCCGGTCACGTCGAGAACCGCGACGCCCTGGGTACGCTCCTGCCAGATCACCTGGCCGGTGAGCAACTTCTCGTATTCGTCGAGCTTCTTCGGCATGTACTTCAGGAAGTCCCGGATCTTGACTACGGCCGAGTCCGGCAGGTCCTGGGCGAGGCCGCCGGGCCGGATGTAGCCGTTGTTCATCCGCAGCCCGGAGGTCTCCTCGAAAACGTCGAGGATGTACTCCCGCTCCCGGAAGCCGTACAGCATCATCGAGATCGCGCCGAGTTCCAGGCCGGTGGTCCCCAGCCACACCAGGTGCGAGGCGATCCGCTGGAGCTCCATGAACATGACCCGGATGGTGTTGGTGCGCTCGGTGATCTGGTCGCTGATGCCGAGCAGCCGTTCCACCGCGAGGCAGTAGCCCACCTCGTTGAACATGTTGGACAGATAGTCCATCCGGGTCACGAACGTGACGCCCTGGGTCCAGTTGCGGTACTCCAGGTTCTTCTCGATGCCGGTGTGCAGGTATCCGACCACGGGCCGGCACTGGGTGACCGTCTCGCCCTCGAGCTCCAGCACCAGCCGCAGCACGCCGTGGGTGGACGGGTGCTGCGGACCCATGTTGACGACGATCTTCTCGTTGCTGAGCGGATCGATGCTCTCGGTGATCCGGTCCCAGTCGCCGCCGGTGACGGTGAAGACGCGGCCTTCGGTGGTCTCGCGTTCGGTTGCGTAGGCTTGACCCGATGTCGTTTGACTAGTCACTGGTAGACCCTCCGCTGGTCAGGAGGTGGAATCTCGGCGCCCTTGTACTGCACGGGCACGCCGCCGAGCGGGTAGTCCTTGCGCTGGGGGTAACCCTCCCAGTCGTCCGGCATCAGGATCCGGGTGAGGTTGGGGTGGCCGGTGAAGACCACGCCGAACATGTCGTACACCTCCCGCTCCTGCCAGTCGGCGGTCGGGTAGACGGCGGTCACGCTGGGCAGCGGCTGATCGTCGCCGACGGCCGCCTCGAGCCGGACCCGCCGGCGGTAGGTCATCGAGGTGAGCTGGTACGACACGTGAAACCGGCGCGAGTCGGTGCCCAGGTAGTCGACGGCGTCCACCGAGGAGCACAGCTCGAAGCGCAGCGACTCGTCGTCCCGCATGATCTGGCAGACCTCGGCGATCCGCTCCGGCTTGATGTGCAGGGTGAGCTCGCCGCGGTCGACGACCACCTTCTCGACGGCGTCGGCGAAGCCCGGGTAGGCCTCCTCGAGCGAGTCGTACACCTCGTCGAAGTAGTCGCCGAACGGCCGTGGACTGTCCGCCGCGACCGAGCGACGGCGGGCCAGCCCGCCGAAGCCGGACACGTCGCCGGTGCCCTGGACACCGAACATGCCCTTCTGCGGGCTCGGCGGGGTCTGCGCCGGCGCGTCCAGGTGGGCGCCGACCGGCATGTCCGCCGGCACGCCGCCGTCGGACTCGGGCCCAGTGCTCATTTGTCACCCCTTCGCAGGTGCGGCTGCAGCTTCATCCAGTTCTCGATGCGCAGCTGCTCTTCCCGGCCTTCCTTGACCGCCTGTGTCCACTCCGCACGGCGGGCCTTGTCCGCCCGGTACGACGACGGCATGGCGCCCGGCGCGACCACCGGCACGTTGCCATCGGCCTTGCGCGCCTCGAGCATCTTGCGGCCGTTCGGGCCGAGCGGCTGGGCCATCACCTTCTCGCGCATCTTGAGGATCGCGTCGATCAGCATCTCCGGGCGCGGCGGGCAGCCGGGCAGGTAGATGTCGACCGGCACGATGTGGTCCACGCCCTGCACGATCGCGTAGTTGTTGAACATGCCGCCGGACGACGCGCAGACGCCCATCGAGATCACCGAGCGCGGCTCGGGCATCTGGTCGTAGATCTGCCGAACGACCGGGGCCATCTTCTGGCTCACCCGGCCGGCGACGATCATCAGGTCGGCCTGGCGGGGCGAGGCGCGGAACACCTCCATCCCCCAGCGGCCCAGGTCGTAGTGCGGGCCACCGGCCGCCATCATCTCGATGGCGCAGCAGGCCAGGCCGAACGTGGCGCCCCAGAACGACGACTTGCGCGCCCAGTTGGACAGCTTCTCGACCGAGGTCAGCAGGATGCCGCTAGGCAGCTTCTCTTCGATTCCCATGGCGCATCAGTCCCAGTTGAGACCGCCACGTCGCCACACATAGGTGTAGGCGATGAAGACGGTGACGATGAAGAGCACCATCTCCACGAACCCGAACAGGCCCAGCGCCTCGAAGGACACCGCCCACGGGTACAGGAAGATGGTCTCGATGTCGAAGATGATGAACAGCATCGCGGTCAGATAGAACTTGACCGGGAATCGGCCGCCGCCGATCGGCGGCGGTGCCGGCTCGATGCCACATTCGTACGCCTCGAGCTTCGCGCGGTTGTAGCGCATGGGGCCGACGATCGGCGCGATCGAAACCGAGAACAGCGCGAACAGGGCGCCGAGAATCAGCAGCCCGACGATCGGTACGTACGGATTGATCGTCATGCTCTCTCCTGGAAAGTCCTCATACCGCCGGAGCCACCTTCGTCAGGCCGTTGATGATCCGGTCCATCGCATCACCACCGCGGGGGTCGGTCAGGTTCGCCAGCAGTTTCAGAACGAACCGCATCAGGGTCGGATGCGGCATGCCGTGTTTCGTGGCGATCCGCATGATATGTGGATTGCCGATCAGCTTCACGAAGACACCGCCCAACCGGTAGTACCCGCCGAAGCGGACCTTCAACTCGGCCGGATACCCCTGCAGGGCGAGCTCACGCTCCGGACCGGCCGGCCGGGCCAGCGCCTGCACGGCCACCTCGGCGGCCAGTTCGCCGGACTCCATCGCGTACGCGATGCCCTCGCCGTTCATCGGGTTGACCATGCCACCGGAGTCGCCGACCAGCATGACGCCGCGGGTGTAGTGCGGCACCCGGCTGAAGCCCATCGGCAGGGCGGCGCCGAGGATCGGGCCGCCGGCATTGGCTTCGTCCCGCAGGCCCCAGTCGGTCGGCGTGGTGCCCAGCCAGTCGCTGAGCATCGCCCGGTAGTTGGTCTTGCCGAACGCCGCGCTCGAGTTGAGGATGCCCAGGCCCACGTTCACCCGGCCGTCGCCGAGGCCGAAGATCCAGCCGTACCCCGGAAGCAGTTTCTGCGGGTCCTGGGCGCTGCGCAGCTCCAGCCAGGACTCCAGGTAGTCGTCGTCGGCGCGGACCGGCGAGTGGTAGTACCGGCGGACCGCGACGCCGATCGGGCGGTCGTCGCGCTTGGCCAGGCCGAGCGCCAGCGGCAGCTTGCCGGACACGCCGTCCGCCGCGACGATCAGCGGCGCTCGATACTCGACCAGCGGCCCGGGCCCGACCTTGGCCTGGACACCGATGGCGTGGCCGTCGGCGTCCAGCACCGGGCCGGTGACGTTCACGCCGGTCCGCAGCACGGCACCGGCCTCGACGGCGCGCTTGGCCAGCATGTCGTCGAAGTCCAGGCGGGTGCGCACCAGGCCGTAGTTCGGGAAGCTGGCCAGCTCGGGCCAGTCCAGCTCGAGCCGGACCCCGCCGCCGATCACCCGCAGGCCCTTGTTCTGCAGCCAGCCGGCCTTCTCCGAGGTGTCCACGCCCATCCGGATCAGCTGGCGGGTGGCCCGCGGGGTGAGCCCGTCGCCGCACACCTTCTCGCGCGGGAACTCGGTCTTCTCCAGCAGCAGGACCCGCAGGCCGTGGCGGGCCATGTGGTACGCCGCGGCCGAGCCACCCGGCCCGGCCCCGACCACGATCACGTCGGCCTCGTCGGCAATCGCTCCCGTCGCTGCTCCGGTGTCGTGCACGGCCTCACCTCCGTCTCGTGCAGGCTCGTGAAACAGTTCACAAGCCAGCCCAGGTCGGAGTCTAGGACGGCCATCGAAGCGCTTATGGGTAAGGCAACCCTAACTGGGCGCACTACCTCGCACTTCGCGCCAACGCCCGGTCTGCGACCCCCCGGGCAGCTCCGTCCAGGTGCTCCCGAAACGTACCGCCCATCGCCCGATCCAGCGCGACGATCAACTGATCGACCAGATTCTGGGCCAGGCCCGGATCCTCGGCGGCCACCAGCCGGATCCGGTTGGCGAGCTCTCGCGCGCGCCGTTCGCCCAGTTCCTGATCATCGATGGCGATGTCGATATCGGTGTCGTCAAACTGCCCGATTGTCCCCATGGCTCCGGAGCCAAGCATGCCGCTGCGGGCTCTTTGGCCGGTTTCGTGGTTTTTACGCCTTGGTCGCGCGATGCAGGGCGACCACGCCGCCGGTCAGGTTGCGCCAGCCGACCCGGTCCCACGGGCCCGACGCGGTGATGCGGGCGGCGAGCGCCGGCTGGTCCGG
>Ga0307409_100000402_pt1 | contig 18423 bp, 11 predicted proteins | sample 322Ometagenome_2_FD_203888 | JGI IMG/M metagenome (GOLD analysis project Ga0307409, IMG submission 203888) | Maize rhizosphere microbial communities from greenhouse at UC Davis, California, United States - 322HYB-O-2 | ecosystem: Host-associated > Plants > Roots > Rhizosphere > Soil | place... | reverse complement strand
CCTCGACCACGCCGCCGTTGACGGTCCGCGGGAACCCGTGCGCCAGACCGAGGCGGCCGGCCAGCGCCAGCACCGCGCGTCGGTCTCCGGGCAGCCGGTAGAACGTCAGCGCCTCGAGGAACGTCTTTGCGAAGCCCACCTGCGACCCGACGGCGCGCGCGGCCAAATCGTTGTCGGCGGAGAGGAACAACCCGCGCTCCGGGTCGAGGACGTCATTGCGCGTATCCCGGAAGATCGACATCGAGAACTTGGACAGCCGCACCTGCGGGAAGAAACGGTCGATGAGGAACGGGTTGTCCTCCTCGGTGAAGTTCTCGTCGAAGAGTTCTGTGTGCTCGAACGAGTATCGCCCCGCGAGTCCATAGATCCGGGCGAGGCGCACGCCCGCTTCGGCGCGCGCCTGGCGCCGGCGGAAGCTGAAGCTGGATCGCAGCGCCTGGTCCACGATGCCGGTCACCAGCAGGTCGGCCTGGGTGTCGAACACGCGCGGCTCCCGGAAGCTCGCGACGATGCGGTACTCGTTGAACCCGATGTTGCTGTCAACCCCGGCGGCGGGATCCTGGTTCACGGCCGTGTCGCGCGTGCGCAGCGCGACGCGCGTGAACAGGTTCACCGACCGGTTCTTTCCCCACAGATTCCGGCGGCCGACTTCGAAGAACCCGCGCGGGGCGATTTCGACGCGCTCCTCGGCCTGGCCGCTCACGCCCGTGGGGCGCAGCCTCGAATCCACTTCGATGCCGCCGCCGTACCCGACGGTCGTCGGCGGCGCTTCCTCCACTTCGATCAGCACGTCGCGGCGGGGCTCGGACCCGTGCCGCAATTCGGTGATGCGGACCCGGCGAAACAATCCCAGTGCCGCAAGCCGCTGCTGGCTCTCGAGCCGCGCGCTGTAGCCGAGGGGCTCGCCCGGCCGGAGCAGCAATTCGCCCTGGATGGTCTCGGTGCTCGTGCGCGTGTTGCCGACGATGATCACGTGGTCGACGATCACCTGCGGGCCTTCGCTGATCGTCAGGCGCACGTTGGCGATCGTGTTGTTGTCCGTGTAGCTCACGTCCGGCTGCACGACGACGCTTTCGTAGCCGCGGTTCAGGTACTCGAGCTCGACCCGGTCGCGGTCCCCGGTCAGCTCCACGGCCGAATACGCCCGCGCAGGCGCCGTGGTCATCACCGATCGGATTTCGGCCTCGGTCAGGACGGTGTTGCCCTTCAGCGTGACGGTGCCGACAATGGTGCGCGGGCCCTCGTCGATGGCGAGCGTGGCGACGACGTGCCGCTCTGTTGACGTCGACCGGGGCAGGGCACCTACGTCCGGCTTGATGGCCGCCTGCGTGAACCCCCGCGACAGATACGCCTCGCGGATGCGGCTGACGCCGGCATCGAGAGCGCTCTCGACGAACGGCTCGCCGGTTTCGAGGCGGAGCAGCGCCAGCACGTCGCTCGTGGCGATGGAGCGGTTTCCACGCACTTCGACGGTGTCGAGCACGTGTCGCGGCCCGCGACTGACGGTGAAGGTGATGACGAGCTGGCCGTTCTGCTCCAAGCGGCTGTACGGCGCGCGGGCGTCGCGGTAGCCGCGGGCCTGGAGGTATTCCTCGATATTGCGCGTGGCGTCCTCGAGCAGATCCTCGTCCACCGATCCTTCACGCCTGACGGGCACGAGTTCGCTGCGCACGTCTTCGGGAAGCGGATCGCCGGCGAACGCGATGGAGACACGCGGACCGGTCTCCACCGCGACCGTGACCGCGGCATCGCCCGACGGCGCGAAATCCGCCGAGTGCGTGGCCCGAGCTTCATAGAACCCGCGCGCGCGGAGGTCACTCTCGTAGCGCGCCAGTCGGCGGGCAATGGCCACGCTGTCGTACTGCGCGCCGACCTTCAGCTCGGGCTCGTTCGCCAGGCCGAGCCGGTCCGTCCGCTCGAGCCCCTCGATCTCCACCGATCGAATCGTGGCGCGCGGTCCCGCACTGATGTTGAGGATGAGCGACGCCCGGTCGGGATTGTGAGACTCTTCGACACGCGGCGTCACGGTCGCGCCGACGAACCCGCGCTCGCGATAGAGCGCCACGAGCTCGCGCGCCACGTCATCGGCGCGGCCCGCCGGCGGGAACGCGCCGTATCGTTCCGTAATCGCCTGGCGGAGATCTTCCTGCGGCAGGCCGAGCGTGCCCTGGAAGACGAGCGACTGCACCTGGTGGCGCGGAACGAGGACGAACGTGACAATCACGCCGCCGGGAGCGGCGGTGCCGGTGACCTGGATGTCATCGAAGCGGCCGAGCCCGTAGAGGTGATCGATGGTCTGCCGTACCTCGCGCATGGCAAGCGGCTCTCCCACCGCGGTCTCGATGAGACCGCGGACGACGCGATCGTCGAGGGCGCGGCCTTCCTGCTGGATACGGACCTCGACGATCGGCTGCCCGATCAGCTCGGGCGACTGCGCCGAAGCGAACGCCGCCGCGGCCAGCCACAGACCGAGCACCAGCAAGGCGCGGATCATCAGAATACGTGGCGCACGCGCACGTCGAGCGCGTAGGTGCGATCTTCGTTCCGCGAGAGAATCCAGGACAGCCGGTCGCTCTGGTCGTACTCCAGCAGGATGATCTGATCGCGCGTGGTCGACGTCAGGCTGCGCGAGTAGGTCAGGTAGACGCGGTTCGACAACCGCTTGCCGATGGTGAGGCGCGCGCCAGGCTCGAAGCGCGACGATTGGAGCGAGACGTCGGTGACCGACGGGGTGAGCTGGAAGGTGTCGACGCCGAACGTCTGCTCGACGGCCCGGCCGACCTCCGACGAGATGGCGCCGGTGAGGGCGCGTGCCGCGCGCTCCCGCAGCAGCTGCTCCTGCGGCGTGAGGGCGCCGACATACGCGCGCTGCTCGACCGCAAGCGGATTCGGCGCGACGTCGGCAAACAGCAGCCCGAGCACTTCGATCTCGGAGAGCGGCGGATCGGACGTGAACTCGGTCGTCAGGCGCTCGAACGTGCCCGCCGCGCGGATGGTCACGCGATACGTCTCGCCGGGCACGCGGACGCGCGTCTCGGCCTCGATGTCGACGAACGGCTGGATTCGCGTCGGGTTGTTGAAGTCCACGGCGCCGCGGGCGACGACGTAGCGCTTCCCTTCGAAGACGACCTCGCCGCGATCGATGTCCACGCGGCCGAAGAGCAGCGGCCGATCGTAGGTGCCGCGCAGCTGCAGATCGGCTGAGGCCACGATGCGCGCCTCGTTGTTGTCGATGCGCAGCGTCGCCGGCGCGTTGATGCGCACGTCGTAGCGGAGCGGAATGGTGGTCTCCAGCGGCGCCGAACCGGCGGGGGTCGCGCCGCCCGCCAGTTCGAGGATGCCTCCGCCGGCGTCGAACCGTCGCGTGTAGACGGCGCTGCGCACCAGCACCGTGCCGCCAAGCGTCGGCACTTCGGCGGTGCCGGTGAGCGTCAGGTCGGCGTCGACGACGGAACGCATGCCCTCGGGGAACCGAAGCCGCATGTTCCGGCCGCTCATCGTCACGTCAACCCGTCCGGTACGGTAGCCGGCGATCTCCACGCGGCCGCCGAAGGTGAGGTCGCCGCCGCCGAGACGTGCGGTCAGCCCCTCGAGGTTCAAGCCGCGCCGATCGAGCGTCACCGAGCCGTTGATGGCTTCGAGGGCATGCGGGAGCTGGAAGTGGCGGACGCGCCCGTTGTCGATGGTCAGCGTTCCCGTGACCGCCGGATTGCGCATCGGACCTTCGAGCGCAGCCTGTACCGATGCGCGGCCGGAGCTGCGCACATCGCGCACGACGCCCTGGAGGATCCCCAGGTTCGCCACACCGGATGCTCGCATCGCAATGCGCTCGTCGTGCAGGCTGACGACGCCCGATACGTCGAGCTCGGTGTCCTCGCCGACGAGCCGCATCTCGGTGAGACGCACGGAGTGGCGATCGAGCGCCACCCGGATTGGCGTGGCGTTGCGCAGGCGGTAATCGAACAGGCTCACGTCGAGCGTGTCGACGGTCGCGTCTACCAGCAGGTGATCGATGTCGGCGAGCTCGCCGACGACCCGCACGCTGCCGCTGGCCACGGCGGTCGTGTACGGCGAGAGCTGCGGGTTGAAGGCGCGGACGTACGGATCGAGTGACGTGTCGCTGACCCGGAACGAGAGCTCCGCGTCCATCTGCTCGGTCAGCGCGATGCGGCCGGCGCCGGAGACGGCGAGTCGTGACGAGGCGGCGTCCACCTTGAGCGTGAGCACCTCGCCGCGGATGGAGATGTCGCCGGTAACCTGCCCGATGCCTTCATCGCCGACGAACAGGTCGCTGATCGACCCGCGTACGTCGTAGCGCGGGAACTCGAACGTGCCGCTGCCGCCGGCAGTGAAATCCAGGAACCCCGAGAGCGCCACCGTCGATGATTTGGCGGCGGCAAGCGCCTCCACGGGGATGCGGCGGCCGTTGAAGTTGAACGCGTAGGTGCCTTCCCAGCCGACGTAGGCGGCGCCGGTGCCGCGGCCCGTGCCCTTCGCCACCTCGATGTTGTCGAGACGCACGCCGGCCCCCTCGAACCTCAGGGCCGTCGTGGCGCGCTCGAACGGTTCGCCGTACGCGACGCCGTTGACGATCGTCAGGTTGCCGAACCCGAGGGGCGTCTCGTACCTGCCGTAGAGGTGCCATTCGCCGCTGACCAGACCGTCCACGGGATAGTCGTCGAGCTGAAAGGCGTGACGCAGATCGGCAAGCGGACGGTTCTCGATGCTGACGCGCGCGTTGATCTCCTCGCCGGTGTCGCGGCGCGGGTAGCCGAGCGAGAAGCGGCCGTCGGCGCGGATGATCGATTCCCCGGACCGGATCACCACGTCTTCGACGTCCGTGTAGCTGTTTTCGATGACAGCGCGGCCGCGCGCGCTCCCCCAGTTCACGTCCCACGCGGTCATGCGTTCGCCGGTAAAGGTGCCCTCGATGCGCGGGCGCCGGAAGCTCTCGAGCATGATGCCGTCGAACGTGCCGTAGCCGCCGATGGGGATCGCTCGCGTGGGCGCGCCGAACGCCGTCATGATCGCGGCGAGGAATCGATCGCTCTCCTGCCAGTCCGAGCTCGTGACGTGGAACGGCATGCGGGACTCTTCGCCGTACTTGGTGCGCCCCTCGAATTCGACGTAGGTCTCCGGCGTCGCCACGCGTCCGGACGAGACGTTCACCCAGTCAGGATCGAAGCGGTAGGTGAGCTGGCCGCCGATGGGTACCGGCGCGAGCGGCAGATGGTTGCTGAAGGGCCCCCACGATTTTCCGAGCTGCTCGTCGGCGGTGATTGCCTCGACGGGGATGCGCCGCGTCATCACCCCGGCACTCGACGGCGGCGTGACGCCGACGGTGCCTTCGCCACGACGTTCCGCGAAGCGGCCCGATGGCCAGACGAGGAGGTTGCGCCCCGTCGCGCGACCCGCGAGCCGCAGTCCCTTCGTCTCGAGGAAGTTGGTGAAGGTGAGCAGGTCGACGTTCGCGTAGCGGGCGTCGAAGGTGTGCGTCATGCGCACGCCCGGCTTGCCGATCGGCGACATCAGGTACGTGAAGTCCGCCTGCCCGCCGTAGAACCTAGCCGTCGCCTCAGTGACCTGAAAGCGATCCGGCAGCCAGATCAGCGAACCCTTGAGGTCGGCGAAACGATACGCATTCACACCGGCCTGCGGGCTGTAGAAATCCCCCTTCAACTCGCGGCCGCCCTTGAACAGGTGGAACGTGCCGGTGAAGTCACCTTCGCCGTGAAGGCTGAACGTGTCGTGCGCGAAGAAGAGCTCGCGCATCCGTGGGAAGTCGATGCGCGACTTCACGTGATACGTCTGCTCGGGCCAGCGGCCGAGATCGACCTCGCCGGTCACGACAGACTTCGCGCCGTCGGTGAGGAGATCGAGGCGGTCGAAGAGTACCTTGCCGCCCTCGATGACGAAGGTGGAGGTCATGTCCGCGCGCATCGGCACGTAGTTCTGGATCGCCACCGTTCCGTTGGAGAACTTCGCCGAACCGGTGTATTGGTCGGCGGGCCTGGCGACGATCACCTCGAGGTTGCGCGCAACGGTGCTCCACGGCGTGCCATGGTCCTCGTAGGTGAACTCGCCGCGATGCGCACGCACGTATTGAAGCGTCGTCGTCCAGCGGCTCGGCCCGCGCGGGCCGCCGCGCGTGAACCGCGGGAAGTTGTGCCGGCCGTTCGGAAATTCCGGCGAGGACGGGAAGGTTTCAACGAACATCTTCCAGTCCTCCATGGTGATCGCGTCGAACACGACACGGCGGTTGAAGAGCGTGTTCCACGGCATCGAGACGTCGATCCGCTGGGCAGTGAGGAACGGACGCGACTCCGGCGTGAGCCCTTCGATGAGCAGGTCCTCGACCACGTACTTGCCGGTCCAGAGGTGAACCGACAGCCGCCCGATGTGCATCGGCCGCTGGAGGAACTTCGATCCCTCCTGCTCCGCCCGTCGCCGGACGAACGGCCCGACGTCGACGGTGACGGTCGTGACCGCCGCGGTCGCGAGGATCACCGCGAACACGAGGACGGCGATCTTCATCGCGCGCCGTGCTGTCCGCGTCAGCGGGTGGTGGAGGAACTTCTTCACTCGATTACGACGAGCACTGCGCCTGCTTCGACGGAGGCCCCCTCGGAGGTCCTGACGTCCGCCACCGTACCGGCCCTGGGCGAGCGCAGCTCGTTTTCCATCTTCATCGCCTCGACGACGACCACGCCCTGGCGGGCTGCCACGGCGTCGCCGCGCGCGACGAGCACTTTCACGATCTTCCCCGGCATGGGCGCGGTGACGGTGTGAGGGCCGTGACCGGCCGCGGCGCCATCGTGCCCGCGCCGGGCCCATGCGCCGCGCGACATCCCAACCGCGGCGCCCACCACCCGGCCGTTCACGTGCACCGACAGGTTGCCGGAGGCTGGCGGATCCTCGTGGACGGCGATGTCATACGATTTGTGATCGAGGATGAGCGAAAACGCGCCGTTCACAGGTGTGACGTCGGCGGCGTGCCGCTGGCCGTCAACCACCACGATCAGGCCGCCGGCGGAGCGCTCGATGTCCACCCGCCGCGTGCGTCCGTTGATCTCGACCTCGTAGGTCACGTCCGGAGTCCTTCGATGCGGGCCCGGGTCTTCCATCGCGATCCGGGTTCCGGGCTCGGAGGTCCGGAGTCGTGGCCCGGTCGAGGCGAGGGAGTGGGCTCCTCGCGAATCCCCGATCTCGGATCCCGGATCCCGGCATAAAGGGCGGCGGCGATCGTCGCCACCTCTTCGTCGGCATCGCCGGGCGGCATGAACGGCTCCCCCTGGCGCGACTTGAGCAGGCGGTCGAGCGACGTCGTATCGAAGTGCCCGTTCTCGAAGTCGGGCTGCGCCAGCATCCAGCGGAAGAACGGGACCGACGTCCGGATGCCCACCACGTCGTACTCGAAGAGGGCGCGGCGCATGCGCGCGATCGCCTGCGCCCGATTCTCGCCCCAGGCCACGAGCTTCGAGATGAGCGGGTCGTAAAAGATCGGCACGTCCGATCCCGCTTCGGCGCCGCTGTCGTGGCGGATGCCGGGACCGTCCGGCAATCGCAACCGGGTTATGCGTCCCGGCGAGGGCATGAAGCCGCTGTCCGGATCCTCGGCGTAGATGCGGCATTCGATGGCGTGCCCGCGCGGAGTGATCAGCGTCTGCGGATCGAGGGTCAGCTTCTCGCCCTGGGCGATCCGGATCTGCCACTGCACCAGGTCCACACCCGTGACGAGCTCCGTGATCGGATGCTCCACCTGGAGTCGCGTGTTCATCTCGAGGAAGTAGAAGCCGCCGTCCTCGTCGAGGAGAAACTCGATCGTGCCGGCGTTCGTGTAGCCGACCGACGCGGCAACCTTCGCCGCCGCGGCGGTGATCCGCTGGCGCTGCTCGGGCGACAGCGCGACCGAGGGCGTCTCTTCGATGACCTTCTGGTGTCGGCGCTGGATTGAACACTCGCGCTCGACGAAGGGCAGGACCGTGCCGTGCGTGTCCCCGAGCAGCTGCACCTCGATGTGGCGGGGCCGGGTGAGGCGCCGCTCGATGTAGAGAGCGGTGTCGCCGAAGGACGCACCCGCCTCGGAGCGGGCGGCGCGGACGGCGCTCGACAGCTCCGCGCGGCTCCAGACGACGCGCATGCCCTTGCCGCCGCCGCCGGCGACCGCCTTGACCATGATCGGGTAGCCGATATCCCCCGCCAGCTCGGCGATCTTGTCCTCGGAGACGTCCTCGGCGAGCGGTTCTTCGGTCCCCGGAACGACCGCCACGCCGGCCTGACTCGCCGCCTGACGCGCGGCCGTCTTGCTGCCCATGCGCCGCATCGCCTCGGCGGTCGGGCCGATGAAGGTCAGCCCGGCGTCCGTGCAGGCAGCCGCGAAGGCTTCGTTCTCGGCCAGGAAGCCGTAGCCCGGGTGGACGGCGTCGGCGCCGGAACGGCGCGCGGCATCGAGGATTTTGTCGATGCGCAGGTAGCTGTCGGTGGGGGGATTGGGTCCGATCGGGTACGCCTCGTCAGCCATCCGGACGTGGCGAGCGGTTCGATCGCACTCGGAGTACACGGCTACGGACGCGAGCCCGAGGTCCCGGCACGCGCGGATGATGCGTACGGCAATCTCGCCGCGGTTGGCAATCAGTATCTTGTGCAAGACAGTCGTGTAGCGCGCAGGCATCGCCCGCGCGGCCCAGGCAGGCAGCCGGATCGCTTGACGATTCTATCACTTAGCCAGGGTCAGAGTTGACTCGGACCGGGGTCAGAGTTGACTCGGACCGGGGTCAGAGTCGACTCGGACCCCGGTCTGACCCCGGTCTGACCCGTTCAGCGGATGACGCCTTTGCGCACGGCATAGAGGACGATCTCAGCGGCGCTGTGGACATCCAGCTTTTCCATGATCCGCGACCGGTGGGTGTCCACCGTGCTCGGGCTGAGGAAGAGCAGCGCCGCGATTTCCTTGTTCGTCTTCCCTTCCGCGATGAGCTGGAAGATCTCCCGCTCGCGTTCGGACAGGAGCTCGTAGCGATCGGTGATGCCACGATCCGCGAGCTGACGGACGTAGTCGTCGGCAATCACGCGGGCAATGGCAGGGCTGAAGAACGACTTGCCAACCGACACAGCCTCGACCGCCTGCAGCAAGTCGACGTCCGCTGAATCCTTCAGCAGGTACCCGGAGGCGCCGGCTCGCAGCATCTGCGTCACATACGCTTCGTCAGCATGCATGCTCAGGACGAGCAGGCGTGTGCCCGGGACCTTGCGCGTGATCTGTCTCACTGCTTCGATACCGTTCAGGAGCGGCATGGCGACATCCACGATCGCGACGTCTGGCTTGACCTCCTCCGCCTGCCGCACGGCCTCGCGACCGTCGCCAGCTTCCGCCACGACCTGCCACTCGGGGCGTGCCTCGAGCACCTTGCGGAGTCCCTGGCGCACGACCGTATGGTCGTCGGCAAGCAGGATGCGGAGCCGCGGCATGGCGATCAGCCTGCGCGACGCTCGGCGGTCCGGAACGGCAGGATCTCGCCCGCCGCAAGAGGCAGCCGCACGACCACGCGCGTTCCGCCTTCGGCGCGGTTCTCGATGGTGAACGCGCCGCCGAGGCTCGCGGCGCGCTCGCGCATGCCGATCACCCCAATGCCGCGTCGGACGCCGCTCTCGCCGCCCGTCCTGGCAATTCCGCGCCCGTCGTCTTCGATGGTGAGCTGCAGGTGATCGTCACGCCGCATCAGGCGCACGGTGGTGCTCGTCGCGTCGGCATGCTTCGAGACGTTGGTCAGCGCTTCCTGCACGATCCGGTAGATGCCGACTTCGACGTCGGGCGGCAGCCGATCGTCCATCCGTTCGTGCGTGAGCTGCGCGCGAACGCCGGTGCGTTTCGAAAACCCACGCAGGTAGGTTTCGATAGTGTCCGGCAGGCCAAGGTCGTCGAGCATCGACGGATGCAGCAGCTGCGACATGTCACGGACGCTCTGCAGCGCCGACTCGGCAATCGCGCGCGCCTCGCCAAGCGAATGCGCCCCGCGCGAGCCCGCGGCGAGCTCGCGGTGCGCCACGCCAAGCTCCATCTTGATCGCGGTGAGCGCCTGGCCGACCTCGTCGTGCAGCTCGCGCGCGATCACACGGCGCTCTTCCTCCTGCGCGCTGACCAGGCGCGAGGACAGACGTTCGAGGTCGAGCCGATTCTGCACTTCCGCGGCGCGGCGCTGATCGATCTCGCGCTCGAGCCGGCCGACGTGGCGCGTCGCGAGCACCGCGACGAAGATGCCAAGGAGCAGGGTAAAGCCGCCGGTGTTCACGACTCGCTGGCGCAGCTCGGCGTACATCAGCGAGGTTTCGACCTGGTGCCGCTGCTCCGCCACGCCGCGCAGGGCCGCCAGCCGATCGAGAATGCGGAGGATGGTGTCGCGGCGCGGGACGATACGGTCGCGCAGGAAGGCAGCCGACGCAACGGAACTGCGCGGCATGTCAGGTCCGAAAACCACGTCGGTCGAGGCCCAGTAGTCGTCGAGCTCCGTCTGCAGCAGCGCCCACTGCTGCCGCTCGAGCGGGGAATGCACGCCGGGGACATAGGCTGGCAGCAGCTGGCCGATGTCGCCGCGGATCTGATTCAGTTCGTCGCGGTAGTACTGGCGCGTAATCGCGCCGGTGTCCACCAGCGCGTCGCGCAGGTAAATCGATCCAAGCAGGACGCTCGTGCGGATGGTGGAGAGAACGCGCTCGCCGCGAATGAAGCTGTCGCGCGCCTCGGTGACGCGGTTCTCGACGTCGGTAACGCCGCGCGCGAGCTCGTAGACGGAAAACGTCCACAGCGCGAACACGGCGATGAAGCCAACGGCGAGAACGCCCCGGATTGTCGAGGGGGGACGCATGCGGCGGGCCACCGGACCAGGAGGGCTCTCCACGCGACGATCGTACGCCCCGGGCTCCAGACCCGTCCAGCCGTTCACGCGTCCCCAGCTGAGCAGTGACCGAGGATGGCTTCAACCCATCCCTGCGCGCCTTCCGCTTCGGTCACATACGCCGTTGGCACGTTGCCAATGAGGCGCGCCTGGTCGACGGCGCTGTTGCGCACGACAACGGGCGCATCCACTTCACGCAGCAACGCGCGGTGGCGCCATTCCTCGCCGATACCGACGGTGAGCGGCCGCGGTCCGGCCGCTTCGTAGAGAGCCATGACCAGGCGCACGGCGTGGCCAAGCCGCGGCATACCGAAATCGATCACTTCCCAGTCGCTGTCGTCCTCGCTCGCTGGCATCGCCGAGAAGAAACCCCGCGGGATGTGCAGGGCCGCGCCGCGGTTGCTGATGAAGGGATGCCGCAGCCCGAGTTGTTCCTGCAGCGCGATTACCGTCGCCGCATCACGGTCCGCGCACAGCACGACGTGCATGTCGCAGCGCGAGAGCGCCTCGAATGCGGGCCGCACGTCGGCCAGCGCTCGCGGATGCGCGAGGAGGCACCCCGCATCGGCGATGATGACAACGCTGGCCGACGGGAGCGGCGGTTGAGGGCTGAGGAACGGTGCAGCTGCAGGGACCGGCGGGGTGGTGATCACGTCAATCTCCTGCCGACACTCTATGGGCCGGGAGACTGCGGTGCTATCGGGTGAACCCTGTATTTTGCGCGGGCGACCCGAGCCGGCCGGCCCGCGGCGTGTCGCGGGCCGGGAAAATACAGGATGGACCCGATACCCGGGACACGCCGCTTCGCCGCACACTGCACGTGAAAGGAGATCCCGATGCCCCCCACTCCCGGTTACAACGCGGCGGCCGGCTCCGAACCGGTCGAGTTTTCAGTGGAAGATGCCATGCTCAACACGTGGGTCGACGACACGAGCGTGTACCTCAAGCTGGACGACGACGCTATTCCGCACGAAGGGCCTCCACAGGATCAATCCTGAGCACCCTCAGCGCCGGCAGAAGCGCCGATATCGTGGCGGTGCTGACGAGCACCGCCGCGGCGACGCCGCCCGTGATGAGATCGGGCTTCACCACATCCGTCAGTACGTGCCCCAGCCACACCGTCAGCCATAGCCCCGCAAGCACCCCAGCCGCAGATCCGATTGTGACCGCACGCAGAGCTTGCGCGACGACGAGCTGCACCACGGCCGCCGGATCCGAACCGAGTGCGACGCGCACGCCGAACTCACGCGTTCGCTCCGCGACGGCGCGCGCCGTGAGCCCGTAAATTCCCAGAGCCGCCAGCACCAGGCCGAGCCCGCCAAGGACCGCGAGCACCGCAGCGCGAAAGCGGTGGGGGTTGAGCGAGTCGGCAAGAAAGGCTTCGAGGGTCGCGACACGATGGATAGGGAGTTGTGGATCGACCGCGGCGGCCGCGGCGCGCAGGACACCAACGGCGTCGAGAGGTTCCCCCCTGGTGCGCATCACGAATGCGACCGGAGCGGCCGCGACGCTGCCCTGCCCGTACGCCGTATAGATCGTCGCCTCCGGCACCTGCTGTAACCCCACGTCGCTCACATCGTCCACGACACCGATGACGGTGAGCCAGAAATTCTGGGAGCCGCGACGGATGCGGCGCCCGACCGGGTCCTGTCCCGGCCAGTGCCGCTGCGCGAGCAGTCGGCTCACGACGGCCACAGGCGGGGCGGTTCCGGAATCGGAGTCCCTGAACGTCCGTCCGGCAAGCTCTCGAATGCGCATCACTTTGAAGTAGTCGGGACTGACGCGCCGGAATTGCGCGGTGTGGCGTTGGCCGTCTGGCGCCGGCTGATTCTCGACGTCGTAGATCGTGACGAACGCGAATCCGGGCTGAAACAGGTTCTGCGTCGTGCTCGCGGCGACGATGGCGGGCTCGGAGCGCAGGCGATCGAGGATGGCGGCAATCGTCTGCGCGCGCCGCTCCGGAGTGCCATACGACGTTTCCGGCAGACGCACCTGCGCGGTGAGCACGTGGTCTGGCGAGAAGCCCGGCGACATCGCCGCCGTTCGCGCGAAGCTGCGGACCAGCACGCCGCCGGCGACGAGCAAAGCCAGGCACAGAGCGGTCTGCGTCACCAGCAACGCGGCGCGCACGCGCACGTCACCACGAGAACCGGTGCTGCGCCGCGAGGCGTTGCCGAGAGAACCCGCCGCATCAGCGCGCAGGGCGCGGACCGCGGGAACGATTCCGGACAGGAACATGCAGACGAGCGCCAGCAGGACGGTGAAGAACTGAACGCGCCAGTCGATCGACACCTGGCCGAGCGTGTTCGTGCTCGCCGGGTTCAACGCCAGCAGCGCGGGCACGGCGCCACGCGCCAGCAGCAGGCCTGCAACGGCGCCGAAGCTGCTGACGATGGTCGTTTCGATCGCGTACAGGCGCAGGAGATCGGCGCGACCTGCGCCGAGCGCGAGCCGCAGGGCCATTTCGCCGCGACGCCCGAGCACCTGCACGAGGGTCAGGTTGGCGAGGTTGGCGCATGCAATCAACAGAACCGCGATTGTGGCGCCCATCAGCACGAGCAGCGCCGGCCGCATCTCGCCGAACTGCCACTCGCGGACGGTCCAGGCGCCGCCGGTCCACCCGCCATGCGTGAGCGGGAACTCGCGCGCGAGCTCCCGCGTCAAGGCATCGATTTCCTCGCTCGCCTGGTGCACGGTGGTGCCGTCGCGCAGTTCGGCGACGGTCACAACGAAGGTCGCCGGCCCGCTGATCGGGTCGAGCGCGGTCCCCGGTGTGATGCCGATCGGCGTGAACACCTCGGCGTCGAGCAGCGGCGGCGGAAAGCCGGCGGGAAGCACGCCGACGATCTCCCGCGGCTCGCCGTGCACGACGAGACGCGTCCCGACGATTCCCGGGCTTCCGCCAAACCGTCGCTGCCACAAACCGTGCGTAATCATTGCCGCGCCGCTGCGCGGTCGATCTTCTTCACCTGTGAACGCGCGGCCAAACTGCGGCGTTATCCCCATCATCTCGAACAGCCCCGCCGTGACGAGGCCGCCCTTCACCACCTCCGGTTCGCCGTTGCCTGTGAGCAGCATGTCTCGCAACGAGAACGCCTCGAGGCGGGCCATGGTCCGCGTCCGCTCGCGAAAGCGAACCAGGTCGATCGGGTGGAGGGGGTTGCGATGCGAGACGTCCGACGAACCCGGCGGATTCAGGTACAGCGCGACCGTCCTATCGCCGGCGGCGAAGGGCACCGGCCGCAGCAGCGTGGCGTTCAGCACCGCAAAGATTGCCGCGTTGGCCCCGATCACCAGGGCCAGTGTGATCACTGATGCGAGGAAGTACGCCGGGCGGCGGATCAGCGACCGAAATGCGTGGACGAACTCGGCGCGAAGGGCATCCATGGCCGAGGATCGTAGGCCTCGGCCCGTGAACCAGCCAGCGCATTGATCTCATCGAAAGCAGGAACTCTGCTCATCGGTCTTCGGCCGCTGGTCACAGGTTCAGGCACGGACGCGACCAGAGATCAGAGAGCAGAGATCAGAGCGGAATGTTGCCGTGCTTTTTCGGCGGGTTCCGGTCGCGCTTCGTGTCGAGGTGGGCGAGCGCGGTGATCAGTTTCTGGCGCGTCCGCCGCGGCGGGATCACTTCGTCCACGAACCCGCGGCTCGCGGCCACATAGGGATTGGCGAACTTCTCGCGGTACTCCGCAATCTTCGCGGCACGGGCGGCGGCAAGATCCCGCGCCGCATCGAGCTCGCGCTTGTAGAGGATGTTCACCGCGCCCTCGGCGCCCATCACGGCGATCTCCGCCGTCGGCCACGCGTAGTTGACATCGGTGCGAATGTGCTTGCTCGACATGACGCAGTAGGCGCCGCCGTACGCTTTGCGCGTGATGACGGTGAGCTTCGGCACCGTTGCTTCGGCGAACGCGAAGAGCAGCTTCGCGCCGTGGCGGATGATGCCGCCGTACTCCTGCACGGTCCCCGGGAGAAACCCGGGCACGTCCTCGAAGGTCACGAGCGGAATGTTGAAGGCGTCGCAGAACCGGACGAACCGCGCGCCCTTGACGGACGCGTCGATGTCGAGCGTGCCGGCGAGATACGCCGGCTGGTTGCCGACGATTCCCACCGGACGCCCTGCGAGCCGCGCGAAGCCGACGATCATGTTCTTCGCGTAGTGGCGGTGCACCTCGAGGAAGTAGCCCTCGTCCACGATCGCGTGAATCACGTCGAGCATGTCGTAGGGCTGGTTCGGCGACGGCGGGACGATCGTGTCGAGACTCTCATCGGCGCGGTCCACGGGATCGGCGCTCTCAACCCGAGGCGGATCGTCCACGTTGTTGCCAGGCAGGAATCCCAGGAGGTCGCGGACGAGCAGCAGGCACTCGCGATCGTCCTCCACCGCGAAGTGGGCGACGCCGCTCTTCTCGTTGTGCGTCATCGCGCCGCCGAGCTCCTCCTTCGTGACCTCCTCGTGCGTGACTGTCTTGATCACGTCCGGCCCGGTCACGAACATGTAGCTCGTTCGCTTGACCATGATCGTGAAGTCGGTGATCGCCGGGGAGTAGACGGCGCCGCCGGCGCACGGCCCCATGATCGCCGAAATCTGCGGCACCACACCGGATGCCAGCGTGTTGCGCAGGAAGATGTCGGCGTACCCGGCGAGCGACAGCACGCCCTCCTGGATGCGCGCGCCTCCCGAGTCGTTGAGCCCGACGATCGGCGCGCCCATCTTCATCGCGAGATCCATGATCTTCACGATCTTCGCCGCGTTGGTCTCGGAGAGCGATCCGCCGAAGACGGTGAAGTCCTGCGCGAAGGCGTAGACGACGCGCCCGTTGACGCGGCCCAGCCCGGCGACGACGCCGTCGCCCGGCACGATCTGCTCCGCCATCCCGAAGTCGAGACAGCGATGGGTGACGAACTTGTCGATCTCCTCGAACGTGCCCGGATCGAACAGCAGCTCGATGCGCTCACGCGCCGTGAGCTTGCCCGCATCCCGCTGCTTCTTGAGGCGCTCTTCCCCGCCGCCGAGTTCAGCGCGCCGTTCGAGGTCAGCGAGCAGATCGCGTGTCGCCATCAGGCCTTCGCGCCCGCAGCCTGCGCCTTTTCCCAGTCCGCGAGGAACTTCGCGAGGCCGGCGTCGGTCAGCGGGTGCTTGAACGACTGTTCGATGACGGCGGCCGGCACGGTGACGACGTCGGCGCCGAGGCGCGCCGCCTCGACAATGTGAATCGGGTTGCGGACGCTGGCGACGAGCACCTCGGTGGGGTACTCGAAGTTGTCGAAGATTTCGACGATCTCGCGAACCAGGTTCATGCCCGTGGCCCCGATGTCATCGAGCCGACCGACGAACGGGCTCACATACGATGCGCCGGCCTTCGCCGCGAACCACGCCTGCGTGGCCGAGAAGATCAGCGTGACATTCACCTTCTTCCCCTCGCCCGCCAGCGCCTTGCACGCCCGGACACCGTCCTTCGTGAACGGCACCTTGACGACCATGTGCTCGTCGATCGAGGCGAGATCACGTCCTTCGCGCATCATGCCGGCGAAGTCGGTGGCTGTCACCTCGCCGCTGACGGGGCCCTTCACGGTCTGGCAGATGTGCTTGAGGATCTGCCGGTAGTCGCCGCTCTCCTTCGCGAGCAGCGACGGGTTGGTCGTTACGCCGTCGAGAATGCCGAGCGCGGCGAGCGCCTCGATCTCCTTGACGTTGCCGGTATCCACGAACAGCTTCATCTCAAACTCCCAGGTTCCAGTTCCCAAATCGCCGACGACGATCCCAAACACCGAACCCCGGATCGAAGCTCAGCGCTCGACCACAGGGTTGCTCAGCGCGCCGATCCCTTCGATCTTCACCATCATGCGATCGCCGGGCTTGATCGGTCCAACCCCAGAGGGGGTGCCGGTGGTGATCACGTCCCCCGGGTACAACGTCATGACGCCGGTGACGAATTCGATCAGTTGCTCCACGGGGAAGATGAGTTGATTGGTATTGGAGGACTGCTTGCGTTCGCCGTTGACCCAGCCTTCGATCGCCAGTGAGCTGCTGTCGAGCCCGACCGCAATGCAGGGACCCATCGGCGCGAACGTGTCGAACCCCTTCGCGCGCGTGTACTGGACGTCCTTCCTCTGCAGATCGCGCGCCGTCACGTCGTTCAGGCAGGTCAGGCCGAGCACATGGTCGCGCGCGACTGACGCCTTCACACGTGTGGCGGTCCGGCCGATCACAACCGCCAGCTCCGACTCGTAGTGGATCTCGCCGAGGCCGGTCGGCACGCGGATCGGCTCCTCGGGGCCAATCACCGCCGTCGCCGGTTTCAGGAACATCAGCGGCTCCGCTGGAAGCGGCTTGTTCATTTCGGCCGCGTGGTCCTTGTAGTTGAGGCCGATGGCCACGATCTTCGACGGCTTGATCGGCGCCAGGAAGGCAAGACCCTTCTCTTCCACCGGCGACCCGGGGACGTAGTCGCCGAACACGTCGCCTTCCAGCCAGAACAGGTCGCCGGCGCGCTCGACGGCGTACCGTCCTCCCATGCCATTCCGAACCCTGTAGATGCGATCCATAACTCAATTCAACGAAACGAGAAGCGTCACCGCGCCGTGTCCTCGACCGTCGTCGACGGCCGGCTCATGTTCGGGACGGGAAAACGATTATCTATCGCGACGACGGCATAGACATACCGCGCACCCGGCGACACGGCGTCGTCGTGGTAGCTGGCCTCGGTGATGGGCGTCCGCGTGAGCGGCCGCAGTGTGTCATCAGCCGCGTCGCCGCGCAAGACTACGTAGCCGCCGAGATCGGGCTCGGTGTTCGGTTCCCAAATCAGGTGAATCGCGCCAGCCGAGGCCACGGTCGCAAGGCCCGTCGGCGGCGCCGGCGCGAAGGTGTCAACCGCAGTGACGCAGGCGTCGGGCGATCGATCGCCAACGCGCGCGTCGGGCCCGACGCCGCGCACCGCGCGCACGGTGTAGCACCGTTCTTCGCCGAACTGGACGGTGTCGAGAAACGTCAGCGCGGCGAGCGGGGCCGGGTTGAGCGGCGTAGGAGGCTGTGCGTGCCACAGTTGCTCGGCGGGCGCCTCGGGTGGCGTGAATGGATCCGGGATTCGGCGGTAGACGTTGTATCCAATCGGGCCCGCGTCAGCCGGCGCCGCCGGCAGCACCGGTTCGGCAGGCGTCGGCTCCACGTCGCCCTCGGGCTCGATTTCGAACGGGGGCGGTTCGTCGGGCAATGCGCGCTCCAGCAGGAAGCCGATCAGCCCTCCGGACGGCTCCCACGTGACGGTGACCTGCTGCTCGGAGTACTGCACGTCGACCGAAGGCGGCGGGTCGGGAAGCGGCAGCAGCGGCAGCTCGGCAAGCGGGCTCGGCGGCCCGACCCGGCGCCGCGGGCTCCACGGATACGCCATGTAGAAGCGGCGGAGCGGCGGCGGGGCCACGGCTCGCGGGATTCGTGGCTTCGGAGGTCCGCCCGCGGTTGCCGGCAGCGCGGGCTCGGCGGCTCGCGGGTTCGCCGGTTCGGTCCGTGCGCTCGATTCCTCGC
>Ga0307409_100000401_pt1 | contig 18450 bp, 17 predicted proteins | sample 322Ometagenome_2_FD_203888 | JGI IMG/M metagenome (GOLD analysis project Ga0307409, IMG submission 203888) | Maize rhizosphere microbial communities from greenhouse at UC Davis, California, United States - 322HYB-O-2 | ecosystem: Host-associated > Plants > Roots > Rhizosphere > Soil | place... | reverse complement strand
CGCCTCGGCGAGCTCGCCGGTGCGCAGCTCGACCTTGTGCAGCGCCTCGCGCGTCTCGTTGAAGAGGCGCACGTTCTCGAGGGCGAGGCCCATGCTCGACGCGACGGTCGCGAGCAGGCGCACGTCGACGGCGGAGAAGGCGTCGTCGCGATCGAAGCTCTCGACGCCGATCATGCCGAGCATGCGCTCGCCGCTCAGGATCGGCACTCCCATCAGCGACCGGCACGCCTCGGGGTCGGGAGCCTCGAGGAGATGCAGCTCGACCATCTCGCGCTGGCTGTTGGCGACGACCGGCTGGCGCGTGGCCTGCATCTGCCGCCAGGCGCCGCGCGGCGATGGCGGCACCGGCGGCGGCCGCAGCCGCTCGCCGCGCCGGACGACGTAGAGCTGGTGGATGAGGTCGGTCTCGGGGTCGTGCCAGCGGATGCCGACATCGTCGCTCGCGAACACCTGGCGCAGCTTCTCGCCGACGAGGTCGACGATCGCCTGGAAGTCGAGCTCCGCCGCGATCCCCTGCTCGATGCTGTTGATCAGCGCGAGCTCGGCGTTGCGCTGCTCGGCTTCCTTCAGCAGCCGCTGCGTCTCGTCGAACAGGCGCGCGTTCTCGAGCGCGACGCCCATCTCGCCGACGATCGTCTGCAGCAGCCTGATCTCGGTCTCGCCGAAAGCGTGCTCGCGCTCGAAGCTCTCGATCAGGACGACACCGGCGACGCGATCGCCGGCGACGATCTTCACGCTGACGCTCGAGAGCGAGCACTCGGTTCCCGGCGCGACGCCCGCCGCCGCGACCTCGGCCGCGGTGTTGCGGACGATGACGCTGCGGTTGCCGGTGACTTCCTTCCAGCGCGCCTCCGACGCCGTCACCGGCGGCATCGTCACGCGCACGCCGCGCTCGATCTCGTAGAGGAAGTGGGCGGTCCGCGTGGCGTGGTCGTACCAGCGGATGCCGATGGTGTCGGTGTGCAGCACCTCGCGCAGCTTCTCGCCGACCAGCTCGACGATGGCCTGGAACGAGAGCGAGCCGGCGATCCCCTGCTGGATGCTCGTGATCACCGCCAGCTCGGCGTTGCGCTGCGCGGTCTCCTTGAGCAGGCGCTGCGTCTGGTCGAACAGGCGCGCGTTCTCGAGCGCGCCGCCCATGCTCGCCGCGATCGTCTGCAGCATGCGCACGTCCTCGTCGCTGTACGCATATTCGCGTTCGTGGTTCTGCAGCCCGATCGCGCCGAGGACGCGGTTGCTGCCGATGATCGGCACCCCCGCGATCGAGTGCGCCCAGTCGGTGCCGGGCGCCGGGCCCATGCCGGCGCGCGTCTGCTCGTCACGGGTGTTGGCGACTCGCGGCAGCCGATTGCGGATGATCTCGGTGACCGGCCCGCCGCGGTCGAGCGGCCAGGGCGGCGGCAGCGGCAACGGCCGGCCGTGCTCGTAGCGATAGAGCACCTGGACCGTGTCGGCCTTCTCGTCGCACCACAGGATGTTGACGTTGCCGGTGCGAAAGACCTCGCGCAGCTTGTCGCCGACCAGCTCGACGATCGCCCGGAAGTCGAGCTCGGCGCTGACCGCCTGCTGGATCGCGTGGATGATCTCGAGCTCGTTGGCGCGCTGCGCCAACGCAGCCCGGGTCTCGGCCAGCTCGCGGCGCAAGGCTTCCTTCTCGGCATCGTCGGCGCTGCGAGCCATCTGCATGCGGTCTCTCCGGGGCGCAGGCAGTCTACAGGGGCGCCGCCCGTGCCCTGGCGCCGGCTCGGCCCGACACGCTGCGCAAGGCCTTCCCGACCGTCGCGCCGCAGCGACGCCGCGTCGCTTGTATCGATCTGCACGCGAGGACGCCGTGCACGGCGTCACGTCGCGGGCCGCTGCACGCGTGCACGGCGCATCGCCGCTTCCTACCATGCCTTTCCCCTCGACTGGAGAGACGCATGCCCTGGCGCAACGGCCCGCACACACGGCCCCCCGGCGGCGACGCCGAACGCGACCGCCTGCCGCGGGCCATCGCCGCACGCTTGATCCGCGCCGGCAGGCTCGCCGACGTCCCCGCCGCATCCGCCGCGGCGGGCTTGGCGCCCGGGCGACGCGAGCCGCCGCGGATGCCGCTCGGCCGGTGGTCGCGCGAGGTCTTCGAGCTGGTCGAGTGGCGCCGCTTCGAGGCGGTCGTCGAGGCGCTGTTCGGGCAAGCCGGATTCGAGACGCGCTCGCAGCCGCACGGCGCCGACGGCGGCGTCGACATCTGGCTCCATTCGATCCACCACGCCGACGGCGACGCGCCGGTCTCGATCGTCCAGTGCAAACAGTGGATGCGCTGGAAGGTCGGCGTCAAGGAAGTGCGCGAGCTGCGCGGCGTCATGGCCCAGCACGGCATCGCGCGCGGCCAGTTCGTGACGACGTCGGACTTCACCGGCGACGCGCGCGAGTTCGCCGCCGGCAACGGCATCGGCCTGCACGACGTCGACGGACTGCTGCGCCTGATCGCGACGCGCACGCCCGAGCAGCAGCAAGCATTGCTGCAGGTCGCCTTCGCGGGCGACTGGTGGCGGCCGACGTGCGCGAGCTGCGGCATCAAGCTCGTCGAGCGGACGGCGCGGCAGAGCGGCAGGATTTTCTGGGGCTGCGAGAACTACGCTCGCGGCTGCAAGACGCAGCTGCCGGTGCGTCATCAAGCGCGCGCCGGCGCCGACAAGCTCTAAACTGCGCCCGGGTGCCGGTCCCGCGCGGACCGGCAGGTGTCGCGATGGTCGGGCCGCCACGCGGACGACCCGACAGCGCCGATGCCCACCGATCCCGTTCAGCTCGTCGCCGCGGCGATCTTCGCCGTCGCGCTCTGCCACACCTTCGCGGCCAAGCAGCTCGAGCGACTCGCCGCCCGCTTGCCGCGCCACGCCGGGCTGTTTCATCTGCTGGGCGAAGTCGAGGTCGTGTTCGGCTTCTGGGCCATCGTCCTCGTCGGCTTCATCGCCCTGGCGCGGGGCGACGACCAGGCAATCGCGTATGCCGAATCGCGCGACTACACCGAGCCGCTGTTCGTGTTCGTCGTCATGGTCATCACGGCATCGCGGCCGATCCTGCAGACGGTCGTCGCCGGCTTGGGTGTCGTCGCGCGCATCGTGCCGTTGCGCCGACCGCTCGCCGACGTCTGGCTCGGCCTCGCGGCGGTTCCCCTGGTCGGCTCGCTCGTCACGGAGCCGGCGGCGATGACGATCGCGGCGCTGCTTCTCGCGCCGACGATCTTCCGGCCGCAGATGCCCGAGCCCGCCAAGTACTTCGCGCTCGGCGTCCTCTTCGTCAACGTCTCGATCGGCGGCACGATGACGGCATACGCCGCTCCGCCGGTGCTGATGGTCGCGGCGGCCTGGCAGTGGGACAGCGCCTTCATGCTGTCGCACTTCGGCTGGAAAGCGGCACTCGCGGTCGTCGCCAACGCGACGCTCGCGACGCTGCTGTTGCGCCGCCCGCTCGAGCGCCTCGCCGCGCCGGCGGTCGACGAAGCCGGCGCCGGCCGCGTCCCCGCCCCGGTGGTGCTGGTCCACGTCGTCCTGCTCGGCGGCGTCATCGTCTTCGCCCACCACCCGGTCGCGTTCCTCGCCCTGTTCCTGATGTTCCTCGGCTTCGCACAGGCGTACGAGCGCTACCAGAGCCCGCTCATCGTCAAGGAAGCACTGCTCGTCGGCTTCTTCCTCGCCGGGCTCGTCGTCCTTGGCGGCCTGCAGTCGTGGTGGCTGGAGCCGATCGTCTCGGGACTCGACCCGCTGGCGCTCTTCTTCGGCGCCCTCGGCCTGACGGCGATCACCGACAACGCCGCGCTGACGTACCTCGGCTCGCTCGTCACCGACATCTCGAACGCGTCGAAGGTCGCGCTGGTCGCAGGTGCCGTGGCGGGCGGCGGACTGACGGTGATCGCCAACGCGCCCAATCCGGCCGGCGTCGCGCTGCTGCGGCGCGGCTTCGCCGACGAGTCGATCGGCGCCGGCGAGCTGCTGCTCGGCGCGCTCGTGCCGACCGCCATCGCGGCGGCAGCTTTTCTGTTGCTCTGATCGGCTAGGGACGCTCTGAGCAGGGCATCCCTAGCGATCGTGCGGTGCGATCGCCGCGATCGCTGCGGCGAACGCGCGGTGGCGCTCGACATCGACCGGGCGGTGGCGGGCGGTTTGCCCCGCCGGGTGGTGGCCAAGGTCGTTGCCGCCCCGGAGATCGCGGCGCGGACGGATCGGCCGCGCCTCGAAGCCGCCGCCGCAGTTGGGGCAGACGTTCGCGAGCACGTCGCGCACGCAGTCGGCGCAGAAGGTGCACTCGAAGCTGCAGATGCGCGCGTCGGTCGACTCCGGCGGCAACGCGACGTTGCAGTGTTCGCACGACGGACGAAGCTCGAGCATGGCGAAGGCGGGTCGCGGCGCAGGAGGATGCTGCGCGACGATGGTACGGCGGCGGGGCACGATCCTTGCACGCGGTGCCTGCCGATGGACGAGCAGATCGACATGCTGGCGCTGTCGGCGTCGTTGCCCGAAGCCGAGTTTGCTTCGGGCGACGTCGTCGTTCGCGAGGGCGGCAGCGACGGCAGCCTCTGGGTCCTCGTCTCGGGCGCCTTGCGGGTGCGAAAGGGCGCCGTCGTCGTCAACACCGTGACGCGTCCCGGGGCGCTGCTCGGCGAGATCGCCGTGCTGCTCGAGACGGTGAACGGCGCGACGGTCGAGGCGACGCGACCGAGCGTCCTGCGTCGCGCCGCCGATGGCCGGGCGTTGCTCGCGAGCGATCCGCGCATCACACGGCTGGTCGCGATCGGCCTCGCCGAGCGACTCAATGTCGTCACGACATATCTCGCCGACCTCAAGCACCAGTACGGCGACGCTCCCGGGCTGGCGATGGTCGCCGACGTCCTCGCCAGGCTGGCCGAGCGGCAGGCGCCGAAGGCGCGGCCGGGCTCGGCGCGCGACCCGGACCCCGAGCACTGAGCCGTGGCGCGCGACGCGGCGCGCGACGGCTGGCGCCGCCGTCGCGGAGCCCCCGTCAGAACAGCGATCGCGGCGGCGCCCGCGGTGCGGCGAGCTGCAGGCTCTCCGATCCCATCAGCGAGCGCCAAGACGCGGTGCCTTGGCCGAGGTCGATGTCGACGTGGCACGGCACGGGACCGATCTGTCGGCCGGCGTTGAAGATCCAGGTGTCGCCGATGCGGTCGGCCCACGACCCGTCCGGCTTGAAGGGCGACTCGTGGACGTGGCCGGTGAGCACGAGGTCGGGCCGATGCTCGCCGATCCAGGCGTCGAGATCGGCGTCGCCGTAGTGGCGCCGTCCGGTCCAGCACGTCGGCGATCCGAGCGGTGGCCAGTGGTAGACCCAGAGCCACCGCTTCGGCCGGCGGCGCGCATCGGCGGCGAGCTGCAGCGCGACCGCGGCGCGCCCGGCCGGCCCGTCCCACCACGGGCAGATCGTCACCAGGGTGTCGCCGAACGACACCGAGTCGCCGTCGGTCGGCACGCCCGCGGTGCGCGCGTCGGCGAGCCAGAGGGCCGCCTGCTCGCCCTGCGCGTCGGGACCGGTCAGGTCGTGGTTGCCCGACCCGATGACGACGTTGCCGGCCTCGCGCAGCAATGCGAGGTAGCGCAGGATGACAACCGACTGCGCGTCGAGCGAGACGATCGAGCTGATGTCGAGCTGGTCGCCGGCGAGGACGACGAGGTCGAACCCGGGCGCCGAGCGGACGACCCAGTCGAGCTGCGGCAAGGTGTAGTGGAGGTCGGAGACGAGCAGGATGCGCACGCCGGTGCCGTGCAAGGAACGCGCCAGCGCGGGCGCCGCGCCCTCAGCGGCCGGCGGCGACGCGCTCGGTCTTCGTCTCGGCGGCAAGTCGGCCGACAACGTGCCGCTCGATCTCCGCGGCCATGATGCTCGCCAGCTCCTTCGTCCGCGCCTTGACGCGCGACATCGGCCCGGCGACGAGCACCGCGAACTGGCGATGCGGCACCTGCAGCGGCATGGCGACGCCGCCGAGCTCGGGCGTGTATTCGGCCGCGCCTTCGAAGAAGCCGCGCTGCAGCGAACGCTGGATCTCCTTTTCGACGGCGGCGACGCTCATCAGCGTCGTCGGCGTGTAGCGCTCGAAGGTGGCGCGGCGCAGCACGCTCGCGCGATCGGTCGGCGAGAGCAGCGAGAGCAGCGCCCGGCCGGTCGCGGTGACGTGCAGCGGCACCAGCTTGCCCGGCCGCGCGGTGTAGCGGATCGCGTGCGGCGATTCGATCGCGTCGATGAAGAGCGCCGACGTTCCGCTCGTCGCCGCGAGCACCGCCGTCTCGCCGGTGCGCTCGACGAGCGCGCGCAGCAAGGCGCGCAGCCGGTCGGGGATCGGCTCGGCTCGCTCGATCTGCTGCAGCAGCGTCGACCAGAGCGGAGAGGGGTAGTAGCCGCCGCGCGCGGTCGGCTCGTAGAGATAGCCGCGGCCGGCGAGCGTGCCGAGGAGGTTGAACGTGCTCGAGCGCGGCCAGTCGAAGTGGCGCGCGATCTCGGCGAGCGCGGCGGGCCGCTGGTGACGGGCGAAGAACTCGATCAGGTCGAGAACGTTGGCGGCTTGCTTGACGTTCACGGCGCGGTGCGTCGGCAGGCGAGCGACGGATCGAAAGCGCCGCTCATTCTGCCGGGCGGGCGCCCGGCAGGATCGCGTCGGAGGTCCAGAACGGCGTCGCCGCGAGCAGCACGCAGACCATCGCGACGACGAAGCCGGCGCGGTAGCCTCCGGTCAGGTCGTGCAGCGCGCCCGAAAGCAGCGCGCCGATGCCCGAGCCGACCGACATGCACGCGAAGATGACGCCATAGACCGTCGCTTGGCCGGGGCCGCGAAAGAGGCGCGCGCTCAGGCCGGCGATCAGTGGACCGCGGGCGCCCTGGCAGATCCCGAACAGCAGAACGTACGCCGACAGCAGCCAGACGCTCGCCCGGAACGACATCGCGAACAGCAGCGCGATGCCGAGGAAGGTGCCGGCGAAGCTGACGGTGGCCGCGCGGCGATGGCCGAAGCGGTCGGCCAGCCAGCCGGCGCTCGACACGCCGAGCACCGACAGCGCGCCGGCGGCGCCGAACGCACCCGCCGCCTGCAGCGGCGCGAAGCCGACGTCGACGAGGTACGCGACCGACTGGACGATGATCAGGTACATGCCGACCGCGGTGAAGAACATCACCTGCACGAGCAGCCAGAACGTGCGCCGGCGAAGGGCCGCGCGCACCGGACCGCGGTTGCGGGACGGCCGCGGCGCTGCCGGCGGACGCGACGGCAGCCCGGCGCGCATCGTCGTCCACGGCATCGCCACCGCCACCGGCAGCAGGACCAGGAGCGCGGCGCCGATCGCCTGGTAGGCGTAGCGCCAGCCGTGCGCGTCGATCAGCGCCTGCGCGAGCGGGACGAGCAGCAGCGAGCCGCAACCGAAGCCGGCGTAGGCGAGCCCGATCGCGGTGCTCAGGCGCCGCTCGAACCAGCGGCTGATGAGCGCCGCCGCCGGGACCATGCCGATCGCCGCGATGCCGAGGCCGCCGAGGACGCCGATGCAGAGCGCGAGCTGCCAGAGCGCGTCGACCTTGCCGGCGAGGAAGTAGCCGACGCCGAGCAGGCCGAGGCCGCCGGCATAGAGGATGCGCGGCCCCCAGCGATCGAAGACCATGCCGCCGAGCGGCGCCGCCAGGCCGCTGACGATCATCAGCGCCGAATAGATCGCGGTCATCTGCGACCGGTGCCAGCCGAACTCCGTCTCGAGCGGCAGCAGGAAGACCATGTAGGTATCGCCGACGCCGCGGCCGAGGAAGTTGAACGCGAAGCACAGGACGAGCACGCCGACGGCCATCGCGAGCGGCGATCTCGCCGGCGCGGAGTCGGCGACGCTGTTCCTGAGCATGTACGGACTGTACTTGCTCATGAACATGGGGTTTGACTCGGTGTACGACCATCCGGCCGCTGTGAATACTTTGCGCTCCGGGAACGGCCGCGTCGCGCCCGGCCGACAAACGACCCGACCACCCGCCGATGGGACCGCTGCAAGGCATCAAGGTCATCGACATGACGTCGGTGCTGATGGGCCCGTTCGCGTCGCAGTCGCTCGGCGACATGGGCGCCGACGTGGTCAAGGTCGAGGCGCCGCAAGGCGACCTCGTGCGCCAGATCGGGCCCGGCCGCCACCCCGAGATGGGCCCGATCTTCCTCAACACGAACCGCAACAAGCGCAGCGTCGCGATCGACCTGAAGAAGCCCGCCGGATTGGCGGTCGTGCGGCGGCTCCTCGCCGATGCCGACGTGCTCGTCTACAACGTCCGGCCCAACGCGATGGCGCGCCTCGGCCTCGGCTACGAAGCCGTCGCCGAGCTCAACCCGCGCCTCGTCTACGCCGGCCTGTTCGGCTTCGGCCAGGACGGCCCCTATGCGGCGCGGCCCGCCTACGACGACCTGATCCAGGGCGGCGCGACGCTGCCGCACCTGATCTCGATCGCGAGCAAGGGGCCGCCGCGCTACGTGCCGTGCGCGATGGCCGACCGCATCGTCGGCCTGACCGCCGTCGGCGGCATCCTCGCCGCGCTGCTCGCGCGCCAGCAGACCGGCCGCGGCCAGCGCGTCGACGTGCCGATGTTCGAGACCATGGTCGGCTTCGTCCTCGGCGACCATCTCGGCGGCCTCAGCTTCGAGCCGCCGCTCGACCACGGCGGCTATGCGCGCCAGCTCTCGCACGAGCGGCGGCCGTACCGCACCAGCGACGGCTACATCTGCGCGCTCGTCTACAACGACAAGCAGTGGCAGGGGTTCCTGCGCGCGATCGGCCGCGAATCGCTGCTCCAGGAAGACGCGCGCTTCGCCAGCTTCGCCAACCGCGCGCGCCACATCGATTTCGTCTACGGCGAGCTGGCGCGCATCTTCGAGCAGCGCAGCACTGCCGAGTGGATGGCGCTGCTCGAGGGGGCCGACGTGCCGATGATGCCGATGCACGACCTCGAGAGCGTCCTCGACGATCCGCATCTCGTCGCGACCGGCTTCTTCACGACGAGCGAGCATCCGAGCGAAGGCACGGTCCGCTCGATGCGGATGCCGATGAGCTGGTCCGACACCGTTCCCGAGCCGATGCGGCACGCGCCACGGCTCGGCCAGCACACCGTCGAGGTCCTCGAGCAGGCCGGCTACGGCGCCGGCGAGATCGATGCGCTGATCGCCGCCGGTGCGGTGCAGTCGGTCGCGACGAGCGCCGGTGCGCAAGGGAAAGCGCCATGAACTTCGCCTTCAGCGAGCAGCAGGAGAGCATCCGCGCCGCGATCGCCAAGGTCTGCGGCCGCTTCGACGACGCGTACTGGTTCGAGCGCGACCACGACGGGCGCTTCCCGGAGGAGTTCTACCGGGCGATGGCCGACGCCGGCTGGCTCGGCATGTGCATCGGCGAGGACCACGGCGGCGCCGGCCTCGGCATCACCGAGGCGGCGCTGATGATGCAGACGATTGCCGAATCGGGCGGCGGCATGTCGGCGGCATCGGCGGTGCACATCAACCTGTTCGGCCTCAATCCGGTCGCGGTGTTCGGCAACGACGAGCAGCGCCGGCGCATGCTGCCGCCGGTCGCGCGCGGCGAGGTCAAGAGCTGCTTCGGCGTCACCGAGCCGAACACCGGCCTCAACACGACGCAGCTGAAGCTGCGCGCGGTCAGGAAAGGCGACCGCTACGTCGTCGACGGCCAGAAAGTCTGGATCTCGACCGCGCAGGTCGCCGACAAGATCCTGCTGCTGGCGCGGACGACCCCGCTCGAGGAAGTCGCCAAGCCGACCCAAGGCCTCAGCCTCTTCTACACCGACTTCGACCGCAAGCGCATCACGGTGCACGAGATCGAGAAGATGGGCCGCAAGTGCGTCGACTCGAACGAGCTCTTCTTCGCCGGCTTCGAGATCCCTGCCGCCGACCTGATCGGCGAGGAGGGGCGCGGCTTCGAGTACATCCTGCACGGCATGAACCCGGAGCGCGTGCTGATCGCCGCCGAGGCGGTCGGCATCGGCAGGCTCGCGCTGTCGCGCGCCGTCGCCTACGCGAAGGAGCGCGTCGTCTTCAACCGGCCGATCGGCCAGAACCAGGCGATCCAGCATCCGCTGGCGCAGAACTGGATGGAGCTCGAAGCAGCCAATCTCGTCGTCTTCCAGGCCGCCTGGCAGTACGACCAGGGCATGAGCTGCGGCGCCGCCGCCAACGCCGCCAAGTACCTCGCCGGCGAGGCCGGCTTCAACGCCTGCCAGCAGGCGGTGATGACGCACGGCGGCTTCGGCTACGCCAAGGAGTACCACGTCGAGCGCTACCTGCGCGAGGTCATGATCCCGCGCATCGCGCCGATCAGCCCGCAGCTCGTCCTCTGCTACATCGCCGAGAAAGTGCTCGGCCTGCCGAAGTCGTACTGAGGCAACGACGCGATGGCCGGATCGGAGACCCGAAGCGAACGCAGCGGCCCGCTCGCCGGCGTCAAGGTCGTCGAGTTCGTCGGCATCGGGCCCGGGCCGATGTGCGGCATGCTGCTCGCCGACCTCGGCGCCGACGTGCTGCGCATCGACCGGACGACGCCGAGCGGCCTCGGCATCGAACGGCCCGAGCGCTTCGACCTCCTGCTGCGCGGCAAGCGAAAGGTCGCGGTCGACCTCAAGCAGCCGGCGGGCCTCGCGCTCGCGCGCGCCCTGCTCGCGCGCGCCGACGCGTCGATCGAAGGCTTTCGCCCCGGGACGATGGAGCGCATCGGCCTCGGCCCCGACGCTTGCCTGGCGGCGAACCCGCGCCTCGTCTACGGCCGCGTCACCGGCTTCGGCCAGGAAGGCCCGCTCGCCTCGGCAGCGGGCCATGACCTCAACTACATCGCCCTCGCCGGCGCGCTGCACGCGATCGGCCGCGACGGTGCGCCGCCGACGCCGCCGCTCAACCTGCTCGGCGACTACGCCGGCGGGGCGCTGCTGCTCGCGTTCGGCATCGTCTGCGCGGTGCTGAGCGCGCGACAGAGCGGCCGCGGCCAGGCCGTCGACGCGGCGATGATCGACGGCGCCGCCGCGCTCATGACACCGTTCTTCGGCTTGAGGGCGGCCGGCCTCCACGACGGCCCGCGCGGCACCAACCTGCTCGACTCCGGCGCGCCGTTCTACGACGTCTACGCCTGTGCCGACGGCGAGTACGTCTCGATCGCGCCGATCGAGGCCAAGTTCCGCACCGTCCTCGTCGAGCGTCTCGCGTCGGCCGGCATGGCGACGGCGGACCTGCCCGACTTCGACGACCGCGCGCGCTGGCCGGAACTGCGCCGGCGGCTCGCCGCGATCTTCGCCGAGCGAACGCGCGCCGAGTGGTGCGCGCTGCTCGAAGGCACCGACGCCTGCTTCGCGCCGGTGCTCGCGCCGCGCGACGCGCCGCTGCATCCGCACCACGCCGCGCGCGGCACCTTCGTTCGCATCGACGGCATCGACCAGCCGGCGCCGGTGCCCCGCTTCAGCGCGACGCCCGCCGCGGTGCCGACCGGCCCCCGCCCCGACGACGACGGCCGCGATCTGGCGCTCGCCTGGGGCGTCGCGCGCGCCGACGTCGAAGCTGCGCTCGGCCCGCCCGCGACCTCGCAGGGGCGCGCGACGCCATGACGCGATGAGTCCGCAGACGCCCGAAGCGACCGCCGCGGTGCGCTACGAGCAGACCGGCGCGGTCGTGCTCGTCACGATCGACCGCCCGGCGCAGCTCAATGCGATCAACGCCGACGTCCGTGCCGGCCTCTACGCCGCGTTCACGCGCTTCGAGGCCGACGACTCGGCGCGCGTCGCGATCCTGACCGGCGCCGGCGGCAAGGCGTTCTGCGCCGGCATGGACCTCAAGGAAGCGGCGGCGAACAAGCTCGCCGTGCCGCCGAAGGCGTTCCTGCCGATCATCGGCCAGGGCCTCGACGTGACCAAGCCGACGATCGCGGCCGTCAACGGCATCGCCTACGCCGGCGGCTTCCTCTTCGCGCAGATGTGCGACCTCTGCCTCGCCGCCGAGCACGCGACGTTCGGCATCACCGAGGCGCGCGTCGGCCGCGGCATGCCGTGGGCGGCGCCGCTCGTCGCCATGGTCCAGCAGCGCGCGCTGATCGAGCTGCTGCTGACGGGCGAGCCGATCAGCGCCGAGCGCGCGCGCGAGATCGGCTTCGTCAACCACGTCGTTCCCGCCGCCGAGCTGCTGCCGCGCGCGTTCGCGATGGCCGAGAAGATCGCCGCCAACGCGCCGCTCACGGTCCGCGCCGCGCGCGAGCTGGTCTATCTCTCGACCGAGATGGGCCGCTCGGCGGCGCTGCGTGCAAGCACGCACCTGTTCGAGTCGGTTTATCGCAGCGAGGACGCGCAGGAAGGCCCGCGCGCGTTCGGCGAGAAGCGCAAGCCCGAGTGGAAGGGACGGTGACCGCCGTGCCGATCGCCAAGGCCGTGGCCGGCGTGCGCCGCGCGGTCGACTTGATCGACACCGCGCTGATGATCGTCGGCTGCGCGATGCTGTTCGCGCTGATGGTCATCGTCGTTTGCGATGTCGCGCTGCGCTATCTCTTCAACTCGCCGCTGCAGTGGTCGTACGAGATCGTCTCGAGCTACCTGATGCCCGGGCTGTTCTTCTTCGCCGCGTCGCACACGCTGAAAGCGCATGCGCACGTCAGCGTCGACATCGTCCACAACTACGTGGCGCGCAACACGCGCTTCCTGCTCGAGGCGCTGACGAGCACGCTGGCGACGCCGGTGTTCGCGCTGTGCGCCGTGGTCTCCGCCGAACGCACGCTCGAGGATTTCCGGACCGCTGCGGCGTCGACCAGCGGGCTGGCGTTGCCGACCTGGTCGATCAGCCTGATGCTGCCGATCGGCTTCGGCATGTTGACGGTGCGCCTGGCGCTGAGCGCGATCGGCTACGTCGCGACGCTCGTCTCGGGCCGCGAGCTGCAGCCGCTGCCGCCGATCTCGGGCACCGAGGAACTGGCGCCATGATGTCGGCGGGCATCACGCTGCTGCTGTTCCTGCTGCTCGCGGCCGGCATGCCGGTCGCGTTCGCGCTCGTCGTCTCCGGCAGCATCGGGCTCTACCTGATCGGGGGCCTGCAGGTGCTCGCCGGTGTCATCACGACGACGCCGCTCTCGACGGCGGGCTCCTACGAGCTGATCTCGATCCCGATGTTCATCCTGATGGCCGAGTTCGTGATCCTGAGCGGCGTCGCCGACGATCTCTTCAAGGCGGCGTCGACGTGGGTCGGCCGCGTCCCCGGCGGTCTCGGCATGGCGACCGCGCTCGCCGGCGCCGGCTTCGGCGCGATCTCGGGGTCGAGCACGGCGTCGGCGGCGACGCTGTCGTCGACGACGATGCCGGCGATGCTCAAGGCCGGCTACGACCCGAAGCTCGCCGGCGGCGTCGTCGCCATCTCGGGAACGCTGGCGATGCTGATTCCGCCGAGCATCGCGCTCGTCCTCTACGGGATCATCGCCGACGTCAGCATCGGCCAGCTGCTGATCGGCGGCGTCATCCCCGGCATCCTGGTGACGCTGACGATCATGGCCACCGTCTGGGCGCTGGTCGCGATCGATCCTTCGTCGGCGCCGCGCGGCACGCCGTACACGATGGGCGAGAAGGTCCGCTCGCTCAAGGTCGTCGGCCCGATGATCGTCCTCTTCATGATGGTCACGGGGGTCATCTACACGGGGATCGCGACGCCGACCGAAGCCTCGGGGCTCGGCGCCTTCGGCGCGTTCGTGCTCGCGATCCGCGAAGGCAAGGTGAACCGCGCCTCGCTCGTCAAGGCGCTCACGCACGCGGCGCACGCCAGCTGCATGATCATCATGATCGTCGTCTGCGCCAAGATCTTCGGCTACTTCTTCACTCTCACGCAATCGACGCAGAACATGGTCCAGTGGGTCGGCTCGCTGGAGGTCTCGCGCTGGCTGATCCTCGCGTTCATCCTGTTCGGCTACATCGTGCTCGGCTGCCTGATGGACCAGATCGCGATCCTGATCCTGACGGTGCCGATCGTTCTGCCGCTGATCAAGGCGCTCGGCTTCGATCCGGTCTGGTTCGGCGTCATCGTCATCGTCGTCGCCGAAGTCGGCCTGGTGACGCCGCCGGTCGGCCTGAATGTCTTCGTGGTCTCGCGCTATGCGAGGCGGCCGTTGCAGGAGATCTTCGCCGGCGTCTGGCCGCACGTGTTCAGCCACCTGCTGCTGCTTGCCGTCCTGATCGCGTTCCCGTCGATCATCCTCTGGCTGCCCGGCAAGATGGCGCTTTGAGCCACCGCCCAACGTTCCCCAGACCAAGAAAGGACCCGACATGATCCAGCTGTACGGCAAGGCCGCGCTCGCACTCGCCGCATCGCTTGCCTTCGGCAGCGCAGCGCTTGCGCAGACGCCGACCAAGATCAAGATCGCCGACTCGTTTCCCGTCGGTCACTACCTGCCGCGCTACGTGACGACGCCGATGATCGAGCGGCTGAAAGCGAACCCGGCCGCCAAGGGGCTCGAATTCGAGTACTACCCGGCCGAGCAGATGGGCAAGGCGAAGGATTTCCTCGCGCTCGTGCAGTCGGGCGTCATCGACATCGCCTATGTCGCGCCGGGGTTCGTCTCCGACAAGATGCCGCTCTCGGTCGTCGCCGAGCTGCCGCTCGAATTCAGCGGTTCGTGCCAGGGAACGCTCGCGTACTGGAATCTCGCCAAGCCGGGCGGCCTGCTCGACAAGAAGGAGTTCGCGCCGAACGGCGTGCGCCTGCTCTTCACCACCGTGCTGCCGCCGTACCAGATCGTCACGCGCAAGCCCTTCGCGAGCCTGAAGGACGTCGAAGGGATGAAGATCCGCGCCTCCGGCTCGGCCAAGGAGCTCGTCATCAAGAAGCTGAAGGCGACGCCGGTGCTCATGCCGACCCCGGACGTCTACGAGTCGCTGTCGCGCGGCACGATCGACGGCGTCCTGTTCCCGTTCAACAGCCTGCCGCCGTACGAGATCCACAAGCTGTCGAAGACCGGCACGATCGGCGAGAACTTCGGCACCTTCGTCGCCAACTGGGTGATCAGCGAGAAGCGTTTCCAGTCGCTGCCGCCGACGGTGCAGCAGGAGCTCACCGCGATGGGCGAGCAGATCGTCAAGAGCACGTGCGCGCAGATCGAGAAGGACGAGGCCGGCGACATCGAGAAGGTCAAGGCCGCCGGCGTCAAGCTGATCACGCTCTCGGCCGCCGACAAGGCGACGGTGCAGGCCGCGATGCACGACGTCGCCAAGGACTGGGCCGAGACGCTCGACAAGCGCGGCAAGTCGGGCACCGAGGTCCTCAACGCGTTCAAGGCCGGCCTGAAGTGACGCGAACGCGGACGAGGCGGGCGTGATCGAGCCGCTGTCGCTGCAGGCGTTGCCCGACGCGGCGGAAGCGCTGCGCGCCGACGTGCGGCGCTTCCTCGACGAGTCGCTCGCCGCTGTGCCGGCCGACGTTCGCGCGCGCTCCTGGCTCGGCTTCGACGCCGAGTTCAGCCGCAAGCTCGGCACGCGCGGCTGGATCGGGCTGGCGCTGCCGCAGGAATACGGCGGCGGCGGCCGCGACGCGTTCGCGCGCTTCGTCCTCGTCGAGGAGCTGCTCGCGCGCGGCGCGCCGGTCTCGGCGCACTGGATCGCCGAGCGGCAGAGCGCGCCGATGATCCTGCGCTATGGCAGCGAGGCGCAGAAGCGCGCGATCGTGCCGCGCGTCTGCCGCGGCGAGGCGTTCTTCTGCATCGGCATGAGCGAGCCGCAGGCCGGCTCCGATCTGGCGAGCGTCCGCACCCGCGCGACGCCGACGGCGAGCGGCTGGCGCGTCCGGGGCCAGAAGATCTGGACGACCAACGCCGATCATTCGCACTACATGATCGCCCTCGTGCGGACGTCGGGCGCCCCCGACGACCGACAGCGTGGCCTGTCGCAGCTGCTGATCGACCTGAAGACGCCCGGCATCACCGTGCGGCCGATCGAGGACCTCACCGGCGACCGCCACTTCACCGAAGTGTTCTTCGACGACGTCGAGCTGCCGCACGACGCGCTGCTCGGCAACGAGGGCTCGGGCTGGGAGCAGGTCACTGCCGAGCTGGCGTTCGAGCGCAGCGGCCCCGAACGGCTCTATTCGAGCATCGTCCTGTTCGACGCCTGGCTTTCGCATCTGCGATCCGCGGGCGGCGAGGATCCCGCCGCGCTCGCGCTCGCCGGCCGGATCGTGGGCCACACCGCGACGCTGCGCTCGATGTCGGTCGCGGTCACCGCGAAGGTCGGCGCCGGCGGCAGCCCGATGACCGAAGCGGCGCTCGTCAAGGATCTCGGCACCGAGCTCGAGCAGTTCGTTCCGTTGGCGATCGCCGACGCGCTCGCGACCGCGCGCGGCGACGCGAACGACGCCGCGGCGAGCGCCTCGCCCGAGCTGCTGCGCACGCTCGCCTACATCACCCAGTTCGCGCCGACGTTCTCGTTGCGCGGCGGCACGCGCGAGGTGCTTCGGGGCCTGATCGCGCGCGGCCTGGGTTTGCGATGAACGAAGCAGAGCTCGCCGAGCCCTTCGACCGCCTCCTCGGCGACGTCTGCCCGCCGGCGGCGGTGCGCGCGATCGAGCGCGGCGCCGATGCCGGCGCGCTCTGGTCACAGCTCGAGAGCTCGGGGTTCCTCGACACGCTGGTGCCCGAAGCCGCCGGCGGCGCCGGTCTTCGCCTCGCCGACGCCTTCGCGCTGTTCGCGATCGAAGGGCGCCATGCGCTGCCGGCGCCGGCCGCCCACACGATGCTCGCGCGGGCGCTGCTGATGGCCGAGCGCCTCGAGGTGCCGCGCGGCCCGATCGCGATCGCGGCCGAGACGCACGTCGGCGCCGACGGTGCGATCTCGTGCCCGGGAGCGCCGTACGGTCTCGTCGCCCACGCCATGGTGGTGGCCACCGTCGACGGCTGGCGCGTGTTGCCGACCGCGGGGGCGGAGCGACGCTCGACCGGAGTCCACGGCAGCCTGCGTGCCGATCTGCATTGGCGGTCGCCTCCGGCAGGAGCGCTCGCCGGCAGACGCCGGGTCGCGTGGCGGGAAGCCGGCGCGGCGCTCGCCGCCGCACTGCTTGCTGGTGCCCTGCAGCGCGTCCTCGGCCTCACGGTCGCGTTCGCCAACGAGCGCATCCAGTTCGGCCGCTCGATCGGCAAGTTCCAGGCGATCCAGCACCAGATCGCGGTGCTGGCCGAGCACGCGGTCGCAGCGCACATGGCAGCGCAGATCGGCTGCTCCGGCGATGGCCCCTTGCCGCACCCGCTGCGCGCCGCGCTCGCCAAGGCACGCGCCAGCGAGGCGGCGGCGATCGCGGCGCCGACAGCGCATGCGGTGCACGGCGCAATCGGCGTCACCGCCGAGCTCGACCTGCAGCTCTACACGCGGCGCCTGCACGAGCTGCGCGCCGACTTCGGCGCCGAGACGCACTGGAATCGCGTCCTCGGCCGCGCGCTGCTCGACTCCAACGCGCCCTGCGCGCTCGATTTCATGCGCAGCGCCCTTCTCCCCGCCCACGACGAGATCCGCGGACCATGAAGCCTTTCCTCGTGTTCCAGCAATCCGGCGCCGTCGTCACGCTGACGATGGACGCGCCCGAATCGCGCAACGCGCTCACCGGCGGTGACGCGCCGCAGGAGTTCGTCGACGCCTGCGCGCGCATCGCCGACGACACCTCGGTGCGCGTCGTCGTCTTGACCGGCGCCGGCCCGGTCTTCTCGTCGGGCGGCAATCTCAAGCACATGCAGTCGCTGTTCGACGCGCCGCCGAGCGCGCTGCGCCACTGGTACCGGCAGGGCATCCAGCGGCTCGCGACCGCGCTCTACAACCTCGAGGTGCCGACCATCGCTGCCGTCAACGGGCCTGCGATCGGCGCCGGCTGCGACCTCACCTGCATGTGCGACATCCGCATCGCGTCCGAGAACGCGTCGTTCGCCGAAAGCTTCGTCAAGGTCGGCCTGATCCCGGGCGACGGCGGCGCCTGGCTGCTGCCGCGCGTCGTCGGCATGTCGAAGGCCTCGGAGATGGCGTTCACGGGCGACACGCTGACTGCGGAGGAGGCGCTGGCCTGCGGCTTGGTCTCGCGCGTCGTGCCGGCCGAGCGGCTGATGCCGGAAGCGCTCGCGCTCGCCGCGCGCATCGCGGCCAATCCGGGAACGGGTCTGCGCCTCACCAAGCGCCTGTTGCGCGAAGGCCAGCACACGCGCCTCGAGAGCCTGCTCGAGATGTCGGCCGCGTTCCAGGCCGTCGCGCACAAGACGGCGCACCACGTCGAGGCCGTCAACGCCTTCGTCGAGAAGCGCAAGCCCGATTTCTCCGGCGACTGACCGTGGAGCTCGTGGCTGCTGCCGCTCGGACGAGTCACTAGCGAACCGAGTCAGACTCCGTAGAGCTCGCGCGCTTCACGTGCAAGCGCTTCCCGGTGCTGCGGCGCCGCGAGGCCGATCATCGCCCGCACGCGCTCCT
>Ga0307409_100000399_pt1 | contig 18470 bp, 11 predicted proteins | sample 322Ometagenome_2_FD_203888 | JGI IMG/M metagenome (GOLD analysis project Ga0307409, IMG submission 203888) | Maize rhizosphere microbial communities from greenhouse at UC Davis, California, United States - 322HYB-O-2 | ecosystem: Host-associated > Plants > Roots > Rhizosphere > Soil | place... | reverse complement strand
GCGATCAGCCCTGACCTGACGACGAACGATCGGTCCAAGCAGCAGTGGGCGGGCGGGCCGATCACCGGCGACAACACCGGCGTGGAAACCTATTGCACCATCTTCGCGGTGGCCGAGTCGCCGCGGCAGAAGGATCTCATCTGGGTGGGAAGCGACGACGGCCTCGTGCACGTCACACGCGACGGCGGCAAGAACTGGACGAACGTCACGGAACACGTTCCCGGCATCCCGGCGTTCGGCACCATCAGCCTCATCGAACCGTCGCCGTTCGACGCCGGCACTGCCTACCTCGTCGTCGACAATCATCGGCAGGACGACATGAAGCCGTACTTGTGGCAGACCCGGGACTACGGCCAGAGCTGGACGAGCCTCAGCGCGAAATTGGCGCAGGACGTCTACCTGCACGCCGTGCGCGAGGACCCCAAGAAAAAGGGCCAGCTCTATCTCGGCACCGAGCGAGGCGTGATGGTGTCACCCGACACCGGCCAGACGTGGCAGGCGCTCAAGCTCAACCTTCCGACCGTCGCCGTGCACGACCTCGTAGTCAAGGACAACGATCTCGTCGTCGGCACGCACGGACGCTCCATCTGGATCTTCGACGACCTGACTCCCATCCGCGAGTACGCCGCTGCCGGCGCCACCGCCACCGCTTCCGGCTCGTCACCCGCCGGTTCGGCCTCCTCGTCTGCAGCTTCCGGCTTCAGCCGCAAGACTCCGCACCTCTTCCCGGTGCAGGACACGATCGCGTGGCGCTATTCCGGCGGGCCGCGCGAGAAGATGGCCGGCCAGAACCCGCCGCGCGGCGCGATCATCAATTACTTTCTTCCGGAGAAGCCGAAGGGCGAGGTGAAGATCGAGATCTTCGATGCGCAGAACCGGCTGGTGCGAACGTTGAACAGCAAGGCGCGCGAGCTGACCGGCCGCGAGGAGGACGAGGAGGAGCCGAAGCCGGAGCTGCAGGTCGATCCCGGCATCCAGCGCGGCGTGTGGACGCTGCAGTGGGAAGGCGCGCGCCTCGTGAAGGACGCCAGAATCGATTACGGCGATCCGACCGACGGTCCGGCGGTCGTTCCGGGCACCTACACCATCAAGCTGACCGTTGACGGCCGCGAGGCGACGGCCAGGGTCAACGTGAAGCTCGATCCGCGCGTCAAGGTGTCGCCGACCGACCTCGAGGCCGAGCAGGCGTTCGCGCTGCAGGTGCGCGACGCGATCACACGACTGTCCGGCAACGTGGTGCGCCTCAAGGGGGTGCGCGAACAGCTGCAGGCGCACGTGAAAGTGCTCGAAGGCGATCCGCGGGCCTCGGAGCTGATCGGGATGTCGAAGTCGCTGATCGATCGGCTCGACAAGCTCGAGGCGCGCATGCACAACCCGGAAGCGGAGGTCGTGTACGACATCCTCGCCCGCAAGGGAGGTGCGCGTCTCTATTCGCGGCTCAGCCCGCTGATGGCGTTCGTGAACGAAGGGGACGGACCGCCGACGCAAGGCATGAAGGACGTATTCGCGCAGCAGCAGACCGAGCTGACCGAGCTCGAAGGCGAACTGAAGGGACTGGTCGATCGCGACCTGGCGACCATTCAGCTGGCGGCGAAGCGGATCGACGTTCCGTTCGTCGTGGTGAGGCCGTGACGCGGTGACGCTTCACACCGGGTCGTAGTCCGGCGTTCGCGACCCGGAGAGCCCGTGTCCCTCGGCAGCGCCGCTCGGCTGGGCGGCGCCAATGGAATCGGACGGGCTGAGGCGCTGAAGAATCGTGGGCGTCGGGTCGCCGTACAGCACGATGCCCGCCCAGCCGGCCGAGCGGACTTCGGTGGGCGGCCGGTCGGCGGCGTCGGCCGCACGCAGGATGGGCACGAGCATCTCGACGCCGTTGCCGCGGTCTTCCTTCACGAAGCGCCGCGCGGCGGCAAGGGCTTCTCCGACGCTCGTGCGCCGCAGCAACAGCGCCTGGTAGAAGACGGTCGCCAGGTTCGTGGCGTCGATGTCGGGAATCTTCCAGAGCGGCGCGATGTACGCCGCCACGCCTTCGGTCAGGGCGGCGCTGGCCATTCCGTACACGCCGTCGTGCGACCCGTGCCGCGACTCCGCCGCCTCGCGACCCGCCTCGCACGCGCTGCCGTAAATCAGCCACGGCGTGCGCCCCGCGTTCGCGAGCGTGTGGCGGAGCTCGAAGGCGTAGAGCGGACCGTCGCTGAACTGCCACGCGCTCTGCTCCGGCTCCTGGCGATTGTAGCGGCCGTGCCCGGCGAAGTGGACCACGTCGAACTGGCCGTCGCGCAGCAATTCGCGGAAGCGGTCGACGGTCACCTCGCGCCCGACATACTCCCTGAAGGGCAGTTCCTCGACCAGGCCGGGCAGCCGTTCGGTGAGCCGCTCGAAGCATTCGGCCACCTTGGTCCCCTCGGTCTCGCCGGCGGTGGACAACTCGGCGCCCGCCCCGGCGATCTTCGGCGCCACCACCAGCATGCGGAGCGGCCCCTGGCGGCGGGGACGCGCCCAGCGGCCGGCCGTCTCCGCGTCGGCGATGACCTGCCGGCCCATGGCGAACCGATCGATCAACCAGCCATTCCGGTCGCGCAGCAGCTCCCAGGGGTAGCGCATCAACTCCCGCGGCATCTGCAGCACGAGGTGCACGGGCCGATCGTCTGCCGGCTCGATCGCGGCGAGCCGTTCGCTGATGCCGAAGAGGATGTCGTCTCCGAGCAGGCTGCCGCAGCGCGTGAGCCGCTGCACGAGGTCCGCCGGGCGGCCTCCGGTGTCGTCGCCAATGGCATCAATCTCTGCGAGCACGCGCTTGAGGCGGTCCTGCGTCACGCGATTGCGCCGCTCGACGACCGTCGCCCCGCGATCGAGCGAGGCGAGCCGCACGCAGTAGGTGCCGACCGGACCATCGGAATCAGTTGCGCGGCGGCCACCCCGCCGGTCTCCGTCGCGGTCGTCCTCGTCGTCCTCTTCGACGACCGGCTCGAGCGTGAGGAACAGCGCTTCGGGAGCGGCGAGCGCACGCAGCTGGTTGGCATGCCGGCCGGTCAGTGCACGGTCTCCGGCGAGTCGGCGCATCAACTGGTAGCGCGCCTCGAGCGGGGCGGCGGTGAGCTGCGACTCGAGCAGCCGCCACAGCATGCACGCGTGGTTCTTGATCAGATCGATCGCGGTCAGCAGCGCCGTCCAGTGCAGCTCGCGGCTGAAACGCAGCTCGAGGTAATTCGACTCGGCGAGCTTGTCGAGATCGATCGGGCGATAGAGGGACAATCCGCAGCGATTGGTCCGCGGCCACACGTTCACGACGGCGGGCGCATAGCCTTCGCCGGCGGGCCCGCGCGTGAGCTCGGAGACGCGGCGTGCGAGCCGTCCGAGCTGCCCCGCAGCCTCGACACCTTCGAGCGCGTCGGCAAGTTCCTTCGCCTGACTGGGGCCGAGACGCTCTCGCGCCGCCCAGAAGATGATCGTCCATGCCTCGGCGTGGCGCGGCTTCGGCGGGTCGCCGTCGAGGAGAAACAGGCGGCGCACCGCGGTGAGCACCTCCAGCGACGCGCCGGCATGATGCGGATCGTCCGAGGCCACCGCGATCGCCTGATCCAGCTCCGAGCGGCACTTGGCGAGCTCGGCACCGAGCATGCGCAAGGCGGCGTCCTCGGGCATCCTGCGCATCGCGTCGCGTGCGGCGCTGACCAGGACGCGCAGCACCTCGGCGAGTCGCGCGTACGAGAGCTTGGGCAGCATCTCGCCTGCCCATCGTGCGACCGCTTCCTGGGCGGCGTCGAGGAGCGACGCCTGAACGCTGCTCGCGACGGCGTCGAGGTCGTAGCTCCACGCGTGCTGGAGCAGGTCCTTGTGCTTGGTGAACACCTGCTCGCGCGCGCGCCAGATCACGTCGTTGCTGAGCCACTGCAGGAACACGACGCTGAACGTGTCGAGCGCCTGCGCCAGCGGCATCAGCGCGCGCAGATTGATCGCCGACACCGTCACCGGCGGGGCGGTGCCGTGCGGGATGGCGGAATAGTGCTGGGCCAGGAACTCCACCGTCCGGCTGGCGAGCACCTCGCCGAGCTTGTCGAAGCCGTACTGCCAGCGCGGGGCGGTGCCGGCCGGCGGCTCGCGAATGATCGCCTGCCACAGCTCCACGAGCGCCGCATACGGCCAATGGGTCAGCGGCGGAGCGTCCGAGCGATCGTCGGGTTGCAGGCCGAGGAGGAAGTCGACGTGCTCCCGCAACTCGTAGGCGACCTCCATGAACTGCGTCGCGTACATGTCGCAGGCGAGCATGATCAGCCGGCGCGGCCCGTCTTCCGGGAACGTGCGGCGCAGCACGTCGCTCAGCTCGTGCAGCTCGATCGCATCGTCGGTGGCCCGGTCGTCGCAGATGGCGAACAGGCGCGCGGCGTCGAACGGCGGACGGCCCACGACCGAGTGGCTGTCCATGATGCCGAGGCCGGCCATCACCAGGATGTAGCGCCGCGCCGGGCAGGCGTCGAAGGCCCAGGTGATGAACTGCTCGAACGTCCGTGGATCGCCGCTGTTCACCGCGCCGATCATCTCGACGTCCTGCGTCGCGTCGCCCGGGCGAATCGCGATGCGCTGCGCGCCCGATTCGAGGTCGAGATAGGCAGCGATGCCGACGTGAGCCGACGCGCCCACCGCGCGGATTTCCTCAATGGCCGTGATGAACGGATCGGTCAGCCCCGGCCGGTTGAAGTGGCCGCACAGGTAAAACAGGACAGCCCATTCGGGCGGGGCGATGTCGAGCGAAGAGCTGGTCACCAGGTCCCCCGGCCGCGGCGCCGACGCGCCGCGTCACATGGAGCATTACCACTCCGAAACGTCACGACCGGCCGATCAGAACAGCGGCCCGGATTTCGCCGCGTCGTCCCCGTACAACTGCGGCGTCTGCGGCAGCGCCTGCGAGGGCAGCCGGCGGCGGATCTCGTCGTACCACGCCTTCGCGGTCTTTACGTCCGCCACCGACAGCGCGTCGATGGCGGTGCGTGTGAACGCGCCGTTCGGCCGGCCGTTGAACGACGTGTCGTAGCTGAACTCGGTGTCCTGGCATCCAGAGAACAGCAGCACCGGGTACGCTGCCTTGGTCGGGGCCGGCGTGTTGACCGCCCGCTCGATCGCGCGCTCCACGTTGCGATTGCCGCGGGCCAGGACGTAGGGGGGCAGGAAGCGCGCCTTGAGCTGGACGGTGTCGGGCGTCAGCGGCGCCGGCGCGTATCGCACCACCGACCCGGAGTGACACGAATCGGAGATGACATACATGCGCACGCCGTCGCGCTTGGTCGTGAAGATCGCGTGCAGGTCATCGTCGAGGACGTATTGCTGCTGCATGACGTCGTGCGGGCACATCATCTCGTCGCGCTGGTCGGGCTCGTCGCGGTCGTCGTCCGGCAGCCAGGAGCCATGACCGGAGAAGGTGAAGACGAGTACGTCGCCCGGCGTCGCGTCCGACACGAGGGCCCGGAGCGCGTCGAGCATGCGCGTCCGCGTTGCGTCGCGGTCGAGGAGCGATTGGACCTTGTACCCCCGCTTTTCGAGCACGGCGCGCCAGTCGGCCGCGTCGTTCACGCACCCGGACAGGTCCATGTCCGAGCCGGGGTAATCGTTGATGCCGACACACAACCCGCGCTGCGCCATCGTCTCTCCGCTGTATGAGGGGGCCGACCCCGATGCGGCGGCGAGTGTGGCACAGCCGTGCTGGTCGCTGCCAGCACAGCCTTAAATCTATGGGGTCAGCGTCCGTCGGCCACAATCTGCGCGGCAATGCGTTCGGCGAGCGCAGCGATCGTCTTGGAGGGGTTGAGGCCGAGCGCCTCCGGCACGATGGCGCCGTCGGCAACGTAGAGATTGCGATACCCGAACACCTCGCCCTTGTGATCGACGACGCCGCGTTCGCGGCTCGTCCCCATGTTGGCGCCGCCGAGCGGGTGAGGCGTGATGAGGTCCTTCGCGAAGGTCCACGTGACCGGCACGAGCGGCACGCCGGCGGTGGCCTTCGCCAGCTTCTCGTGCGTACGGACGACGGCGGCGAGCGTTTTCTCGGAGCGTTCGATGTCCCAGTCGAGGAACAGCTCGCCGTTCTGCAGCGACAGGCTCCCGTCGCCGGCGTCCCGCGCCTGCGCGAACCACGGCATGAGCCGATCGAAGGCGTTGAGCCGGGTCAGCAGCCGCACGCTTTCCACGAGCGCCCGCTTCCTCTCGTCGACGGTTTCCTCGTCGGCGAGATCCTGAAGGTAGGCCTTCGCGAGGTCTGGCAGGCCGCCGTCCTCGATGAACATCCGCTCGCCGTCCACGTGGCCGTCCAGCAGATCGATTGCCGCGCTGATCGTGGGGCCGCGCGTCGGCGAGATCTTGCGTAGCGGGTGAAGCGCCGGCGTGAGGAAGTCGCCGTTGCTGCTCCAGTTACGCCCGAGGAACGGGCTGAGATTGGGGAGCGTGCGGTGCTGATCGCGGCAGCGGAGCAGCAGCTCCGTCGATCCCATCGAGCCGGCCGCGATGACGACCAGGCGCGCGTCCTCGGTGCCGGGCGTCAGCTTGCCGTTCTCGATCCGGTCGAAGTACACGCGGTAGCCGTCTCCGCGCGGTTCGATGCTGCGCACGAGGTGCAGCGGCCGGATCTCGGTGTGCTGCTTCTCGGCGAAGGCGAGGTAGTTGAGGTCGAGCGTGTTCTTTGCCTTGACCTTGCAGCCAACGTCGCACTCGCCCAGGTGCACGCAGGTGCCCTGCGTCTGCCCCTGCGCGTTCACGAAGGTCTTGGAATGCGAGTGGTTGAACGGATCCGGCAGGTCGTAGGTCCACTCCGGATCGAACGTGATGGCGAGGTCGAGCCTGCGGAAGCGATCGCCCCACCCGTTCCGTTCGGCGGCTTCCTTGAGCAGCCGCGTGCGCTCCGGCCACTGTCTGGCCGGCACCTTCTGCACGTTCATCATCGCGCCGACCGACTGGTAGTAGGGCGCGAGCTCGTCGTAGGTGATCTCGGCGGGCCACCCCTCATCGAACGTGTCGCGCTTGGCTTCCACCGACGCGTTGGCGTAGACGAGCGAGCCGCCGCCGACGCCGGCGCCCTGCACGACGGTCATGTGCGGGAAGATCCGGAAGTCGAACCAGCCGTTGCACTGCGCCGGCTTGCGGTTGTCCCAGACCCAGGCATCGCCGGCCTGGCGCGGATAGGTGTCGGGGGTCCAGCGGCGCCCGCGTTCGAGCACGAGCACCTTGTAGTTGTGTTCCGCGAGCCGGGCGGCCAGCACCGAACCGCCGAACCCGCTTCCCACCACGATTGCATCGAATGTCGCCGGCATCAGTCGAGTCCTCGCGCCCTGCCGCGCATCGCGCCGCGCGCGCTCCGCGGGCCGCTGGCGACGTGTGCGTGAGTTGCAGGAGAGACGGCATGATGCGTCGCGCGTACGCGTCGTGTCAACACGGACGACGTGCGGCACCGACGTGCCCCGTGGCGGAGGCGCCGGCACGGGTCAGCGCGGCGGTATACGCGGAGGGCAGTTGATTTGTGTCGCCCGCTCCCGGAGAATCGTCACGCTCACTCCCGGAGACGTCCCATGCCCCCCGCCGACGCGGTAGCGCCAAGTACGCAGACCGTCGAGTTCGCCAGCCGTGACGGGTTTACGTGCAACCTGATTCACGTCACCGGCGGCGCCCCGGCGACGCGCGGTCCGGTGCTGCTCGTGCACGGCGCCGGAGTGCGCGCCAACATCTTCCGCGCGCCGGTGCAGACGACGATTGTCGATGCGCTGCGCGCGCATGGCTACGATGTGTGGCTGGAGAACTGGCGCGCGAGCATCGACCTCCCCGCGAATCGGTGGACGCTCGACCAGGCGGCGCTCTACGATCATCCCGCCGCCGTGGACACGGTGGTGCGCGAGACCGGCGCCGATTCGGTCAAGGCGATCATCCATTGCCAGGGATCCACCAGCTTCATGATGTCCGCGATCGCGGGTCTCGTGCCGAGGGTGGACGTGGTGGTGGCCAACGCCGTGTCGCTGCATCCGGTCATCCCGGGCGTCTCGCGGACGAAGCTGAAGTACGCGGTGCCGCTCGTGCGCCGCTTCACCGATTATCTCGACCCGCGATGGGGCCTCGAGCAGCCGACCGCTGTGGCGAAGATGGTCAACATGTTCGTGCAGGCCACGCACCACGAATGCGACAACCCGGTGTGCAAGCAGGTGAGCTTCACCTACGGCACCGGGTTTCCCGCGCTGTGGCGTCACGAGAACCTGAACGACGCGACGCACCAGTGGCTGTCGAACGAGTTCGCGCGCGTGCCGCTCACCTTCTTCGACCAGATCTCCCGGTGTGTCGAGCGCGGCAATCTGCTGGCGGTGGAAGGCCATCCGGAGCTGCCCGCCGACTTCGCCGCGGTGACGCCCGAAACCGATGCGCGCTTCGCCTTCTTTGCAGGCGAGAAGAACCTGTGCTTCCTGCCCGAGAGCCAGGTCCGCACCTTCAATCACTTCAACCGCCTCAGGCCCGGGTTTCACTCGCTGCGGCTCATCCCGGAGTACGGCCATCTCGATGTCTTCATGGGCCAGCACGCCGCGCGCGACGTGTTCCCCCTGATGCTGCAGGAGCTGGATCGCAGCCACTGAGCCACTGAAGCACTGACACCGAGACACTTGCATGACCGACCACCCGATCGGGATCACGTTCCGCGAGACGATGAGCGGCGGTTTCGCGCTCGGCCACACCGATCCGGGTGCCGGAGCGCGCGCCGGCGAGCGGGCCGCGACAACGCTCGCGATGCATGCGGCGGTGGCGATCGCCGATGTGCACCGCTTCGTGTCGGATCCGACGCACACGGGCCGGCTGACCGGCGACATCGATTTCGCCCCGCTCGGCCGCGCCATCCCGGCGTCCGCGGGCGTCCTGCGGCTGTTCTGTCCCGCGGACGTGCCGAACATGCGCTACATGGTGTACGAGCTCGCGTTCACGTTGCAGGGACAGGATTACTACCTGGCCGGACACAAGGAGGTGCGCAACGGCCGGGCGGGGGATGCGTGGAACGAGACCACGACGCTGCTGACGCGCCTGCATCGAGGCAGCAACACCGGCGGTCGGGTGATCGGCGCGGGCGTTCTGTCGCTCGGCGTCGCCGACCTCGGGAACCTCATCTCGACCCTGACGGCTACCGGGGCGACCTCCGCCGCAGACAAAGCGCAGGCGATCGCAACATTCGGCGAGTTCTTCCTGGGCAGCCTGTGGCAGGCCTACGGGCCAAGGATGAGGGCGGGCAGCGGAGACGGGAATGGTGATTCGTGATTGGTGATTCGTGAATCGTGATTCGTGATTGGTGATTGCTCACCAACGAAAAAGGCCGGCGTGAGCCGGCCTCTTCGTTTTCGCGTAGGGAGCGTCTAGCGACTGCCCCCGGTGCTATTTGCCATTTATGCACCTCCCGGCCGCGACCGTATGGTTGTGCGCCCGGGAATCAGGACGCGTGGTCGCTACAAGCCTTTTTTTGGCGCCACGGCGGTTTCCGCGGCGGTGTTACCACGATACCACGCGCTGCAAGGGCGCCCGCAATCGCGAATCACGAATCACGATTCGAGCAACAGCTGCCCCGGATCCTCGACGAATTCCTTGATCTTCACCAGGAACTGCACGGCTTCGCGGCCGTCCACGATTCGGTGGTCGTAGCTCAGGGCGACGTACATCATCGGCCGGATACCGACCTGGCCGTTCTGCGGGACCGCGCGCTCCTCGATTTTGTGGAGACCGAGGATCCCCACCTGGGGCGGGTTCAGGATGGGCGTGCTCAGCAGCGACCCGAACACGCCGCCGTTGGTGATGGTGAACGTGCCGCCCGTCAGATCCTCCAGCGTGAGCGTACCGTCCTGCGCCTTTTTTGCGTACTCGCGGATCGCCTGCTCGAGCGCCCCGAAGGTGAGCTGATCCGCATCGCGCAGCACCGGCACGACGAGGCCGCCCTCGGCGCCAACCGCCATCCCGATGTCGTAGTAATGCTTGAGGACAATGTCCTCGCCCTGAATCTCCGCGTTCAGCTGCGGAAACTGGCGAAGCGCGGCGATGCTCGCCTTGACGAAGAACGAGGCGATCCCGAGGCCGACACCGTACTGCTTCTTGAACGCCTCCTTGCGGCGCTCGCGCAGCGCCATCACCGCGGTCATGTCGATCTCGTTGAACGTCGTCAGCATCGCCGCTGTGCGCTGCGCCTCGACCAGGCGGCGCGCGATCGTCTGCCGGCGCTTCGACATGCGCACGCGTTCTTCGCTCCGATCGGCCGCGCCGCGGCGTCTGGCGACCTGAGGCGCGGGTGTCGCGGGCGAGCGCGGCGGTGGTTGCCCCGGCGGCGTGCTCTTCGTGCCCATGGCGCCGACGACGTCCTGCTTCATGACGCGGCCGCCGGCGCCCGAACCCTGCACCGCGCCCAGGTTGACGTCGTGCTCCCTGGCGACGCGCTTCGCCGTCGGAGTCGCCCGCGGCGGCTCCACACCGGGAGCAGGAGCCGGCCCTGCATCAGCCGTCCGGGAGCCAGCGTCGGCGGCCTCGGCGCGTGGGGCGGGCGACGCTGACGCGACCGGCGTTGACCCCGTCTCCGGCGGCGCCGCCGCCGCCGCGGGCTGCGAACCGTTGCCGGCCGCCGCGCTGTCGTCGACCACCGCCAGCAACTCGCCGACCTTGACGTCCTCGCCTTCCTGCCGCTTGATGCTGGCGAGCACGCCGCCGTGCTCGGCGCCGACCTCCAGGTCGATCTTCTCGGTCTCGAGCTCCACGAGCGGCTCGCCGACCTCGACGCGGTCGCCTTCCTTCTTCAGCCACTTCGCGACGCGCGCCTCGACGACCGACTCACCGAGCTGAGGGACAAGGATGTTGGACATAGCGACTACTGTCGTTGGTCGTTGGTCGTTCTTCGTTCTTCGTTCTTCGTTGAGGTTCCAGGTTGTTGGGGGCGTTCGTTGGCCCTGCGTGCACGACGGACGACCAACGAAGAACGATCAACGGCTAGATTTCCTTGGACATGACCAGCGGCGCCTCGACCTCCGCGTGTCTGGTGAGCGCCTGCTCGACGAGCGCCTTCTGATTGAGCTGGTGCCACGCGGCGGAGCCTTCCGACGGGCTCGCCGCGCGCGCGCGGCCGATGTAGCGGAGCGGCGCGCGGCCCTCGATCAACTTCTCGAGCAGGGGCCGCATGAACTCCCACGCGCCCATGTTCTCGGGTTCTTCCTGCAGCCACACGACTTCGTCCATGGTCGTGTAGCCGGCGAGCGTTTTTCGGAGCGCCACTTCGGGGAACGGGTAGAGCTGCTCGACGCGCACGATGGCGACGTCCTGCGCGGCGGCGCGGCTTTCGCTCGTCACGAGATCCACGTAGACCTTGCCGCTGCACAGCACCACGCGTCGAATCTGCTTCGCCCTGCCGCGCCCCTGCTCATCGTCGAGCACCGAGTGAAAGCGTCCAGTGGCGAGTTCGGCCGGCGCTGAGGCTACCGCCGGATGACGGAGCAGGCTCTTCGGCGTGAGGACGAAGAGCGGCAGCGGGTCGCGCTCGAGGAGCGCCGCCTGCCGCCGGAGCAGGTGGAAGTACTGCGCCGCGGTCGTGCAGTTCACGAGCCGCAGGTTGATGTCGGCCGCTGCCTGCAGGAACCGTTCGGGCCGCGCGCTCGAGTGATCCGGCCCCTGTCCCTCGTAGGCGTGCGGCAGCAGGAACACCATCGATGGCGTCAGGCCCCACTTCGCGCGGCCGGAGGTGACGAACTCGTCGAGGATCACCTGCGCGCCATTGATGAAGTCGCCGTACTGCGCCTCCCATACGACGAGCCGCGCCGGTTCCTGCACGTTGTAGCCGAACTCGAAGCCGATCGCGGCGTTTTCCGAGAGCGGGCTGTTGTGGACCTCGAACGAAGCGCGCGCGTGCCGGAACTCCTGCAGCGGGATGAACTGCTTGCCGGTGTTCGCGTCGTGAAACACCGCGTGGCGCTGGCTGAAGGTGCCGCGCTCGACGTCCTCGCCGGTCAAGCGGACCGGCGTCCCGTCGGCGAGGATGGTTGCGAACGCGAGCTCTTCGGCGGTGGCCCAGTCGATTGTCCGTTCAGCGGCGTTGTCGAAGACGTGCGCGCGCTTTTCGCGGGCACGATCGAGCTTGCGGTGCATCGCGAAGCCCTGCGGTCGGGCCAGAAGCGCCTCGTTGATCTCGCGCAGGCGATCCACCGGGACGGCGGTCTCTGCACGGCCGGCGATGCCCGGCGCCGCCGGCTCCGCAATGGGCGGCACGAAGTCCTCTTCGGGCTTGAGCTCCTCGAGCGCCTGCTCGAGGACCGCGAAATGCCGCTTCATCACCTCATCGGGCGCCGTGGCGGGCGCATGGCCGGTGTCGGCAAGCCGCTTCGCCCAGATCTCGCGCACCGTCGGATGCGAGGCGACCGCCTTGTAGACGAGCGGCTGCGTGAACGCGGGCTCGTCGCCTTCGTTGTGTCCGTAGCGGCGATATCCGATCAGGTCGATCAGGAAGTCGCGCCGGAACCGCGCGCGGTACGCCCAGGCCAGCCGCGCCGCCTCGATGCACGCGACCGGGTCGTCGGCGTTGACGTGCACGATGGGGATCTTGAAGCCGCGCGCCAACCCGCTCGCATAGCTCGTGCTGTAGGACTCCGACGGCGTTGCCGTGAAGCCAAGCTGGTTGTTGGCGATGATGTGGAGCGTGCCGCCCGTATCGTAGCCAAACAGGCGCGACAGGTTGAGCGTCTCGGCGACAATCCCCTGGCCCGGAAACGCGGCGTCGCCGTGGATCAGGATGGGCAGCGTGATCCCGCCGTCGAATTGCGGTGCGCCCTGCCGGTTCGCCGTCGTGCCGGCGGCGCGCGCCATGCCGACAACGACCGGGTTCACGGCCTCGAGGTGACTCGGGTTTGGCGCCATGGCCAGCTGGATACGTCCGCCACGCGACTGCGTGCGCGCGCCGGCGTGATACTTGACGTCACCCGTCCACCCGAGGTCGATGCGCCAGGTACGCGTGAAGATCGGGTCCTTGAATTCGGCGAGGATCTGCGCGTACGGCTTCTGCAGGATGTGCGCGAGAACATTGAGGCGGCCGCGATGCGCCATCCCGAGCAGCGCGTTCCGGATGCCCGCGTCGGCGGCGTCGCAAATGATCTCGTCGAGGATCGGCACGAGCATGTCGAGCCCTTCCACGGAGAACCGCGTCTTGCCGGGGAAGGTGCGATGGAGAAACCGCTCGAACGCCTCGATTTGCGTGATCCGATCCAGCAGCTCGTCAGGGTCGATCGGATCGGCCGGCGGGCGGAACCGGCGGGCCTCCGCCGCGTGCCGCAGCCATTGCCGCTCCTCGGGCACGAACACGTGCGCGTAGTCGTAGCCGGTCGTCGAGCAGTAGACCTCGCGGAGCTTCTCGATCGCGGCGTGCGCGCTCGGCGCGCCCTCCGCGGCCGGACCGCCGATGAGCGAGGCAGGCAGCTGTTCGAGGTCGCCGACCGAGAGGCCGTGCGTGGCCGGCGCCAGCGAGGGGTCGCCGAGCGGGGTCGAGCCGAGCGGATCGATCTGTGCCGCCAGGTGTCCGTAGCGGCGGATCGACTGCGCGAGGTTGAACGCCGAGACGGCCTTCTGCAGCAGGTCGGGCGACACGGGGCCGGTCGCCGCGCCGGCTGGCGTTCCTGCGTCGGTGGGCGTCCACCGCTCGAACACCTCGCGCGTTGCGGCGTCCACCGAATCGGGATTCTGCCGGTACCGTTCGTAGAGCTCGAACACGTACCCGGCATTCACTCCCTGGAACTGATCCAGATTCATAACCCGTTCATGGTACCCCAGGAGATTCGTGATTCGTGATTCATGATTGGGAAGCCGGCCGCCACGTACGCCTGCCGACTACCGACCACCGACGCGGCTGATTAGACTAGGGTCTATGCAGTCGAGACCGACCTACGATGACGCGAACCTGGTGTTGAAGCTGTACGACATGCGCCGCGAGCCGCGGTTGCGGACGGGGCGGGCGTGGTTTGCCGCCCACTTCAAGGGCGTGAGCACGCTCGAGCAGTTCCAGAAACTCTGCGCGCCCGGTACGGACGAGAACGCCTCGTTCCGCATGACGACCACCTACTGGGAGATGGCGGCGTCGTTCGTGACCAGCGGCGTGCTGAACGAAGCGCTGTTCTACGAGAGTGGACGCGAGCTGCTGTTCGTGTGGGAGCGGGCCCGGGACTACATCGCCGCGTTCCGCAACGCGAACAGCGATCAGACCTACCTGAAGAACCTCGAGACCGTCGGCCTCTCGTTCGCGACGCGCTTCCGGACCGCCTCGCCCGATGGATACGACGCGTTCGTCAAGCGCGTGCGCGGCTGAACCGTGCAAAACGGCGAAACGACAAAACGACGAACGGCCAATGCCACCCTACCGGCTGCCGACCACCGCCGACCGCCCCAACGATGATCCGCCTCCTCGGCATTGACATCGACGGCACGCTGCTCGACAGCCGCGGCCGGATGCCGGATGAAAACCGCGAGGCCATTCACGAAGCGGTCGCGGCGGGGGTGCATGTCGCGCTCGTCACCGGGCGCAGCTTTCCGTTCGCGCGGCCCGTTGCCGACCCGCTGCCCGAGGCGATCACACTCATCGTCAGCAACGGCGCCATCGAACGCGCCATGAATGGAGCGACGCTCGCGCGCCGGCTGCTCGATCGGCGCGTCGCCAGGGCGGTGCTCGAGGCGACGCGCCCGTACCGCGATGCGGCGGCGCTCATCTTCGACAGGGACGCGGAACGGCAGGTTGTCTTCGAGAACATGGATTGGGAACAGCCGAACCGGAAGGGCTACTGGTCGAGGAACCAGTCGCTGATCGAGCGCTGCGTGCCCCTCGAGGAGGCGCTCGACGACGATCCGATCCAGGTGATGTTCAACGGCGGCGTCGAGCAGATGCGTGCGCTGGCCGCGGCGCTCGATGGCGAGGCGCGTGCCTACGCGGTGTCGCTGACCGAATACGAGCACCGCGACTTCTCGTTGATCGACGTCACCTCGCCGGCGGCCACGAAAGGGCGGGCCCTGGCGTGGCGCGCCGCTGAAATGGGCGTCGGCCGCGACGGCATCATGGCCGTCGGCGACAACTTCAACGACCTCGAGATGCTGGAGATGGCGGGAACGCCCGTCGTCATGGGCAACGCCGTGTCGCCGCTGAAGGCGCGCGGCTGGCACGTGACCGCCGGACAGGACGAGGCGGGATTGGCCCGGGCAATCCGGCGCTTCGCGTTGTAAATTGGTAGCGCCCAATGGCCAACGGATTCTCCCCCTCCGGCAATCATCTGGGCGCCAATCTCTCGTTCACCAAGTTCCTGTTCATCGTGCCGCGCGCCGACGACGACGCGGTGGGAACGCGGCTGCGCGGAATCGGCGCCCTCATCGCGCGCGGGTTCTTCAACGACTTCGACGCGGACGGCACGCGCGAGACGCAGCCGCACGAGACCATCCAGTTCCTCGTCTCCGAGAACGATCACCTCGACGAGACCGGCATCGCCGCGGCCCGCTACGCGGTGCAGGTGTGCGGCAAGTACCGGCCGCGTCTGCAGGAGGTCGAGGCCGAACTGCGACGGCGCCTCGGCGAAGCGGGCGAGGTGCTCGCGATCGACGGCGCCGAGCGGACGCCCCGCTACACGAGCGCCGAGCTCTACGACTACGCCTATCGCCGTGCGCTGCCGCGCACCTCGGGTCGCCAGTCGCGGCACGTCTTCGTCCTGCCGGTGAGCAAGAGCCAGGACTGGTGGACGAAGCCGGCTCTCGAGCGGCACGCCTACTTCTACCCACACGTCGATTCGAACACCGCCTGCGAGGTGAACGGCCACGCGCGAACGGCGGAACCGGGCATCGGCACCATCTACCGCCGCCTGTTCCACAACCCCGATGGGTATGCCCGGCCCGGCGAATACGACTTCATCACCTACTTCGAGTGCGCCGACGAGCACGTGGCGACCTTCGACCGGATCCACTGGGCGCTGCGCGACACGACGAAGAATCCGGAGTGGCGCTACGTGAAGGAAGGGCCGCTCTGGCGCGGCCGCCGCGTGCTCAGGTGGTGAGGAGAAGCCCTGCCTAGGGCTCGTCCGTGACGCCGTCGCCGCGCGTGTACACCACCTTGCCGTCGAAGATCGTGACATCGACCTTGGCCTCGAGCACGCGCTCGCGCGGGGCCTCGAAGATGTCCGTGGACAGGACGACGATGTCGGCGAGCATGCCCTTCGCGAGCGTCCCCTTGCGCTGCTCGTCGAACGAGGCATATGCCGCGGCGCTCGTGTAGCCGTCGATTGCCGTCGTGAGCGGGAGCTTCTGCGCTGGCAGCCAGCCGCCGGGAGGTTCGCCCGCCGGGCTCAGGCGGTTCACCGCCACCTGAAGGCCGACGCGCGGATCGAGTGTGACCACCGGCCAGTCGCTGCCGAACGTGAGGCGTCCCCCGGCCTTCAGGATGTCGTGCCACAGCCAGCCGTGCGACGCGCGCTCGGCGCCGATGTTCTGCGACCAGACGGTCCCCATGCTCGGGTCGGGGTTGGCGTGAAACGGCTGCATCGAGGCAATCACGCCCATCGCGGCGAAGCGCGGGATGTCGGCCAGGTCGATTGACTCGATGTGCTCGATGCGATGGCGCCGTCCCTGCGCGGGCGCCGGGTTCGCCTGTGCCGCCGCCTCGTAAGCGTCGAGCGACATACGGATGGCGGCGTCGCCGATCGCGTGCGTCCAGATTTGCCAGCCGCGCTTGTCGAGCAGCGTCACGATGCGCGTCAGGTCGTCGGGAGTGAAATTCGGCATTCCCTTGGTCGGCCGGTTGGCATACGGCTCGAGCATCGCCGCTGTATGCGATTCGATCACGCCGTCGGCCATCAGCTTCACCGCCCCGAGCTTGAGCAGCGCGTCGTCGCGATACGTGCGGCGGACCTGCTCGAAGCGGTCGGCGTCGGCCTCGGTGAAGCCCGGGCCGGCGGAGAGGGCGTGATACATGCGCACCTGGAGATCGCCGCTGCGCCGCAGCTCGTCCCATAAGTCGATCTCTTCCGCGGTGCCGTTGGCGTTCTGGACGCTGGTGACGCCGAAGCGGTGCGCCTCGCGGATGCCGGCGCGAATCGCGGCGAGCCGCTGCGCGCGGTCGGCTTGCGGCAGCACCGCGCGCATCTGAGCCATGGCCGATTCCTTCAGCACGCCGGTCGGCTCGCCACTGGAATCCTTGACGATGATGCCGTTCCTGGGATTCGGCGTCGCCCGCGTAATCTTCGCCAGCTTCAGGGCCGCCGTGTTCGCCCAGCCGCTATGGCCGTCGTAGGCGGTCAGGTAGGCCGGACGGTCGGGCACCAGCTGATCGAGCAGCTGCCGCGTCGGCAGGCCGCCGGCAAATGCCGTGTAGTACCAGCCGCGGCCGGTGACCCACGGCCGATTCCGGTTCGCCTCCGCGTACCCGCGGATTTTCGCGCTCACCTGGTCGGTCGTGGTCGCGTCGAGGAGGTTGATCTCGGCCAGCGACAGGCTCGCCGACGCGAAGTGAACGTGCGAGTCGTTGAACCCGGGCACGGCCGCCGCGCCATGCGCGTCGACGACCACGGTCTGCGGCCGCTGCAGCCGCTTGATCTCGCGATTGGAGCCGACGCGGAAAATTGTGTTCCCGCGGACCGCAATCGCCTCCTCGAAGTCGGCTGCACCGCCAGGATAGACCTTCGCGTTATAGACGATCAGGTCCACCGGCCCTTCATCGTCCCGCTGCGCCCGCGTGATGATGCCCGCCACCATCGTGGCGACGACGATGAAGGTGACGATCAGGGTGGTGAGCCGTGATGCCATGGAGGGATTCTACCGCCGGGCGTGAATTCTTGATTCTTGATTCTTGATTCGTGATTCTTGATTGCGGTGCCGCGCGCTCCGTCCAATCACGAATCACGAATCACGAATCAAGAATTGAGGAGGCGTAGTACAGTCCGCGCGGAGCTGCCATGACCACTGCCACTCAGTCCGTCACGAACGCCGACGCCCAACTCGACCGCGCGATCGGCCTCGGCGGCGCCACGCTGCTCGTCATTGGAAGCGTGATCGGATCCGGGATTTTCCTGACCACCGGCCTGATGATGCAGCAGCTGCCTTCGACGTCGCTGGTGCTGCTCGCGTGGATCGCCGGCGGCCTGCTGGCCATGGCGGGCGGCCTCACGTACGCGGAAATGGGCTCGATGTATCCCCGCTCCGGCGGACTGTATGTGTTCCTGACCGAAGCCTACGGACCAGTCTGGGGCTTCCTTTTCGGGTGGGCGTGCCTCCTCGTCATCCTCACGGGCAGCGTGGCGACGGTTGCCGTCGGGTTCGCGGAGTATTTCAGCTACTTCTTTCCCGCCCTCGGCACCGATCGCGTCCTTGCCACCTATGCGATGCCGTGGGGCGCGTGGAGCGTCAGCGCAGGTCAACTGGTCGCCGCCGCGTCGATCGTCATCATCACGGCCATTAATTACGTTGGCGTGCGCAGCGGAAAC
>Ga0307409_100000398_pt1 | contig 18512 bp, 15 predicted proteins | sample 322Ometagenome_2_FD_203888 | JGI IMG/M metagenome (GOLD analysis project Ga0307409, IMG submission 203888) | Maize rhizosphere microbial communities from greenhouse at UC Davis, California, United States - 322HYB-O-2 | ecosystem: Host-associated > Plants > Roots > Rhizosphere > Soil | place... | reverse complement strand
CGTGGAACTCCTCCAGCCAGTAGAGGGCGTTGGCGGTGAGGAAGTTGCGGACCTCGTTGCGGCCGAAGTTGAACACCAGCGAGCCCCAGTCGGGGTGCTCGCCCCGGCGCGGGTCCTCGTGCTCGTAGAGCGCGGTGCCGTCGAAGCGGGCCAGGGCAAAGGCGTCCTTGGGGAAGTGCGCCGGCACCCAGTCGACCAGCACCCCGATCCCCCGCTGGTGCAGCCTGTCGATCAGGTGGCGGAGATCGTCGGGGGTGCCGAAGCGGGCCGTGGGGGCGTAGTAGGCCGAGACCTGGTAGCCCCAGGAGGGGGCGTAGGGGTGCTCGGCCACCGGCATGAACTCCACGTGGGTGAAGCCGAGGTCGGCGACGTAGTCGGGCAGCTGGTCGGCCAGCTCCCGGTAGGACAGGCCGTGACGCCAGGAGCCGAGGTGGACCTCGTAGATCGAGATGGGCGCGTCCACCGCGTTGCGCTCCTGCTGGCCGGCCATCCAGTCGTCGTCGCCCCAGGCGTGGTGCGAGGTGTAGACGACGCTGGCCGTCTTGGGCGGCTCCTCGGCCGCGAACGCCACCGGGTCGGCCTTGAGGGTGAGCGCCCCCGAGGGCGTGACCAGCTCGAACTTGTACCTGGCGCCGTCGGCCACCCCGGGGATGAACAGCTCCCAGATCCCCGAGGAGCCGAGCGCCCGCATCGGGTGCAGCCGGCCGTCCCAGGAGTTCCAGTCGCCGACCACCCGGACGGCGCGGGCGTTGGGCGCCCACACGGCGAAGGCCGTCCCGGCCACGCCGTCCACGGTCACCTCGTGGGCCCCCAGCTTCTGCCACAGGCGCTCGTGGCGGCCCTCGCCCAGCAGGTACTGGTCGAGCTCGCCGATGGTCGGCCAGAACCGGTAGGGGTCGTCGACGGTGAAGGTGCCCGACGGGTAGGTGACCTCCAGCCGGTAGGCCGGCGGCGCGTCCCCGTCGGCCCCCTCCAGCGTCCCCTCGAACAGCCCGGCCCGGTGGACCTGGCTCAGCTTGACCCGCTCGGGCTTGTCCTCCGGGCCGATCAGCGCCGCCACCGCGGTGGCGTCGGGGCGGAAGGTGCGGACAATCACCTTCCCGTCCTCGGTGTGGGCACCCAGCAGGCGGTGCGGCTCATGGTGCTCTCCGCGGACCAGCCGCTCGACCTCGTCCCTCGTCATGAGCTCGCTCCCAACAGGCGTCGGATGCCGCCGAGCGGAATCTGCAACCACGGCGGCCGGTGTCTGGCCTCGTACATCACCTCGTAAACGGCCTTGTCCAGCTCGTAGGCGCGCAGCAGCAGCTCGGCGTCGCCGCCGGCCGGACCGTCGTCGCCGGCCGCGGCCAGGTAGCCGTCGAGGAAGGCGCGGCGGCAGGCCTCGATCCAGGCCGCGGCTGGGCCCTCGAACCGGGCCAGCTCCTCGGAGCTGGGGCCCGCGGTGTCCGGGTCCTCGCCGAGGACCAGCGGCGAGAAGGCGGCGTAGTCGAAGGACCGCAGCATCCCGGCCACGTCCTGGAGCGGGCTGGCCAGACGCCGCCGCTCCTGGAGGGGACGGGCCGGCTCCCCCTCGAAGTCGATCACCATCCAGCCGCTCTCTTCACCGCCGGGCACCCTCAGCACCTGGCCGAGGTGGTAGTCGCCGTGGATGCGCTGGAGGTAGCGGCTGCCGCCCCCGGCCGCCTCGGCCTTGGTGTAGACCTCCTCGATGGCCTGGCGGTGCTGGGCGAGCTCGGGCACCAGGGCCGTCACCTGGGTGAGCTGGCCGAACAGGCGGGCGCTGAGCCGGCCCAGGTCGGGCTGGCCGGCGGCCACCTTGGGCAGGGCCGCGGCCATGGCCCCGTGCAGCTCGCCGGTCAGCCGGCCGAGGGCCCGGGCGTCCCCGGCGAAGTTCTCCGGCTCGCCGTCCTCGGACTCGTAGTGGTCGGCCACCCGCTCGGTGGCCAGCTTCCAGCCGTCGACACTGCCGGCGTAGAACCGCTGGAGGATGCCGAGGGTCGAGCCCAGCCCCTCGATCCAGCCCAGCGGCGCCGCGCAGTTCCCGAACCCGGCCCCGGCCAGGGCCCTGGTCACCTCCAGCTCCGGGTTCTCGCCCGGCTCGAGCAGCCGGAACAGCTTGAGGATGAGCCGGTTGGCGAAGACCAGAGAGGAGTTGGACTGCTCGGCGCTGAGCAGCTTGCCGGGCCCGCGCAGGGTCTCGGTCCACGCCGGCATGCGGTGGAAGCGCAGCTGCTCGACGGTCGCCGCCCGCGAGAGGAGATCGAGGTAGACGCCGCCCAGGCGCTCGTCGCGGACGGCGTCGTAGAAGGGCCCGCCGGTCGGGCCCTCGGTCTCGTAGATGACGGCGTCGGGGACGCGGTCGGTGAGCTGGCGGGCCTCCAGGCCGCGGTCGTGGCCGACCGGCACGTGGTAGCGCTCGGCCCCGCCGTCGGCGTAGGCGACGGTGGCCACGACCGCCGACAGCGTGGGCAGGGCGGTCCGCAGCGGCACCGAGCTCTCGACCCGGACCTCGGCCACCGTGCGGCCCTTGCCGGCGAACCAGCGCTGGGTCGGCAGGAACTCGGCGAGGGCCGCCTCCAGCTCGGTCACGGCTGCCTACCTGGGGCGGACGTGGAGCACGTGGGCCGGTTCCCAGTGCGGGTCGAGGCGGACCCAGTTGGAGGACCCGTGCCAGGTCCAGGTCTGTCCGGTGAGCTCGTCGTGGACGTCGAAGGCGCCGGTCTCCCAGTCGAGGCCGACGGCCGGCATCCACAGGTGGACGAAGGTGTCGCGGGTCTCGTGCGGGTTCAGGTTGACCAGGACCAGCACCGCGTCGTCGCCGGTCTGCTTGGAGAAGGCGATGATGTCGGGCGAGTCGGCCAGGTGGAAGCGGAGGTTGCGCAGCCAGTGCAGGGCAGGATGGGCCCGGCGGATGTCGTTGAGGCGGCCCAGGTAGCCGGCCAGCGACGGCTGGTTCCAGTTGCGGGGCCGGTACTGGTACTTCTCGGAGTCGAGGTACTCCTCGGAGCCGGGGCGGACGGCCTGGTGCTCGTACAGCTCGTAGCCGGAGTACACGCCCCATGAGGGCGACAGCATGGAGGCGAGCACGGCCCGGATCTTGAACGCCGCCGGCCCCCCGTACTGGAGATAGGCGTGGAGGATGTCGGGGGTGTTGACGAAGAAGTTGGGCCGCATGTACTCGGCCGAGGCCGAGTGCGCGAGCTCGTTGCAGTACTCCTCCAGCTCGACCTTGCCGTTGCGCCAGGTGAAGTAGGTGTAGGACTGGGTGAAGCCGATCTTGGCCAGCACCCGCATCATCGGCGGCCGGGTGAACGCCTCGGCCAGGAAGAGCACGTCCGGGTGCTCGGCCTTGACGGCCTCGATCAGCCACTCCCAGAACCGCACCGGCTTGGTGTGGGGGTTGTCGACCCGGAAGATCCGCACCCCGTGGGCGATCCAGTGGTCGAGCAAGCCCTTGCAGGCCTGGTACAGCCCTTCGGCGTCGGGGCTGTCGAAGTTCAGCGGGTAGATGTCCTGGTAGACCTTGGGCGGGTTCTCGGCATAGGCGATCGAGCCGTCGGGCCGGATGCGGAACCAGTCCGGGTGGTCCCTGACCCAGGGATGGTCGGGCGAGCACTGCAGGGCGTAGTCGAGGGCGATCTCCATGCCCAGCTCGTTCGCCCTGGCCACGAAGGCGTCGAAGTCCTCGATGGTGCCGAGGTCGGGGTGGACGGCGTCGTGGCCGCCGGCCTCCGAGCCGATCGCCCAGGGGCTGCCCGGGTCGTCCGGGCCAGGCTCCAGGGTGTTGTTGGGGCCCTTGCGGTGGGCGTGGCCGATGGGGTGGATCGGCGGCAGGTAGACGACGTCGAAGCCCATGGCGGCGACGGCCGGGAGCCGCTCGGCCGCCTGCTTGAAGGTCCCGCTGGTGGTGGCCGTGGCCCCCTCGGAACGGGGGAAGAACTCGTACCAGGAGCCGTACAGCGCGCGGGGCCGGTCGACCCAGACGCCGAGCCGGCTGGAGCGGGTGACGTCCTTGGGCGGGTTGCGCTCCAGCAGCTCGACCAGGGTCGAGTCGTAGGCCGAGGCGAGGCGCTCGGCCGGGTCGGCGGCGGCGTTGCGCAGCCCGGCGGCGGCCGCGGTCACGACCTCCCGGCCGTCCGCCGGCACCCAGGCCGTGGCCGCCTCCAGCAGCTGGGCCCCCTCCTCCAGCTCCAGGCCGATGTCGCGGCCGGCGTCGAGCTTCTTCTGGGTGCCGTTGCGCCAGGTGGCGACCTCGTCGGTCCAGGCCTCGATGGTGAACGTGAAGGCCCCCGAGCGGGGCAGGGTCATCTCGCCCCGCCACTGGTGCAGGCCGTGGTTGACCTCGGTCAGGGGGATGAGCTGGCCCTTGCGGTCGCCGGGCCCGGTCAGGCGGACGGCTGCGGCCACGACCTCGTTGTGCCCGTCGCGGAAGATGGTCGCCTCGACCGGGACCGTCTGGCCGGCGACCGCCCGGGAGGTGAACTGACCGCAGTCGACCTGGGGACGGATGTCCTCGATCACGATTCGCCCGATCATGGGGAGACGCTACCACTCGGGCGCGAGCCGGTCAGCCGGGACGGGACGGTTCAGCGCCCCCGTGGGAGCCCGGCGCCGGGTGAGCGCGCGCACTCGCCCGCGGCCCCCCTGGCCCCCACGAGGGCCTGCTCCGGTACCGGTCCCGGAGCGCCCAGAGTCTTTCTGCTCGCAACCATCCTGACAAGGAGCAGATCTGGGCCACCTGCAATGCCTACGCAGGTCGCGGCACCTGTGGGGGACGCTCCATGGTGGAGGCTCGCCATCGCTCGAGCCGCCTGGTAGCCCAGGCGGGCCACAGCCGGTCCTCCTCGGCGGCGTCGGCCGGCATGGCCCCGGACAGGAGGCTCAGGGCCTGACCGGCGGCGGCCGGGCGGTCGGCCGGGTCGGGGGCCAGCAGGGCGGCCACGGCCCGGTCCACGGCCGCCGGGATCTCGGGGCTGCGGGCGCGGGCGCGGGGCGCCGGCCCGGCCAGCTGGGGCCAGCGGCGGGCCGGCGGGCCGGTGCCGGCCGGGTCGAAGGCCTGGGTGCCGGTGGCCAGCTCGAACAGCACGGCCCCGAGGGCGAACAGGTCCATGCCCGGGCTGGCCGGGCGGCGGCGGACCTGCTCGGGGGCCATCCAGGGCGGGGAGCCGCGCCGGTGGCCGCCGGCCGGGGCCTCGCCGACCGGCCGGGCCAGGCCGAGGTCGATCAGCACCGGGCGGCCGTCGCGCAGCACCACGTTGCCCGGCTTGAGGTCCAGGTGGGCCAGGCCCCGGCCGTGCAGGTGACCGAGGGCGGCGGCCAGCTGCATGCCGACCAGGAGCACGTCGACCGGGTGGAACGGCCCCTCGCCGGCCAGGGCGTCGTCCAGGGTCGGGCCCTCGACGTACTCGAAGACCAGGTGGGGCCGGGGCTGGTCGAGGCGGTCGTCCAGCAGCCGCCGGATCCCGGGGTGGGCCACGGCGGCCGCCACCTGGGCCTCCGCGGCCAGGCCGGAGACCGCCCGGGCGCCCTGGCCGGGCCGGGGCAGCTTGACCGCCACCGGGCACCAGCGCCCGAGGTCCCAGGCCAGCCAGGTCTCGCAGCGCCGGCCGTCGCCGAGCAGCGCCCAGGCCAGCAGGCCGGTGGCCAGCTCGTCGCCGGGCGACCAGCTCCAGGTCGGCTCGGGGGCGCGATCCATCGGGGGGGCTCCTTGGTCGGGAGGCGGGGGCGGTCGCCAGCGCCGCCCCCGCCCAGTTGGGATCAGCCGCGGGTGCGGGTCCGCGTGCGGGTGCGGGACCGCGACCTGGACATCGACGAGGCGCTGTGGCCACCGTGGTGCGAGAACACCTTGTGGCCGCCCCGGACGCGACGACCGCGTCCACGTCCTCTGCTCATGAGCTCACCCCCTTTCCGGATGTGCCGGTCAGTACAGGCTCGTGCGGGTGCTGGAGGGCCCAGAGGCGGGCATAGGCCCCGCCGGCGGCCAGCAGCTCGGCCGGAGGGCCCTGCTCGAGCACCCGGCCGCCGTCCAGCACCACCACCCGGTCGGCCCGGGCGGCAAGGCCGAGGCGGTGCGACACCGCCAGCACGGTCCGCCCCTCGGCCGCCCGGGCGAGGGCGTCCAGCACCGCCCGCTCGGAGGCGGCGTCCAGCCCGCTGGTCGGCTCGTCCAGCAGCAGCACCGAGGCGTCGCGCAGGATCGCCCTGGCCAGGGCCACCCGCCGCCGCTGCCCGCCCGACAGCCGCACCCCGCCCTCCCCCACCTGGGTGTCCCACCCATCGGGCAGGCGGTCGACGACGTCGTCGAGGAGGGCGGCGCGGGCGGCCGCCTCCAGCTCCTCGGCGGCGGCATCGGGGCGCCCGAAGGCGAGGTTGTCGGCGATCGTCCCGTCCAATATCCAGGGGTCCTGGGGCACCAGGGCGATCTGGCGCCGCAGTGAGGCCAGCTCCAGGCGGCGCAGGTCGACCCCGTCCACCTCCACCGCCCCGGCGTCGGGGTCGTAGAAGCGGAGCAGCAGCGCGAGCAGGGTCGACTTGCCGGCGCCGGTGGGGCCGACCACGCACACCCGCTCGCCGGCGGCCACCTCCAGGTCCAGGTGACGCAGGACCGGGGCGCCCTCGGTGTAGGCGAACCAGACCCCGCGCAGGGCGAGCCCCCGCCGGGGCGGCAAGGCCGGGACCGGGTCGGGGGCCTCGGGCACGACCTCGGCCGAGTCGAGCACCTCCAGGATCCGCTCGCGGCTGGCCGCGCCCCGGGCCAGGGTCCTGGCCAGGCGGGCCAGGGTCCGGATGGGCCCGTACAGGCTGGACAGGTAGGCGAGCACGACCAGCAGCGTCCCCAGGCTCATCCGCCCGCCGGTCACCGCCGTCACCCCCAGCCACAGCACCAGCCCGCCCCCGGCCGCCAGCAGCAGGTCGGCCACCGGCGACCACCGCGCCTCCAGGTCCATGGCCGCCAGCGCCGCCCGCACCGCCCCGCGGCTGCGCCCGCCGAACCGGCCCCGGGCCTCGGGTTCGCGGGTGAACGCCTGCACCACCCGCACGTTGCGCAGCACCTCGGTCGCCTCCCCGGCCAGGGCCGCGTCGGCGTCCCTGGAGGCCCGCTGCACCGCCCGGATCCGCCGCCTTCGCAGCGCCACCACCAGCGCCAGCGGCGGCGCCACGGCGAGGGCGGCGAGCCCGAGCGTCAGGTCGACGGCCAGCACCACCACGACCATCCCGATCAGGGTCAGCACCTCTGGAACCAGCACCGTGAACCACGCCACCATGGAGTCCTCGACCCGGGCCACGTCCCCGGTCAGCCGGGTCACCAGGTCCCCGGAGCGGTGCCGGTCGTGGAACGGCAGCCCCAGGTGGAGCAGCCGCCCGAACAGGGACTCACGAAGGTCGGCCCCCACCCGCTCCGCCGTGGCCGAGGTCAGGTAGGTGATCAGGTATCCGACCAGCGCCCCAATCCCGACCAGCGCGATCCCGCCCAGCGCCGCCACCGCCGCCAGCCCCGCCGGGCCGAGCTGGTCGAGGAACGAGAGCGGTCCCTCCAGCGGCCGCCCCCCGATCGCGTTGTCCACCGCCACCTTCAGCGGCCAGGGTCGCGCGAGGTCCAGAAGGGTCTCCACCAGGATCAGCCCCGAGGCCAGCGAGAGCGTCGACCGGTAGGGCCTGAGGAAGGCGCGGAGGGAGCGGCGTGGGCTGGCTGGACCCGAGGCGGATGGAGTCATCCGAGCCTGCCCAGACGAGCCCTGGCCCGGAACCCCGCCGCCACCATCGCCACCAGGACGAACGCCGCAACCACCGCGACCGAGGTCGGGCTGATGGGGGAGGCGGAGGTCCTAGCGGCGGGGGAGGCGGGGGCCCGCGCGGCAGGGGAGGGGGCCGGGGCCGGGGAGGGGGTCGGGGCCGGGGAGGGGGTTGTGGACAGCCGCGAGTGCTCCGCCTGCCGGTCGGCTACCCTCCCGTTCGGGGGCCCAGCCGTCAGGGTGGGCCCCGCCGAGGTGCCCGCGACCGCGGTGGATGTGGCACGGGGGCGTGCGGTCCGGCTGCCCGTGGAGCCGCCTGGCCCGGGTCCGCTGGAGTCAGCGTACTCGCCGGGTCCGCTGCCGCTGGACCCGTTGTCCACAGCCGACCCGGTCCCGCTCGGCCCCTGGTGCCCGGACCCGCCCTGGTGGCCGGGGCCCGGGGTGGCCGTGGCCGCGGCCGGGGCGAGCGCGAGCAGGGCCGCGAGCGCCAGGGTGGCGAGGAGGGCGGGGCGGGTCCGCACCGGACGAGGTCCTTTCGGGTGGTGCCGGGGTACGTCCTCGCCATCGCGGGGCGGGGTGGGTTCGTTACAGTGCCCCGGTGGACCTCGCCGTCGTCCTGACCACGTTCGTGGTGATCTTCCCGGCCGAGCTTCCCGACAAGTCGATGTTCGCTTCGCTTGTGCTCGGGACCCGCTTTCGGCCGCTGCCGGTGTTCGTCGGGGTCGCCGCCGCCTTCGCCGTCCACGTGGTCATCGCCGTCAGCATCGGGAGCGTGTTCTCCCTGCTCCCCGAGCGGCTGGTCCTGTTCGTGGTCGCGGCCCTGTTCGCCGGCGGGTCGGCCCTGCTGCTGCTCGGGAAGGACGACGAGGAACAGGAAGAGGAGGGGACCGCCGAGGCATCTCGGGCCGGGGCCGACCAGCGCCCGCTGCGGGTCGCTCTGGCCTCGTTTGGGGTGGTGTTCCTCGGCGAGTGGGGCGACATCACCCAGATCACCACGGCCAACCTCGCCGCCAGGTACCGCGACCCGGTGAGCGTCGGGGTCGGCGCCGTGCTCGCCCTGTGGTCGGTGTCGGCGCTGGCCCTGACCCTGGGCCGCGGCCTGCTCAAGCGGATCCCGACCCGGCTGGTCCGCCGCCTGACCGGGACGATCCTCGCCGTGCTGGCCGTCCTCTCCCTGGTCGAGGCCGTCCGGGCCTGACGGCGGTTGCGCGCGCCGCCCCGGGCAGGCACGCTGATGCCCGTATGGTCCCCCTCCTGCTGGTCTGGAACCGCGCCCTCGACTACGGGCGCGTGGTCACCTGCGGCTGTCCCGGGGCCCGGGAGCCGAGGTAACCGGCGAACGCCGCTCCCGGGTCCGCCGCCCCGCCGCCCGTTCCGCCCGCCGCAAGGAGGACCCGTGTCGGTCACCGACGATCTGCTCAGCAACAACGCCCAGTTCGCCAGCTCCTTCACCAAGGGCGACCTGCCCATGCCGCCCGGCAAGGGCCTGGCCGTGGTCGCCTGCATGGACGCCCGCCTCAACGTCTACGCCCTGCTCGGGCTGGACGAGGGTCAGGCCCACGTCATCCGCAACGCCGGCGGCGTGGTCACCGAGGACGTCATCCGGTCCCTGGCCATCTCCCAGTGGCTGCTCGGCACCAGCGAGATCATCCTCGTCCACCACACCGACTGCGGCATGCTCACCTTCACCGACGACGAGGTGAAGGCCGACATCGAGAGCAAGACCGGGCTGCGGCCCCACTTCGCCCTCGAGGCGTTCTCCGACCTGGAGAACGACATCCGCCAGTCGATCGCCCGCATCAAGGCAAGCCCCTTCGTGGCCAGCAAGGACTCGGTCCGCGGCTTCGTCTTCGACGTCCACACCGGCCGGCTCCAGGAGGTCACCTGAGCACTCCCGCACCTCAGGCGTCCTTGCGGACCAGCCGCCAGGCGGCCAGGGCCAGCACCAGCCCGGTGTAGCAGCAGAACAGGCCGAACCCGGCCCAGGGGCTCAGGATCACCGGGTCGGGCCGGACGTTGGCCACGGCCGCCCCGGCCGGGACCGGCAGGTACCGGTAGACCTGGTCCGACCATGTCCCCGGGAGCAGGCCGCTCAGCAGCTGGGGCCCGAACAGCAGCCCCAGCAGGGCGGCGACCGCCCCGGCGGTGCTGCGCAGCAGCGCGCCCAGGCCCAGCCCCAGCAGGCCGACCGCCGCCAGGTAGAGGGCGCTGCCCAGCACCGCCCGGGCCACCCCCGGGTGACCGAAGGCGATGTCGAGGTCCTTCTCCGACAGGATCGTCTGGCCGGCCAGGAACGCGACCAGGGTCACGGGCAGGCACACGGCCACGGTGGTCAGGGCGAACACGATCGTCTTGCCCCACAGCACCGGCAGCCGCCTCGGGACCGCGGTGAAGCTGGTCCGGATCAGGCCGGTGGCGTACTCGCCGGCGACCAGCAGCACCCCGAGGACGCCGATGGCGATCGCGGCCAGCTGGACGCCGGTGAGGCTGACCGCGGTGGGGTCGAAGGCGGCCGCGGCGGCCGGGTCGGCCGGCGGCCGGGCCACCCGCAGCAGGCAGTAGAGGACGCCGAAGCCGACGATGGAGACCACGGTCACCAGCAGCGACCAGGCGGTCGAGGGCAGCGAGCGCAGCTTGGTCCACTCCGAGCGGACCACCCGCGCCTGGCTGACCCGCTGGGTGGCGGGCCCGGACGGCCGGGACGGGCTGGCGGGACGGGCGGCGGTCATGGCTGGGCTCCCTTCTGGGTGGGGGCGCGGAACTCGACCGCGTCCCGGGTCATGTCCACGAAGGCCTCCTCCAGCGAGGCCTGCTGGGCGGTGAGCTCGAGCAGGATGATCCCGGCGGCTCCGGCGGCCCGGCCGACCTCGTCGGTGCTGAGCCCGGAGACGGCCAGGGCGCCGTCGCCGTCCCTCGACACGGCCACGTCCCGCGAGCGGAGCAGGGCCGCCAGGGCCTCGGGGTCGGTGCTGCGGACCCGGACCACGCCGGGCGCGGCCTGGGCGATGAGCTCCTCGGTGCCGGCGTCGGCGATCAGCCGCCCCCGGCCGATGACGATCAGGTGCTGGGCGGTCATGGCCATCTCGCTCATCAGGTGCGAGGAGACGAAGACGGTCCGGCCCTCGGCGGCCAGGCCCCGGAGCAGGGACCGGATCCAGCGGATCCCCTCGGTGTCCAGGCCGTTCACCGGCTCGTCGAGGATCACCGTGCGCGGGTCGCCGAGCAGCGCGGCCGCGATGCCCAGGCGCTGGCCCATGCCGAGCGAGAAGCCCCCGGCCCGCTTGCGGGCCACGCCGGCCAGGCCGACCGCCTCGACGACCTCGTCCACCCGCGACCGCGGGATCCCCGAGGTCTGGGCGAGGGCCAGCAGGTGGTTGCAGGCGCTGCGCCCCGGGTGGACCGAGCGGGCGTCCAGCAGGGCGCCGACCTCGTGCAGGGGCGCCGCGTGCTCCCGGTAGGGCCGGCCGTTGACGGTCACCGACCCGCGGGTGGGCGTGTCCAGGCCGAGGATCATGCGCATGGTGGTCGACTTGCCGGCCCCGTTGGGCCCCAGGAAGCCGGTGACCACGCCCGGCCGCACCGTGAAGGTGAGGTCGTCGACGGCCAGCTTGTCGCCGTACCGCTTGGTCAGGCCGTGTGCCTCGATCATCGATGTCCTCCTTCCGTTCGGGCTGGCACCAGGCTGGCCCCGCCGGGCCGGGCTGTCGCTGGGGCGCGCGGCGGCACCGGGGTGGGGATTTCCTCACCCCGGGCGGAGGGCGGGCCTCATGGCCCCTGGCCTCGGCGGCGTTTACCGTGAGGCCATGTCCTGGATGGAGAAGGTGCGCGACTGGCGGCCCACCGTGCATGCCCTGGCCGGGCTGGCCGCCGGGGCCCTCACCGCCGCCGTGCTCGGCGGGCTGGTCCTGGGCTGGCTGGCCGCGATCTTGAGCCTGATCGACGGGCCCACCGGTGGCTGGGAGCTGGCATGGTTCTACGTGGCCGTGGTCCTGGCCGGGCCGGTGCTGGCGCTCTGGGCCATCCACGGGCTCGGCGCGCTCCAGCGGATGCGGTTCCGGGCCGTGCTCGGGGTCGAGATCGCCGCCCCGCCCCGGGCCGTGGGCAGCTCGTTGCTGCAGCGGCCGGTGCGGGCCTGGCGGGCCCCGGCCACCTGGCGCCAGCTCGGCTACCACCTGCTGGCCATGATCAGCGGGACCGCCGGAGGCCTGCTGGTGGCGGCCTGCTGGACGGCGCCGGTGCTGACCTACCTGGTCGTCCGCCAGGGGGAGGGCGCTGGGGCGGCCGCCGGTCTCGTCCGGGCCGTCCTGCTGGCGGCCATCGTGGCGGCGGCCATGCTGCTGGTCGCGCCGTGGATGGCCAGGTCCGTGGCCGCGGCCGACGAGGCGGGCGGCCGGGCCCTGCTCGGTCCAAGCCGCAGCGAGGAGCTGGCCCTGCGGGTCGAGACGCTGGCCCGCAGCCGCGCCGAGGTCGTGGCCGCCACCGACGCCGAGCGGCGCCGGATCGAGCGCGACCTGCACGACGGCGCCCAGCGCCGGCTGGTCGCCCTGGCCATGCAGCTGGGCATGGCCAGGGCCAGCCTGGGCGACGACGTCCCCGAGCCGCTGCGCCAGGTCATCGAGCAGGCCCACGACGAGGCCACCGAGGCCCTGGCCGAGCTGCGCCAGCTCGTCCGCGGCCTGCACCCGGCCGTGCTCGATGACCGCGGCCTGGACGCGGCCCTGTCCGGGATCGCCGCCAACGCGCCCGTGCCGGTGCGGCTGCGGGTCGACGCCGGCGCCCGCTGCGCGCCCGCCATCGAGGCCGTCGCCTACTTCGTCGTCTCCGAGGCCCTCACCAACGTGGCCAAGCATGCCGGCGCCGGCCGGGCCGAGGTCACCGTCGAGCGCACCGGCGACCGGCTGCGCGTGGTCGTCGCCGACGACGGCCGCGGCGGCGCCACCCTGGACCCCGTCGGCGGCGCCGGGGCCGCGGCCAACGGCGGCGGCACCGGGCTACGGGGGCTGGCCCAGCGGGCGGCCGCGGTCGACGGGACCCTCACCGTGGACAGCCCGCCCGGCGGGCCGACCCGGATCACCGTGGAGCTGCCGTGCGGGTCGTGATCGCCGAGGACTCCGTCCTGCTTCAGGCCGGGCTGACCAAGCTGCTCGGCGACGGCGGGTTCGAGGTCGTGGCCGCCGTCGGAGACGCCGAGTCGCTGCTGCGGGCCGTGGCCGAGCATCGTCCCGACGTGGCCGTGGTCGACGTGCGCATGCCGCCCACCCACACCGACGAGGGCATCCGGGCCGCCCTGGTCATCGCCGGCCAGCACCCCGAGGTGGCCGTGCTCGTGCTGTCCCAGTACGTGGAGGAGCGCTACGCCACCGACCTGCTCTCCGAGCGCACCAGCGCCGTCGGCTACCTGCTCAAGGACCGGGTCGCCCACGTCGCCGACTTCCTCGACGCCCTGCGCCGGGTGGCGGACGGCGGGACCGCCCTCGACCCCGAGGTCGTGGCCCAGCTGCTGGTCCGCCGCCGGGCCGACCCCCTCGACCGCCTCACCCCCCGTGAGCTCCAGGTCCTCCAGCTGATGGCCGAGGGGCGCTCCAACAACGGCATCACCGAGGCCCTGCGGGTCAGCCCGAGCGCGGTCGAGAAGTACGTCAGCAACATCTTCGCCAAGCTTGACCTGGCCCCCACCGACATCGACCACCGCCGGGTCCTGGCCGTGCTGAAGTTCCTCGGGGCCTAGCCACCGAGCGGGTGGGCGGCGAAGAACTCCCACACCACCTCGGCGAACGGCTTGCCGTCGATGGCCCGTGGCGCCTGGTGGTCGCCGCCGTTGATGCGGTAGTGGACGACCTCGGCGCCGTCGCGGCAGCCGCTCCAGCGGAACCCGCTCACGTCGGGCGTGTCGAGGAAGACGGCGGGCTGGCCGGGGCAGCCGTCGCGGGCCGCCCAGTCGGCCAGCCAGCTCGGCACGGGCGGCATGGGCAGCGGCCACTCGACGGTCGGGGTCCGGCCGGCGTAGGGCACGACCGCGTCGCCCGTGCCGTGGATGTCCAGGAGCGGGACCGCCCGCGACGGCCGGCACTCCCCCGGCTCGCTGTAGAGCGCGCCCGCGACAACCGCCACCGACGCCACCCGGCCGGCCAGGTCGCAGGCCATCCTGGCCGCCACGCCACCGCCGGCGGAGAACCCGGCGGCGGCCACCCGGGCCGGGTCGACGCACAGGCGGCGCTGGAGGTCGTCGAGCAGGTCGGCCATGAAGCGCAGGTCGTCGACCCCGAGCTCGACCCGCCCGGCGGCGGCCCAGAACGACCGGCCGGCCCCGACGGCCAGGCCCTGGGGGTAGACGGCCAGGAAGCCGAGGCGGTCGCCCAGCTCGGACAGGCCGGAGACGTCGTCGAGGTCGGCGGCGCTGCCGCCGTTCCCGTGGAGCAGCAGCACCGCCGGGACGGCGTGGTCGGGCCGGTAGCCGGCGGGCACGTGCAGCCGGTAGCCGCGGCGGGTCGCCCCGGCCGAGGTGGTCGGATCGGCCCTGGTCTCGAGGTCGCCCGACCGGCCGGGCCGCACAGGCGGCCGGCGGCCGCAGCCGGCGCTGTCGGTCCGGCGCGCCGGGTCGCGGGCCGCCTCGGCCGCCGTCGGCGCCGGCAGCGCCCCGGTGAAGGTCGCCGTCGCCGCCGCCGGCGGGTCGTACCGGTACTCCAGCCGCCCCTGCGGGCCCTCGGGCCCGTTGAGCCGGTAGGTGAGCTGGGCATGCTGCCCGCACCACTCCCCGCCCCCGGCGAACGGGGCCGACCACCCGGCCCCGCTGACCGACCCGGTGGCGGTCGCCTCCCGGCAGCCGCCGGGCCGGGGGCCGCCCAGCTTGACGCTCGAGTAGACGCGGACCTTGCCGAGGTTGCCGGCGACCCCGCTCCCCCCGACCTCGCAGCCGTCCGGCGTGGCCGGCACCGCCTGGCAGTCCAGGGGGATGCTGACGACCGTCAGCTGAAGGGACTGGCCGGCGGGCCGGTCGGTCGCCTGCCGGTCCTCGCCGCCCCCGCCGGTGCAGGCGGCCAGCACCAGACAGGCCAGAGCAGCCAGGGTCGCGCGCACAACAACCTCCCCGAGTCCCTCGACAGCCCCATCGGGTGGCTGGGGCCAATGGTCGCCCGCCCCGCGCGGTTGTCAACGGGGTTTGGAAGGCCGGACGCGGAACGCTGGGCCGCTCAGCCCGAGGCGCTCAGCCCGAGGCGCTCAGCCAGGGCCGCTCAGCCCGGGCCGCTGGAGCCGCCGCTGCCTTCCCCGCCGGAACGGCCCGAGCCGCTGGAGTCGTCGTCCCGGTCGCCGTCGTCCACGTCGCCGCGGGCGCCCTGGTCGCCGGCCGCCGGGTTGGCCGCTTCCGCCGGGGCGGGGTCGGCCGCCGCGTCGGTCGCGGGGGTCACCTGGTCCGGCGCTCGCGTGCCGGGGACGGCGACGCCGGGCACCCGGGCGGCGAACGGCTCCTCGGCCCGCCCGCCGGCCCACGACAGCAGCCCGCCGGCCAGCGCCGGCAACGCCGCCAGCACCGCCCCGGCCACCACCAGGGCAACCAGCAGGCCCCGCCGCCGTGCCCGGACCCGGGGGGTGTGGACAGCCCGGCGCCCTCTCGGGCCCAGTGGGCTACCCTCCCGGATGGGGCCCCACAACTGGCGGGTCCGGGTGACGGCTGCCCACGGTCCGAGGGGCGCGGTGGCGCCGAGGGACCGGGTGGCGCCGAGGGGCACGGGGGCGCCGAGGGGCGCGGCGGCGCTGAGGGCGCGGGTGGCATCGGTCCCGGACGGGGCCGGAACCGGGGCCGCCACCAGGCGGGCGAACGCGGCCGCGGAAGGCGGCCGGGCGGCGGGGTCCCTGGCCATGGCCTGCTCGCAGGCGGCGACCAGGGACGGGGGCGCCGACGGGGCGGCCAGGGCCAGGGGAACAGGGTCGGCGTTGATGTGGGCCATGGCCAGCTCGATGTCGGAACCAGCCTCGAACGGACGCCGGCCGGCCAGCAGCTCGTAGAGGACGACCCCGAGGGCGTAGACGTCGGAGGCCGCCGTGGCCTTGTGGCCGAGGGCCCGTTCGGGGGCCAGGTAGGCGGCGGTGCCGATGAGGTCGCCGGTGGTGAGGGCGGCGTCGCCGGCGGCGGAGGCGATGCCGAAGTCGAGCACCTTGACCCCGCCGTCCGATGTCAGGAAGACGTTGCCCGGCTTGACGTCACAGTGGACGACCCCGGCCCGGTGGGCCGCCTCGAGCGCGTCGGCGACGGTCGCCACGACCCGGGCCGCCTCGGTCGGGTCCATCGGCCCGGCCCGGGCGACCCGCTCGGCCAGGCTCTCGCCCTCCAGCAGCTCCATCACCAGGTAGGGGCGGCCGCCGTCCTCGCCCAGGTCGAGGACCCGGGCGATGTCCGGGTGCTCCAGCCGACCTGCCGCCCGGGCCTCCCGGCGCAGCCGCTCCGCCGCCCGGCTGTCGCCGGCGAAGGCGCCGCCGAGGACCTTGACGGCCACCGCCCGGTCGAGGAGCAGGTCCCGGGCCGCCCAGACCTCGCCCATGCCGCCGGCGGCCAGCAGCGCCTCCGTCCGGTACCGGCCCCCCAGAGGACGCCCGGCCGCCTCAGCCATCATCGGACCCGGACTGGATGGACCCGGGCGCCTGCTCGGCCGACCCCGGAGAACCCGACGACCCCGAGCCGGAGCCGGAGCGGCCGCCTCCCGAGCCCGAGCCCGACCCGCCGCCGTCGTCCCCGGCGTCGTCTCCGCCGCCGCGTCCTGAGTGGTCGTCGCCTGGGGAACCGCTGCCGGAACCGCCACTCGAGCCGGAACGGTCCTCGCCGGAGCCCGACCCGGGTCCCGATCCGGAAGACCCAGACCCGGGTCCCGACCCGGAGGGACCCGGCCCGCCGCCCTGGTCGTCCTGGTGCTCGAGGGCACGTACGGCCAGCAGGAGCCGCTCGGCCCGGGCCTGTTCGACCGCGGCCCGGCTGCCGGACACCTGCTCGAGCTGGTCGAGGACCTCGTCGATCAGGTCCTCGGCCTTGTCGGCCATGTCCTCGCGGCGTTCCTCGCCGGCCAGGGCCCCTTCCGCCAGGTACTCCTCGGCGATGTCGAGTCGCAGGTGGGCCCGGCGCACCGGGTCGTCGGCCAGGCTGATCCGCAGCTCCTGCCCGGCCTGACGAACCGGCCACAGGGCCGTGCCCGGCCGGGCCTGTCTGGCCACCGCCGGGACCGCGGCCAGCACGACCAGCGCCGCCGCCAGGGCCAGGACCCGGACCGGCAGCCGCCGGCGCCGACCGGCAGCCGCCGACGCGGGCGCCGCGGGCGCCGGCCGGGACAGCTCGGCGGTGGCCACATCCCCCTGGACCTCGGCGGCCCGGGCCAGGAACGCGGCCCGGCCCCGCTCGGCCGCTCCAGGCGGCGGCAGCGGCACGGCCGCCCGCAGCTCGGCGGCGACGGCGGCCATGACGGCGGCTTCGCCCTCGATCGGGGAGGCGGCGACGTCGCCAGCGGCCAGCTCGTCCAGGGCCAGGTCGAGCGCGGCCAGCTCGTCCTCGGGACCCAAGGGCCCGTTCCCGGAAGGCGACGGCCCGTTCCCTGGACCCAGGGGCCCGTTCCCGTTGGCGTGGGTCATCCGGCCGTCACCCCCATCGCCGTGCGCAGGGACTGCAGGGCCCGGTGCTGGGCGACCCGCACCGCTCCCTCCGGCTTGCCGAGGACCTCGCCGACCTGGGCCGCCGACAGGCCGCCGAGCACCCGCAGGGCCAGGACCTCCTGCTGGTCGGGTCGCAGGCGCCGGAACGCCCCGGCCACCTCGGCCCGCCGCTCGGCGGCCAGCAGGGCCTCCTCGGGCCCGGCCACGGCCGGGGCGGCCCCGGGGCGGGCGCCGCCGTCGGGGCCGGTGCCGCCCGGGAGCGCCTCGTCAAGCGCGACCTCCTGGCGGCGGTACCGCCGCCGGAAGTGGTCCGCGACCCGCCGGTGGGCGATGGTGAACAGCCACGCCTCGAAATCGGTGCCGGCCCGGTAGGAGCCGAGGTTGCGGCACACCGCCTCGAACGTCTCGCTGGTCACGTCCTCCGCCTTCTCCGGGTCGCCGAGCCTGCCGGTCGCGAACCGGGCCACCCGGTCGCGGTAGGTGTCGTAGAGCTGGCCGAGGGCATGGCGGTCGCCGGCCCGGGCGTCCCGGACCAGGACCTCGACGTCGACCTCGGTCAGCTCGGCCATCCTTCCTTGATCCATGTCATCGCGGCCGCGCTGCGGTTCGTTACGGCCCGATTCCCTGGGCCGTTACTGCGCTGTTGTGACACCGCGTCCTGATCGGTGTGGATGCCCCACTCCGGCCACCAGATCGCGCTTGTATGATCGTTCAACCATGAAACCTCTACACCGATTCACGGTGCTGCCCACCGTGCCCGACGCTCTCGCGCCTCTCCGAGTCCTCGCCCACAACCTCCGCTGGAGCTGGCACCCCGCCACCCAGGAGCTGTTCCGCGCCATCGACCCCGCCGGCTGGGAGGCCTCCGGCCACAACCCGCTGCGGATGCTGAACGAGACCGACGCCCGCGTCCTCGAGCAGGCCGCCGCCGACCCCGGCGTCCTCGCCCGCCAGCAGGAGCTGCTGGACGACCTGAACGCCTACCTGACCGAGCCCCGCTGGTACCAGACCCTGGCCGGCGCCCCGTCCCGCATCGCCTACTTCTCGCCCGAGTTCGGCGTCAGCGAGGTCCTGCCCCAGTACTCCGGCGGCCTCGGCGTGCTCGCCGGCGACCACCTCAAGGCGGCCAGCGACCTCGGCGTGCCC
>Ga0307409_100000397_pt1 | contig 18516 bp, 20 predicted proteins | sample 322Ometagenome_2_FD_203888 | JGI IMG/M metagenome (GOLD analysis project Ga0307409, IMG submission 203888) | Maize rhizosphere microbial communities from greenhouse at UC Davis, California, United States - 322HYB-O-2 | ecosystem: Host-associated > Plants > Roots > Rhizosphere > Soil | place... | reverse complement strand
GCTGCCCCCGGCTCCAACGACTCGACGAAGCTTTCGATCGCACGCCAGAGGGGGGTGTCGAGGGGCGAAGCCGTGCCGCCGACTCCCTCGACCCAGACGAAGTCGTAGTTGTCCTCGCCGAGCGCCGCGCGAATCTCGGCCTCCGCCTCGGCCTGCGTCTCGCCCGGCAGCAGACGGCAGTCGCAGACCACGGTGCAGAGCGCGGGGATGACGTTCGTCTGCTTGGACGCCTCGATGATGGTCGGCGAGATCGCGTGGGAGAGCATCGGCTCGACGACTGCGCGGAGCGGCTGCTCGAGCTCAGCAGGATCGCTCGTCCCCACGAGCCGGAGGAAAGCCTCCGCCTCGGGCAGCGTCCGGGTCTTGGGCCTGTACTCCGCCAGGCGCTGGATGAGCCGGGCGGCCCGCACCAGTGCGTTATCCGCGATTCCCGGCATGGACGCGTGTCCGCTGCGGCCGTGAACGCGGAGGACGAAGGGCGAGCTCATCTTCTCGGCGGTCCCGCATAGATATGCGGGGCGCCCGTTGATCACTAGCCGGTCGCCGCCGCCCTCGTTCACGCAGTAGTCAGCGCGGATCGCGTCCGGATGGTTGTCACAGAGCCAGGAGAGGCCGAAGTCCTCGCCGACCTCCTCGTCGGCCGAGGCCACGAAGATCACGTCGCCGGCCGGCACGAATCCCTCCCGGGCCAGGGTGGCCACAGCGACGGCTGCGGCCGCCACGTGGCTCTTCATGTCCAGAGCCCCTCGCCCCCAGATCTCTCCGTCACGAAGCTCGCCCGACCACGGGTCGAGGGTCCACTCCTCGGAATCGGCGCGCACCGTGTCGGTGTGCGAGATGAACGCGAGCGTCGGGCCGCCGCGGCCCGGAATGCGTGCGACGAGGTTCGCGCGCTCCGGCACCTTGGCGAAGAGCTCGCACTGGACCCCCGCGTCCTCGAGATACGCGCGGAGGAGGTCGGCGGCAAGGGTCTCGTTCCCTGGCGGGTTGACCGTGTTGGCGCGCAGAAGCTCCTGCAGGAGCTCGGTCGCCTCGTCACGCACTGAGACCGTGGCCATCGGGTGAGCATACTTCCCACCGTGAGCGATCTCTTCTCCGATGCGGCGCGCGGGCGTCTCGAGGACTTCGCGCCCCTCGCCACCCGGCTGCGGCCGCGTAGGCTCGACGACTTCGTCGGGCAGGAACAGGTCGTGGGGCCGGGCTCGGCGCTCGCTCTCGCGATTGCCGCGGACCGAATCGGCTCGGCGATCTTCTACGGCCCGCCCGGAAGCGGGAAGACCACGCTGGCGCGCATCGTCGCCGAGACGACCGGGGCGGACTTCGAGGAGCTTTCCGCGGTCTCGGCCTCGGTCTCCGATGTCCGTGCTGTCCTCCAGCGCGCGACCGAGCGTCTCGGAACGAGCGGGACGCGCACGATCCTCTTCCTCGACGAGATCCACCGGTTCAACAAGGCCCAACAGGACGCTCTTCTGCCCGCCGTCGAGTCCGGGCTCATCACGCTGATCGGCGCGACGACGGAGAACCCGTACTTCGAGGTCAACTCGGCCCTTCTCTCGCGCTCGCAGATCTACGAGCTCCAGCCACTGTCGGACGAGGACTTGGAGGTCATCGTCCGCAGAGGAGCCGAGCACCTGGGCGTCGAGCTCTCGGCCGACCTCGTGATGCTCGTGGCCCGCCGGGCAGGCGGTGACGCCCGCGCCGCGCTCAACACGCTCGAACTGGCCGCCCAGACCGCCGGCGCCGAGGGCGTCGCACTCGAGGAGCGCCACGTCGAGGACGCCGCGCGGCGCCGCCGGGTGGTCTACGACAAGGGCGGGGACGCTCACTACGACTTCACGTCGGCGTTCATCAAGGCGATCCGCGGCTCCGATCCCGACGCCGCTCTCTACTACCTCGCGTCCATGCTCGAAGGCGGCGAGGACCCCCGCTTCATCGCGCGGCGCTTGATCGTGCACGCCTCCGAGGACATCGGCATGGCCGACTCCCGGGCGCTCCTGGTCGCGGTTGCGGCGGCGCACGCGGTCGAGCACGTCGGGTTGCCCGAAGCGCGGCTCAACCTTGCGCACGCGACCATCTATCTCGCGCGGGCACCGAAGTCGAACGCCGTGCTCAAGGCGATCGGGGCGGCTTCCCAGGACGTGCGCGAGCACGGCGCTCTCCAGCCGCCGAAGGCGCTTCGCGACGCCCACTACCCGGGCGCGAAGAAGCTTGGCCACGGGCAGGGCTACGTCTATCCGCCCAGCGACCCGTCCGGCTACGACGTCGACTATCTCCCCGACGAGCTCAAGGGCCGCACGTACTACGAGCCCGATGAAGACGCGTGAGGTTGAACACCTACGAGTGGGGCGATCCCGAGGCTCCGCTCGTCGTGTGTCTCCACGGCGTCACAGGGCACGGGCTCCGCTTCCGCAAGCTCGCCGAGGAGCGGCTGGCCACCCGCTTCCACGTGGTCGCGGCCGACCTGCGCGGGCATGGGCACTCGACCTGGGAAAAGCCATGGGACATCGCCACCCACGTGGCCGACCTGCTCGAGACTTTTGACCGGCCCGCGTACTGGATCGGCCACAGCTTCGGCGGCCGGCTGACGATGCACGTCGCCGCGGAGCACCCCGAGCTCGTCCAGCGGGCGGTCCTCCTCGACCCGGCCATCTTCATTCCCCCGCTCTGGGCAGACGACCTCGCCGCCGACGCTCGCGGAGAGGAGTCCTACGCGTCGGTGGACGAAGCGATCCAGACGCGCATCGTCCGCAGCGGCCTCGCGCACACTCCGCGCGAGATTCTCGAAGAGGAGGTCGCCGTCCACGGCGTCGAGCGGCCCAACGGACGCATCGGCTATCGCTATTCGGAGAACTGCGTCGGCGACGCGTACATGGAGATGGCAACGCCTCCTCCGCCGTTCGAGGCCCTGCGGATCCCGACGCTCGTCGTCGTCGGCTCCCTGTCGAAGATCGTAGGGGCGGGCGAGGTCGAGCTCTACAAGCAAGCGCTCGGCGACCTGTTCACGCTCGAGGTCGTTCCCGGCGGGCACAGCGTCCTCTGGGACGCGTTCGAGGAGACCGCCGCGGCCGTCGGCGCGTTCCTCGAGAGCTAGAGAATTCGCTCGCCGAGGGCGCTGGCGACCAGCTCGACGGCAAGCTGGGCGGTTGCATTCTCGCGGTCGAGGATCGGGTTCACCTCGACGACGTCCATCGAGCCGAGGAGGCCCGACTCCGCGACGAGCTCCATGGCCAGGTGCGCTTCCCGGTAGGACAGGCCGCCGCGGACGGGCGTGCCCACTCCCGGAGCGACGTCGGGGTCGACCACGTCCATGTCGAGGGAAACGTGGACGAACGCCGCGTCGGCCACACGCTCGAGCGCCTCGCGGACGACGGGCTCGACGCCGTGCCGGTCCAGGTCGGTCATGGTGGAGACGGACACGCCGAGCCGGCGCACAAGCTCGCGCTCGCCGTCGTCGAGAGAGCGCACGCCGATCAGGAAAACGTGCTCCGGCTTCACGGCCGGAAGCGGCCAGGCATCGCTGCCGAAGGCGTCGTCTGCCAGCCCGAGCGCGACGGCGAGAGGCATCCCGTGGACGTTTCCGCTCGGCGTGGTCTCCGGTGTGTTCAGGTCGCCGTGTGCGTCGAACCAGAGCACTCCTCCGGCTCCGTGGGTCGCGGCGAGGCCGCCGAGCGTCCCGAGCGCGATCGAGTGGTCGCCGCCGAGGACAATGGGGACGGAGCCATCCTTGGCCACCGCCGCGACACGGCGCGCGACGCGCTCGCAGGCGTCCTTGATCTCGGTGAGAAAGCGGGCTCTCGGGTTCCCGGAGGCGGTCGCCTCCGGAACCACCGTCTCGACGTTGCCCCAGTCCGCACACTCGAACCCGAGGCGCGAGAGGCGGTCGTCCAGCCCCGCGTAGCGGATCGCGGAGGGTCCCATGTCCACGCCGCGGCGACCTGCGCCCAGGTCGAGCGCGCCGCCGATGACTGCGAGCTTTCGCTTATGCACGGAGAGGAAGCTAATCAGCCGCTGCCACGGAACGCGTCAAGAGGCGACGCGGCGTCCGATACGCTGTCCCTCGCGCGGCGAGGTAGCTCAGTTGGTAGAGCACACGGCTGAAAACCGTGGTGTCGCCGGTTCGATTCCGGCCCTCGCCACTTTCAGCCTTTGTAGCCGATCACAACACGTTCAGGGCTTCGCGCAAGGATGACGAAGCTCGCTCCGTCAGTCACTCGTGTTTCAGCCACGCCCGCCGAGTTTCTCGTCGGCTCGCGACAATCCTGGGCCAGCGCGAAAAACGACGTCCGGGCCGGTGCTACCGCGCCGCGGACGTCGCTTGATTCAGGATCCTAGACCTGGTCGGCCCGAGCGGCAAGAACGACAACTCCGGTTCCCGCTGCGAGCTCCTCGACATCTTCGAAGCCGACCTCGCCGAGTCGCGCACGAAGCTTCTCGGGCGGGACCCAGATCGGCGTCTCGGCTCCGCGCGAGAACGCAAAGATGGCGCGGCCGCCTGGCGCAGTGACCCGGCCGAGCTCCTCGAAGAACGGGATCATGTTCTGAAGGACGACGAGGTCGAACGCCCCGTCGGGGAAGGGCAAGCTCGCGCCGTCAGCGACCTCGAAGGAGACTCGCCCGGCAAGCTCGGAGGGAAGAAGGCGCTGCGCCTCCTCGACCATCTCGGGCGCGAGATCGACGCCGACCACCTCGGCGTCCGGGAAACGCTTCGCCACGACGCGAGCCGCCTTCCCGGTTCCCGTCCCGAGGTCGAGCGCCTTCCGCGGAGGCTCGTCGAGCCGGTCGAGGGCGGCGCCGAGCGGAACGAGGCCCTCCGGCCCGATGCGCCCTTCCCAGCTCGACGCCAGCGAGCCGAACTGGCGGCGCATTGGCCCGCGGAAGAGCCGCCAGAGAGCCGGCCGCGCTACGACGACCTGCGTGGTGAGGCGGGCGAACCGCCGTCCGGCTGCCTCCAGCCGTTGTCTCATGCCGGCGTGAGGCGGAGCTCGTCTCCGACCCGAACGGAGAACATTCGCGCCGCGTCCCCGTGGTTGATGGCGAGAGCGATGTTCGCGTACGCGTCCTCGTAGAGCACGATGTCGCCCATGCGCGCGTCCGCGAAGGTGCGCGCGGCAACGGCGAAGTAGCGCTCGAAGCCGACCTCGACCTCCACGCGCGCCCCGGGGTCGATTCCGACACGGGTCAGATGCTCGGCGGTGAGGTTGAGCTGCACGTTGCCGTAGCGATCGACGTAGAGGACCGTTGCCCGGATGCGCGCTTCGCCGACCGACGGCTCGGGCACTTCGAGCCGGCGGAGGGCAGCCGGGTCCAGCCCGGGGCCGAGCTTCGAGAGCTCAACGCCGCTCGCGAGGTGTGCGGCGGCCGGAGAGAAGATGTCGCGGCCGTGGAACGTGTGGGAGATGCGGTCGAGCATGTAGGCCTCGTCGGCGATCTCGACCGCCTCTGCTACACCGCCGAACCGGTCCGCGGCCACGAGCAGAAGCCCGTTGTCCGGCCCGACGTAGACGCGCTCGTCGTCTCCTTGCAGCGCAATCGGCTTCCGCTCGCTGCCGACGCCCGGATCCACGATCGCGACGTGTACACCCGTGGGCATGTACGGAAGCGTGCTCGCGAGGACGAGCGCGCCCTGCAGCACGTGCTGGGGCGGGATCCCGTGCGTGATGTCGATCACTTCGACATCGGGCGCAATACGCTTGATCACGCCGCGACACGTGCCCGCGAAGTCGTCCTCGAGCCCGAAGTCGGTCAGGAGGGTGATGAACTGGCGTGCGATGCGGCGAGCTTAACGGCTGCGACGAGCCCGTCGAGGTCGTGGCTCTCGGCTTCCGCGACGACCTCGAGACCGCCGTCGCGCGCCTCCGCCGACGTAACCGGGCCGATGCTCACACAGGCAAGATCCCTCCGCAACGCTACGAGGGCCCGCGCAGCCGAGGCCGAGGCGAGGACGACCAGGTCGGCTTGGGGAAACGACTCGGCCTCCACGTCGACGGTGCGGTACAGCGGGACGAGCTCGGCACCAAGCTCGCGGACGAGTACGTCACGGGCGTCTTCGGCGGCTGCGTGCAGGACGCGGCCGGGCGGCTTTGGAAGCTCCTCGGCCAGCCCTTCCTGGGTCGAGCGCTCGGCGACGAAGGCTGGCTCGATGTCGTGCGCTTTGAGCGCCTCAGCGGTCCCCGGGCCGATCGCCGCGACCTGGTTGGGCCGGCCGTGGAGCCGCCGCAGAAGCGGCTCGACGGCGTTCCGGCTCGTGACGAGGATCCAGTCGTAGCGCTCGGCCTCGATTCGTGGCCCGTCGATCTCCTCGACGCGGATGAGCGGCGCGACGACGACCTCGAAGCCGGCCGCACGCAGGCGCTCGGCCAGGCGCTCGTCCGTTCCGGTGACCGCGACTCTCACTGCACCGCGGCGAGAAGCTCGTCAGCGAGCGCGAGCGGATCGTCCCCGCGCCTGCGCTCGATCCACGCGCCGTCCTCGGCCGCGATCAACGCCGTGAGCGCCTCGCCGTCGTGGTGCGCCGCGACGGGAGCGAGGCAACCGGATCCAATGCGCGCGACACACGCCCGCTCGGCCGTCACACGGCGCCGCGTCTCGGGGTCGTCCACGCCCGCTGCGAGCTCCTCCTCGCCCGCTCTGACCTGGAGCGCGACGGCCCCCTGACCTGCCTCCGGCACGAGCTCGGCCGGGTCGAATCGGAGCCCGATCTCGCTCGAGAGACCCAGCCGGTCGAGCCCGGCGGCCGCGAGCACGATCGCGTCGAGCCCCCGCTCGCCGCGCTTCCGGAGGCGCGTGTCGACATTGCCACGCAGCGGCTCGATCGAGAGCTCCGGCTCGAGCGCGAGGAGCTGTGCGCGCCTTCGCACCGAGGCCGTGCCGATGCGCATCCCGGGCACGAGGCCATCGGCGCCGCAGAGGGCGTCACGGGGATCGTCACGGGGGAGGTACGCGCCCACCGCGAGCCCGTCCACGTCCGTCGAGGTCATGTCCTTGGCGGAATGGACGGCCACGTCGATGCGGCCGGCGAGGAGCGCCTCCTCGATCTCCTTGACGAAAACTCCGCGCTCGCCGATCTCGCCGAACGGCTTCGAGCGGTCGCGGTCGCCGGCGGTCGTCATCGGGACGAGCGCGACGTCGAGATCGGGATTGGCGGAGCGCAGTGCGTCGGCGGCGATCTCCGCCTGCGTCAGCGCGAGCCTACTCCCCCTGCTGCCGAGCCGGAGAATCACGATCGTTGAGGTCGAAGAGATGCCGCACTGCGTCCGCGTAGACGACGCCGTCAGCAGCAGCAGCCGCCTCCTTCATCCGAACGGTCGGCGCGTGGAGAAGCTTGTTCACGATCTGCGCGGTGAGGGACTCGACGGCACGCCGCTCGCTCGGGCTCAGGGAGCCGAGCCGGCCTTCGGCACGCTCGAGCTCGCTCGTCCGAATCGACTCGGCACGCGCCCGGAGGGAAGCGATCGCCGGGACGACATCGAGCGAGAGCTGCCAGGCGCGGAAGCCTTCGGCCTCCTCGGCGACGATTGCCTCGGCGCGCACGGCCTCCTCGCGCCGGCCCGCGACGCTCTCCTCGACGACCCGCTCGAGGTCGTCGATGTCATACAGGTAGCAGCCCTCGATCTCGTTCACTGCGGGATCGACGTCGCGCGGGACGGCGATGTCGACGAAGAAGATGGGCCGTCCCTTCCGCTTGCGCATCGCCCGCTCCACCTGCTCGGCCGAGAGGACGTGGCCCCGCGAGCCGGTCGAGGCGACGACGATGTCCACGTGCTCGAGCTCTGACTCGACCGCGTCGAGACCGGCGGCGCGGCCGCCGAAGCGGCGACCAAGCCGCTCGGCCCGCTCGACGGAGCGGTTGGCGACAAAGACGCTGTCGACCCCGCGCGAGATCAGGTTCACGGTGGCGAGGTCGCTCATCTTTCCTGCGCCGAGCACGAGGATGCGCCGTCCCTCCAGCGTTCCGAAGACGCGCTCGGCGAGCTCGGCGGCCGCAGACGAGATGGAGGCGGGATTCTCCCCGATGGCCGTTTCGCTCCGCACTCGCCGACCCACGCGGAGAGCCTGTCGGAAGAGTCGGTGCACCAGCCCTCGCGCCGTCCCCGCTTCCTTCGCGGTCTCGTACGCGCCGCGCACCTGGCCGAGGATCTGCGCCTCGCCGGGGATCATCGAGTCGAGGCTCGCGGCGACGCGGAAGAGGTGCATCGCGGCCGCCTCGTCGGTCAGCGTGTAAAGCGACGGTGCGATCTCGCTCTCGCTCAATCCCCCGAGCGCGGCGAGCTCGGCGAAGGCCCGCTCCTGGGCGGACTCGGGATCCTCGTCGACAACGTAGAGCTCCGTGCGGTTGCAGGTGGAGAGCGCGACCGCCTCACCGTCCTCACCCGCCAGCCGGCGGACGAGCTCCGGGTTCTCCGGCGCGCTGACGTAGAGCTGCTCGCGAAGCTCCACGGGAGCCCGGTGATGGGATGTGCCGACGAGGACGAGGTGCATCAGAAATGCGTGACGGGGACGAGGGCGACCGCGACGAGGGCGAAGGCTGCGAGCGCGAGGTAGGCCGTGCGGCGGCCGCGCCAGCCCGCCTCGTAGCGAAGGAAAAGGAAGGCGGCGTAGGCCACCCAGGTCAGCAGGGCGACCGCCATGACGGCGTCGAACCCGCCGCCCTCCGAGCCGAGCCGGGCTAGGCCGACCGCGAGCCCGAGGGTCAATGCCGGCAGCGCGACGAGAATCGTGCGGCCGGTGAGAGTATCGAGCGCGAGCTGCGACGGCGCGCGCTGGCGCAGGACTCCAGGAGCGTGGCCCTTGAGCCGCCGCTCCTGCCAGAGGTAGAGAGCCGCGAGGCCGGCGGCGAGCGTGAAGCCGGCGAAGGCCGCGAGGATCAGCCCAACGTGGAAGGCGAGGAACATGTCACCGAGCTCGCTGCGCCCCGCGTCTCCGGCTCCGCCGCTCAGCCAGGCGACCACGAAGAGCACCGCCGCAAGCGGCATGACCATGAGGCCGAGGAGCCGGAAGGGCGCCCGGCAGCCCCAGATGAGGTAGGCGCCGACGACGAGCCAGACGAAGAGGTTGAGGGAGCCGGCCCACGTCCCCCACGGGAAGCCCTCGGCGCGAGCCGCCTGCACGACGAGGAGCGCCGTCTGGGCCAGCCAGCCGATCCGGACTCCCCAGATCGCGAAGCGCGAGAGCCGACCGGGCCTCACTCCGTCGCCGACATAGGCGACCGCGGCCTCCAGGTAGCCCGCGAGGGCAGGCCAGACGAGTATCACGGCAAGCTCGCCCATCAGGCCACCTTCCGCCGCTGCGCGAGTTCCGTCAACTCGGCCACCTCCCGCTCGAGCCGCGAGAGCTTGAAGGAGTAGAGGACCACGTAGAGGAGGACGATCGCGAGGACGACCAGGTAGGCGGCCGTGACGTACTTCTCCGAGGTCGTCACTCGAGCGACTCCCGCAGCTCGCGAAGCCGGGCGTCGAGCCGCTTCCCGGTGAGCTCGTTCGTGTAGAGCGAGGCGAAGAGGCCGAGCATCGCCCCGAGGCAGACGCAGAAGACGAAGAACATGCTTCCCGACATCTGAGGCCCATCGCGCGTGAAGACGACGGGATGGATGAAGTTCTCGGCGAGCCGGATCGCGAGGAAGCTGACCGGGATCAGCGCGACGCCGAAGAGCGCGTAGACCGCCGACAGGTTCGCGCGACGCGGCCCCGACTCGACGGAGAAGCGAAGCATGAAGTAGGCGCAGTAGAAGAGGAAGAGAACGAGAAAGAGCGTCAGCTGCCGCTCGCTCCACGTCCACCACACCCCCCAGGAGATCTTGGCCCAGATGGAGCCCGTGACGAGCGTGAGGATCCCGAAGATCACGCCCATATGCACTGCTGTGTAGCTCTCGAGGTCGTAGCGCGATTCCCGCGTCCAGAGAAGCCGGAGCGCCTTCCACGCGCCCCAGCCGAAGCACGCGTAGGCGGTCAGCGCGATGGGAACGTGGACGTAGAAGATCCGCTGGCTGAAGCCCTGGTCGGCGTCCTCGGGAGCCCAGAAGAGCGCCAACGCGAGACCCGCCACGAGCAGCACGGAGGCTGCCGCGGCGAGCAGCACGGCACGGTTATTCCGCAACGACATACTCAAAGCTCGCCCACGAAAGAATCGCAAATATCAGGTCGTAGAGAGCGAGGAAGGCGAGGTAGCGCCCGGGGTCGTCGGCCACGGTTGCCCCGACTCCGCCGACGACGACCGGGATGACCAGCGGCAAAAAGAGAAGCGGCAGCAGAAGCTCCCGGGCGCGGCTGGCGGCGGCCATCGCGGCGAGCAGGGTGCCGACGGCGGCAAGCCCGAGGTCGGCGAGGAGGACGGCCGCCACGAGCTCCCAGCCGACGGGCTCGAAGAAGAGGGCATAGGCGGGCAGTGCGACGGCCTCCGCCACGCCGAGAAAGGCGAGCACGCCGAGACTCTTCGCGAGCCAGATCGCGCTCCGGTCGCAGGGCGCGAGGACAAGGCCGTCGAGCACGCGCTGCTCCCGCTCAGCGGTGAAGGCGCGCCCAAGCCCCAGGAGCGCGGTGAAAAGGAGCGCGATCCAGAGGAGCCCGGTCGAGGCTGTCTCGGAGGCATCCGAGGGGAGCGAGAAGTGGAACACGACGAGCGCGGAGACGACGAACAGGAGCATCGCCGGAAGGGTGTCGCGCGAGCGCAGCTCGAGGAGGATGTCCTTCCGCGCGAGGGCGGCGACGTCGGCGAAGTAGGTCATGTGAGGGCAAGCGCCTGGGTCGCGAGCGGGCGCACGTGCTCGGGCTCGTGGCTGGCCACGACGAGCGTCCTCGAGCCAGCCGCCTCGGCGAGCACGTCGTCGACCAGCGTCCGGGCGGAAGCGTCGAGGCCGGAATACGGCTCATCCAGGAGCAGGAGCTCCGGGCCGTGAAGGAGGACGCGGCAGAGCGCGAGCCGCTGCTGCATCCCACGGGAGAAGGAGCCGACGCGCTCGTGCCGCGCCTCCCAGAGCCCGAAGCGCTCGAGGAGCGCTCCGATGGTCTCCCGCCGCTCGGTCACGTGGTAGAGGCGCCCGTAGAGGTCGAGGTTCTCGAGTGCGGAGAGCTCCTTGTAGACCAGCGGCTCGTGGGCCAGGTAGCCGATGCCCCCTCTCGGGAGGTCGACCTCGATCTCGCCTTCGGTCGGCGCGAGCAGGCCGGCCATGAGTGAAAGGAGCGTCGACTTCCCCGACCCGTTCGGGCCTGTGACGAGGAGGAGCTCCCCCGCCCGCACTTCCAGGTCGAGGTCGCGAAGGACGCGCTTCGAGCCAAACCGCCGTCCAAGCCCCCGGGTAGTGATCACACGAGCACGTCCAGGAGGACGAAGAGGAAGAACGTCACGCTGATGACGCCGTTCATCGTGAAGAACGCCATGTCGAGCCGCTTCCAGTCGCGCGGCGAGACGAGCGAGTGTTCGTACCCGAGGAGCGCGGCCACCGCAGCGACGCCCGTCCAGTAGAACGCACCGACCGGCAGGCCCAGGCCGGTCAGGACGAGAAGGAGAACCGTGAGCGCGTGGCAGGTGCGCGCGCCCCAGAAGGCCGCGGGGACGCCGTAGCGCGCCGGCACGGAGTGCAGCCCCTGCGCGCGGTCGACGTCGAGGTCGAAGAGCGCGTACAGAAGGTCGAACCCCGTCACCCAGAGAGCGACGGCGCCGCCGAGCGTCCAGGCCTCCCATGGAAGCGTGTTCATGATCGCCGCCCACGCGCCGAGCGGTGCAAGCCCGTCGACGGCCCCGAGCCAGAAGTGCGAGAGCGGGCTCCAGCGCTTCAGATACGGGTAGAGCACGAAACCCGCGACCGGGATCGGCCAGAGCCAGTGGACGATCGGTGCGAGCTGGAAGACAGCGATGAGGAAGACGGCCAGCGAAAGGACGCAGAAGAGGACGACCTGGGGAGGCGTGAGGGCGCCGCGCGGGATCTCCCTCCCTTCGGTACGCGGGTTCCGCGCGTCGATCCGCGCGTCGATGAGCCGGTTGAGCGCCATCGCGAGGCTCCGGGCACCCACCATGGCCACGGTGATCCAGAAGAGGTCGTGCGCGCTCGGGACTCCGTCGACTGCGAGGAATGCGCCGATGTAGGCGAACGGGAGCGCAAAGATCGTGTGCTCGATCTTCACCAGGGAGGCGAAGAGCCGCGGGTACCGGAGCGCTGCCTCGGTCACGTCTGGCGATGCTGCGTTGTCTCAGCTGCCAACAGCTTCACGGCGTGGCCGATTGCAGGTGCGAGCACGGCCCAACCGTCGCGGCAAGCCCCCGGGGAGCCGGGAAGGTTGACGACGAGCGTCGAGCCGATGATGCCGGCTGTACCCCGCGAGAGCATTCCGTGCGGAGTCTTCGCGACAGCGTCCGTCCGTATGGCCTCGGCAATCCCGGGTGCGCCGCGCTCCAGAACCTCCGAGGTCGCCTCCGGCGTCACGTCGCGCGGCCCGAACCCGGTGCCTCCAGTCGTCAGCACCAGCGCGCTCGTTCCGGCCAGCTCCCGGAGCACAGTCGTGATCTCCTCGCGATCGTCCGGGACGACACGGCGCTCGACCTCCCATCCGTCCTGGGCGAGAGCCTCGGCGAGCAGGTCCCCGCTCGCATCCTCCCGCTCACCCGAGGACACGCCGTCGGAGACGGTCAGCACGACTGCTCTCACCCCTTCGTCTTCTCGAGAAGCCGGATGTCCTCGATCGTCATGTCGCGGTCGACCGCCTTGGCCATGTCGTAGACGGTCAGGGCGGCGACGCTCACCGCGGTCAGGGCTTCCATCTCGACCCCGGTTTGGGCGGTGGTCTCGACCGTGGCCACGATCTGCACGCCGCCTTCGCCCACTTCGAGCTCGACGTCGAGGCTCGTCAGCGGGAGCGGGTGGCAGAGCGGGACGAGCTCCGAGGTCCGCTTCGCGGCCATGATCCCGGCGAGCTGTGCCGTCGCAAGGGCGTCACCCTTCGGAAGCGAGCGCAGCATCGTCGCCGTCTCGGCGCTCATCGCCACCCGGCCGGACGCCACCGCGCGGCGGCGCTCGTGAGGCTTGTCGCCCACGTCGACCATGTGGACGCTGCCCTCGGCATCGACGTGGCTGAGACCCTGATTTGCAGGCATTTCAGACAGAGAGTCTATTCCCCGACCCATGCGCGACGGTGTCGAGGTCGGCGAGCTGAGCATCGATCCAGGCAGCGATGTCGTGCTCTCCGACATAGGCTCGGATCGCGTCGAGCCGTCGCCGCCGCTCGTCCTCGCCCATCGTCAGCGCCTCGTAGAGCGCCGACGCCTGGCCCGAGAGGTCGAATGGGTTTACGGTGAGCGCCCACTCCCCGAGCTCGTCATGGACCCCCGCGTTCTCCGAGAGAACGAGGACACCGTCACGCACGTTCACGAGCGGCGCCTCCTTTGCGACGAGATTCATCCCGTCGAAGATGGCGTTCACGAGCAGGACGTCGTACTGCTTGTAGGCAGCGACGGCCTGGTGGAAATTGTCCTCGACCCGGACCTCGAGCGGAAGCCAGCCCTCGGTGCGGAAGCGATCGTTGGCCACGCGCGCGGCACGCTGGATTGCGCCCAGGTACTCGGAGTACTCGGGGATGTCCTGGCGCGACGGGTCGAGAAGGGCAAGCATCCCGACACGGCCGTGCAGCTCGGGGTGATCCTCGAGGAGCAGCTCGTAGGCGCGGAAGCCGCGAACGACGTTCTTCGACGGATCCGTGCGGTCCACGCGGACGATCAGGAGCTCCGGGCGCTCGGCCTCGAGCTTCGACTCCTCGTCGCGCACACGCTCGCTCGCAGCCAGTTCGGCGAACTCGGCCGGGTCGACCGAGATGGGGCGCGCGTGGACGGCGACGGTGCGGCCTTCGTACTTGACCCGGCCGGCGCTGAAGTCACTCTTCGCACCGAGTACGTCCTCGCAGCAACGCAGGAAGTTCCGGCACCAGCGCTCGGTGTGGAAGCTGACGAGATCGTTGGCGAGCAGCCCCTCGTGCACCGCTCGGCGAACGTTGTCGGGGAGCACGCGCCAGTAGTCCGGCTGCGGCCACGGGATGTGCACGAAGTGGCTCATCGTCGCGTCCGGCACGCGCTCCCGCACGAGGCCGGGCGCCACGTAGAGGTGATAGTCGTGGAAGAAGACCGCCGCGTCGGGCTCACGCGCGAGCTCCTCCACGACCGCGTCGGCGAACGCGTGGTTGACGGCCAGGTAGCCCTCCGACCAGGCGAGATGCAGCCCGTTGTCGATGTCAGGCGCCTCGACGAGGCCCCAGAGGTAGTGCTGCGCGAACCACAGGATCGGGTTCGAGACGACGTTGTAGTAGAGGTCGTACGCCTGCGGATCTTGCACGACCAGGCGAAGCCGGTACGCAGAACCGTCGCCCGCGGCCTCTTCCAGGGGCTCGGAGCCGGCCTCGGCCGCCACGACGTGGTCCTCGGCGCTCATCGCGCTCGCAACCCACGTCACGTCCTGGTGCGTGAAAAGGCTCCGCAATGCAGTGACGAGGCCTCCCCCGCCCCTGCGAGCACTCCGCGAGCCGTCGTTTTCACGTGAAAACGTGACGGGGGCCCGGTTGGCAACGACGATGAGCTTGCGCCGACCCGCCATGGAGACACCCTACCGGCGGCTCTGCGACTAGATGGCTGTCGAGGCGGTCACGAGCTCGGTGCCGCCGAGATCGTTCCCGTCGAGGCGGTTGAAAAGCGCGAGCCAGTCTCGCAGGAGCCGTGGCGAGAGGAAGTTGCGCCGCACGTACTCCTTGCCGCGAAGCGCCATCTGGCGCGCGTCCGGCGGGTCGTCGAGGATCGACTGCAGCGCCTGTGCACACTCCGCAACGGAATCGACGAGGAAGCCCGTCTCGCCGTCCTGGATCTGATCGACGATCCCACCCGCGCGGCCGGCGACCATCGGCCTGGCCTTCCAGAGCGCCTCGGTGACCGTGAGTCCGAAGCCCTCCTTGATCGACTTCTGCACGAGCGCCCCAGAGTGCACCTGGAACGCGTTCACCTCGACCGACCCGACGTTGTTCAGGTTGGAGAGGATGAAGATGTCCGGGTCGCCGCCGGCCGCAGCCACGGTCTGGTTGTAGTAGTCCCACCCTTCCGGGTCGTCGTGAGCCATGGAACCGACGAGCGCGAGCTGCGTGCGCGGATGGCTCTCCCGCAGGGTGCGCCACGCTTCGATGACGCCAAGTGGGTCCTTCCACGGGTCGAACCGAGACACCTGGGTGACGAGCGGGCGGTCGATGTCGATCCCGAACTGGTCGACGATGTAGGCCGCGTCTTCGGGGGAGAGCGCCATGTTCTTCGGCGTCAGCGGGTCGATCGCAGGCGGCCAGATGTATGCGGGCGGGAGGCCGTTGTGGCGCGGCGCGTACTCCTCGCGGTGGAACACCATCGAATCGTAGGAGTCGAGCCACGGAACTAGGAAGTCGAGGACGTCCTCGTTCGGGGTCGAGAGGTCGATGTGGCAGCGCCAGATCCAGTGACGGCCGCAAGCACGCGCGTGCTCGATGACGCCGGCGGGCTGCGGGTCGTGGACGATCACGTAGTCGAAGGAGTCCGTGAGCGCCTCAGCGTTGCCGAGGTTGTAGCGGCGGAAGATCTCCTTCTCTTCGTCTGAGAGGGAGCGCGGCGCCCCCTGGAGCGCGTTGTGGATCGCCTTAGTGACGTCGAAGAACTCCTCCTGTCCGTAGATCACGCGCCACTCGCAATCGAGTCCCGCGTCGCGCATGAGCGGGACGAGCGTGTAGAGGATCTCCGCCACGCCGCCGCCGAAAGCAGTCGCGGAGAGGTGCAGCACACGCTTGCCCGCAAGCGGTTCGGCCAGCGCCTTGAGCTGCTCCATCAGGCCCCGGCTCACGATCGTCGCGTAGTCCGCCAGGGACTTATGGCCGACGTTTACCTGCTGCAGGTCCACGGCGGCGGAGGATATCGGCGCGCTCGGCGGATCAGCTGAGGTACTTTGCGAAGCGAAGGCGCGAACCGCCGCCGTTGGGGTTCGGCCCGATGTCCAGCTCGTCCGTGACCGCCCGGATGATGGCGATGCCGAGCCCGCCCTCGTCGAGCTCCTGCTGCGCGCGCTCGAGGACCGCTGGGTCGAACCCGGCTCCGTCGTCCGCGACCTCGACCTCGATCCGGTCCTCGGCGAGCCGGTACGAGACCTCGACGACTCCGTCCCGCCCTTCCTCGTAGGCGTGGCGGACCGAGTTCGAGCACGCCTCGGTCAAAGCCAGCTTCAGATCTGCGACGACCTCCTCCTGCAGAGTCCTCGTGCGTGCGATCCCCGTGAGCGCGAGGCGGCAGAGCGCGATGTACTCGGCCCGCGCAGGGATGGTGAGTGCGACAACGCCGTCGCCGTTTTCGCGGAAGTCGCGATCCATGGGCTCGGAGTCTTCCCGGCCCAAACTCACACTAAACCTGCCTCAATTTGGTGAATCCTCTCCCCGACCCCGCTCAGCCCTTTCCTACCCGCTCGACGAGCACATCGAACCGAGCCAGTCGCTCCCGGGCGACTGCGACCGCCTCGGGGCTCGAGTCGACGAGGACGAAGCGGCGGCCGAGCCCAGCCGCGACCGCCCCGAGCGTCCCGCTGCCGGCGAACGGATCCAGGCACCAGTCGCCCGGGCGGCTCGAGGCCTGGACGATCCTCCGAAGGACACCCTCGGGTTTCTGTGTCGGGTAGCCGGTCTTCTCCTTGCCCGTCGGCGAAACGATGGTGTGCCACCAGACGTCGGTCGGCAACTTGCCCCGAGCGGCCCTCTCGGCGGTCACGAGCCCGGGCGCCATGTAGGGCTCCCGTTCGACGGCCTCGGCGTCGAACCAGTAGCGCTCTCGGTCCTTGACGTAGACGAGGATCGTGTCGTGCTTCGCGGGCCAGCGACGCTTCGGCTTGGCGCCGTAATCGTAGGCCCAGACGATCTCGTTCAGGAAGCACTCACGGCCGAAGAGCTCATCGAGCAGAACCTTGGCGTAGTGCGCCTCGCGGTAGTCGAGGTGCAGGTAAAGCGTCCCGCTCGGCGAGAGGAGCCGGTGCAGCTCCCGAAGCCGGGGCTCGAGGAAGCCCAGATAGTCGTCGAACGAGTCCGGGTACGAGGACTCGCGGAGGAGCCGGCTGGCGTAACGACGGCCCTTGAAGCCGACGCGGTCACCCGCCTCGTCGGGCGCGACCTCAAGGGTTCGCCGCGTGACTTCCCGACCCGTGTTGAAGGGCGGGTCGGCATAGACGAGCTGGAAGCATTCGTCGGCGAAGCGCGGCAGGAGGTCCAGGTTGTCGCCGAGGAGAACGAGGTCGTCGGCGAGCGGCTCCACGCAGCCCACTGTAGAGGAGCTAACGGTCGCTGCCGGGCGGCGTCTCGGGGCGCTCGCCGAGCTTGACGGTGACCTCGACCCGCTTCCCGTCCCTGAGGAGCGAGAGGCGCGTCGTCTGGCCCGGCAGGAGGCCTTCGGTGATCGCGCGCACGACGTCCTCTGCAGTCTCGACGGGTGCTCCGTCGATGGCCACGATCAGGTCGCCGCCTGCCCGGAAGCGGATTCCGGTGAATTCCTTCTCGAGGCCACCGGCCTGGATGCCCGCACCGGCGGCAGGGCTCCCTGCGACGACGGTCTGCACCGCCGCTCCCGCGTCGACGGAATAATGGAAGTGGTCGGCGAGCCGCGGGGTCAGGGTCTGCGTCGAGATGCCGAGCCACGCATAGCGCACCGCGCCGTTCTCGATCAGCTGCTCCATCGACCGCCGCGCAGAATTGATCGGCACGGCGAAGCCGACTCCCTCTGCCGTCCCGGAATTGCTGTTGATCTGTGCGTTGATCCCGATGACACGCCCGCGCGCATCGAACATCGGGCCGCCCGAGTTGCCGCGGTTGATCGGCGCGTCGGTCTGGATCGCGTCGACGAGGTCGTAGCTCGAGGTCAGCGAGGCGATCGAGCGCTCGGTCGCCGACACGACCCCGACGCTCAGCGAGCTCTCGTTGCCGAACGGGCTTCCGATGGCCGCGACGGGCTGGCCGACGACGACGTGCGTCGAATCCCCGAGCGGCACAGCCGCGAGGTGGTGGTCGCCCGGGTCGACCTTGAGGAGCCCGACGTCGTCGTAGATGTCCCACCCGACGACTTGCGCGCGTACCCGGTCGCCGTCACGGAACTCGACGAAGACGGTGTTCGCTGCCTCCGGCGTCGCCGTCGGGTCGCCCTCGCCGGCCGTCGTGATCACGTGCGAGTTGGTGAGGATGTAGCCGTCCGAGGAGACGACGAAGCCGGAACCCTGGGCCGCGTCCGCTGCCGCGACGGAGTCGTTCGGGCCGAAGAGGGCCAGGATCGTGACGACGCCTGCGGCGCGCTCCCGGTAGATCGCTGCCGGATCGAAGTCGTTGCCTGGAAGCGGCTTAGCCTCCGCATCCTCGTCGATGGGGTTCGCGGCCGGCGTGGCGCTGCCCGGAGCGGTCAGCACGACGGTACGCGTCGCGCCGTCGTCGCCGACCCAGCCCGCCGCCTTGGCGACGACGAGCGTCGTGGACGCGCCCAGAAGGGCGCAGACCACCGCAATGACGGCTAGAG
>Ga0307409_100000394_pt1 | contig 18541 bp, 19 predicted proteins | sample 322Ometagenome_2_FD_203888 | JGI IMG/M metagenome (GOLD analysis project Ga0307409, IMG submission 203888) | Maize rhizosphere microbial communities from greenhouse at UC Davis, California, United States - 322HYB-O-2 | ecosystem: Host-associated > Plants > Roots > Rhizosphere > Soil | place... | reverse complement strand
CCGCGACCTCGCCGCCGACCACGCTTACTTCCCCGCCGCCGCGGCGGCCGGCCGGCACGCCGCCGACCTGCTCACAGGAAGATGACCACCGCGACCCAGGCGGCGACGATGGCGATGAGGATGGCCAGGAGCACCCACGTGGGCACCGTGTACTCGCCGCGCCGGTTGCGTTGGATCTCGGCGACCATCTTGTCCCGCCGCCGCTGAAGCCAGCCGGCCCGCACCTCGACCGGGTTGAACGGGTTGGGCCGCTTGTCCCGCCGGTCGCGGCCGGCGTCGTGGGGGGTGTAGTCGGTCATCACATGCTCGCGATGAGGCGTTCGACCCGCTCGTCGTAGGCCCGGAACGGGTCCTTGCAGAGCACGGTGCGCTGGGCCTGGTCGTTGAGCTTGAGGTGCACCCAGTCCACGGTGAAGTCGCGCCGCTTCTCCTGGGCGTGCCGGATGAACTCTCCCCGCAGCCGGGCCCTGGTGGTCTGCGGCGGCGTTTCCTTCGCCTCGAAGATCTCCAGGTTGGTGGCCACCCGGTCGACCGCGCGCTTGCGCTCCAGCAGCGCGTACAGCCCCCGGTTGCGGCGCAGGTCGTGGTAGGCCAGGTCCATCTGGGCGATGCGCGGGTGGGACAGCGGCAGGTCGTGCCGGGCCTGGTAGCGCTCGACCAGGCGCAGCTTGGTGACCCAGTCGATCTCCCGCTCCACCCCGGACAGGTCACCCGACTCCACGCCGTGCAGCACCCGCCCCCACAGGTCGAGCACCCGCTTGGCGGTCGCGTCGGCGCCGCGGCGCTCCACGAACTCGCTGGCCTTCGCGAAGTACTCCTGCTGGATCTCCAGCGCGCTGCACTCCTTGCCGTTGACCAGGCGGACGCGCCGGCGGCCGGTGATGTCGTGCGACACCTCGCGGATGGCCCGGATGGGGTTCTCCAGGGTCAGGTCGCGCATCGCCACACCGGCCTCGATCATCCGCAGCACGAGGTCGGCGCTGCCCACCTTGAGCAACGTGGTGACCTCGTTCATGTTCGAGTCCCCCACGATCACGTGCAACCGGCGGTACCGCTCGGCGTCGGCGTGGGGCTCGTCGCGCGTGTTGATGATCGGCCGGGACCGGGTGGTGGCCGACGAGACGCCCTCCCAGATGTGCTCGGCCCGCTGGGACAGGCAGTACACCGCGCCCCGCGGCGTCTGCAGGACCTTGCCGGCCCCGCAGATGAGCTGCCGGGTGACCAGGAACGGGATGAGGATGTCGGCCAGCCGGCCGAACTCGCCGTGCCGCGAGACGCAGTAGTTCTCGTGGCAGCCGTAGGAGTTCCCGGCCGAGTCGGTGTTGTTCTTGAACAGGTAGATCTCGCCGGCGATGCCCTCGTCGTGCAGGCGCTTCTCGGCGTCGACCAGCAGGCCCTCCAGGATCCGCTCGCCGGCCCGGTCGTGGATGACCACGTCGACGACCGAGTCGCATTCGGGCGTGGCGTACTCGGGGTGTGAACCCACATCCAGGTACAGCCGGGCCCCGTTGCGGAGGAAGACGTTGCTGGAGCGGCCCCAGGATACGACCCGGCGGAACAGGTAGCGCGCGACCTCGTCCGGGGACAGCCTCCGCTGACCACGGTACGTACAGGTCACGCCGTACTCCGTCTCGAGCCCGAAAATGCGCCGGTCCATGTAAAAGACAGTAGCGGGACTGGCGATCAACCGGTACGCAGCGAGCGGGTGTACTCCGCGCACACCGCGAAGTCGGGCAGCCGGCCGAGCCGCCGGGCCTCGGCCAGGGTCGGGGCGGCGGCGTCCCGAGCCGACAGGAACGGCCGCTCGATCGGCCAGTCGATGCCCAGATCCGGGTCGAACGCGTGGACCGCGTGCTCGCGCTGGGGGGCGTACGGCTCGGAGCACAGGTAGAGCAGGGTGGCATCGTCGGTCAGCGCGCAGAACGCGTGTCCGAGACCCTCGGCGATGTAGACCGCCCGCCGATCCACATCGTCCAGGCGGACCATCACCCATTGGCCGAACGTCGGCGATCCCACCCGGATGTCCACGATCACGTCGATGCCGGCCCCCCGCACGCAGCTGACGTACTTGGCCTGGCCGGGCGGCACGTCCGCGTAGTGCACGCCGCGCAGCACACCGGCCGCCGATACGGACAGGTTGGCCTGGGCCAGGCGCAGTGGGTGGCCGACCTCGGCCGCGATCTCGTCGAAGCGGTACCACTCGGCGAACGTGCCGCGGGCGTCGACGTGCTGCATCGGCACCACCTCGAGGGCGCCCTCGATTCCCAGTGGTTGGATCTTCATCGCCCACCCTGCCCCAGCAGGTCCAGCAGGTACTGCCCGTACCCGCTCCTGGTCAGCGGCTCGGCCAGGACGGCCAGCTGGGCGTCGTCGATGAACCCGGCCCGCCAGGCCGCCTCCTCGACGCACCCGATCTTCATGCCCTGCCGCTCCTCGATGACCCGCACGAACTCGGCCGCCTGGATCAGCGACGCGAACGTGCCGGTGTCCAGCCAGGCGGTGCCCCGCTCGAGCACGGTCACGCTCAGTTCGCCCAGCCGCAGGTACGCGTCGTTGACCGCGGTGATCTCCAGCTCGCCGCGGGCGCTGGGGCGCAGCTCGCGGGTGATGGACACCACCCGCTTGTCGTAGAAGTACAGGCCGGGCACGGCGTAGCGCGACCGCGGCGTGGCCGGTTTCTCCTCAATGGACAGCACCCGGCCGTCGTCGGTGAACTCCACCACCCCGTACGCGTGCGGGTTGGCCACCTGGTACGCGAAGATGCGCCCGCCCACGACTCCGCCGGACACCGCGAGCTGGCGGCCGAGCCCGACGCCGTGGAAGATGTTGTCGCCCAGGACGAGCACGACCGAGTCGTCGCCGATGAAGTCGGCGGCGATGAGAAACGCCTGCGCGATGCCCTCGGGCCGGGGTTGCACGGCGTAGGAGAAATGCATCCCGAACTGGCCGCCGTCGCCGAGCAGCGCGACGAACTGGGCCTGGTCGGCCGGCGTGGTGATGACCATGACCTCACGGACGCCGGCGTGGATCAGCGTCGAGAGCGGATAGTAGATCATCGGCTTGTCGAAGACCGGCATGAGCTGTTTGGACACGGCCCTGGTGATGGGCCACAGCCGCGAACCCGTACCGCCGGCCAGCAGAATGCCGCGCATGCGACAGGACACTACCGGGGTACGGGCGGCCGCTCGGTACACTTCCGGACTCATGAGGATCCTGGTCACCGGCGGGGCCGGGTTCATCGGCTCCCATTACGTCCGGTCCCTGCTCACTCGGGGGGATTCGGCGAAGCTTGCGAGCCGAACATCGGGCAACGCGCCGGCCACGGCGGTGACCGTGCTGGACAAGCTGACGTACTCCGGCAACCGGGCCAACCTCGCGCCGGTGGCCGACGACGCGCGCCTGAGCTTCGTCCACGGCGACATCGGCGACGCGCCCCTGGTCGACGACCTCATCGCCGGGCACGACGCCGTGGTCCACTTCGCGGCCGAGTCCCATGTAGACCGTTCGATCGACAGCGCCGCGGCGTTCGTCATGACCAATGTGGTCGGTACCCAGACGCTGCTCGACGCCGCCCTGCGGCATCGCCTGGGGCGGTTCGTGCACGTCTCCACCGACGAGGTGTACGGGTCGATCGCCGAGGGCTCGTGGACCGAGGACTGGCCGTTGGCCCCGAACTCGCCCTACTCGGCCAGCAAGGCCGGCTCGGACCTGCTCGCGCTGGCCTACCACCGCACCCACGGGCTGAACGTGGTGGTGACCCGCTGCTCCAACAACTACGGGCCCTACCAGTTCCCCGAGAAGGTGATCCCGCTCTTCGTGACCAACCTGCTGGACGGGCGCGCGGTGCCGCTCTACGGCGACGGCGGCAACGTGCGGGACTGGCTGCACGTGGCCGACCACTGCGCCGGCATCGACCTGGTGCTGCACGGCGGGCGGGCCGGCGAGGTCTACCACATCGGCGGTGGCACCGAGATGACCAACAAGGAGCTCGTCGCCCGGCTGCTGGAGGCGTGTGGCGCCGGGTGGGACAGGGTCGAGGCCGTGCCCGATCGCAAGGGCCACGACCGGCGCTACTCCCTGGACATCACGAAGATCTCCGAGGAGCTGGGGTACGCCCCGGCGCACTCCTTCGACGACGGCCTGGCGCAGACGATCACGTGGTACCGGGAGAACCGGGCGTGGTGGGAGCCGCTGAAGGCCCGGCCGTGAGCGCAGCGCAGCGCCGTTGGCTGGTCACCGGCGCCGGCGGGATGCTCGGCCGGGATCTGGTGCGGGTACTGGCCGATCGCCCCGACGTCGCGCTGACCGCCGCGGACCGCTCGGGGCTGGACGTGACCGACGCCTCGGCCGTGGCCGACGCGGTGAACGGCCATGACGTGGTCGTCAACGCCGCCGCGTGGACCGATGTGGACGGCGCCGAGACCGCCGAGGCGGCCGCCACGTTGGTCAACGGCGACGCCGTGGCCCACCTGGCCCGCGCCTGCACCGCCGCCGGCGCCCTTCTGCTGCACGTCTCCACCGACTACGTCTTCTCCGGCGCCACCTCCCAGCCGTACCCGGAGGACGCCGTGCCCGCGCCGTGCAACGCCTACGGGCGCGGCAAGCTCGTCGGTGAGGATGCCGTGCGCACCCACGCGCCGTCGCTGGGCTACGTCGTCCGTACGGCGTGGCTCTATGGCGAGCACGGGCGCAACTTCGTCTCCACCGTGCTGCGCCTCGCCGGTGAACGGGAGACGCTCGACGTCGTCGACGACCAGATCGGAGCGCCGACGTGGTCGCTCGCGCTGGCGCGGCGCCTGGTCGGGCTCGGCCTCTCGGCGCTGGCCGGGCCGGCGGCGCCGGGCGCCTACCACGCCACCGCGTCGGGCCAGACGTCGTGGTACGGGCTGGCTCGGGCGGTCTTCGCCGAGGCCGGCCTGGATCCGGCCCGCGTGCGCCCGACGACCAGCGAGGCGTACCCGCGCCCGGCCCGGCGCGCGGCGTTCAGCGTCCTGAGCGACGCCCGCTTCGCCGACCTCGGACTACCGCCTATGCCCCACTGGCGGGCCATGCTCACCGACGCGTTCGCCGAGATGGGCCCCTTGAGCGCCACCACCAATCGTCACTCTGCGTAGCCCTCAACGGCGACTACGCTGCGTTACGCCGCTGGCGGGACGTGGACTGGCCTCTTCCAGCATCGGCTCTGCACACCCATGCGCACAGCAAGCTCACCTGCGCTTTTGGCCGAAGCCCACCGGTCTGATGGGTGCACCGTCCGTGTGTGGTGCGTAGGGGTGTGCAGACCAGATGGTGGGCGCACGGAAGGTGACTCCCGGAGATCAGCTACGCTGCGTAGCCGCGCTCAGGCCGGGCTCAGGCCGACGGCGGCGGGGTGGTGTCGCCGTTGCCGTTGCGCTTGGTGCGGCGGCCGCTGCCGTTGCCGCCGTTGCCGCCGTTTCCCCCGTTACCGGCGGCCGGCGGCGATTCGGCCGCACCCTCGGCCGGAGTCTCGGTGGCAGCCTCGGCCGGTGTGTCGGCCGGCGCGTCGGCCGGTGGTGTGATCGCGTCGGCCGCCTCGAGCAGCGTGGCCAGCGCGTTGCCGATGATGCGCCGGAACGCCCGCGAGGGCCGGCGCCGGTCCAGAACGGCGATCTCAAGCTGACCGGTGGGCAGCTGGCGGGGCGCCCCACCCTCGCCACCGACGCTGCGCAGCGCCTTGAGGGCCAGCGCCAGCGCCTCGGCCAAGGTGGAGTCGTCCCGGTGCCCCTGCTTGAGCACCGAGGTGATCGAGTCGGAGTGGCCGCCCATCGCGACGTAGCCGGGCTCGTCGCTTACCGACCCGTCGTAGGTGAGGCGGTAGAGCTCGTCGTCGGCCGGGGTGGCGCCGACCTCGGCCACGCAGATCTCCACCTCGAACGGCTTGGGCTGCTCGGTGAAGATGGCGCCCAGCCCCTGCGCGTACGCGTTGGCCAGGGCCCGCGCGGTCACGTCGCGCCGGTCGTACGAGTAGCCGCGCAGGTCGGCCATGCGGACGCCGGCCGCGCGCAGGTTCTCGAACTCGTTGTACCGCCCCACCGCGGCGAACCCGATCTTGTCGTAGATCTCGCTGACCTTGTGCAGGGCGGTGGACGGGTTCTCGGCGACGAAGAGGACCCCGTCGGCGCAGGTGAGCACGACCACGCTGCGGCCGCGGGAGATGCCCTTGCGGGCGTACTCCGCCCGGTCCCGCATGATCTGCTCGGGTGAGGCGTAGAACTGCATGGCCACGGCGGCTGCGTCTCCTCGATGTGGTGGCAAGGACAAGGACGGGGGTACGACCGGCGTCAGCCGCCGGGCTGGTCCCGGCGGGCCGCGATCACGGCCTCGCTCACCGCGCCCGACTCCTCATCGGTGAGCCGGACCGCACCGTCGGCCGTGGCGGACATGATGATCGGGTAGATCTTGCGGATCGGGTCCGGGCCGCCGGTGGCCGTGTCGTCGTCGGCCGCGTCGTAGAGCGACTCCACCGCGATGCGGATCGCCTCGTCGCGGGCCATGCCGGGCCGGTAGCGCTTCTTCAGAGCCGACTTGGCGAACAGCGAACCGGAGCCGATGCCGTCGTACCCGGTCTCCTCGTATATCCCGCCGGCCACGTCGAAGCTGAAGAGGCGTCCGGCCCTGGTCCGGTCGGCGGCGTCCAGGTCGTACCCGGCGTAGATCGGCACGACGGCCAGGCCCTGCATCGCGGCCGGCAGGTTGTTGCGGATCATGGTGGCCAGCCGGTTGGCCTTGCCGTCGAGCGAGAGCATGGTGCCCTCGATCTTCTCGTAGTGCTCCAGCTCGACCTGGTAGAGCCGGATCAGCTCGATGCCGACGCCGGCCGTGCCGGCCACGCCCACGAGGGAGTACGGGTCGGCCGCGTAGACCTTCTCGATGTCCCGGTTGGCGACGAGGTTGCCCATCGTGGCCCGGCGGTCACCGGCCATGATCACACCGTCGGCGTAGGTCAGGGACACGATCGTGGTGCCGTGGGTCAGGTCGGCGGTGAATCCGGGCGGCAGCGCGCGCCGTCCGGGCAGCAGCTCGGGAGCCGCGACGGACAGGAAGTCCGTGAAGGACGACGTGCCGGTGTTGCCGGTGAAAACGGCAGGTAGACGCCCGGATGGATCAAAACCCGTCGCCACGTGTGTCCCTCTCAGTTGGGTGATCGAACGCCTGCCAAGGTAGTCGACGGCGCACCGACGCCGCCCAGCGGCATCACTGGCCGCCCTTCTGCACGTAGCCGCGCACGAACTCCTCGGCGTTCTCCTCGAGCACCGAGTCGATCTCGTCCAGCAGATCGTCCACGTCCTCGGTCAGCTTCTCGTTGCGCTCGGCGACCTCGGGGTTCGGCCCGGGCGACGGAGCCTCGTCGATCTCCTCGTCCCGCCGGCTCTTGCCGGACTGGGACTGGCCGCCGGTGTCACGGGTAGACATGAGCGTCCTCCTCGCTGGGCCGCGCTGTGCTCACGCGACGCCTTCCTTGTCTGCCAAGGTAGCTCGCGTTATGACCTTACCGGTCGAATTACACGCGGCCGCATCACTACGCGGCTTGCGCCACTACGCTGGTCCGCCGGTGCCGGTCAGCACCTCCAGAAGGTCCTTCGCACTGGGGCAGCGGTCGAACAGCTCACCCACGTGCCGCTTGGTCCCCCGCTCCGGCTCCATCATGGGTACCCGGACCAGGGATTCGCGGCCGATATCGAAGATGACCGAGTCCCAGCTCGCGGCGACCACCTCGGCCCCGTACTTGGCCAGGCACCGGCCACGGAAGTAGGCACGGGTGTCCTCGGGCGGCTCGGTCATCGCCGAGATCACCGCTTCGTCGTCGAAGAGCCGGCTCATGGCACCGCGGGCGACCAGCCGGTGGTAGAGGCCCTTCTCCGGCCGCACGTCGGAGTACTGCAGGTCCACCAGCTGCAGCTTGGGCGAGGCCCAGCCGAGCGACTCCCGGTCCCGGTACCCGTCGAGCAGGCGCAGCTTGGCCACCCAGTCCAGCTCCTGGGCGCACAGCATCGGGTCGCGGCCGAGCCGGTCCAGCAGGCCGTCCCACCGGGACAGGATGTCCTCGGTCATCTCGTCCGAGCCCTCGGCGTCCACAAAGGACCTCGCCCGCTCCAGATAGGCCCACTGCAGGTCGAGCGCGGTGAGCCGGCGGCCGTCCCGCAGCCGGATGAGGTGGGTCAGCGACGGGTCGTGGCTGACCGCCTTCAACTCGGCCACCGGGTCGGCGATGCCCAGGTCCGGCGTGAGGTACCGGTTCTCGATCATGGTGAGCACCAGCGACGTCGTGCCCGCCTTGAGGTACGTGGAGATCTCCGACAGGTTCGCGTCCCCGATGATCACGTGCAGCCGGCGGTACTTGTCGGCGTCGGCGTGCGGCTCGTCCCGGGTGTTGATGATGGGCCGCTTCAGGGTGGTCTCCAGGCCCACCTCGACCTCGAAGAAGTCGGCCCGCTGGGAGAGCTGGAACCCGGGCTGCGACCCGTCCTGACCCAGGCCCACCCGCCCGGCCCCGCAGACGATCTGCCGGGTGACCAGGAACGGGGTCAGGTGGGTGACGATGTCGGAGAACGGGGTCTGCCGGCGCATGAGGTAGTTCTCGTGGGCGCCGTAGCTGGCGCCCTTGTTGTCGGTGTTGTGCTTGTACAGGTGGATGGGGCCGACGCCGGGCACCGTGGTGGCCCGGCGGGCCGCCTCGGCCATGACCCGCTCGCCCGCCTTGTCCCAGAGCACCAGGTCACGCGGATTGGTCACCTCGGGGGTGGAGTACTCGGGGTGGGCGTGGTCGACGTAGAGCCGGGCGCCGTTGGTGAGGATGACGTTGGCCAGGCCCAGGTCCTCATCGGCCAGGGCCTCGGCCGGGTCGTAGAGGGCACCCGAATAGGTGAAGCCCCGCGCGTCCCGCAGCGGCGACTCCTCCTCGTAATCCCAGCGTGCGCGGCCTCCCCGGGCCAGCTCGGGACGGGCGCCGTACGCGTTGACGACCTGCGATGAGGTGACCATCGGGTTGGCCGCCGGCTGCCCGGGGACGGAGATTCCGTACTCCACCTCGGTGCCCATGACCCGTCGCACACTCATACCTTCGACCCCGCCCTGCCGCTGCCGCTCTGCCCGTCGCGCCGCTCGCACGCTCGCGACGCCACACGCCGAGCCTAGTCCGCATTCGGTTACGCTCGCGCGATGGCGTCATCGTCATTGCGCCGCGCGGTCTCCCGCACCCGGTTGGCGCCGCTGGCCGCGTTCCCCGGCCGGGCCGCGCGGGTGCTGCGTCACGACGGGCGGGTCGTCGCCGCCTCGGCCCGGTGGCTGTTCACCTCGCGGGAACATCACAACTACACATATGACCTGACCCCGCTCAACCTCGACCACCTGGCCTGGTTCGTGTCCACCGTGTGCGGCACGCCGATCGCGGTGGTGCGTGACCATCTGGCCGAGATCGCCGCCGACTCGGCGCTGCGCGAACACATCCGGGCCGCCACGGCCTCCTCGGCCCGCCGGGGTCTGGCCGAGCGCCACATCCGGTACGGCCGCCGCGTCGGCTGGTATGCCCTCGTCCGCGCGTTGAAGCCGGCCCACGTGGTGGAGACCGGCGTCGACAAGGGGCTCGGCACGGCGGTGCTCGCCGCGGCGCTGCTCCGCAACGCCGACGAGGGCCGTCCCGGCCGGATTACCGCCGTCGACATCAACCCGGAGGCCGGCTATCTGGTACGCACCGGAGCCTGGTCCCGTGTGGTCGACCTGGTCTATTCGGACTCGATCGCCGCCCTGACGGCCCTGGACCGGCCGGTCGACATCTTCCTGCACGACAGCGACCACAGCGTGGCGCACGAGCGCAACGAGTTCACCGCCGTCGAACCGAAGCTGTCGGCGTCGGCCCTCCTGCTCACCGACAACGCGGCCAAGACGACGGTCCTGTCGGAGTACGCGGAGAAGACCGGCCGGCACTTCCTCGCGTTCACCGAGCGGCCGCAGCGCCACTGGTACCCCGGTGACGGCATCGGCGCCGCCTGGCGCCGATAGGGCCCGCGTCGCGCCGCTTCCAAGATCGCGACCACTTCGCCGAAGTTGTCGCCTCACAAGGGGTCTGAGGCGACAACGTCGGCGAAGTTGCGACGGCTTGTCCTACAGGTACTGGCCGGTGTTGGTGACCGTGTCGATGGCCCGGCCGGAGTCGGCGCCCTTGCCGCCCGAGATGAGCGTGCGGATGTAGACGATCCGCTCGCCCTTCTTGCCGGAGATGCGGGCCCAGTCGTCGGGGTTGGTGGTGTTGGGCAGGTCCTCGTTCTCCCGGAACTCGTCCAGGCAGGCCTCGAGGAGGTGCTGCAGCCGCAGCCCCTTGCGGTTGGTGGCCAGGAACTCCTTGATGGCCATCTTCTTGCCACGGTCCACAATGTTCTGGATCATCGCGCCGGAGTTGAAGTCCTTGAAGTACAGGACCTCCTTGTCGCCGTTGGCGTAGGTGACCTCGAGGAACCGGTTCTCCTCGGTCTCCGAGTACATGCGTAGGACCGCCGCCTGGATCATCGCCTGCACGCAGGCGTCGGCCGAACCGCCGTGCTCGGCCAGGTCGTCCGGGTGGAGCGGCAGGTCCGCGGTGATGTACTTGGTGAAGATGTCCTTGGCCGCCTCGGCGTCCGGCCGCTCAATCTTGATCTTGACGTCCAGCCGACCGGGGCGCAGGATCGCCGGGTCGATCATGTCTTCGCGGTTGGACGCGCCGATGACGATGACGTTCTCCAGGCCCTCCACGCCGTCGATCTCGCTGAGCAACTGGGGGACGATCGTGTTCTCGACGTCGGAGGACACGCCCGAGCCGCGGGTGCGGAACACCGAGTCCATCTCGTCGAAGAACACGATGACCGGCGTGCCCTCGCTCGCCTTCTCGCGGGCCCGCTGGAAGATCAGCCGGATGTGCCGCTCGGTCTCACCGACGTACTTGTTGAGCAGCTCGGGGCCCTTGATGTTGAGGAAGTAGCTGGACCGCTTCTCCGCACCCTGCAGCTCGGCGATCTTCTTGGCCAGCGAGTTGGCCACCGCCTTGGCGATCAGGGTCTTGCCGCAGCCGGGCGGGCCGTAGAGCAGCACACCCTTCGGCGGCCGCAGCTGGTGCTCGCGGAACAGGTCGGCGTGCAGGAACGGCAGCTCGACCGCGTCACGGATCTGCTCGATCTGCCGGTCGAGGCCCCCGATGTCGCCGTAATCGATGTCGGGCACCTCCTCCAGCACGAGCTCCTCGACCTCGCTCTTGGGGATGCGCTCGTACGCGTACGCCGACCGCGGCTCGATGAGCAGCGAGTCGCCCGCCCGTAGCGGGGAATCGAGCAGCGTATCGGCCAGGTGCACGACCCGCTCCTCGTCCGCGTGGGAGATCACCAGGGCCCGGTCGCCGCCCTCGAGGATCTCCTTGAGCATGACGACCTCGCCGGCCCGCTCGAAGCCGAGCGCGTCGACCACGTTGAGCGCGTCGTTGAGCAGGACCTCCTGGCCGCGCCGCAGCCCGTCCACCTCCACCGCCGGCGAGACGGCGACCCGCAGCTTGCGGCCGCCGGTGAAGATGTCCACGGTCCCGTCGGCGTGCCGGGACAGGAAGACCCCGTACCCGCTCGGCGGCTGGGCGAGCCGGTCGACCTCCTCCTTGAGCGTGACGATCTGCGCACGCGCCTCCTTGAGCGTGGCGACGAGACGCTCGTTGCTCTCCGTGAGCCGGGCGACCTGGGCCTGCGCCGCGGCCAGGCGCTCCTCCAGCTGCCGCACGTGCCGTGGGCTCTCCGTCAGCTTCCGCCGTACCAGGGCCAGCTCCTCCTGGAGGAAGGCCACCTGGGTGGAGAGATCGTGGGCCTCCCGTTCCCACCGTGCGGCTCGAGCGTCCGCGTCTTCACTGCGTGCCACGTCCCACCTCCCCGGGGGGTCGCCCCGGGTCGCGGGGATACCGCGGTCCCGGGGCAGAACCTGTGCCCCTAAACAGTAACTGTTCAGGGGCACTGTTTCCCCTACCCGGCGCCCCTATCACGTCACCGTTGCGGACCACTTCACGCCCGGGAGTAGCTTGGCTGGTAGGGGGCCGGCGCCCCGTGGTACGCGATTTGTCGCGTGGCGCCGCTCGTAAGCTCGCGCCGGCTGGTGCGGGAGCGACGGAAGGGGCAGGCGTGACCGACGGTCCGTTGCGAGTCTGGGTGGACCAGGACCTGTGCACCGGTGACGGGCTCTGCGTGCAGTACGCGCCGGAGGTCTTCGAGTTCGACGTGGACGGGCTGGCCTACGTCAAGGACGGCTCCGGCGAGCTCCTGACCAGCCCGGGAATCCGTACCGACGTGCCCGCCCACCTGCGCCTGGAGGTCCTCGACGCCGCGAAGGAGTGCCCGGGCGAGTGCATCCACGTCGTGCGCGCTACCGACTCCTGACTCCCCTTCCGGTCGATCATGAGGTTAACGTCATGATCGACGCGGTTTCGTGACGCTAGTCTCATGATCGAGCGGATCTTGCTCCCCGACGTCGGGCGGCCGGAGGTTCGTGCCGGCGGGACGACGACCGTCAGAACGGGCGGCCCACCATGGACGCGATAAGTCGGGCAAACTCCTCGAGGCGGGCGATCTGCCCAGCGCCGCCGTCGTCGAACGTCTTCACGAACCGCAGCGCGTCCTGACGCACGCTGGGCGGCGGCTCCTCCCCCGATCCGGGCAGCGTGCCGTCGTCGAACGAGCTCAACAGGATGTACACGTCGACCGCGTCGACCCGGATCGAGCCGTTCGGGCCCCGCTGCAGCCGACGGCGCGTGCCCACCTCGGCCACCCCGGACAACGGCAGCACCCGTACCGACGACGTCATCGACCCGGGTGGCCCCTCGCCCGGCGGCACGTCCTCGCCGTGCCAGAGGATCAGCCGCCGGCCGTCGCAGACGGCGACCTCCTGCCAGACCCCGTTGACGTCATTGACGAAGCGCTCGAGCGTGAAGCCGAGCACGGTGGAGCCGGCCAGGACGCCGCCGAGCGCGTCGAGGGCCAGGTCGGGGTCGCGCAGGTACGCGCGGGCGGCCGAGTCGAGGTCGCGGTAGGGCGACCAGTCGAGGAAGACCGGGGGGAGGTCGTTGCCGAACTCCTGCAAGCTCAAGGGACTCTGCCCCCTGGCGCCGACCCCGGGGCCCCCTGGGCGGCCGAGCTCCGACGGGCCTCGTAAGCCTCCCGGCCGCGGCTGGGCTTGCGCCGGCGGGGCGGGGCCACCACACCCGGTGCCAGGCGACGGGCGCTGATCAGAAACGCCGTGTGGCCGACCATCCGATGGTCCGGCCGCACGGCGAGGCCGTCGGCGTGCCAGTCCCGTACCAGAGTCTCCCAGGCCCGCGGCTCGGTATAGCCGCCGCGCTCGCGCAGCGCCTCCACCAGGTCGGACAGCTGGGTAGTCGTGGCCACGTAGGCGACGAAGACGCCGCCCGGGACCAGCACCCGGTCGACCAGGGGCAGCTGTGCCCAGGGTTCGAGCAGGTCGAGGATGATGCGATCGAAATCGGACTCGGGGCATTCGGCGACGTCGCCCACGCGTAGGGTCCAGCCCTTCGGCGCCGCGCCCAGGAAACCCTCCACGTTGCGGCGGGCCACCTCGGCGAACTCGGGCCGGATCTCGTACGAGACGACCTCACCGTGCTCGCCGACGGCCCGCAGCAGCGAGCAGGTCAGCGCGCCGGAGCCGGCACCGGCCTCCAGCACCCGGGCCCCCGGATGCACGTCGCCCATGGCCACGATCTGGGCGGAGTCCTTCGGGTAGATCACCTGTGCGCCGCGGGGCATCGACATCACGTAGTCGCTCAACAGCGGGCGCAGGGCCAGGTAGGCCGTGCCCGCGCTGGACATGACGATCGAGCCCTCCGGCCGCCCGAGCAGGTCGTCGTGGGCGAGCGCGCCCCGATGCGTGTGGAACTGGCGACCCGGTTCCAGCACCACCGTGTGCAGGCGACCCTTCGGGTCGGTGAGCTGCACCCTGTCGCCGGGGGCGAACGGCTGGTCGGGTCTGGTCACCGGTGGGTCCTCGGAGGGTCGGCGGGGCGCGGCGGTCGGTCAGGAGTTGAGCAGGCGGGCCAGGTCGGCGGTGCGAAGCACACCTACCACAACCCCATCCGAGACGACGAGGTAGCTCGGCGCCGGATTTGCCTGCACCGCGCGCAGCACGTCCTCCCCGGCGAGGTCGGCCGCGAGCGTGCGGCCCGCGTCCAGGGTACGGGCGACGTCGTCGACGGGCACCCAGGGGCGACGCTCGGCCGGTACCGCGGCCGCGGCCGCGTCGTGGACCAGCGCGACCACCCGGCCGGAGGTGTCGGCCACGGCCAGCGACGCGTCGCCGTGCCCGGCGTCGGCGGCCCGGCGCAGCCCCTCCGCCAGCGGCGTGCCGGTCGGCACGACGAACACCGGCCGGGCCAGGGTCCGCAGGTTCAGCTTCGGCAGCCGGGACACGACCACGCTCTGCCGGATCGCCTGGGTGGCCCCCTGCCACAGGGTCAACGCCACCAGGACCGTGAAGACCAGGCTGAACACGCTGAAGATCTGGGCGAAGACGAGCGCCAGGGCCAGCGCCACCGTGGCGACCGCCACCACCCGGCCGATCTCGCCGGCCACCCGGCTGCCGGTGTTGCGGTTGCCGGTGATGGCCCACACGGCCGCCCGCAGGGCCCGGCCGCCGTCCAGCGGCAGGCCGGGCAGGGCGTTGAAGGCGGCCACGATGAGGTTGCTCCAGGCGAGCTGGAAGGCGAGCTGGTCGGCGATCGTGCCCTCCGGCACGACCAGGCCCACGGCCAGGGCGGCCACCCCCAGCACGGCCGACACGGCCGGCCCGATCAGGGACACGAGCAGGTCGGCCCGGGCGTGCGGGCTGTCCGAGCGCATCTCGGTGTACCCGCCGAGCATCTCCAGCGTGATCGCCTTGACCCCGATGCCGAACCGCCGGGCCGTGATCGCGTGACCCAGCTCGTGCAACAGCACCGACAGCAGCAGGCACAGCACGAACGCGACGGCCAACAGGTAGCCGCCCAGTTCCGTCAACCCGTCCACCATGTTCCGGGCCAGCGGCCCGTACCAGACGATCACGAACGCGGCCAGCAGCAGCCACGACGCCCGGACGTAGATCGGCACGCCCAGCACCCGGCCCAGCCTCATCCCGGGCGTCCGGTCTGGCGGTGGCGGCGCCGGCGCGGGGGTGGCGGCCGGGCGGTCGGGGCCGGGTTCGGCGTTCATTGCCTGAATGGTAGTGACGCCAAGGCTGGGTCGGCGCGTCCGACGCCGCGCCGCGACCCAGCCGAGGCGTCGACCCGACGCTCGAGCGCGGTTGCGCGCTTTCGTCGTAGGCGTGGCCTACCCTCCAGTCATGTCGGTCGACACGACGGAGCAGGCCCTCACCGAGGAACGGCGGGCCAGCCTGCCCTCCCTCTCGCCCTCGCGGGCGGCGGATTTCAAGACCTGTCCGCTGCTGTACCGGTTTCGCACGGTTGACCGCATCCCGGAGCCACCCACGCCCGACCAGGCCCGCGGCACGCTGGTGCACGCGGTGCTCGAGCGGCTCTTCGACCTGCCGGCCGCCGACCGGACGCCCCCGCGGGCCGCGGCCATGGTGGCCCCCCAGTGGGAGGCGCTGCGGGCCGACCAGCCGCTGCTGGCCGAGATGTTCGACGACGGCCAGACCCCGGCCGAGTTCCTCGACTCGACCGTGGACCTGCTCGGCGGGTACTTCTCGGTGGAGGACCCGCGCCGGCTGGAGCCGGCCGAGCGGGAGTGCCTGGTGGAGGCCGTCGTCGACGACAACCTGCTGATCCGCGGGTACATCGACCGGCTCGACGTCTCGGCCGACGGCGACCTGCGGGTCGTCGACTACAAGACCGGCGGCGCGCCCCGCGAGGCGTTCGAGGCGCGGGCCCTGTTCCAGCTCAAGTTCTACGCCCTCGTGCTCTGGCGGACCCGGGGCGTGGTGCCGCGGACGCTCCGGCTGCTCTATCTCAAGGACGCGGAGGCCTGCGACTACGCCCCCGACGTGGAGGAGCTGACCCGGTTCGAGCGGACGCTCGTCGCGCTCTGGCGGGCCATCGACCGGGCCACGACAGAGCGCGACTTCCGGCCCAAGCCGAGCCGGCTGTGCGCGTGGTGCAGCCACCAGAGTCGATGCCCGGCCTTCGGCGGCACCCCGCCGCCCTTCCCGGAGCCGGTGCCGACCCCGGAGGCCAGCGCCGAGGCCCTCGTCGTGGTGGATGAGTAGCTCTCCTGCCCGACGACGAGAGCCTCTCGCCGTCGCCGAGGAGGTTCGGGCCGGCCCCGGAGGGCTAGCGTCACACTCGTGACCGTGCGCGACCTCAGGGCGTGGCTGGCGGCCCGGCCGCTGGTCGCCGACGCCCTGTTCGCCGCGGGCCTGTACGCCGGCCAGGCCGTCCTGTGGGCACTGGGCAGCGATCTGGTCCGGCCGCCGGACTCGCCGGGCACGGCCCTGTGGATCGCGCTCGGCCTGGCCCCCATGGTGGTGCGCCGGCGCTGGCCCTTGGTGGCCGCGGCCGGCGTGTCGGCGCACTCGATCGCCACCGGCGTGTTCGGGCTCACGTACGAGGGTGTGGCCATCCTCGTGGTCACCTACACGCTGGCCGCCTACCTCCCGCTGCGCACGGCGATCGTGGCGAGCGTCCTGGTCTGGGTGCCCCCGCTGGTGGTCGGTGGCCTGATGGGCCGGCACCTCGACGCGACGGTGCCGCTGACGCTCGCGTACTTCCTCGTGGTCAACACGACGGCGGCCGTGATCGCCTTCCTCATCGGACGGATCGTCTTCGCCCGGCGCCGGTACGTGGCCGCGCTGGTCGAACAGGCCCGCACCGCCGAGCAGAACCAGCAGACCCTGTCCGCGCAGGCGGTGGCCGACGAGCGCCGCCGCATCGCCCGCGAGCTGCACGACATGGTCGCCCACCACGTCAGCGTGATGGGCGTACTGGCCACGGCCTCGCGCCGCACGCTGCGGCGCGACCCGGACGCGGCCGACGAGGCGCTGGCCACGATCGAGGAGACCGGACGCACGGTGCTGCGGGAGATGCGGCGGCTGCTCGACGTGCTGCGCACCGAGCCGGACCCGTACGACCCGATGACACCGCATCCGGGCCTGTCCAGCCTGGCCGGGCTGGTGGAGCAGGTACGCGAGGCCGGGCTGCCGGTCACGCTGACCACGTCGGGTGAGGTGGACGGCGTGAAGCCGGCGATGGATCCCGGGGTGGCGCTGACGGTGTACCGCATCGTGCAGGAGGCCCTGACCAACGTGCTCAAGCACGGCGGCGCCCGGGCCACGGCCGAGGTCCGGCTCGATGTGGGCAACCACTGGCTGGCGCTGGAGGTCTTCGACACCGGGCGGGGCCCGGCCCGCGGTAGCGACGGGGCGATCGGACACGGGCTGGCCGGGATGCGGGAGCGGGTGGCGCTGTACGGGGGAACGCTGCGCACCGGGCCCCGGCCGGGCGGCGGCTACCGCGTGTACGCGAGGATTCCCGTCAAGGAGGACGTGCATGGCTGATGTCGGGCCCTTCGCCCCGGCCGGCTCGGCGGCGTCCGCCGCCGCGCAGCGACCCGGCCCGGCCGAATCGGGGCGCCCGGTGCGCCTGCTGCTCGCCGACGACCAGCCGCTGCTGCGTACCGGGTTCCGGATGGTTCTCGGCTCGGAGCCGGACCTGGACATCGTCGGCGAGGCGGGCGACGGCGCGGAGGCGGTCGAGCTGGCCCGCCGGCTTCAGCCCGATGTCGTACTCATGGACATCCGCATGCCGCGGCTGGACGGCGTCGCGGCCACCCGCCTCATCGTCGAGGCCCGCCTGCACGTACGGGTGCTCATCCTGACCACCTTCGACCTCGACGAGTACGTGGTCGGGGCGCTGCGGGCCGGGGCCAGCGGATTCCTCGCCAAGGACGTGCCGGCCGAGGATCTCGTGACGGCCATCCATACCGTGGCCGCCGGTGACGCGGTGGTGGCTCCGCGCATCCTGCGCCGCCTGCTCGAGCGCTTCGCCCAGGTGCTGCCCGACCCCAATGCCACCGTGTCGCGCGAGCTGGACGTGCTCACCGAACGCGAGCGGGAGGTTCTGATCCAGGTCGCTCGTGGACAGTCCAATGCGGAAATAGCCCGCGAGTTGCAGGTCAGCGAGACCACGGTCAAGACCCACGTCGGTCACGTGCTGACCAAACTCGGCCTGCGCGATCGGGTACAGGCGGTGGTCCTGGCGTATGAGAGCGGGCTCGTCCGTCCGGGTAACTGATCACCCGATCGGGGTGACCCCTGCGGAGACTCCCCTAACTGGGTGGAGAGCCGTCCTCCGTGAGTAGTAGGACACAAACGTCGGCGGGTACGACGGCCGGGCGGCGCGCGGGATCTACCGTGTGGGACGGACAAGGGCAACGCTCATCGGTCATCGGACGAATGAAGGGGGCGGGGGCGTGAACGCACAGTCTGCGACTGGCGTGGCGGCACGCGCGTTGGACGTCTGGAAGGTCTACGGCAGCGGCGAGGCCCAGGTGATCGCGCTGCGCGGGGTGAGCATCGATCT
>Ga0307409_100000393_pt1 | contig 18543 bp, 8 predicted proteins | sample 322Ometagenome_2_FD_203888 | JGI IMG/M metagenome (GOLD analysis project Ga0307409, IMG submission 203888) | Maize rhizosphere microbial communities from greenhouse at UC Davis, California, United States - 322HYB-O-2 | ecosystem: Host-associated > Plants > Roots > Rhizosphere > Soil | place... | reverse complement strand
AATCGTGGGGCGCGCGTTGTCACGCGCGCCTGGCGGACCCGACAGGGTCCGCCCCACGGCATCGCAGCAGTCGTCGTGCTGCTGCTTGCTCTCTGCGTCAGCCCGAGCGCGCAAAGCCCGCGTCCGCTCATCGACGCTGTAAAGCGCGGCGATCACGCCGCCGTCAAGTCGCTGCTGCGCAGCAAGGCCATCGTCAATGAAGCCGAGCCCGACGGCACGACGGCGCTGCACCTTGCCGTGCAGGCAAATGACGTCGAGCTGGTGCGGCTGCTCATTGGCGCGCGCGCGGACGTCACGGCGTCCAACCGCTACGGATTACGTCCGATCACGCTCGCCGCCACCAACGGGAGCGAGGCGGTAATCTCGCTGCTGCTCCAGGCCGGCGCGGACCCCCACACCACGACCTCGGCGGGCGAGCCGGTCGTCATGACGGCCGCGCGTACTGGTCAGGTGGCCGCGCTGAAGCGACTGATCGCCGCCGGCGCCGACGTGAACGCGCGCGAGCGCTGGTTTGGCGAGACGGCGCTGATGTGGGCAGCGGCGGAGAACCACGCCGGCGCGGTCCGCGCGCTGGTCGAAGCCGGCGCCGCCATCGATGCACGCTCCCGGGTCGTCGACGCGCCGGTGCTGGAGTTTCCGCGCAGCGGCGGGCCGAACTCGCCGTTCCCGCGCGGCGGCTGGACGGCGCTGATGTTCGCCGCCCGCCAGGGAGCCATAGACGCGGCGCGCACGCTCGCCGAACTTGGCGCCAACCTGAATCTTGCCGCGCTGCCACAGACCGATGTACCGCTGAAGCCCGAAGAGATGCGCAGCGCCGACAACGGCGTCGGCACCACGGCACTCGTCTTCGCCATCATCAACGTCCACTACGACCTGGCGGCCGTGCTGATTGAAAAAGGCGCCGATCCGAACGTGCTCGATCTCGCTGGAATGGGTGCGCTGTACGCCGCGGCCGACATGAACAGCCTGCAGTGGGTGCAGGGCCGGCCCGCGCCGATCCTCACCGACACGCTCGACGGCGCCGACATCGTCCGCCTGCTGCTGCAGAAAGGCGCGGACCCCGACGCGCGCCTCAAAACGCGCCCGTTGAAACGGCACCACGACGCCGGCTCGACGATGAATTTCGGCGAGGGCACCACGCCGCTGATGCGGGCGTCGCGCACTGGTGACACCGCGGTGATCAAGGCGCTGCTCGACGGCGGCGCGAATCCGTTCCTGACGCTGCCCGACGGCACGAACGCGCTGCTGCTGGCGGCCGGTCAGGGCTATGGCGGCGTGCGCGGTGACGGCATCCGCATCGTCGTGCCCACCCCCGAGGACGCCGCCGGCGCCGTGCAGCTGCTCCTCGACCGCGGCGTCGACGTCGACAGCTTCAATACCGCGGGCAACACGGCGCTGCATGCGGCCGTCAACCGCGGCGACGCCGTCGTCGGGGTGCTCGCGTCGCGGAAGGCACGGCTGATCAAGAACAAGGCGGGTGTGACACCGCTCGACGTGGCGCAGGGCGGAGGAGGCGGCCGCGGCGGACGCGGCCGCGGAGGACCACCGCGCGAGCCGCGAGAATCGACGATGGCGATCTTCCAGCAGTACTACCCAGAAGCGTTCGCCGCTGCCAAGGCGAACTGACCGCAGTTCACGCTTCTGCGTTCTCGAACACCCGCACAGCGCACTCTGAACCGAACTCGAACACGAACGGAGAACCGAGCACCCCGGAAGCGTGAACCGTTACGGTAGCGCCCCTGCTGGCTTTGGCTGCTTCTCGAATTCCCGCTGCTGTTCGGTGAGGGCCGCGGCGCGAAGCCGGCGGAACTCGTCGAGATGCTCTTTCGCTTCGGCGGCGCGGCCGACGCGCGTCAGCGTCATGCCCAGCGCGTAGCGCGCCTGCGCGCTCTCCGGGTCCAGCGCGACGGCGGTGCGAAGCGCGCGTTCGGCGGCGTCAAATCGATCGGCGCCGAGATGGATCTGGCCGATGGCGACAAGCGTCTCGGCGTCCTCGACGCCAAGCAGCGTTGCCATCAGCAGTTCGATCAGTGCCTCGTCGCTGCGCCCGATCCGCTGGTGTGCAAGCCCGAGGGCCTTGTGCGCATGTCCCTCATTCGGCAGCAGCCGCGCGCGATGCGTCAGCGTTGTGACGACGAGGTCGTAGTCCTGATGGCGATGCGCCAGCTCCGCAATCCGCCAGTACAGCGCGGCTTTACCCGCGACAACCGTCAACCGAGCGGCTTCTTCGAGCGTGGCGATGGCCTCGAGTCCGCGGTTCAGTCGTTCGTAGACGCGCGCCAGCGCCGAGCGGGCGTCGCCGGATTTCGGCAGCAGCGTGACCGTTTCGCGAAGGACGCGTTCGGCCTCGGGCAGCTTGCCCGCTTCAGCGAGCGTGTCGCCGAGCGTGACGCGCGCCCGCTCATCTCCCGGGGCGAGTCGGACGGCGTTCTCGAGATGACGGATGCTGTCGGCAAGTCGAGCGGTGGCGCGGTACGCCACGGCGAGCACCCTGTGGGCCTCGGAGGAATTCGGCAGCGCCTTCACTGCCGCTTCGAGCTGTTCGATTGCCTGCGGTCCCTGCTTCGCCCGCAGCGCCGCAATCCCGGCTTGCACCTGCGCATTGCGGGCGGCCGCATCGACAACCAGCGGATCGGCGGCCACGGCGGCCCTGAAGCGCGCCACCGCATCGCGGAACCGTCCGCCTGCGAAGAGGGCGAAGCCGTCCTCGTACGCGGCAGGCGAGAAAACGGGCACCTTCGACAGGAGGTCGTTGATCAGCTCGAACTGGAGAAACGGCGTGCGCTGCGTCCTGCTGGCCGCGGAAGCCGTCACCAACGCCGCCGCCAGCGCTTGAAGATCATCCGGGGAGGACCCAGGCGGCGTGCGTGAGGCGGCGAGGTAGATTGCGACCGGATCGCGCGGGTCATTTCTGGCGGCGGCCGCAAATGTGGCCGCCGCATCGGGGCGATGTCCAGCCGCCTCCTGGAGAAGGCCCCTGAACGTCTGCAGAGAACCGCGCGCCGGTTCGGCGGCGATGGCCGCCGCCGCCGCGCGCTCGGCCTCCTCGAAGCGGACATGCTCGGCGTAAAACAGTGCGAGCTCGCCCGGCGTGATGCCGGCACGCGCTTTCAGGGCAGCTTCCGCTTTTGCCTGTGCCTGCTCCCACGCCTCGAGGCTCGACGCCATGCGCTCGAGCGCCATGGTGACGGCGGCGCCTTCGTCGCCGTAACTGCCTGCCAGCGCGCTGTGGAAAGCGATGAACGAGTCGACGAACGAGTCCTTCTGCGCCGCGGCCGGAACCGGCAGCAGCAGCGCCACAAAGACCCCGAGCGCCGCTCGTTTCGCGATCATTCGATTCGAGACTTTACACGTATTTTACAAATTTGTTCGCCCACGAGTATGCTCGGCGCTCTCGATGCCGCTCCCCGTCCGCGCGTCGTTGTCTCTCTGCTTCGCCGCGATCGTGATGGCTCTGCCGCAGGCCGCCCAGGGTCCGCGAATCCGCTTCACCGATGTCACCAACGCATCAGGGCTGGCGTCGTTCGTCAACGTTTCCGGAACAGCCACCAAGGACTTCATCACGGACGCGAACGGTAACGGCGTCGCCTTCTTCGATTACGACAACGACCGTGATCTCGACGTGTTGCTGGTCAGCGGCTCCACGCTTCAGGCGCTGCTCAAAGGCGGCCACCAGATGGCCGCGCTATACCGCAACGACGGCGCTCGATTCATCGACGTGACGAAGGCGAGCGGCCTGATCAGACGCGGCTGGGGCACCGGCGTGTGCATCGCCGATTACGACAACGACGGTTTCGAAGACGTGTACGTCACCGCGTTCGGAGCCAACGTGCTGTGGCGGAATGTCGACGGCCGCACGTTCACCGCGACACGCCAGGCCCAGGATCCGCGCTGGAGCACCGGCTGCGCGTTCGGCGACTACGATCGCGACGGCGACGTGGACCTCTACGTGGCGAACTACGTGCGATTCGTATCCGGCAAAGTCCCCATGCGCGGGCAGACCGAGTGCGGCCGGTTCATGAACATCGACTCGTTCTGCGGCCCCCGCCCGCTGCCGGGCGAGCCCGACACCCTGTATCGGAACGACGGCAAGGGGGTCTTCACGGACGTCACGCGGAGTGCCGGCATTGTCGATCCCGGACACTACGGCTTCGGCGTGGTGTTCAGCGATCTCGACGACGACGGGTGGCTGGATATTTTCGTGGCGAACGATTCGACGCCGAACCTGTTCTTCCAGAACCGGCGCGATGGAACCTTCAGCGAACGCGCCTTGCAGTCAGGACTTGCGGTGAGCGCCGACGGTCGCGAACAGGCGGGGATGGGCGTGGACGTCGGCGACTACGACGGCGACGGCCGGCTCGATCTGATAAAGACGAACTTCGCGCAGGACTACACGTCGCTGTACCGCAACGAGGGCAACGGCCTGTTCGTTGACGCCAGCTTCCGCTCCGGCCTGGCGGCGACGCTCGGCCCGTATCTCGGATGGGGCGTCGGCTTCATCGACGTGGACAACGACGCGCTGCTGGACGTCTTTATTGCCAACGGACATGTCTATCCCGATGTCGAGAAGACCGGCACGAGCTCGTACCGTCAGCGTAACCAGCTCTTTTGGAATGTCGGCCGCGGGCAGTACCGCCACGTCACCATGGAGGTTGCCGGGCCGCTGCTCGCCGAGCAGTCGAGCCGGGGCGCGGCATTTGGCGACTACGACAACGACGGCGATCTCGACATCCTGGTGTCGGTGATTGACGACCGGCCGATTCTGCTGCGCAACGATTCGACCGCGGGCCACTGGATCACGCTTCGGCTCGAGGGAAAAACCAGCAACCGGTCGGCAATCGGTGCCAGGGTGACGGTCCAGACCGGCTCGCGCCGCCAGGTGGCGGAAGTGCGCAGCGGCGGCAGCTATATCTCGCACAGCGACACCCGGGTCCATTTCGGGCTGGGAACGGCAACGTCGGTGGACCGGATAACCGTCCGCTGGCCAAACGGCACTCTGGAAACCCTGGGTTCGGCGGCCGCCGACCGGTTCTACGTGATCCGCGAAGGGGCGGGTGCGCAGCCGGATCGCTAGGATTTCGGGTTTACTGCTTAGATAGAACCATTTGGTGATAGAGTCCGGTGGCTTCCCACTGGGTGATCCCGGGTCGGGATACTGCTGTATTGACAAGTGCAGCACAGGCGCGTATACGGGATGACATTGACGCCCAGCGGGTCGGGGTGTCGATTCCAACAGCGGGACTGGAGGATGGTTTGATGCGTGGAGTCGTAAGAGTGTGTCTGGCGGTAGCTGCGGCGATCGCCCTGCTGCCGGCGGCCGCCTTCGCTCAGGAAGGCACCATAGCGGGAACGGTGAGAGACGCGTCGGGCGCCGTCATGCCCGGCGTGACGGTCGAAGTGACGAGCCCGGCACTGATCGAAAAGGTTCGGTCGGCTACCACCGATCAAAACGGGCAGTACCGAATTCCGGCGCTGCCCATTGGCACGTATACGGTGACTTTCACGCTGGAAGGCTTCAGCAAGCAGCAGCGTGCCGACGTCATCCTGACGTCCGGTTTCACGGCGCCGATCAATGCGACGATGGCCGTCGGGCAGCTGGCCGAGACGCTGGTCGTTACTGCCGAATCTCCAGCGGTGGACGTTCAGAACGCTCGTCAGGCAGTCGTTTTCGACGGCGAGCAGATCCGCGACCTGCCGACGAACCGCAACGTCAACAGCCTCCTCGCGCTGACGCCTGGCATCAACAGCGGATACCAGCCCGGCACGCTGTCCGGCGTATGCAGCGGCGGCGTCGGCGTGTTCTGCAACCCTGGCGTCACGTCGTTCAACCAGGGCGGCCAGGCGGGCGGCGATACCGGCAACCTGTCTCAGGGCCGCGTGATGGTTGACGGACAGGTCGTCAACAGCGGCGGCAACCTCCCTATCGTCGGCGCCTCAGGCGGCTACACGGCTGACTTGGCAAACGCGCAGGAAGTCAACATCCAGCTCTCCGGCGCGCTGGGCGAGTCGGAAACCGGAGGCGCGTCGATCAACATCATCCCGCGCACTGGCGGCAACCGCTATGCGGGGGACTTCAATCTTCTGTATACGCGCCGCGGCTGGTTTGGTCAGAACAACGAGAACTATGCGGCTCCCGAGGCCGGTGGCATCCAGCCCGAGTTCCAGGCCGTGCTCCGCGACCACGACATCTCCGGTGCGTTCGGCGGCCCCATCAAGCGGGATCGGCTGTGGTTCTACTCGGTCGCCCGCGATCAGCGTATCCGCAAGCTTCCGGTTGCCAACGACTTCTGGCCCAACCTCAACGAAGGCAAGTTCGGCTTCGTCTATCAGCCGGATCGCAGCAAGGACCGCGTCGAATACGAGAACATCTGGCGCAATGTGAACGCGCGCGTCACCTGGCAGGCGACGCAGCGCAACAAGTTCAACCTCTTCTGGGACGAGCAGGACTTCTGTCAGGACCCGTGCCTCGGCGTTGTCTCGGTGTTCACGTCACCGGAGTCCTGGTGGTCGGTGCAGTCGTATCCGAACCGCCTGGCGCAGGCCTCATGGACCAACCCGTGGACCAACAAGGTGCTGTTGGAAGCGGGCCTCAGCACGACGATTCAGAAATACCGGACCGACGAGCACCGTGAATATCCCAACAACAAGGAGATCCCGCGCGTCGTCGAGAACTGCTCGACCAACGCATCCGCCTCGCCGCTTACGGATGGTCCGGTGACACCGACAACCCTCGGGTGCACGGCCGGAGGTGACAGTACGGCCGGGCGGGTCAACGGGTTCGCCGGATTCGGCTTCTTCGCGCTGACGTCGGGCTCGCTGAACGACGGTGGCGCCGAAGTTCAGGATTCCGGCAACTATCGGATGCGCGGGTCGGCGTCCTATGTGACCGGCACGCACCACGCGAAGATCGGATACGACGGAGCCGTGTTCATCCGCGATCAGACGAACCAGGTCAACGACCTGCGGATGACGTACAACTACCGCGCCCCCGTTCTCCCTGGTGCAGGGGGCACAGTGGTTGCTCCTTGCCTGACCAGCGCAAACCCGCTGGCCTGCGGCAATACGAGCCTGCAATTTCCCAATGATCCGTTCAACCGTTCTCTGCGACCCGTCCCGGAGACCGTGGGGTTCTCGACCGGCCAGCGGACGCTCAACGACAACGTCAGCTACCACGCCTTCTATGCTCAGGATCAGTGGACGCTGAAGCGGCTGACCATGACCGGCTCGCTCCGCTACGACCATGCGGCGAGCAACTATGGTTCGACGTGCATCGGGCCGGATACCTTCGTTCCCGTCGGCTTCTGCACGCCGGAAAGCGATGGCGTCAGCTTCAACGACATCTCGCCACGGTGGGGCGTCGCGTACGATCTGTTCGGCACCGGCCGCACCTCGCTCAAGTGGAACATGGGCAAGGGGCTGAACGCCGCGACGATCAGCGGGATTTACGCGAACGCGAATCCTGCTCGCCGGACGGTGAATTCACTCACGCGCAACTGGACCGACACGAACGGCGATCGCATCGTCGGGTGTGACATCCGGAATGCGGCGGACACCAGGGACGGGTGCGGGACCTTCACCAGCAGCGCGGCCAATCAGGCGCGCTTTGGAACGGACCCATCGACCAACCCGGTGGGCGTGAACTCGTCACAATGCGGTGCGACCACCGAAGGCGGGGCGGTCATCATCCCGCAGTCGATCCTCGACTACTGTGCGAGGTACGGTGAGTCGCTCCTCGACGGCTGGGGCAAGCGGCGCTACGAGTGGCAGCTTGGCATCGGGATTCAGCACGAGATCCTGCCGCGGCTGTCCGGCGAGTTCACCTACAACCGGCGCAGCTACTACAACCTGACGCTGGACGACGAGATCGGCGTCGGTTGCGATCAGTTCGGAACCAGCGATTACGAGGCGTGCCGGCAGGGCTACCTGAACTTCCAGAGCGACGCGTCGTACCAGTTCTACCAGGTGCGGGCCCCGCTTGATCCCCGGCTGCCTGGCGGCGGTGGATACCTGATCAATGGCCTGTTGACCGGAGGCGTCGGCCCCAACGGGGTGGCGACAGCCGCTGGGGGACCCCAGGCGACGACCATCAACAAGGCGCTCGAATATGCCTACAACGGGTTCGACACGAACTTCGTGTGGCGTGGACCGCGCGGGCTGCGCGTCAACGGCGGCACGAGCACCTACCGGACGAACCGCGATGACTGCTCGACGATCAACGACGCACCGGCGATGCAGCGTACGAACCCGGGGCCGGGAGACTCGCCTCTGAAGGGGCGCGAGGGCGCACTCTACATGGACGGTTGCATCAACGAGTCGCCGTTCCTCACTCGCGTGAACGGTTCGGCAGCGTACGTTATTCCGTGGGTGGACGTGCTCGTCAGCACGGTGTTCCAGTCGTTCCCCGGCGTGGAGCGCACAGCAAACCTGACGTACAACAAGAGCGAGGTCATCTGGAATTCGGAGGCCGCGTTCCGGGCGAACCTGGCCTGCACAGGCGCTGCAGCAGCAACGGGCAACGGCTGCCTCGGCAACTCTCGCAACCAGAGCACCGCTATGGTGAACCTGCTGAACAACAACGAACTGTACGGCGAACGCATCACGCTGTTCGACCTGAAGTTCGCCAAGAACATCCGCTTTAACAACAAGCGGGCGACGATCGGTGTGGACGTGTACAACCTGTTCAACTCCGATGCGATCGACACCTACGACAACACCTACACGGTGGATAACCCGAATACGGCGGTGAACGAGAACAACTGGGGACAGGCTGACGGCCTCGTATCGCCGCGGTTCGTGCGCCTCCAGGTGCAGTTCAACTGGTAAGCGCGAAGACCGCTAGGATCGCGAAGGCCGCGAAGAAGGCTTAGCGAGTCGAAGATCAGGCGCCCGCGGGTTCACACGAGCCCGCGGGCGTTTGCTTTGTACGTAGCCCGGGTTCCGCGCAGCGAACAGGCCGCCGGCGCGGACCCGGCATCAGCGTGCGAAGGGGACCGCCGCGACGATGCCCTTGCCCTCGCGAACGGTGATGATCTGGTTCGCCGGAACGTCGGTGAGCTGCTCGACCAGGCCGCTCGGCCAGCGGACCTCGATCCGTTCGGCGCGGGTGCGATCGCCAAGTCCCACGTGCACGCGCAGATCGTTCTGTCCCTGGTAGCTGCCGCCGGAGGCGACGTCGCGGACCAGCGTCCGTGTTCCGGTCGTGATGCGCAGGCGCGCGCCGATGCCGTCGCGATTGCTCTTCTCGCCGGCCAGCCGGATCAGTATCCCGTTCGCCCGGTTGCCGCCGTCATTCCTGAGCAGCTCGACGCGGCCGCCGTTGTTCGTGACGAGCAGATCGAGGTCGCCATCGTTGTCGATGTCGCCGGAGACGAGTGTTCGCCCGACGCTCTCGACCGCGAACGCCGGCCCGGATTGCGCGCTCACGTCGCGGAAGCGTCCGCCGGTGTTCTGCAGCAGCAGCCGCTTCTGCGCGTAGCGCCCGCCGTTACGCACCTGCGCGACGTTGTCGATGACATGACCGTTGACCTCGGCAAGGTCGAGATCGGAGTCGTTGTCGTAGTCGAAGAACACCACGCCGAACCCGACGTAGGGCACGGTGGCCGGGCCGACGCCGCTCGGGACTGTTGCGTCGGCAAACAGGCCGCCACCGACGTTGCGAAACAGCGAATGCATCTCCGTCTCGTGGTTGGTCACCACGAGGTCGACGCGGCCGTCGCCGTCGTAATCGCCGAACATCGTGCCCATGCCCGCGCGGGCCTGGCCGTCGGTGGCCACGGCCACGCCGGCGCCGAGCGCTGTTTCCGTGAAGCGCCCCTTCCCGTCGTTGTGAAACAGAAAATTGGGAACGGCGTCGTTGGCCACGAAGACGTCCACCAGCCCGTCATCGTCGTAGTCGGCGACGGCCACGCCCAGCCCGTTGCCGCGGAACGTGGCGATGCCCGACTGAGCCACCACGTCGGTAAACGTGCCGTTGCCGTTGTTGCGGTAGAGCGTGTTCTGCGTGCCCTCGAAGTTCAGCGGGTGACAGTAGACGCGTACGGCAGGCGTGCCGCCGCGGCACACGCGGTTCGCGTTCTTGCCCATGGTCACGTAATTGGTGACGAAGAGATCGAGGTCGCCGTCGCGGTCGAAATCGAGGAAGCCGCAGCTCGATGCCCAGCGCGGCGAGCCGACGCCTGCCGCTGCTGTGACGTCGGTGAAGGTTCCGCCGCCGGCGTTGCGATACAAGGCGTTCAAGCTCGCGTTGGTGACGTAGAGATCGATGCGTCCGTCGTTGTCGTAGTCGCCTGCACACGCGCCCATGCCATAACCGCTGTGCCGGATGCTGGATTTCGCGGTCGTGTCCTCGAAGCTGCCGTTCCCGCGGTTACGGAACAGCCGGTGGCGGGCGGTTCGGGCGATGGCGGGATCCGCCTGCGATCCGCCGTCGACGAGAAAGATGTCGATCCACCCGTCGCCGTCGTAGTCGAAGAACAATCCTCCGGAGCCCATCGTTTCCGCGAAGTGCTTCGCGGGACTTGCTCCGTTGACGTGCCTGAAGACCAGGCCGGCGGCCGGAGCGATGTCGCGGAAGGTGACGGAGATCGCGGGGGCGTCCGAACCTCGCTGCCCAGCCCCGACAACCGCAAGCGGCACGAGCAACCCGAGGCCGACAACGGCGGTGCGCATCACGTGAGAAACCCACTATAACCCTTCGACTTGCGGCGTTTCTGCGGGAGCCTTTTAGCTTGACCCTCGTCCGGCCGGAGGGTTATATCTCTTTCGCTCTTTCACCTACGTTTTTCTTATCCCGGAGATGTTGATGCCCAGGCGCATTACGGTGGTTCTTGTCGCGGTGGCCGCTCTTGCTTCTACGGTCTGGCTCTCCGGACAGGGCCAGACGTTCCAGTTCATCGTCAGCGCTACAGACGCGAGCGGGGAACCCGTCGCCGATCTCAAGCCGGAAGAGGTGCTGTTCAGCGAAAAGGCCGGGAAGGGCACCATTTCCAAGGTCGAGCCGTTCTCATTGCCGGTGAAGGTGACGATTGCCGTCGACAACGGTTCGGACTTCGACAGCAAAGGAAATCCTGTTCCGACGAGCGCTCTGGCGTTGCCGAATTACCGCAACGGGCTCAAGGGTTTCGTCGAGGCGTTTCCGCAAAACACCGAGATGACGCTCATCACCACGTCGCCGCAGCCGCGCATGGTCGTGCGGCCGACGACCGATCGCGCCCAGATCCTGCGCGGCATCAACGGGTTCGCACCCGAATCGGAGCGTCCGCGCTTCACGGATGCGCTCGTGGAGTGGAGCCAGCGGCTGCAGAAGGAGCTCAAGGAAGGCAAAACGCCTTTATACGTGCCGGTGATGCTCATGGTATCGACGGCAGCGAACGAGTCCGCCAGCTACCAGCCGCAGGAAGTGCAGAGGGCGATGGAGTTTCTCGTCTCGCGAAGGGCCAAGCTGTATGTAACCGTCAACTCCACGAGATCCGGTGACGCCAGCGCGACGGCCGATCTCAACGCGAATCGCCAGGCAATCATCGCGATCCCTGCCACGAAAGCGATGAACGGCCGCTTCGATGCGATTGCCATCTTCAACCGGCTCGACACGCTTCTTCCGGAATACGGCAAGGAGCTGGCGGCCTATGCCAAACGCCTCGGCACGCAGCACCTCGTGACGGTACAGCGCGCCGGAGCAGGGCCGCTGGAGGATTTGAGAATCGAACTGGCCCGCGACGGGCTGAAGGGTGCTGTCAGCACGGATGGGTACTATCCGAGATAATCGTTCGAATCGTTCGAATCGTTCGAATCGTTCGAATCGTTCGAATCGTTCGAGTCGTTCGAGTCGTTCGAGTCGTTCGAATCGTTCGAATCGTTCGAGTCGTTCGGGTCGTTCGGGTCGTTCGAACGCCTCGAACGATTTGATCGCTTGACACCGCCCGGTGTACGGCCGTATACCTCACCTGCTTTTACAGAAGCGTTACATTCGCGCGACCGGCTTTCGTCGTGTCGGGGGACGCGCTGTCGGCCGGAAACTCTTGACGCGGCGGGAGTCGCCGCGCATGTGTGGGGGAGAGCAGGCCATGCGATACGCATTCCGAACCGCGGTGTTGCTGTTGGTGGGGATCGCCTTGTGCGGGGATGCCAGCGCCCAGGTGCTGGGGACCATCGCCGGCAGCGCGAAAGACGCGTCTGGTGCGATTTTGCCGGGCGTGACCGTCGAAGTCTCGAGTCCCGCCCTCATCGAGAAAGTTCGAACTGCGGTCACGGACAGTTCCGGTCTGTACCGGATCGTCAATCTGCCGCCTGGCACCTACGCGGTCGTCTTCACGCTCACCGGGTTCAACACCTTCCGCCGCGAGGGTGTCCAGGTCTCGCCGGGGTTCACGGCCAATATCGACGGCGACATGCGGCTCGGCAACCTGCAGGAGACGGTCACGGTGACCGGCGAGAGCCCGGTGGTCGACATCCAGTCAGCGGCGCAGACACGCGCTGTGACCGATCAGCAGTTCAAGGAGCTGCCGTCGGGTGGTTCGTGGATTCAGTTGGCCGCGCTGGTGCCGGCGATTCGCGCGGGCAATGTCGACGTCGGCGGCGTGCTCGGCGACCAGACCGGCGCGCAGGTCTCCGCCCACGGCAGCCGTGAAGGCGACGGCGTCTCGATGGTCGACGGTTTGCGTATCGGCAACATGTATCTCAGCTCCAACCTGACGAACATGAGCCTGTCGCCCCTGCTCTTCGATCAGGTCGATGTGAGCCTCTCGGGCCAGATGGCGGAAGCCGGCACCAACGGCGTCATCATGAACGCCATTCCCAAGGCGGGCGGCAACCGGTTGAGCGGCACGGCACTCGCCAACGGATCGGGCCCGAAGCTGCAGGGGGATAACGTCACCGCCGATTTGAACGCGCGTGGTCTGACCGGCGCGTCGACAACCCTCAAGACGCTCTACGACATCAACGGCGCGCTCGGCGGCCCCCTGATGCGGGACCGGTTGTGGTTCTATGCCACGTCGCGGTACTTCACGAACGAGTACTACCTGGCGAGCCGCTTCTACCCCGCCGACGTCACCGCCATCAACCGCGTCAACGACACGGCACGACAGGCGTATGCGGGGACGTACACCTACGACAACAACGGGCGGTTGACGTTGTCAATTTCCGACAAACAGAAGATTTCGGGCTGGTACGCATATCAATACAAGGTGGACCCGCACTGGCTGCTGCAGATCTTCCAGCAGTCTCCCGAGGCGGCGCGAATCACGACCTGGCACACGCAGTTGTCGACGACGAAGTGGACGTACACCGCGACGAATCGTCTGCTGCTCGAGGCGGGCCTCAGTGCGGGTGGGAGTCCGGACACCATCGAGCTCGATACGGAGCAGGTCGGCAACTGTCCCGCGCAGGGAACGCTGGCGCCCCGGTGCGTCGCCATTGTCAACCAGACCGCGGGGTTTACGTATCGCGCGCCCACCGGTTTCGATTTCGATGATCGGTTGCCGAGCCAGACCTTCAATGCGTCGGCCAGCTACGTCACCGGTTCTCACAACGCCAAGGTCGGTTTCGAACTTCAGCGCGGCCACTTCTGGCGCGGCGATCACAACGAATCGACCGGCGGCGTCTGGTACACCGTCAACCAACTCGCCGATGACACGCTGGTCCCCGCATTCGTCAACCTCAACGCGCCGGCGACCGGATGGCAGGACAACCTGAACTACAACCTCGGAATCTTCCTTCAGGATCGCTGGACGCTCAATCGGCTGACGGTCGGCGGCGGCATTCGCGTCGATGTTCTGAACACATCGACCGAGCCCTTCACGATGGGCCCGCACCGGTGGCTGCCCAACCGCAACGTGTTCTTCGAGGCCGTGGAAAACGTGCCGAACTGGAAGGACGTCAACCCGCGCATCTCGGCGGCGTACGATCTGTTCGGCAACGGCAGGACCGCGATCAAGGGCAGCGCCAGCCGCGGCGTGCAGCAGGAGTCAATTGGCATCGCCCGCCTGAACAATCCGGCGAGCACGGTCAGCACCACGACGAATCGCCAGTGGAACGACAGCTTGTTCGGAGTTGGCGATCCGCGCAGCGGAAATTTCTTCCCCGATTGCGACCTGACGATCGGCACGGCCAACGGCGAGTGCGGCGCCAATCTGAACGCGAACTTTGGCAGCGCCGTGCCCGGAACCCGGTATGACGGCTCCATCATGGAGGGCTGGGGCGCCCGGCCGTACAACTGGGAGTTCTCGCTCGGCGTGCAGCAGGAAGTCCTGCCGCGCGTGTCGGTGTCCGTCGGCTACTTCCGGCGCGTCAACGGGAACTTCTGGGCAACGGACAACGAAGCCCTCAGTGCGGCGGATTACACGCAGTACGCGGCGACGATTCCTTCGGACACGCGCCTTCCCGATGGCGGCGGTGGGACGCTGACTGGTCTGTTCGATCCGAACAGCAACCCGCCGGCGCGTAACGTCGTCAAGGAGGCGGATGTTTTCGGGAAGCAGATTCAGCACTGGGATGGCGTGGACGTCACGGCCGATGCCAGGCTGAGCGGCGGATTCTTCCTGCAGGGTGGCGTCAGCACCGGCAAGACCACGACCGACAACTGCGACATCGTCGACGACCTGCCGGAAGTTCTGGGCGGCCAGGCCGCAGGTTTCTGCCACGTCGAAACCGCATACCTGCCGCAGTACAAGGCATCGGCGTCGTACACGCTGCCGTGGTACGGCATCCGCGTCTCCGGCACCTTCCAGAGCCTGCCGGGACCGCAGCTGAACGCGAACTTCGTCTACAACAATGCGAACCGGGTGACGTCAACCACGTTGGGCCGCGCCTTCACGCTGGCGCAGCAGAACGTCAACCTGGTTTATCCAGGGACGCTGTACGGCGATCGCCTGAACCAGATTGATCTGCGCTTCACGAAAATCGTGAATCTGCCGTTGGGACGCGTCGATCTCAACGTGGACTTCTACAACGCGTTCAATTCCGACGCCGTGATTGCCGAGAACAGTGCGTTCGGAGGCAACTGGCGGCGACCGCTGACGGTCATTCAGCCGCGGTTCGTCAAGTTCGCCGCGAGGTGGGATTTCTAGGAACGTTCGAATCGTTCGAGACGTTCGAATCGTTCTGAGCCGTTCGAGTCGTTCGTCCTGAACGATTCGAACGGCTTTGTGCTTTGAACGGTTCGAACGACCCGAACGACCCGAACGACCCGAACGACCCGAACGACCCGAACGACCCGAACGACCCGAACGACCCGAACGACTCGAACGACCCGAACGACCCGAACGACTCGAACGATCCGAACGATCCGAACGGTTCGAACGATCTACAATCTCGTTCCATGTTAAAAACGCTTGTTCTCGTTGCCGGCCTCGTCGCCGTGCTCTCGAGCGCTGTCGTCTCGCAGCAGCCGCCAGCCGCCACACCCACTGCGCTGCCGTCGCCCGTGCCGCGCGAGCCGTCGTGGGCGTTCCAGGTGCAGGCCGGGTCGCTGCCGGCGGAACCTGCGACACCGCACACCGTGCCTGGCAGCAAGCGGCAGTACACGCCGGCGCAAATCGACGATCTACGCAACCCTCCTGACTGGTTCCCCGAGGACCATCCGGCGCCGGCGGCGCGCGTCGTGAAGGGGGAGGGGAATCTGATGGCGTGCGGGTCGTGCCATCTGATGAACGGCGAAGGGCATCCGGAGTCCGCGACGGTTTCCGGGTTCACCGTCGATTACTTCGTTCAGCAGATGAACGACTTCCGCAGCGGTGCGCGGAAGGACTTCGCCAATCGCATGGACCTGATCGCCAAGGCGATGACCGACCAGGAGATCCGCGACGTGGCGCAGTACTTCGCGTCGTTGAAGCCGCGAAAGTTCACCACCGTGCGGGAGGCGGCAACGGTGCCGGCGACGTTCGTTGGTCAGGGCCGGATGCGGTTTGCCGATCCCAAGGGGGGGACCGAGCCGGTCGGTAAGCGCATCATCACCCTGCCCGAGGACGCGGAACGGGCGCGGCGCCGCGATCCGAACTCAGGGTTCATTGCTTATGTCCCGCCAGGCAGCATCGCGCGAGGGGCGGCGCTCGCCAAAGGCGGCGCGAAGACGACGAACTGCACGATTTGCCACGGTGAAGGGCTGCGCGGGCTCGGCAACGTGCCGCGCATTGCCGGCCTGCACCCGATCTACGTCGCGCGCCAGCTCATTCACTTCAAGGAAGGGACGCGCAACGGCGTCGATGCCGCGCTGATGAAGAAGACAACAGCCGGTCTCACCGACGACGACATCATCGATCTGTCGGCCTACGTCGCCTCGCTGGCGAGACCTTAGAAGGCCCAAGGAATCAGGCCTAAGGCCTAAGGGCTGGTCTAGGGACCAGGCATATTCCTAGACCAGCCCTTGGGCCTTGGGCCATCGGCCTTAGCCCTGGTACTCGAGCACGTTCAGGCCGGCATTCCAGTCCGTCACGTACATCAGCCCATCGGTCGACACAAAAACGTCGGCGGATTTTGCCGCGAGCGCGACGTTCGGACGCGGGTCGATGAGCCGTGCCGGCGTCGGCGGCACCCACGACGCGATCTCCTGTGGCGCGAACGCGTCGCGGATGTCGAACACGCGCACGCCGGCGTTGTTGTAGGTCGCAAAGATCGTGTCGTCGCTCTGCATGCTTCCGGGCCGGTTCTCGTGCAGGTTGTGCGGCCCGAACGTGCCGCTGGCACAGTAGTCGCGATCGCGCGGCGTCGGCAGCGTGCCGATCGTCACCGGTTTCTCCGGCACGCGCAGGTCCACCATCCACGTGTAGAACGTCCCCTTGGCGCATTTCTCAGCGTTTGCTTCGTCCGCGACGACCAAAAGGTTGCGGCGCGGCAGCGGCAGCGCCGTATGCGTCCCGCCGGGGAAGGGCGGCGACCAGTTGACGTGCGACAGCAGACGGGGCTTCGCCGGATCGCTGAGATCGTGCACGGTCAGTCCGCCATCGCGCCATGCGCCAAATCCCAAGAGGAGTCCGGCTCGAGCCGGATTGCCGACCGGGAGTCCAGCTTGAGCCGGATTGCGAAATTCAGCCGTCAGCATATGGTGCAGGGCGACGCGGCGGCCTGGCGCCTGCGTCGGCGCTTCTCCGGCGCCGCGATTCATCCCCGGGAGCCACCACCGCGCCACGATTTCCGGTCGGGTGATCGTATTCAGGTCGACGACCGAGAGAACGTGATCGGTGAAGCCGTCGAAGTGCGCCGAGACGTAGGCGTAGCGGCCGCCGGGCCACCACAGGCGATTGACGCCGAGACCCGGCATTTCGAGAAAGGCGATCTCGCGCATCTCAGACGGACGCGAGATGTCGTGAATGCTCAGGCCGGAGCGGAACTTCTTGCGGTTGGTGATGCTGTCTGCGAGCGAGTTCTCGAAATAGCCGCGCAGGTTGTCGTAGGACTGCATCGCGACGATGTTGGCGCCGTTGGCGAGGAGCAGCAGATCGCCGGAGGTCTGGAGATGATGCGTCCGCGTCTGATCGCCGCCGGTGAAAAAGCCGGCCGGCCGGACGCGGCGCGGATCGGTCGCGTCGAGGATCGTCACGCCGTTGCTGAACATGTGCCCGACATACAGATGCCGCCGGTTGAGCATCACCTGGACGCTGTCCGGCCGCCCGCCGATGTCGCTGTAGGACAGGTGACGGATGCGACGCCCGATTCCGGCTGCGGGAACCGGCCGCGTCTGCCCCCCGGCCGCTGTCTGGAAGGCGTTCGCCGGCCGGACTGGCGGAGCGAATAGGCCAGCCGCCAGGGCAGGGAAGCCCAGCATCGCGGTGAGATGTTCGCGTCGTGTCACGGTAAACTCCCTCCGTTCGGATCGGAATCCGGCTGAAGCCGGACTCCACACCCGACTAGGAACAGGCCATGCGAAGAGTACTTCCCGCCGCCCTTATCGTGCTGCTCGCCTTCGTCGCTGGCGTACAGGCTCAACAGCCGGCCCAGCCGGCTCAGGAACCCGCCGGACGTGGCCGTGGCGGCCGCGGCGCCCAGCCCGGGCTCGAGCCGCGAATCGTCTCGTTCGAGGCCCGGCCGGCAACAGTCCGCGCCGGCGAGCAGGTCGTGCTGGTCTGGAGCACCGAGAATCCGGCCGGCGGCGTTTCGATTGACCAGGAGATCGGCGCGGTGAACGCGCGCGGCAGCCGGACCGTCACACCAAAGACCACGACCACCTTTACCTTGACGATGCGCGGCGGGCCTTCGCGATCGGTGACCGTCACCGTCGAACCGCTTGCGCGATCCGCCACGGTATCTTCTGGCTCGGCCGGTGTGATTCCGGACCTGACCGGCGTGTACGGCAGCGCGGGGCTCCCCGCGGGCACGATGCCGCCGCCGGTCAAGCCAGGAGCCGAGAAATTCCGCATTGTCCGCGCTCCCGACGACATCCGCGGCCGGACGACGCTGACCACCGGAAACGACTGCAAGCCGCTCGGTATCCCGCAGACCTACATCACGCCGTACCCATTCCAGATCGTCCAGACGCCGAAGCTGATCGTGATCATCTACGAGTATCCGAACGCCGTTCGGTGGATACCGGTGGATGGCCGCAAGCACCAGGTC